>Ga0209415_10001765_pt1 | contig 40906 bp, 30 predicted proteins | sample PeaSoiSIISIP2007_FD_187696 | JGI IMG/M metagenome (GOLD analysis project Ga0209415, IMG submission 187696) | Peat soil microbial communities from Weissenstadt, Germany - SII-SIP-2007 (SPAdes) (version 2) | ecosystem: Environmental > Terrestrial > Soil > Wetlands > Peat | place: Germany...
TGGAACATCACGCTGCCGCTGCTGACGCCGGTGGTGTTCTTCAACGCGATCGTGCAGACCATCGACGCCTTCAAGGCGTTCACGCCCGCGTTCATCATCAGCGCCGGCACCGGCGGCCCGATCGACTCGACGCTGTTCTACACGCTCTATCTCTACCAGGAGGCCTTCTCTTTCTTCCGCATGGGGTATGCGGCGGCGCTGGCGTGGATCCTGGTGATCATCATCGCGGCGTTCACGGCCTTCTCGTTCCTGACCTCGCGGTATTGGGTGCACTACGGTGATTGACGTCGACTTGCCATCGGCGGAGCCCGGCAGCGGCCGGCATGGCACCGGGCGCTCGCTCGGCTATCACGCGCTGCTCTGCCTCGCCTCGCTCGCGATGCTCTATCCCTTGCTCTGGATGCTCGCGAGCTCGTTCAAGCCCGAGGACGAGATCTTCGGCAACGCCTCGCTCTGGCCCACGAGCTTCAGCCTCGGTTCCTACGGGCGCGGGTGGAGCGGGTTGCAGGTGAGCTTCGGCCGGTTCTTCCTAAACTCGCTGATCATCTCGGTGCTATCGGTGATCGGCAACGTGCTCTCCTGCTCGCTCGCGGCCTATGCGGTGGCGCGGCTCGAGTTCCGCGGGCGCGGGTTCTGGTTCGCGCTCATGCTGGGCACGCTGATGCTGCCCTATCACGTGACGCTGATCCCGCAATACGTCCTTTTCCTGGGTCTCGGCTGGATCGACACCTTCCTGCCGCTGGTGGTGCCGAAATTCCTGGCGGTGGACGCCTTCTTCATCTTCCTGCTGGTGCAATTCTTCCGCGCGCTGCCGCGCGAGCTCGACGAGGCCGCCGAGATCGACGGCTGCAGCGCCTTCGGCATCTACTGGCGGATCATCCTGCCGCTGTCGCTGCCGGCGCTCGCGACCGCCGCCATCTTCACTTTCATCTTCACCTGGGACGACTTCTTCGGTCCCCTGGTCTACCTCAACGATATGAGCTCCTATACCGTGCAGCTGGGTCTGCGGAGCTTCGTCGACTCCTCGGGTAAATCCGATTGGGGCGCTCTGTTCGCGATGTCGACGGTGACGCTGCTGCCGGTGTTCGCGTTCTTCGTGTTCTTCCAGAGGCTCTTGATCCAGGGCATCGCAACCACCGGGCTCAAAGGCTGAGCGCGAGCCCCATCCTCCACCCCTTCAGTTGGACGACATCATGAGCAAGGTCCGCTTCGCCGCCATCGGCCTCAATCATTTCCACATCTACGGCCAGATCGACCTGATGCTCCGCGCGGGCGCTGAGTTCGTGGCCTACCACGGCGAGGAAGAGAAATTCTTCGACCGGCCTTTTGCCAAGCACTATCCGCAGGCAAGAAGGGTCGACGATATCAGCCGCATTCTCGAGGACGAGAGCATCTCCCTGGTGCTGAGCGCCGCCGTCAACAGCGAGCGCGCGCCGCTCGGCATCTCCGTCATGCGACACGGCAAGGATTTCATGGTCGACAAGCCCGGCATCACCTCGCTGGAGCAGCTCGCCGACGTGCGCAAGGCGCAGGCCGAGACCAAGCGCATCTACTCGATTTGCTATTCCGAGCATTTCGAGACCCGATCCTCCGTCAAAGCGGGCGAGCTCCTGCGGGCGGGCGCGATCGGCAAGCTCGTCAACACGGTCGGGCTTGGCCCGCACCGTCTCAACAAGCCGCGGCGCGCCGAGTGGTTCTTCAAGCGGGAGAAATTCGGCGGCATCCTCGCCGACATCGCCTCGCATCAGTGCGAGCAGTTCCTGTTCTTCACGGACCGACTGAGCGCGGAGGTCGTCACCGCCACGGCCGCCAATCGTGCCAATCCCGAGACGCCGGAGTTCCAGGACTTCGGAGAGATGCTGCTGCGCGCGCCCGGCGTCACCGGCTATATCCGCGTGGATTGGTTCACGCCCGACGGCCTGCCCACCTGGGGCGACGGACGGCTCACGCTGATCGGCACCGAGGGCTATATGGAGCTCCGCAAATACGTCGATATCGGCGGCATGCCCGGTACCGATCACCTCTTTCTCGTCGACAAGACGGGCGTGCATCGCATCGATTGCTCGGGCGTCGACCTGCCCTACGGGCGCCAGCTCGTGCACGACATCCTCAATCGCACCGAGACAGCCATGCCGCAGGCGCGCTGCTTCGGCGCGACCGAGCTCGCGCTCACGGCGCAAGCGATGGCCGAGCGCGCATGAGCCGCGTGCTCAACGTCGCCGTCATCGGGCTCGGAATCGGCAAGGCGCACATCGCCGAGGGGTATGCCAAGCACCCGGACAAGTTCCGGGTGCTAACCCTCTGCGATCTCGACACCAAGCGGCTCGCGGCCGTCGGCGATGAGTTCGGCGTTCCCCGCCGAACCGCGTCCTTCGACGCGGTGCTGGGCATGGCAGATATCGACGTGGTCGATGTCTGCACGCCGCCCGCGCTCCACGTGCCGCAGACCCTGGCGGCGCTCGCGGCCGGCAAGCACGCGATCTGCGAGAAGCCGCTCGCGGGCTCGCTTGCCGAGGTGGACAAGCTGATCGCCGCCCAGCGCAAGGCCAAGTGCCGCATCATGCCGGTGTTCCAGTACCGCTTCGGCAACGGGCTGCAGAGGGCGAAGCGGATCATCGAGCTGGGTCTCGCCGGCAAGCCCTACCTCGCGACCGTCGAGACCGCCTGGAAACGCACCGCCGCCTATTACGCGGTGCCCTGGCGCGGAAAGTGGCAGACCGAGCTCGGCGGCGTGCTGGTGACCCACGCCATCCACTCCCACGATATTCTTACCTACCTCATGGGGCCGATCGCGTCGGTCTTCGCGCGCACGGCAACGCGGGTCAATGCGATCGAGGTCGAGGATTGCGCCGTGGCGAGCCTCGAGATGAAGAGCGGCGCGCTGGTCTCGCTGGCGGCGACGCTAGGCTCGCAGAGGGAGATCAGCCGGTTGCGCCTCTGCTTCGAGCACGTGACGTTCGAAAGCTCGCTGGAACCATACCGGCCGGGCGACGATCCCTGGGCGATCACTCCCGCCTCGCCCGAGGCCGAGGCGCGCATCGCGAAGGCGCTCGAGGACTGGCGCTTCGTGCCGTCGCGCTACGAGGGGCTACTGGCGAGCTATCACGCCGCGATCGTCGTCGACGGTCCCCTACCGGTCACGCTCGGCGACGCGCGGCAATCCCTCGAGCTCGTGACGGCACTGATGCACTCCGCCGAGACCGGGCTCGCCGTCGCACTCCCCATCGGCAAGCATCATGCGAAATATCGGAACTGGCGTCCCCGTGCGCGCACTGCGCGCCCACGCCGCCCTGGTCAGAGGGCCGCCGGCCGGCGATAACGCATCAAGCAGGCGTAGTCGCGATAGAGCGGCTCGACCGTGAGGCCGCCGCGCTCGCGCTCGGCGAGGGCTTGCAGGTAAGCGGGCAACGCGGCGCGAGGCGTCACCTCGAAAAGTGTGAGCCAGCGCCGCAGCAGGTTGCGGAACCACTCCGGCAGCCCGCGCTGCTCGGAGAAATCCACCACCGCCAGCAGGCCCGCGGGCTTCAGGGCGGAGACCGCGCGATCGACGGCGCCGCCCCAGTCCGGGATCATCGAGAGCGTGTAGGAAAACGCGATCGCATCAAAAGACTCTGAAAGTCCGAACGTGGCGCGGGGATCGAGCTCATCGGCGAGGCAGCGCTCGATCCGGATACGCCCGGCGAGACCGGCGCGCGCGATCGTCGCATTCGCCGTCTTCAGCATCTCGTTGGAGGCGTCGATGCCGAAGATCTCCGCGTCGGGATAGCGCCGGGCGAGCGCCACCAGGTTCCGCCCGGTGCCGCAGCCGATCTCGCAGATGCGCGCTCCCGGCCCGGGCTGGAGCCCCCGCACCAAGCGATCGCGGCCGAGCAGATAGAATTTCCGGCTGAGGTCGTAGATGTGCCGCTGGTACCGGTACATCCGGTCCATGCGGAGCGTCGCCTCGGCGGTCATGGGCGCGGCCGCGCCTCCGCGTCAGGCGCGGCTATAGACGTGGAAGCCGCCGTAGATCGCCGAGCGGTCGCGGCGGAAGAGCGCCGCGGCGAGCTCCGTCTCCGCGCGCCAGGGATCGAGCAGCGCCGGCGGGAGCGCGGCCTCGAGCGGCGAGACCCGCCCCGCGGTTCGGAAGATCACCCGGGCGCCCGGGCGCGCCGTGCGGCCGATCTCCTGCCAGAGGCCGGCGAGCTGCGCCGGTCCCATCCAATCCTGTGCGTCCAGCAGGACGTAGCGATCCATGCTCTCCGCGGGCTCCCGCGCCAGGAAATCCGTCACCGAGGCGAGCTGCGTGTGCACGCGCGGCGCACGCGCGGCAAGCGTGTGGAAAGCCTCGGGCCGCAGATAGTCCGGCACCGGCCCCTCGGCCTCGATGCCGTAGCGGCGGCCGAAGGCTTGCCAGGCGAAATAATTCTCCTCGATCGGGAACTCGCAGGCGAGGCGGCGAAGGCGCTCGAGATAAAGGTTGGCGAGATCGCCGCCGGCGTCGTCGCGGAGCGCGTCGAACTGCGCGGGTGGGATGCCGAGGCTGTAGAGCACCGCGGGCATGCGGCAGAGCATCCGCACCGGTTTGGCGTTGAAGGCCGGCGCGATCCACTCCTCGAAGAGACGCGCTTGCTCCTCGAGATTGCTGGCGCTCAGCATGCGCGAGGGGTCGTGCCCGGTGAGCCGGGCCACGAAGTGCAGGAAGCCGATGAAGCGGCCCAGCAACCCTCGGCGATAGAGACCGCTGTTGGCGAACAGGCTGAGCCGCCGCTTGCCGAGCGGCGAGCGGCCTTCCCAGAAGGCGCGCGCCTCGTCGTCGAGATGCGGCTGTAAATAATCGCGATAGGTATCCCACGCGCTCGGATCGATGCCGCGGCCGAACAGCCGATAGAAGGCGCCGTGGTCCGGCAGATGCTGCGCCGCCGTCAGCTTGAGCCGCGTCAGCGCAAGGTGCGCGGGATTGAGGTCGACCGCGACGATCTCGGCGGGATCGGCGAGCAGATAGTTGAGCACATTGCAGCCGCCCGAGGCGATCGTGAGCACCCGGCTCGAGGGCTCGAGCCGCAGGGCCTCGAGATCGACCCGCGGGTCCTCCCAGATCTGGTTGTAGACCAGGCGATGGAACCAGACCGCGAACAGCCGCTCCGAGAGCCCCCGCTTGCTCGCCACGCCATTCTGGTAGATCGCCGTCTTCAGGAGCAGCGTCGTCATCGCCCTCACCATCCTCTTGCCGTGGTGGCGAGGGGCGCGCGGCACCGACAGCCGGTGCAGCCTGGACTCGCGGTGTGTGGTCGCTCCAACCCGATCCGCCCCTAGCCCTTGGGTCAATCGGGTATAGATACCCGCTATATCGTGACGGAATGATGACTGGCGCGGGCGGACGGGTCGGCTATTCGGCGGCGAGATCCGAGACCCGGGCGTGCAGGTCCAGCAGGGCTGCGATCGTCCCGGGCGGCCGGCGTCCGAGGCCACATTCCGTCGCGACGCCGAAACGGCGCACGTATCGGGCGGCGGCCGAGAGCCGCCGACGGGCGCCGTCGAGGCCGTCGGTGAAATGGATCAAACCGAGATAGAGCTCGGTCTCAGCGCGCAAGGCGAGCGTCGAGAGCGGCTCGAAATACGCCTCGTCGGAGCGCGCCCGCGGCACTGGCAGATGAATCCACTGCAGCGGACGTGCGAGGTCGCGAGCCAAGTGGTTCGCGACCAGCGCGAGCTTCGCGGTGTCGTCGGGATCCTTGAAGTGCCGGTGGCCGGAATCGCCGTAGCAGAGGTGATAGCCGAGCTCGACTTCGGCAGGCACGCGATTGCCGATGCGCAGGAGGCGCTCGAGGATCTCGGCTTGCGGATCGGCGAAGCCCGACGGCATGACGCCTTCGAGGAGCGCGAACTCATAGGCGGTGTCCCACTGGATCGCGAGGCGGTCGCTGGGCACCGCGTCGACGATCTCGTCGAGCTCCACAAACAGCCGCTCCTCGTAGCGCGGCTCCACGGCCGCTCTGCTCTCCGGCAAGACGAAGGAGGTGACGGGCGCCAGCGGCGTCGGCAAGCACACCTGGAACCTAAGGTGCGCGGGGATCTCGCCGCGCTCGCGCAGGCGCGCGAACTCCGCATAGGATTCCCGCGCTGCCTTCGCGTAGCCGAGGGTGGGGAAGGCAACGTCTCGAGGCCGCGCGCCCGGCTTCAGCCGGAACTGCGCGCGGTGGATATAACCGGTGTCCACCACCTCGGACTCGAACACGTCCATGGACTCGAAGACGCCGAGCTGCCAATGCACCCAGCGGCTGCGAGCGCCCGTCTCGCCGTCGGGCAACCGCCGCAGGCGATCGCCGAGCTTCTCCAAGGCCATGCGGAACACGCCGCGCGCATCCGCGAGCGGCACGCTGCCGACGAGGTGGACGCCGTAGGAATGACGCGGCTTCATGGGGTGTCCTCCGTGGGCGATGTTCTGTTTCAATGCGGAATGATAGCGTGGCCCGAACACGGGGGGCTCGCTCATGATATGGCCGCTGCTTCGCTCGGTTGCGCTTGTCGGACTTCTCGCTCTATCGGGGTGCTGCTTCCGTATACCGGGACCTTCGCTGCGATCGCGCAGCAGATGGATGACGGGATCAAGCTCTACATGGAGCGGCACGCCAACGATCTCGGCGGCCACGGCATTGAGATCCTGCGGCGCGACACCACGGGGGCGCAGCCCGACATCGCCAAGCGCCTGGCGCAAGAGCTGCTAACCCGCGACCACGTGCAGATCCTGACCGGTTTCGTGTTCACGCCCAATGCGCTCTCGGTCGCGCCGCTCGCGACCGAGACCAAGACACCGCTCATCGTGATGAACGCCTCGACCGGCTTGATCACCACGCGCTCGCCCTATATCGCGCGCACGTCTTTTGCCCAGTGGCAAAACGACCTGCCGCTGGGCACTTGGGCCGCGACGACGGGCGCTATCAAGAGCGTCTATACCATCGTCTCCGACTTCGCGGCCGGCATCGATGCCGAGCAAGCCTTCGTCGCGGGCTATACCGAATCCGGCGGGAAGCTCGCGGGCTCTCTGCGCATTCCCCTGATGAATCCGGATTACGCCCCATTCCTGCAGCGCATCCTCGACGCGCATCCTGACGCCATCTTCGTGTGGCAGCCCCCCACCAGCGCCGCGGCGTTCATGAAGGCGGTGAGCGATCTCGGCCTCGTGCGCGCGGGCATCCACGTGCTCGGCGACAATGTCACCGACGAGTCTCAACTCCCACAGATCGGCGATGCCGCGCTCGGCGTGGTGAGCGCGCTACACTACACGCCGGTGCTGAAGAACCCCGAGAACGAAGCCTTCGTTGCGGCCTGGCGTGCGATGCATGGGCCCGACAGCGATCCATCTTTCGTCGCGGTCGGCGCCTGGGACGGCATGGCGCTCATCTATCACCTGATCCGCACGCTCGACGGAAAGATCGACGGCGACAAGGCGATGGAGGTGATCAAGGCCTATCAGGCGCGCAGTCCGCGCGGGCCCTTCCGGATCGATCCGGAGACGCGCGACGCGATCAACGACATCTACATCCGCCGCGTCGAGCGCGTCGACGGCCGCCTGGTCAATGCCGTGGTCGACACCATTCCTGCCGTGAAGGACCCCTGGAAGCAGCGCAACAAGCCCTGAGCAAGCGGCTCAGTCGCTAGCGAGGGCTGTATCCGGCGGCAGCCAGCCCTGCCGCTCGCGCCAATCGGTCGGCAAGCCCTTGAAGCGCGCAAGCGAGAGCGGCGTCAGGTCGGCGAAGAGGCAGCGGCCGTGGCGCACCAGCTCCATGATGGCGCGGCCCGAGGCCGGTGAAAGACCAAAACCCACGCTCGACATGGTCGCGAGCACGACATTGCCGGGGTCCGCGAGGCGATCAATCACAGGGCGACCATCGGGCGTATTCTCGACGATGCCGCCCCAGCTCCGGATCACCCGCACGTGCGCCGCCTTCGGGAACAGCTCCGCGAGCCGGCGCGCGAGATGCCGCAGCAGCGGCGTGGTGGGCCGCGGCGGCGCCGTCATCTCGCCCCACTCGAGCCACTCGTGCGGCCCGCCGCCATAGGCGAGATTGCCGCGAAGCGTTTGCCGGCCATAAAGCCCATTGCCGTCGACCCCACCGTGCTTCATGAGCGGCAGCGGCTCGGTCACGATCATCTCGGCACGCGCCGGCGCCAAGGGCAGATCGGCGCCCACCATGGCGGCAAGCTTCCCCGTCTGCGGCCCCGCCGCGATCACCAGCGCGTCGCAGCCGAACGTACCGCGGTCGGTCACCACTTCCGCCGCTTTGCCGTTCCGGACCGTGATGCCGGTCACCGTAGCGTGCTGCAGGATCTTGCCGCCGTGATCCTGCAGCGCCCAGGCATAGGCCTGGCTCGTGCGCTGCGGATTCGCATGGCCGCCGAAATCGAGGAAGAAACCACCGTAGACGTTATCGCCGCAGAGCGGCACGAGCTCCCTCACCTCCGCGGGCGTGAGACGCTGGCATTTGAACCCCTGCTTCGCCGCCAGGCGCTCGATGCGTGTGTGGTGCGCGAATTGCGCCTCGTCGAGCGTCACGCGGATGCGCTGCCGCTGGTACTCGGTGGGATAACCCAGCAGCTCCTCCATCTGCGGCCAGAGCTTCTGCTCCTCCATGAAGAACGGGCTATAGGCATGGGTACAGCCACCGCCGTTGCGGCCCGAGGCCTCCCAGCCGACGATCCCCTTGTCGAGGACGAGCGCGTCGACCCCGTTGCGCGCGAGCCACCAGCCCGTGCTGAGGCCAGTGACCCCACCGCCGACGATGACGACCGAGGCGCCGGTGATATCCCTCATGTCACTTACCCGAGTCCGCGCCGGGCTCGGTGGTCCCCGGAACCGCCGGCGAGACCGCACCCATGTCCCAGTAGGCCGTCCATTGCGCCGGGATGCCGAACCAGACGTCCCAATTGTCGCGAGTCTCCTGCGTCTCGTCATGCGGCCAGAGTGCAGAGAGCGGGAGCGGCCGCACTGGTGCGCGGTAGCTCGCCAGCGGGATCTGCTCGGGCGGCACGCCCGCGCTCATCGCCAGCAGCATCTGGATCTGCTCGCGGCAGCGCCGGCCCTGGCAAGTCCCCATGCCCGCCCGGGTCAAGCGTTTCACCTGGTCCGCGTTCACCGGACCATCCTTGGCGAGCGCCGGAACATCGCGGGTGCGCAACTGCGAGCCGCCCCAGTTGAGATAGCGCGGCGGCCGGAGCTCCACGAGCTCGCGCCGCGTGACCTCCTCGCACTGGCAGACCATCACGTCGGGGCCGCCGGTCGCGAGCGCTGCCTGGAGCCAGCGCTGCCAATGACGGACTGCATCGAACGAGGGCCCCGGCTCGGAGAGCTGTTCGCTCTCTGCGAGAGCAGCGCCCAGCGCCCGCGCGGCGACGACGCCGGCGTGTCGCCCTTCCGCGACAGCCAACTCGGGATCGGCGATCTTCCGGTCGAAGACGCCCGCGCAGTCGCCGACGGCTTGGACGCACGGGGCCGAGGTGCCGTGATCGGCGTCGAGCACCGGCACGTGACCGCCGCGCAGCGCGTCGAACGATAGGCGACAGCCCAGCACGTCCATCAGCTCGACATTGGGCACGCCGCCGATCGCGCTAACGACGGTGTCGCAGGCAACCTGGCGCTCGGTCCCTGGGATGGGCGCGCCGTCATCGCCGACGCGGACCAGAACCACGCCCTCGGCCTCGGTCTTGCCCAGCACCTGCTTGACCGCATGACCGCCGAAGAACGGCACGCGGGCCGCCGAGAGCGGCGGGCGCAGCGCATCCGGCCCGAGCACATCGCGCGCGACCTCGACGACGCCGGCGATCTCGAGGCCCTGCTCGAGAGCGGCGCCCGCCACCCTTAGCCCGAGCGCTCCCGAGCCGAGGATCACCAGCCGGCGGCCCTCGAAGGCGCGGTAGCGCTGCATCAGGCTGAGCGCCGCTTGCGCGCCCATCACGCCGGGCTTTTCCCAGCCGGGGAAGCCGAGGCCGAGATCGCGCGCCCCGGTCGCGAGAATAAGGCGATCGAAACTCACCAACCACGACCGCTCCTCGTCGGCAAGGCCGAGAACCGGCTTCGCCATGCCGCGCAGGCTCGGCCCTTTGACGAAGGCGCCCCAGGCATAGACGCCGAGCTGGACATCGATGCCGAGCTCGAACGCCTCGGCAAGGCCGGGGTTGGTCTCGACGATGCGCTCGACCATGCGAGCCTTGTTCTGGACCGCGGCGTTCATCCGCTGACCGAAATGGAACGGCACGTCGAGGCCCATCAGCGCCTGCGACACGGGATTCTCGTCGACCAGCAGCACCTCCACGCCGGCCTTCGCGGCGGTGATGGCGGCGGCGAGCCCCGCCGGACCCGCGCCCACCACGGCGAGGCTCACGTGGCGCTCGATCGGCATGTCGGCGCCGGCGGTGGATTTGGGATCGAGACGCGCTCGCGTCATCTTGTGCTCCCCGATGGGACTCGTGATAAATACCCCGCGCCGTTTTTACCGGGGAAACCACGATGTCGTCACGTACGGAAATGCTGGACCTGCTCAAGGCCCGCAAACAGTTTTTCACGCTTCCGCAGCGCTTCTACAGCGATCCCGCCTTTTACGAGCTCGATCTCGAGCTGATTTTTAACCGGCAGTGGATTTTTGCCGGCGCCGCTTGCGAAATCGCGAGCCCCGGACAGTATTTCACCCTGACGATCGGCCGCACGCCGATCATCGTGCTGCGCGACCGCACGGGCGAGATCCGAGCGTTCTTCAATACCTGCCGGCACCGCGGCTTCAAGATCTGCGATGCCGAGCGCGGCAAGAGCCTGAGCCTCGCCTGCCCCTATCACCAATGGACCTACGACCTCACGGGCAAGCTGCTCTACGCCGGCCGCATGCACGAGGGCTTCGATCCCAGCGGCATCTCGCTCAAGCCCATCCACGTCGAGGCGGTGGAAGGCACGATCTTCGTCTGTCTCGCCGAGAAGGCGCCGGATTTCGAGCCCTATCGCCAGGCCCTCGCGCCCTATCTGCGGCCGCACAATCTGGCCAATGCGAAGCTCGCGCACGAAGTGTCGCTTGTCGAGAAGGCGAACTGGAAGCTCGTCATGGAGAATTCGCGCGAATGCTATCACTGCGGCGCGCGCCATCCCGAATTGATGCGGACCTTCCTTGACCACTACAACGCTCGCGATCCCGAGAACGACCCGATCATCGGCCCGTTCTGGGCGAAGGTCCGCGCGGCCGGCCTGGAATGCGGCATGGTCAACCACCAGGATTTCCGCATCAGCCGCCTGCCGTTCACCGAAGGTGCGACATCGATCACCATGAGCGGCAAGCCCGCGGTCAAGCGGGTGCTCGGCGACATCCCGCACGGCGACATCGGTTCGGTGCGCTGGGTGCACTATCCCAGCACGTTCAACCATGTGCTCGGGGACTACGCCGTGCTGATCCGCATGCTTCCCCTCGGGCCATTCGAGACCCAGTTCACGGCAAAATGGCTGGTCGCCCGCGACGCGGAGGAAGGCCGCGACTACGACCTCAAGACCTTGACCGAGGTCTGGGACGAGACCAACCGGCAGGACATCGCCTTGGTCGAGCGCAATCAGATCGGCGTCAACTCGCTTGGATACGAGCCCGGCCCCTACTCGCAAGTGAGCGAAGGCGGCGTGATCAACTTCGTCGAGTGGTATTGCCACACGATCGAGAACGAGCTCGGCGAGAAGAAGGCACGCCCGCCGACGCTCGTTGCGGTCGCGAGCTAGTGACGTCGCCCGTGATCGTCACCGAGTTCCCGCGGCGCGTCCGCGAGATCGAGAACTTGTTCATTCCGCTCTCCGACGGCTGTCGGCTCGCGGCGCGGATCTTCCTGCCGGAGGACGCCGAGGCGGATCCGGTTCCAGCGATCCTGGAGTTTCTCCCTTACCGCAAGCGCGACGGCACCGCCGAGCGCGATGCCCTCACCCATCCCTACTTCGCGGGCCACGGGTATGCGGGCGTGCGCGTGGACATGCGCGGCAGCGGCGAATCCGACGGCCTCCTCGACGACGAGTACCTGAAGCAGGAGCAGGACGACTGCATCGAGGTGATCGGCTGGATCGCCAAGCAAAGCTGGTGCACCGGCGCGGTCGGCATGATGGGGATCTCCTGGGGCGGCTTCAATGGGCTCCAGGTCGCGGCGCGCCGCCCGCCGGCGCTCAAGACCGTGATCACGATCTGCTCGACGGACGATCGCTACGCCGACGACATCCACTACATGGGCGGCGCGCTGCTCAACGCCAATCTCGGCTGGGCCTCGACCATGTTCGCCTACATGTCGCGGCCGCCCGATCCCGCCCTGGTGGGCGAGCGCTGGCGCGAGCTCTGGCTCGCGCGGCTCCGCCACACGCCGCTGCTGATCGAGACCTGGCTGCGCCACCAGCGCCGCGACGATTACTGGAAGCACGCCTCCGTCTGCGAGGATTTCAGCCAGATCGCCTGCCCGGTCTACGCGATCGGCGGCTGGGCGGACGGCTATACGAACGCGATCCCGCGATTGCTTGCCGGCCTCAAAGTGCCCTGCAAGGGGCTGATCGGGCCCTGGGCGCACAAGTATCCGCATTTCGCGCTGCCGGGTCCCGCCGCCGGCTTCCTGCAGGACGCGCTGCGCTGGTGGGACAAATGGCTCAAGGGCATCGAGACCGGGATCATGGCTGAGCCGCAGCTCCGCGCCTGGATGCTCGAGAGCGTCCGCCCGAAGCCATGGTACGCCGAGCGTCCGGGACGTTGGGTCGCGGAGACCGCGTGGCCGGCGCCCGGCATCAAGCAGCATCGACTTTTCCTGATGGATCAGAGCCTCGCCGAGCGTGCCGACCACGAGCGGCCGTTGCTCCTGTCCTCGCCCGAGAGCACGGGCCTCCACGCCGGCACCTGGTGCCCGCACGGTGCGGCGCCCGACGAGCCCGGCGACCAACGCGAGGAGGACGCGAAATCCCTGGTCTTCGATACCGAGCCGCTGTCGGCGCGCATCGAAATCCTGGGCGCACCCGTCGTCGAGCTCGAGGTATCCGCCGATCGGCCGGAAGCCAAGCTCGCCGTCCGGCTCTGCGACGTGCATCCCGATGGCGCCTCGACGCGGGTCACCTACGGCATTCTCAATCTGACTCACCGCGAGAGCCATGAGCACCCGACGCCGCTCGAGCCGGGCCGGCGCTACAAGATCCGGATCCAGCTGAACGACATCGCTTACGCCTTCCCGCCGGGCCACCGCATTCGCGTTGCGGTGTCGAGCACCTATTGGCCGATCACCTGGCCCACGCGCGAGCGTGCGGCCGTTACGCTCTTCAGCGGCGCCTCGTCGATCCTGCTGCCGGTGCGCGCGCCGAAGCCCACGGATGATGCCTTGCCGCCGCTGCCGCCCGTGCAGTCCGCTCCGCCGGAGCGGCGCACGGTGTTGCGCGCCGGGCGAACCGAGCGGCGGATCGAGTGCGACATCGCCGACGGCGAGACAATCCACCGTCTTGTGGACGACAGCGGCGATGTCAGGATCGACACGAACGGGCTGGAGGTCGGCGGCGCGAAGGTTTCGGAATACCGCGTCAAGGACGACGACCCCCTGAGCGCCGTCGCGGAGGCTCGCTGGACGCAAAAGGTCGGACGCGGCGCGTGGCGAACCCGGACCGAGACGTGGACGCGGCTGACCGCGACTCGCGATGCATTCCTGATCCACGCCACCCTCGATGCCTACGAGGGCGAGACCCGGGTCTGGAGCCACAACTGGGACTGTGCAGTGCCGCGCGATCTGGTGTAACGTTTTCGTCAACGCTATTCGCGGCCAACGCCGCTCCTGCCGCGGCGCCGCCGGTAATCCCGGGAGGGGAGCAAAGCCATGCGCCGTCCGCACGTAACGCGCCGACAGTTCATCGAAGGCAGCGCCGGCCTCTGGGTCACCGCGGCCCTGTTGCCGCGGGCGGCGAGCGCTCAGGGAACGAGCGTCCTGCGCGTGCGCTCCTACGGTGACATCCAGGATTTCGATCCCGCCTTCAGCAAAGCGGCGCCCGACGGTGACGTAGCGCGCTGCGTCTTTCGCAAGCTGATCGACTACAAGAGCAGCACCTCCTGGGAGTGGGAGCTCGATGCCGCCGCGGACGTCAAGCAGGTCGATCCCAAGACGGTCTCGTTCACGCTGAAGTCCGGCATCAAGTGGACGAACGGCTTCGGCGAGATGACGGCCGACGATGTCAAATACTCCTTCGAGCGCATCGCCGATCCCGCGACCAAGTCGCCTTACAAGGGCGACTGGGCGACGCTCGATAAGGTCGAGGTCACCGGCCCGCTCTCCGGCGTGATTCATCTCAAGGAGCCCTTCGCGCCGCTGTGGCTCTCGACGCTGCCCTGGAACGCCGGCTTGATCCTCTGCAAGAAGGCCATGGAGGCATCGGGCAACCGCTTCACCACCAATCCGCCCGCGACCTGCGGCGCTTATCTCCTCAAGGAGTGGCAGCCGAAACAAGAGACCATCCTGGTCCGCAATCCCGACTACAACGGACCGAAGCCCGCCTACGACGAGATCCGGATTCGTCCCATCGAGGACGAGAAGACCGCCGAGATCGGCTTTGCCGCCAAGGAGCTCGACTTCACCGGCGCCAGCGTCAGCTCGTTGCCGAAGCTCAAGACCGATCCGCCGGCCGGCGCGAAACTCGCGATCCGCCCGTCGCTGGCTTACGTCTGGCTCGGCATGAACGTCGACGTGCCGCCCTTCAACGACGTCCGCCTGCGCAAGGCCGTGCAGAAGGCCGTTGACGTCGATGCCATCCTGCAAGCCGCCTACTTCGGAGCCGCCGACCGCGCGACCGGCATCATCGCGCCCGGCCTGCTCGGCCACCGCGACATCAAGCCGCCGCCGCGCGATCTCGAGGGCGCCAAGAAGCTGATGGCCGAGGCCGGAAAGTCCGGCGGCGGCGTCAAAGCCACCCTGGCGATCCTCAACAAGACCGAGCGGTTGACCGCCGCTCAGGTGATCCAGGCCAACCTCGCGGAGATCGGCATCGAGGTGCAGATCGACGCGCACGACAGCGGCACCTTCTGGAGCCTCGGCGATCAATCCAAGGGCGATCAGTGGAAGCAGCTCCATATGATCCTGCAGCGCTATACCATGGCGCCGGATCCGAGTTGGGCGGTGGCTTGGTTCCTGCCGTCTCAGATCGGCGTCTGGAACTGGGAGCGCTGGAACAGCCCGGAGTTCGATGAGCTCAACAAGAAGGCACTGGTCGAGACCGACGCGAAGAAGCGCGGCGAGATGTATGTGCGCATGCAAGATTTGATGGAGGAGTCGGGCGCCTATGTGTTCCTGACTCACGAGGTCGCCGGCGTCATCTATCGCGACAATGTCGCCCCCGCGCTGATGCCCGATGGACGCGTGATCCTGCCGGGATTCGCGCCCAAGGCCTGAGCGGCGCGGCGATGCCCCTCGCCGCCGCGGAGTGATGTTTCTCTTCGCGCTGCGCCGGTCCGCCCTCGCCTGCGCCATCATCTTCTGTGCGATCGCGCTGCTCTTCGGCATGATCTATATCGTGCCGGGCGACCCCGCGAGCGTGGCGCTGGGGCCGTTGGCTACGCCGGAGATCAAGGCCGCCTTCCGGGCGCAGATGGGACTGGACCAGCCCGTAACGACCCAGTTCTTCATCTTTCTGAGCCACGTCTTCACCGGCGATCTGGGCATCGACTTGTTCTCGAACCGGCGGGTCACCGAGATCGTCTTCGAAGCCTTGCCCTATACGATCGCGCTCACCGCGAGTGGCATCGGCTGGGCGATCGCGCTGGGCGTGCCGCTCGGATGCTGGTCGGCGATCCACCGCGAGACCTGGCTCGACCGGATCGCCGGCGTCTTCGCGGTGGCGGCGATCGCAGTGCCGTCTTTCGTGGTGGCGCTCTACGCGCTTCTGCTTTTCGCGGTGGAGCTGAACTGGTTCCCGGCGATCGGCGCCGGGGCTCGCGGAAACCTCGGCGACCAGCTCGCGCATCTGGTGCTGCCGTCCTTCGCCATCGGGCTCGGCTGGGTCGGCTATCTTGCCAGGCTCGTGCGGGCCTCCATGCTCGAGGTGCTCGGCGAGAACCATATCCGAACGGCGCGCGCCTACGGCCTTCCGGAGCGCCGCATCGTGTTCCGCTATGCCTTGCGGCTTGCCGTATTGCCGACGGTGACCTTGCTCGGCGTCGGCATCGGGAACTTGCTCTCGGGCGCGGTCTTCGCGGAGATCGTGTTCGCCCGGCCCGGCGCGGGCAAGCTCGTCTTCGATGCCGTCGTCACCCGCAACTTTCCGATCGTGAGCGGCGCGGTGCTGGTCACCACCGCGCTCTTCACGCTGTGCACGCTCGCGTCGGATCTACTGATCGCTTGGCTCGATCCTCGTGTCCGCGCCAACCTTTGAGGAGGCCACCGCGCCGGTACCGCAGCGCCGCTCGGCGCTACGACACCTGTTGGCGGACCCGCTGGGGCGCTTCGGCCTGACGCTGGTCCTCGTGATCCTGCTCACGGCGATCTTCGCAGATGCGATCGCGCCGTATAATCCCACGGCGATCGCCGTTCCCAACCGGCTGCAGGGACCGTCGCTCGCGCACCTCTTCGGCACCGACCAGCTCGGACGCGACGTGTTCTCGCGCGTGGTGCTGGGCGCGCGGATCGCGCTCGAGGTGGCGCTGGTCGCGATCACGCTCGCCCTGGCGGTCGGCGGTGCCCTCGGTCTTGCCGCCGGCTATGGGCCCCGATGGCTCGACGGCATTCTGGTACTGGTCTTCGATACCATCCGCTCGTTTCCGACCATCATGTTCGCGCTCGCGTTGGTCACGTTGATCGGGCCGAGCCTCGAGACGGTGATCGTGGTCGTCGTCGCGACCTTCGCGCCGAGCTACGGCCGGATCGTGCGCACGCAGACCCAGGCGCTGAAGCACGCCGAATTCATCCTGGCCGAGCGCTCGCTCGGTGCCGGAGCGGTGCGCATCCTGGCCGTCCACGCCGTGCCGAACATCGTGGGACCGCTGTTCATCCTCGCGAGCATGGACGTTCCCGTAGTCATCACCATCGAGGCCGGGTTGAGCTTCCTCGGCTTCGGCGTGCGGCCGCCGACGCCGAGCTGGGGCACGGTGCTCAACGACGGCTATGCCTTCATCGGCAATACGCCGTGGATCATCCTGGCGGGCGGCTTGCCGCTGGTGCTGTCGACGCTGGGGTTCACCTTCCTCGGCGAGGCGCTGCGCGACGCGATCGACCCGCGGCTGCGCAAGGAGATCTGAGGTGGCGGCGCTCCTGGAGGTCGACGGCCTCTCGGTGGATTTCGCGGGATCGCAACGGCCCATCCACGCGCTCCGCGATATCCGATTCTCCATGGAGCGCGGCCGCATCGTCGGGCTGGTCGGCGAGAGCGGCTCCGGGAAATCGACCCTGAGCCTCGCGGTGCTGCGCCTGCTGGCGCCCTCTGCCCGCATCGTCTCCGGCACGATCCGCTTCGACGGCGTCGATATTTTGGCACTCTCGGACGAGGCCATGCGGGCGCTCCGGGGCCGGCGCATCGCCATGGTGTTCCAGGACCCCATGAGCACGCTCAATCCAGTGCTGTCGGTCGGCGCGCAGATGATCGATGTGCAGTTCCGCGACGCCGATCTCTCGCGCAAGCAGAAGCGGGCCCGCGCGGTGAGCCTTCTGGCGCGGGTCGGCATTCCCGATCCCGAGCGGCGGATCGACGATTTTCCCCATCAATTCTCCGGCGGCATGCGCCAGCGCATCTCGATCGCCATGGCGCTGCTCGGCCAGCCGGATCTCCTCATCGCGGACGAGCCCACCACCGCGCTCGACGTGACGCTCGAGGCGCAGATCCTCGACCTCCTGCGCGATCTCCGTCGCGACTTCGCCGGCGCCATCCTGCTGGTTTCCCACCATCTCGGCGTTGTCGCGGAGTTCTGCGACGAGGTCGTGGTGCTGTATGCCGGCGAGATGGTCGAGCAGGCGCCGGTCGGCGAGCTCTTCGCCAATCCGCGCCACCCTTACACGCGCGCGCTGCTCGACTGCGACCCCGGCCGGCTGCCCGCGGATGCGCGGAGCTTCCCGACCATCCCGGGCCGGCTGCCCGACCTCGGGGCTCCGCGCACGCAGTGCGTCTTCGCGGCGCGCTGCCCGCTCGCTATCGAGCGCTGCCGAGCGGAGCCGCCGGCGATGATCGATGTCGCGCCCGGTCACCGCGCCAGCTGTCATCTCCTCGGTGGCTGAGCTTCTGGAAGTCGAGCGGCTGCGCGTCCGCTTCCGCGCGGTCAAGCCTCTCAATGCCTGGCTCGGTGGCATTCGCGATCCCATGATCGACGCGGTTGCCGACGTATCCCTCGACATCCCCGAGGGTGGCGCCTTCGGGCTGGTGGGGGAGAGCGGCTCGGGAAAGACCACCCTCGGCCGCGCGATCATGGGGCTGGTGCCGGTCGAGAGCGGCGAGGTCCGCCTTGCGGGCGCGGCCTTTCCGAAGCGGGGCGGGCGGGCCCTCAAGGCGTGGCGCCGCCGCATCGCCATGACGTTTCAGGATCCGACGGGCTCGCTGAGCCCGCGCCTCACGGTGCGCACGCTCATCACCGAGCCGTTCCGCATCCACGGAATGACGAGCCGCGATCTCGGTGCCGAGGCACGGCGGCTCATCGCGCTGGTCGGGCTCTCAGAGGACTTCCTCGATCGTTACGCTCACGAGCTCAGCGGCGGTCAGGCACGGCGGGTGGGTATCGCGCGCGCGCTGGCGCTCGATCCGCGGCTCCTGATCGCCGACGAGCCCACGGCCGGGCTCGACGTCTCCGTGCAAGGCGAGGTCCTGAACCTGCTCGCGCGGTTGCGCGGCGAGCTCGGAATCGCGCTGCTGCTCATCACGCACAATCTGGCCGCGGTCCGGCTCAGCGCGGAGCGGCTCGGCGTCATGTACATGGGCCGGCTGGTCGAGACGGGCCCCACGGGCGCAGTGTTCCGAGGCGCCGCGCACCCCTACACGGCAGCGCTCCTCGCGGCGATCCCCATCGCCGATCCCACACGCCACCGCAAGCGCGCGATCGCCGGTGAGGTGCCGAGCCTGCTGCACCGCCCGCCCGGCTGCGAGTTCCACACGCGCTGCCCGCATGCCCAACCTCGCTGCCGCGCGGAAGCCCCGCTCGCACGCGAGATCGCGACGGGACATGCCGCGCGGTGCCACTTCCCGATTGACGCGGGCGGGTCGAGCTCTACGGGTTCGCCCTGAGCGCCGCGCGGGCGGCGGCGGCGCCGCCGAGCATGGCGCCGGTGTAGCCCCCGGACATGGTAAAGGCGGAGGCAAGCCAGAGCCCGTGGATCGCGGTGGCCGGCGAGCGGGCGAGCGTCTCGCCCAAGTTCTCGTCGGGCGCGTAGCCATAGACCGCGCCACGGGGCGTGTTGAGGTACTGCTCCATGGTTTCCGCGGTCGCCATTTCCCGATGCACCACCGCGCCGGCGATGCCGGGGAAATGCCGATCGAGATCGCCGATCAGACGATCCATCCACCGCTCCCGGCGCTCGCGCTTTCGATCCGCGGGGAGGTCCGCCCAGTTCTCCACGCGGTCGACGCCGCAAAATGAGCCCAGGAACGGCCCGGCCTCGTTGAGGCCCGTAGCGATGCGGCGATAATCGACGAAGACATAGGGCGGCAACCGGTCACCCGGATCCTCGGCGAGGATGGCCGAGGCTTCCCGGTAAGCGTCGATGCTTCGCATCCAATCCGGGAAGATGCAGGTGGAATAGTGCGTGACGCCGAACTCGCCGGCAGGGCGACTCAAGCCGAGCGATAGCGTCCAGAGCGAGATCGAGAGCCGCCGCCGCTGGTAGGGCGCTAGAAAGATCTCGCGCCATTCCTGCGGCAGCATCTCCGCCAGGCGCTGCGGCGCCGCGTTCCCGAATGCTACGGGCGCGGTATCGACCCTGGCATCGCCGCCGCCGCGCGCGCGGTGGCCAACGCCGGTGATGCGGTGGCGATCCATCACGAGCGCGCCCACCTCGCGGCCACTCTCGGCGACCCCGCCGGCGGCGCGGATCAGCGACACCAGCCGGTCGGTGAGCGCCTGGGACCCGCCGCGCACATAGTGACCGCCGCCCAGCAGAAACGAGGCCTGCGGGATCGCGTAGTGCAGGAACCGCATCCGGCCGGGGTCGTCGTGGTAGTAGGCGAGGTTGCCGGCGAGCGCCGCCTTCACCGCCTCGTCCTCGCCGAACAGATGCCGGAGCGCCTCGCTCACGCTTGCGCGGCCGTGGCGGACCAAGGGCCAGATGTGGTGCACCGTTTGCGGCCCGTGGCGCAGCCACCAGGTGCGGTCGTCTTGATGCTCGGCGGCGAAACCGACCGCGCCACGGATCGCCGTCAGCCATTGGAAATAAATCTTGAGTCCGGCGGCCTGATGAGGAAACCGGCGGGTGGTCGCCGCGCGCGCGGAATCGATGCCGTGCGGGAGCGCGAAGGGCGCGCCGATCAGCCCGCCGCGCATCTCGTGAAGGTCCCCCACCTGCACGAAATCCGCTTCGGGATCGAGTCCCAAGGCGTGCAGCAGCGGCAGCTTGGGGTCGCCGGCATCGAGCCCGTCGATCTCATGGAGCGAAGCCTCGATGGCGAGCCCGTTGTGGCGATAGACGGTGGCGGCGCCGCCGAAACTGTCGTTACGCTCCAATACGAGGACGCGGCGCCCGGCCTGCGCATAGAGCGCGCCGGCCGTCAGGCCGCCCAGGCCCGAGCCCACCACGATCGCATCGAAGCCACGCGTCACAAGCCGCCCCCTTGAGCCCCCGATGGAGCATAAGGAGCTCGGCCCGGCTCGTTTTGATCCAGGTCAGTCGGCGGGTCCCGAGCCAGAGATGGGCGCGCAAGTCGAAGTGGCCCGACTATGGCGCATTGCCGCGATAAATGATCGAGGCGAAATACTACGAGGGAGCGGGATTTCTCGAACTACGCGGAGCGAACCTGTTGAATAAACGCCTCAATTTGAGCCTTGAGCGCTTCGCCATTCTTGCTGAGCTCGCCCGCCGAGGCGAGCACCTGGGTCGCCGCGGCGCCGCTTTGCTGAGCCGCCTCGCTCACCCCGACGATGTTCGACGACACGTCGCCCGTGCCTTGCGCCGCCTGCTGAACGTTTCGGGCGATTTCCTGCGTTGCGGCACCCTGCTCCTCGACCGCGGCCGAGATCGCCGCCGCTGACTCGTTCACCTTACCGATCGCCGTCGTGATGCCCTGGATCGACAATGCCGAGCTCTGAGTCGCCTCCTGGATCGCCTTGATCTGCCCGCTGATGTCCTCGGTCGCCTTCGCCGTCTGGTTGGCCAGCGCCTTCACCTCGGACGCGACCACGGCGAAACCCTTGCCGGCCTCGCCGGCGCGCGCCGCCTCGATCGTGGCGTTGAGCGCCAGCAAATTCGTCTGCGCGGCGATATCGCTGATGATCTTGACCACCTCGCCGATCTTCACGGCCGCGTGGGTCAACCCTTGGACCTGCTCGTTGGAGCGGCCGGCCTGATTGACCGCATCGGCGATCATGCGACTCGACTGGGCGACTTGCTGGCCGATCTCCCTTACCGACGCGGAAAGCTCCTCGCTTGCCGAGGCTACAGTCTGCATGTTCCGGGTGGCCTGCTCCGAGGCGGCCGCCACCGTGGTGGCTTGACGCGTGGTCTCCTCCGCGGTGGAGGCCATGGATTGCGCGGTCGAGTGCAGCTCCGCGGCTTGATGCGTGACCGCGATGGCGACGCCACCGATGCCCGATTCCAGCTTGGCAGCAACGTCGAGCACCGCCTTCCGACGGTCCTGCTTGCTGGCATCCTGGTAAACCGAGATCGCGAAGTCCATGTCGAGCATGACCGCGGAATTGACGGCGGTAATCACCTCGGCGAGGCGCTGGCGCTTCCAGCCATAGGTACGGATCGCCAAGTCCGTCAGGTGCGACAGTACGAAGGCATAGCCACCGATGTACCAGCGCGGCTCGAGACCGATCTTGTTGTGCACGAGGCCGATGGTGCGCACGCCCTGGATATAGGCCTCGTCGAAGCGCCCGGAGAACAAGCGGCCCCAATGCGTTGCCTGGGCACCTTTGAGCCGCTCCTTCTGGCTGCCAACCAACGCGGCCAATTGCGGCTCGCGCATCAGATGGTCGTAAAAGCCGGTCAGAACGGCCGGGAGCGCCTTCTCGACGACAGGCCAGAATTCCCAAAGGGCGGCGCCGGTGCTGTCCGCAATGCGCATGAAGCGCAGTCTCGTCTCTCGATCATGCTGCTGGTCACCGGTGCTTTGGGTCGTCATTCTGCCCACCATCTTGTCCGTTGCTGAGACGCCGACGGTCGACCAGTAACGGTGATTCGCAATAATATTCAGTTAACCGACCCCCTTATACGTATCATTTCGTACTCGATCGGCTACGAGCTGTCCGCTTGATCCGTCCCGATCGGAAAGCGCGCCCACGTCGAGGGCTTCATGGCACAGTCGGAGGCGGCAGGCTCGGCGTCTCGTCCGAGCCTCCGAGAGAAGGAGCTGTTCGCATGACGTCTCGTCCGCTCGCGCTCGCTGCAGCCATCGCTTGCGCGCTTTGGAGTAGCGGCGCTCGCGCCGAAGATGCCGCTCAGGTGGATGCGACGCTGCGCTACAACGGTCAGGCGCTGAAGCTCACGAAGGTATTGGTGCTGCAAAACGGCAATGAGGAGGGGCTGGAGGATGGGCCGCGGCTCCGGGTCTTCCTCTCAGACGGCGATATACCTGTGACGGTCGCGGGCGCCGCAGGCATCCTGCGCGCCAAGACCTACGCGCGCGATGCCCACATCAACGGCGTGGTGATCCTCGCCGATCCCACAGGAAGATCGAGCGACGCGACGGCCTCGCTGCTCAATGCGCCGGGCCTGGAGCCCGGCAGCTTCGCATCGGTGACCAGCACCAGCGCGTTCGCCGCGCTCAAGGTGACGGCGAGCCGGGCCTCGGGATCGGCCTCAATCGACGATGCGCCGCTGGAGCTCAAGGCCAAGTTCGATGCACCGCTCAACCCCGATCCCGTCACCAGCGACCTCAAGGGCAAGGCGGCACTCGGCAGCGCGCCCGTGCAGGCCCTCATCGCTTTTCGCGACGCGCTCAGGAAAGGCGACATGGCGGCGGTCGCGAAATATGCGACGGCCGCGCGACAGAAAGAGATCGGCGACTTCCGCGCCAAATCCGGTGACGCCGCGTTTCGTGAGGCGTTGAAGCAAGCGCCCGACGGCGCTTCCGTGACGAAAACGATCAAGCGGCTGGTCGTGCGCGGGACGACCGCGTCGGTCGTGATCGAGGGCGGTGAGGTCGCGGAGCTTGTCCAGGAAGGCGGCGCGTGGAAGGTAGACTGACGCTCTGAGAGCGTCTGTAGACACGGCGAACCGCCGAGCGGCCTCCATGCCGCTCGCGCGCCGTCGAGATTAGAGAGTTTGTTAGTCGACCTTCAGGAAGATCCGGTGGTCGTATTCCCAGTGCTGGGTCAGCGTGCGCCGGATCTGATCGTAGACCTGCACGGGCTCGACGCGCTCTACGGTGATGGAAGCCTCGACAGGAGCCGCCGGCTCAACGGTGCCGAAGGTGTAGATCAAGTGGTCAATGACACTGCTGTCCTCGAGGGACTGCTTGTCGTCAGCGCGGAGCGAATCCAGCTGGTCCATTGCGCCTCCCCAATCCTCTATTCTTCCACCGTGCTCGACACCCACGGGAGTAATCTTTGGTCCGAGCATCTGTGAGCATAGAAGTACCACAAAGGGCAAAAGTCAAAGGCCATTGCCCCGTCTTCTAACTCACGATTTGTGGCAATTTGGTGGTTCGGCACTGCACAAAACCGAGTCTTGTGGTTAATCGGCAAAGTATAACTATGGCTTGAAGGCATAGATTCGGCCATCGCCCGCAATGAAGAGGCGATCATCGCTGGCGAGGATCGTGACGAAATGCCTCAGGCCTTGCATGACCTCAGCCGGGCCGCCACCCGCAAAGACGGGGGTACCCGTGTCGGCACGAAACCCATGGAGGCGATTGTCGCCCTCGGCCCCGACCATCCAGACAATCGGATTGGAGTTGTCGTCGTCCGTGGTGACGATCGGAGCGCCACGGCCGCTGATATCCGCGCACCACGCCGTCGAGAGTTTGGGTGCGGGATGCGCATCGATCTTGAGCATCGTGAGGCCACCGATCGAGACCCGATTGGGACAAGCGGCGCCGGCGCCTTCGAAGGCGACATAGGATCCATTCAGCGTCGGCAAGACCGCGGGCGCGGTGCGGATCGGATTTCGCGCCACGCGCTGCACGTCGCGGGCGCCGCCGACGCCGCCGAGATTGGTGCGGTCGAGCAAATAGCCTTTGCCATCTTTCCCAAGCGCCAGCAGCAACGCGGTCTTGCCGTCGGGATCGGCAACATCGAGCGGCAGCGCGCCGACGCCGCCGAGATCGGCATCGGCGTCGTCGAGGGCCTTCCAATCGGTCGGTGCGAAGAAGTCGCGCGGATCCTGCGTCGTCTTGAGATCGAGATCGAGGCGGATGATCGCCTCGCCGTCCGCCCATTCGTGGGCGCCCTCGGTATTTCCGGTGGCGACGAACAGCGAGCGTCCGTCATAACTGACGCCGCCGGGCGCCCAGACCCCGCCGGCCATGCCGCGCGTGGTCCAGGCGACGACTGTGCGGGGGTCGTTGAGATCGATCCCTACGACCCAGCCATGGTACTGCCCGCAGTCGCCGAAATGCCCACCGTAGGGGACGTAGAGCTTGTTCTCGGCGATCAGCAGGGCGCCGCGCTGATTCTGGACGCGCGGCGTGAAGGCGAGGCCGCGCGAGCGAAGCGCCTCGGCGACGTTCACGGGAAACCCGGGCAGGACCGCGCCGTCGCCGACGGATAACCCGAAGATGAGATGCTGCGCGCCCGATCCATCCGGCGCCTCGACCATGGCGTCGAGATAGATCGCGTCCTTGATCCCGTCGATCGTGGGCGTTCCCGTGATGCCGAGCGGACTGATATTTCCGCACGGCAGGGCGGAGCGCGGCACCGGCGGTCCCAGGGATTTCTTCCAGGCGACTTTTCCGTTGCGGCCGTCGAGCGCATAGACCGAGTTGTTCTCCGTCGCCACGATCACCAGCTTCCGACTGGTTTGGCGGAAGTGCCAGAACAAGGGCTGCGCGTAGACGTTCCCGTCGACCCGGCCGTCGAACTCGGGATCGAGATGCATGCCGGCGGCGCGCTCGTAAGTGAGCCGAGGCATCACGTAGAGCCCGCCGCGGGCCGCGTCGTTGTGAAACGTCAGGATCGACTGGGCATTACCAACGCCGCCGAGCAGCAGCATGGCGCCAAGTCCTGCAGCAAGCCCGAGGGTGCGGCGGATGTGTCGCATGGATTGTCTCTCTAAGATCATGGAGGAGTGACCGCTATGGGCTCGACGCACCGGTCCCGGCCGGCGGTAAGCCCTGACGGATCCGATCATGGCTCGGAAGGTCGGCGGCCGTCCAGCCGCCGCCCAGGGCCTCGATCAGCACGACGCTCGCAGCCAGCCGGCTCTGCAGGATGGCGAGCGCGGTCTGCTTGTTGCTGAGCGACACGGTCTGCGCGGTGATGACGTTGGTGTAGGCCACGGTTCCCGCGGTGTATTGATTGAGGATCAGGCGCTCGGCCTCCTCCGCGGCCCTGACCGCGCGATTCTGGACCTCGGCCTGTTGCTCGAGGATGCGCAGCGCGGCGAGTTGGTCCTCCACCTGCTGAAACGCCGCCAGCACCGTCTGCCGATAGTTGGCGATGGTCTGGTCATAGGCCGCGCGCGCCGCCGCGACCTGCGCCGAGCGCAAGCCCGCGTCGAACACAGTCTCCGCGAGCTGCGGCCCCACCGACCACACCGCGTTCGAGGCGCGGAAAAGATTCTCGATCGCGGAGCCCAAGAACCCATAGGAGGCGGAGAGGGTGATCGCGGGATAATAGGCCGCGATGGCGACGCCGATCTGCGCATTGGCGGCCGCCGTCGCGCGCTCGGCGGCGGCGATGTCGGGCCGGCGCTCCAGCAGCGTCGAGGGAACGCCCGGCGGAACCACCGGCACGCGGAGCTCCAGCGGCGTCGGCGCGATGGAGAACTCGGCCGGCGGCTTGCCGATCAGCACGGCGATGGCGTGCTCGAGCTGAGCCCGCTGAACACCGACGTTGATCGCCAGCGCCCTCACGCCCTCGACCTGGGCTTGCGCCTGCGCCACGTCCGAGCGTGCGGCCGTGCCCTGGGTGTATCGGTTCTGGGTGATCTGCAGCGATTTCGTGTCGGCGTCCACGGTCGCGTCGAGCAACCGCTTGAGCTCGTCGCTGATCCGGAGGTCGAGGTAGTCGGTGGCCAGCACCGATTGCGCGGAGAGCCGGGCCGCCGCAAGGTCGGCGGCACTCGCCTCGGCACTCGCGTAGCTGGCCTCCACGGATCGCCGGATCCGGCCCCAGACGTCGATTTCCCAGCTCAGACTGCCCGTGACGCTGAATTGGCTCTTGATGGTGCTGCGGCCGGTCTGACCGCCGCCGGTGCCCGAGCGCTGCGCCGAGGTGTCGAGGCCGACAGTCGGAAAGAAGGCCGTCCGGGCTTCCTCGACCAGCGCGCTCGCCTGCCGGAAGGCCGCTTCGGAGGCCTTGAGCGTCTGGTTCGAGACATCGATCTGCGCCTCGAGCTGATCGAGCAGCGGATCCTTGTAGATCGACCACCAGGCGGTACCGCTCCCGGCGTCCTGAGGCTCGCTCGGCTTCCAGCCGTCCAGCTCCTTGTAGGCGGCTGGCGTGGGCGCCGTCGGCCGCTTGTAGTCCGGGCCCACCTCGCAGGCCGCGAGCGACGCCAGCGCCACCGCGGGCACGACCCATCGGAGCCGCGCGCTCATCATTCGCCGCCTTGCAGCGGCGCCGCGACGCCCGGATGGCTGCGGCGCCAGAGCCGCTGGCACCAGAGCTGGAACCGGTCGAGGTAAAGGTAGATCACGGGGGTGGTATAGAGCGTCAAGACTTGGCTCACCAGCAGTCCGCCAACGATGGAGATGCCGAGGGGCCGGCGGAGCTCGCCGCCCTCGCCGGCGCCGATCGCGAGCGGCACCGCGCCCAAGAGCGCGGCCATTGTGGTCATCATGATCGGGCGGAAGCGCAGCAGACAGGCTTGATAGATCGCATCGCGCGACGTCAGATTCTGCTTGCGCTCGGCATCGATGGCGAAGTCGATCATCATGATCGCGTTTTTCTTGACGATGCCGATCAGCAAGATGACGCCGATGAGCGCAATGATATCGAATTCCGAGTTGAACGCCATCAGCGCCAGGATGGCGCCGACGCCCGCCGACGGCAGCGTCGACAGGATGGTGAGGGGGTGCACGTAGCTCTCGTAGAGGACGCCCAGCACGATGTAGACCGCGGCGATCGCCGCGAGGACCAGGTAGGGCTCGTTGGCGAGCGATTGCTGAAAGGCGCGCGCGGTACCCTGGAACGTGCCGTGTATCGTGCCGGGAACGCCGATGCGCGTCATCGCCTCGTTGATGGCAGCGACCGCATCGCTGAGGGATTTTCCCGCCGCCAGGTTGAAGGAGATCGTGCTGGCGACGAAGAGGCCTTGATGGCTGACGGCGAGCGGCGTCTTGCCGGGCTCGTAACGGGCGAAGGCGGCGAGCGGCACCATGGTCTCCGCAGCGGAACTCACGGCCGCGCCGGTGGAGACACCGCCGCGGCCGGTGGCGGCCAGCTGATTGTTTGCGAGATTGCGCGCGGTGTCCTGCGCGATGGTCGCGGCCGAGGAGGACGCCTTGGGCCCCAAAACGGTTCCCGCCACGGCGTTGGTCTGCTGAACGCCCCCTACGGATCCGCCGGCGGTGCTCACGTACAGGTCGTCGAGGGTCTCCGGGCTCTGCCAGAACTCGGGCGCTACTTCCATGACCACGTGATACTGGTTGATCGCGTTGTAGATCGTCGACACCTGACGCTGGCCGAAGGCGTCGTAAAGCGTGTTGTCGATCTGGCTCGCGTTGACCTTAAAGCGCGCCGCTGTCGCGCGGTCGATGACCAGATCCGTTTCCAGGCCGTTCTGTTGCTGGTCGGAGTTGACGTCCGTCAAATCCGGCAGCGCCTGCAACGCCTCGGTGATCTTCGGGCCCCAGGTGTAGACGTCGGCGAGATTGTCGCCCTGGAGGGTGTACTGGTACTGCGCGTTGCTCTGCCGGCCGCCCACACGGATATCTTGCGCCGCCTGCAGAAAGAGGGAGGCACCCGGCACCTGCGTGAGCTCGCGGCGCAGACGCGTAATCACCTGGTCCGCCGAGACGCTGCGCTCCGCCAACGGCTTCAGCGAGATGAACACGAAGCCGCCATTCGTCTGGCCTCCGCCGGTGAAACCGACCACGTTGGCGACCGCATCGTCTTTCTGCACGATCGAGATGAATTGCGCGAGCTTCTGGCGCATCAGCTGAAAGGAGATGCTCTGGTCGGCCTGAATGCCGCCGATCACGCGCCCCGTATCCTCTTGCGGGAAGAAGCCCTTGGGCACGGCCATGAAAAGGTAGACATTGAAGCAGAGCGTCAGCAGCAGGATCAGCATGACACTGACCGGATGCGCAAGCGCGCGCTGCAGCGTCCGGTCGTAGGCCCGCAACAGGGCCTCGAAGCAGCGCTCCGCCACGCGCGAGAAGCGCCCTGCGCGGCGCTGGTCTGGCGGTACGATAACGCGGGCGCACATCATCGGCGTCGTGGTCAAGGAAACCACCAGAGATACGGCAATCGCCATGGAGAGCGTGACGGCGAACTCGCGGAAGTAGCGCCCGACGATTCCGCCCATCAGTAAGATGGGTAGAAAGACCGCAATCAGCGAGAGGCTCATGGAGAGTACGGTAAAGCCCACCTCGCGCGCGCCCTGTATCGCCGCTTGGAAGCGCGGCATGCCGGCCTCGACATGGCGCGAGATGTTCTCCATCACCACGATGGCGTCGTCGACCACGAAACCCGTCGAGATCGTGAGCGCCATCAGCGAGAGATTGTCGAGGCTATAGCCCAGCAGGTACATGCCGCCGAGGGTGCCGAGCAGCGACACCGGCACCGCGACGCTGGGCACGAGCGTTGCGCGCGCGTTGCGCAGGAACAGGAACACCACCATGATGACCAGAGCGATCGAGATCATCAGGGTCCGCTCGACTTCCTTCAGCGAGGATCGGATCGTCGTCGACTGGTCCAACGCCACGCGCATTTCGATATCGCTGGGAATCGATGCTTGCAGCTCGGGCAAGAGTGCCCGCGCGCGATCGACCGTCTCGATCACGTTGGCACCGGGCTGCCGATAGAGGATCACGAGCACGGATGGGCGACCGTTCGCGAGCCCGTCGTTTCGGATGTTCTCCACGGAATCGATGATCTCGCCGAGGTCCGACAGCCTTACGGCAGCGCCGTTTCGGTAGGCGACCAGTAGCGATCGGTATTGCGATGCCTTCGTCGCCTGATCGTTGTCGTAGAGTTGGTAGTGCAGATCGCCTTCCTCGATGGCGCCCTTGGGAGCATGGGCGTTCGCCGAAGCGAGTGCCGCGCGCACGTCCTCGAGGCCGATGCCGTACTTGAAGAGCGCACGCGGGTTGAGCTCCACCCGTACCGCAGGCAGCGCCGCGCCACCAATGGTGACCTGGCCGATCCCGGCGAGCTGCGAGAACTTCTGCTGCATCACCGAGGACGCCGCGTCGTAGATCTGGCCGCGGCCCAGGGTCGGTGACGTCAAAGTGATGATCATGATCGGCGCGTCGGCCGGGTTCACCTTGCGGTAGGTCGGGTTGCTGCGCAGGCTCGCCGGGAGGTCGGCGCGGGCGGCGTTGATCGCCGCCTGGACATCGCGCGCAGCGCCATCGATGTCGCGATTGAGACCGAACTGCAGCGTGATGCGCGCCTGACCGACGGTGCTCTGCGAGGTCATCTCGCTGACGTCCGCGATGACGCCGAGGTGACGCTCCAGCGGCGTCGCGACGCTGGTCGACACCACCTCGGGGCTTGCGCCGGGCAGGGAAGCCTGAACCGAGATAGTGGGGAAATCCACCTGCGGCAGCGGCGACACCGGCAGCTGGAAGAAGGCAATGACGCCAGCGAGAGCGACGCCGCAAGTCAGCAGCGTCGTCGCCACCATGCGCCGGATGAAGACCTCCGACGGGTTCACGACGACGGGTTCCGCTCGCGGCGGTCATCGGGCTCGGGCGGGAAGTGGCGGGCAAGCCGCTGGCCCAGCCGGTCGAAAGCGAGATAGATGACCGGGGTGGTGAAGAGCGTCAGGAGCTGGCTCACGATGAGACCGCCGACGATGCTGATGCCCAACGGATGGCGGAGCTCCGAGCCCGTGCCGCTGCCGACCATCAAGGGCAGCGCGCCAAGCAGCGCCGCCATAGTGGTCATGAGGATCGGGCGCAGCCGCAGCAGGCAAGCCTGGTGGATTGCCTCGCGCGGCGACTTACCTTCCTCGCGCTCGGCCTCCAGCGCGAAGTCGATCATCATGATCGCGTTCTTCTTGACGATGCCGATCAACAGGACGATGCCGATGATGGCGATAATGCTGAGGTCGCTGCCGGCGACGATCAAGGCCAACAGCGCGCCGATACCGGCGGAGGGCAGCGTCGACAAGATCGTCACCGGATGGACGAAGCTCTCGTAGAGCACGCCGAGCACGATGTAGACCGTCACGATCGCGGCCAGGATCAGGAACAACTCGTTGCTGAGGGCGGCCTGGAAGGCGAGCGCCGCGCCTTGAAAGATCGTGAGCACGCTGAGCGGCATGCCGATATCCAGCTCCGCCTGCTTCACCGCCGGCACGGCATCGCCCAGCGATGCGCCGGGTGCCAGATTGAACGATATATTGGTGGCCGGAAATTGCGCGAGGTGATTGATCTTGAGCGGCGCCGTTTGCTCGCTCAGCGTGACAAGCGTGGACAGCGGAACCTGGCCGCCCGTGGCGGTGGCGGAGGGTAGATAGATCGACCCGAGCGAGGTCAGCGAGGATTGCATGTCCGGCTCGGCCTCCAGGATCACGCGGTACTGGTTCGACTGAGTGAAGATGGTCGAGATGATGCGCTGGCCGAAGGCGTCGTAGAGGGCATTGTCGACGGTCGCCGGCGTGATACCAAAGCGCGCCGCCGTGTCGCGATCGATGGTGAGGTAGGCCGAGAGACCCCGCTCCTCCTGGTCGCTGGCTACGTTCTCGAAGGCCGGGAGCTGGTTCAGCCGGTCTACGAGCCTCGGTGCCCAAGCGGCGAGATCGTCGGGACTGGCGCTCTCCAGCACGAACTGGTACTGCGTCCTGCTCACCGTCGTGTCGATGGTGAGATCCTGCACCGGCTGCATGTAAAGCGAGATGCCGCCGACATCCGCGGTCTCTTGCTGCAATTGGCGGATGATGTCGCTCGCGCTGAGCTGGCGCGCGTCGTGCGGCTTCAGATTGATCAGGAACCGGCCGCTGTTGAGCGTCGTGTTGGTACCGTCGATGCCGATGAAAGACGAGAGGCTGTCGACGTTGGGGTCCTTGAGAATGGCAGCGGCCAGCGCCTGCTGGCGCTCGGCCATCGCGGGATAGGAGATCGATTGCGCCGCCTCGGAGATGCCCTGGATCAGGCCGGTGTCCTGGATCGGGAAGAAACCCTTGGGAATCCAAATATAGAGGGCCGCGGTGAGCACCAATGTCGCCAGCGCCACCACAAGCGTCAGCGGCTGGTGATCCAAAACCGTATTGAGAGCGCGATCGTAAGCGCGGACCAGCGCATCGAACCATTCGCGGTTCTTGCGCTCGAACATGCTCTCCGTGGTCTCGTCATGTCGGCGCAGCAACTTGGCGCAGGCCATCGGCACCAATGTCAGCGATACCACGGCAGAGATCAGGATGGTCACCGAGAGAGTGATCGCGAACTCGCGGAAGAGGCGGCCCACGACGTCGCCCATGAACAGCAGGGGGATCAGCACCGCGATCAGCGATATCGTCAGCGACACGATCGTGAAACCGATCTGCTCAGAGCCCTTGAGCGCCGCCTTCAGCGGCGGATCGCCCTCCTCCAAATAGCGAGCGATGTTCTCGATCATCACGATGGCGTCGTCGACCACGAAGCCGGTCGCGATGGTAAGCGCCATCAGCGAGAGGTTGTTGATGCTGAAGCCCAGCAAGTACATGGCGCCGAAGGTGCCGACGAGCGACAGCGGCACCGAGAGGCTCGGGATGATGGTGGCCCGCAGATTGCGTAGAAACAGAAAGATCACCAGAACGACCAGGACGACGGCCAGCGCCAGCTCGAACTCGACGTCCGCTACGGAGGCGCGGATCGTGGTGGTTCGGTCGGTGAGCACGGCAACATCGACAGCCGAAGGGAGCGAGGCTTGCAACTGCGGAAGCAGAGCCTTGACGCTGTCGACGACGGCGATGACGTTGGCGCCGGGCTGGCGCTGGATATTGAGGATCACCGCAGGCGTGACGTTGGTCCAGGCGGCGAGGCGTGAATTCTCCGAGCCGTCCACCACGGCCGCCACGTCCGAGAGATGCACGGCAGAGCCGTTCTTGTAGGCCACGACCAGGGCTCGGTAGTCGTCGGCGCTGTGCAGCTGATCGTTGGCATTGATGGTGTAGGCGCGCGAGGGTCCGTCGAAATTGCCTTTGGGCGTGTTGACATTGGCGTTGGCGACGGTGGTGCGGAGATCGTCGATGTTGAGGCCGTAGGCGGCGAGCGCCCGGGGATTCGCCTGGATGCGCACCGCCGGGCGTTGACCGCCGCTGATGCTGACCAGGCCGACACCGGGAAGCTGTGAGATCTTCTGCGCGAGACGGGTGTCGGCGACGTCCTCGATTTGCGGCAGCGGGATGGTCTTGGACGTGAGCGCCAGAGTGAGGATCGGCGCATCCGCTGGATTCACCTTCGCATAGATCGGCGGGGCCGGCAGGTCGCTGGGCAGCAGGTTACCGGCCGCGTTGATCGCGGCCTGAACTTCCTGCTCGGCGACGTCGAGGTTGATGGCAAGGCTGAACTGAAGCGTGATCACCGAGGCGCCGGCGGAGCTGCTCGACGACATCTGGTTCAGGCTCGGCATCTGCCCGAATTGGACCTCGAGCGGAGCCGTCACCGAGGTCGTCATGACGTCCGGGCTGGCGCCGGGATAGAAGGTCTGCACCTGGATGGTGGGATAGTCGACCTCTGGGAGAGCCGAGAGCGGCAGGAAGCGGAAAGCGAGCCCGCCCACCAGCAGGATCGCCACCATCAGGAGCGTGGTGGCGACCGGCCGCAGGATGAACGGACGCGAGGGGCTCACCGCGAATCCTCGTTCATAGGCGACGACGTCGCTGCTTTGTCATTGGCTGTTTCCGCCGGAGCCAGCCCCACCGTTCGTGCGCGGCCCCCGCGGCTGCTGGCCCTGCGACGTGCTTTGCGGCGGCACCGCCGCGCCTCCCGATGCGCCGGCGGGTGTTCCGGCAGCACCGCCAGTGGATTGACGCAGGGAAATCTTGGCGCCATCTCGAAGCTTGTCGGCGCCGTCGACGACGACGCGGTCGCCGACCGAGAGGCCGGAGCGCACGGCCACTTTCTCGCCCTCAGCGGGCCCGAGCTTGATCACCTGCACGGCCACGGTGTCGTCAGGCTTGACGAGATAGACGAAGGTGCCGGGCGCCCCCCTCTGGACGGCCGCCGTCGGAATGACGGTCTCGTCGTGCAGCGTCTCGACCCGGAGCTGTATGTTGACAAACTGGTTCGGGAACAGGCTGTTGTCGCCGTTGTCGAATTGCGCCTTCAACTTCAGCGTGCCGGTGGTCGTGTCGATCTGGTTGTCCACGGTAGCGAGCGAACCGGTGGCGATCTTGGTGGTCTGGCTGCGATCGTAGGCAACGGCCTGCAGGGTAGCGCCGGCATTGAGCTGCTTCATCACAGCCGGCACTCTGTCTTCCGGCAGCGTAAACACCACGGTGATCGGCTGCAGTTGCGTCAGCACGACGATGCCATTCGTATCGTTCGCCTGCACGTAGTTGCCCGGGTCGACCTGCCGCAAGCCGACGCGGCCACTCACCGGCGCGAGAATGAAGCAATAAGCGATGTTGAGCTTGGCGGTCTCAACCTGCGCCTGGTCGGAGATAACTGTCCCCTCGAGCTGATGGACGAGGGAATCCTGCGTATCGAGCTGCTGCTTTGGGATCGAATCCTGCGCCACCAGCTTGCGGTAGCGCTGGAGATCGAGCTGAGCATTGGCGAGCAGCGCCTGGTCGCGCACCAGCTGCCCCTGGGCGTTCGCCGCCTGCTGCTCGTAGGGGCGGGAATCGATTTCGGCAAGGAGATCACCCTCCTTCACCATCTGGCCTTCCTTGAAGTCGACGCGCATGAGCTGACCGCTGATCTGCGAGCGCAAGGTCACCGTGGCCAACGGCGTCACCGTCCCAAGCCCGTTCAGCAGGACGTTGATGTCACCTTTTTGCGCGGTGGCGGTGACCACGGGCATCGCTGCGCCGGCGCCGAACCGGCCGGCAGGCGCTTGCGGCACCGGGCGCGTGTGGACCCACCAAGCGACACCCGCGATCACCAGCACGATCACCATGAGCCAGAGCGCCCGGCGCCACAGGGGAGCGGGAGCCAGGGGCGGTCGAGCCCCAACCCGCTGCGCCTCTCGCGCGTCCTGCTCGGGTCTCAGATCATTCATGCAGGCTAAGTCGTCGTCCTAGGGTGCGGGCCAAGCCGCCGGCTCGCCCGCAAGAGAGCAATCGGATCCGCATAGGCTCATAACGAGGAGTTTATCAGCCTTTGGGCGCGCCCGGCGTCGCCTCCCGGTGCCACGGATCGGCCAGTTCTCCATGCCATATATTAGAGGCCTTTGAGATGCCAAGGAACACTTCTGGGGCGAGCGGACGCAACGGCCCGAACGGACCCGCCCTCTCGCAATAGGCGGGCGAGCCGCCGAAAATCCCTATCGGAGACGCCTTTTGCACCAGTGCCCTTGAGGCCCGCCGCCGGCTCGGGCAACATTCTGCCGAGAGCAAAACTCCGGGGGGCGCGAGACATGAAAATCGCAGTGTGGGTTACGGGCGCGATGGCGCTGGCGGCGGTCACGGGTCCAGCGAGCGCGCCCGTCGCGGCGGACGAGCCACCGATCACCATCGGCCTCGAACTCGGCCTCTCTCCACCCGCCGATCCCGGCTTGGGCCAACTCTGCCGGCGCGGCGCGGAGATCGGGGTCGACTACGTGAATGGCGTGATGGGCGGCGTGCTCGGACGCAAGATCCAGATCTCGATACAGGACACGCAGGCCAAGAACGAGGCCGGGATCGCCGCTTACCGCCGCCTCGTCACCGAGGAGAAGGCGGTGGCGGTCACGGGTTTCGCCTACAGCTCCGAGAACATCGCCGTCAACGAGGTCGCCAAGGAACTCGGCGTCCCCACGATCGGGAGCCAAAGCGGCGCCGCGGATATCACGGCCAAGCACTATGACGTAGCCTTCCGCACCCACGCGGTCGACCCCCTGAGGGCGGAAACCTGGCTCGGCTGGATCAAGAAGATGAACTACAAGAAGATCTCGATCATCGCCGTGACGACCGACTACGGCATCGGCTTGATCTCCGAGACCGAGAAGCAAAACAAGGAGAAGAGCCTCGGCCTCGAGATACAGTCGCTGACCTACGATCAATCGGTCACGGATCTGACGCCGCAGCTCCTTCAGGTGAAGGCGTTCAAGCCCGACGCGATCATCAATATCGCGGTCGGGCAGATGATCGACCTCATGGTCGATCAAGCCGCGACCATCGGACTTCTGCCGAGCACACCGATGCTGATCTCATACGACGCACCGGTTCGCCCGCAGTGGTGGCAGCTCCACCCCCAAGACGGCGACGTTCATTTCATCGCGTACTACTCTCCGCAGCAGAAGCTCTCCGATCTGGGCTCATGGTACGCGAAGCAATACCAGGAGAAATTCAAGGACCAGCCGGTCTACTCCGACCTCAACTGCTTCGGCGACATCGCGATCATCGCTCAGGCGATCGCGCAGGCGAAGAGCACGGATCCGAAGGCGATCGTCAAGACCCTCGAGACCGGCAAATTCACGGGCTGGGCCGCCGGCGACGTGACGTTTCCACGCGCCGACGGCGTCTTCTTTCACAATTGGTCGCCACCGATGATGATTCTGCACTACACCAAGCCCAACCAGGACTGGCGCGAAGCGGAGGTCGCGTACTCGGAGGGGAAGTAGGCGATCAGAGTGCGCCGCCACACTCGTCGGCTGATCGTCGGCTCGGCAGGCAGCGCCAATTCGTTCGGCACGATCCAATCGGTGCGGGATCGCTGGGGCGATTCGGTCTTCATCATCGCGATCGACACGAACCCCCGCGAGCTCGTCGCGGCGAGCGTCCTTGCCGATGCGTTCGTCCGGGTGCCTTCGGCTCGCTCGCCGGAGTTCCCGGATGCGCTTCGTCAAATCGCTGCATCATACCCGGGTAGCTCGTACCTGCCGATGCATGACGAAGAGATCGAGGCTGCGGCTCGGGTTGCGCGCGATGGAAGGCTGCCGCCCGATCTCGACCTCGCCGCACCCTCCTACGAGATCGTTCGGCTCTGCGGCGATAAGTGGGCGATGCACCAGTGGCTCAGGGCAAACGGGCTGCCCTCTCCCGAGACCGCCCTCGCCACCCCGGACGCCCGCGAGCGGATGCAGGCACCCCTTGTCCTGAAGCCGCGTGAGGGATGCGCGGCCGCGCCCGCACCGCTCGTGCGCGGTGCCGTCGATCTCGCGAACTTGGATCCGAGCCACTGGCTGCTCCAGGAGCAGCTGAGGGAGCCCGAGGTGGGAATCGATGTGTTCTTGGGTCGCAGATCCGGCGCCTTCTGCTGTGTCTGCCGGGAGTACTTCGAGCGCAAGGCCAGCGTGGCTATGAAGGTGCGTGTGTTCCACGACCCCGCCTTGGCGCGGCTCGTGGAACGCCTCGCACGCGGGCTGCCGCTGTTCGGCGCCTTCCTTGTTCAGCTCATGCAGGACGCGGCATCCCGTTGGCAGATCGTCGATGTCAACCCACGCGTCGGCAGCGGAACCAGGATGAGCGCCGCCGTGGGTTTGGATTTCGCGGCCGCCAACCTCGCGGATCACTGGGCCGAGCCGACCGATAGTTTGCTGAAGCCGCTCATGGGCGAGCACTACGTCGCTCGGCAATATGCGGATTACGTGACGAGCCGGCCCTGATGCGGCGCCAACTCGCAGGTCTTTGAGCTTTTCTGGAACGGGTGATGCGCGCCTTCTACCTCGACCCGGGTCTGCACGACGATGTCGGCCATCACGCAAATTATTGTCGATACATCGTGGACGAGTTTCGGAGCCGAGGGGTGGAGACCCTCGTGTTCGGCCATCACGAGCTTCCTCCGGCGCTCCAGTCCGAGCTCGGCGCCGCCCCTCATTTCCGCGTCTACACCTATACGAACAACGACGACGACCCGTTTTGCCCGTGGCTCACGGGCTTCGACACGCTCACTCGACGCACGTGCGAGGATCTGTCCCGGCTTCCCGCGATCGAGTCGGCGGACATCGTCGTCATGACGTCCGTGCGGCCGGTCCAATTGGCGGCGCTGATCGAATGGCGGCGTGCCTTGCCGCCCGATCGAAGGCCGACCATCGTCGTGGAATCCGTCAGCACCGGGTTGGAGGTAAGACTGACATCGGACAGTTATCGGGTGAGCGTACCCGACCCACGGATCGATCCACGGGCGGTGCTCTTTCGCTATGTCGCCCTACGGCTGCCCCGCGAACCGGGAGCGCGCTTTCATTTCGCTGCGTTCGCCCCGATGCCCGCCCAACTTTTCATGTCGCTGCTAGCATTCCCGGTCCAGATGCTCCCGCTGCCGTACCGCGCCGTCGCCCCGTTACGCAGCCGAGCGGGCGCACGGCCTGTCCATGTCTCCATCCTCGGTCACCAGCGGCTTGCTAAGGGTTACGAGCGGCTGCCGGATATCGTCCGCGAACTCTTGCGCTCGCGAGGGGACATCCGCCTGCTCGTCCAGAGCGTCGCGCCTTCGGATTCGCCGCAGACACAGTTGGCGCTGCGGGACATCGCGGCGAACAACGACCGTATGATGCTCGAGGAGATGCCGGCGGGTGGCTCGCGCTGGCCGCAACTGCTGGAGATGACGGATCTCGTCCTCTGTCCGCACCGGGCCGAGTTTTATGTCGCGGGCTTCTCGTCGGTGCTCGCGGAGACGCTCGCCAACGGCATCCCTGCCGTGGTTCCCGGTGGATCGCCGCTGGCGACGCTGCTCGAGGAATGCGGCGGACCCGGAACCAGCTTCGAGCAGTTCGAACCCGCCGCGATCGTGGCAGCCACGAGCCGCGCGCTCGACCGTTTCGACCATTTTGCGGCCTTGGCCCACGCTGCCGCGCTGCGTTGGCCCGAGACGCGCGGATCGGCGCGGCTGGTGGACGAGCTGATGTCCTTAGCCACCCGTCCTTGATGCGCGACGACGGCCAGCCGCCGCGTCTTCAGCTGCTGACCGCCTTGGCGCCGGCCTCGGCGCAGAGGTGGTCCTCCTCGCCGAGCGCGCCGCCGCAGCCGATGCCGCCGATGAGCGCGCCGTCGCGGGCGATCGGATAGCCGCCGGGACCGATGATCATGCCGAGCTGGGCGCCGACGCCGGTCCAGAACGCGGGGTTCTCGCGCGCGGCCGCGAGATAGTCGTTGGTGGGACGGCGGAAGCCCGCGGCTAGGGCGGCCTTGCCCTTGGCGGTCTCGAAAGTGATGAAGCTGCAGGTGTCGCCGCGCAGAAAGTACACGAGATTGCCGGACTCGTCGCAGACGGCGACGCTGATGGTCTGGCCGAACTCCCGCGCCTTCGCCTGCGCCGCTTCCGCGGCTCGGTGCGCGAGCTCGCTGTTCATGGCACGGACAGGAACTTTCGCGCGCGGATCTGAGGCGGCCATGGTCTACTCCGCCGCCTGCGCGGCCGGCCGCGCCAGATATTTGTTGTAGAGGCCGTCGAGATAGAGCCGGCGCATCATCGTCGCCTCCTTGACGAGGCGCAGACAGTTCGCCCGCAGCTCCGGCGTGTCCGCGTACTTGTCGACGATCTCATAGCCGCGCTCGCCGTGCTCGGTGTCGGCGAGGATGTGCAGTCGGAAGAACACGACCTCCTCCTCGGTGAACCCGTATTTCTCGAGGAGCGGCGGCGTGGTCTTGCTGTAGATCTGCGGCACTTGGGATTCGAGGCCGATCAGGATCGAGGCTATAGCCTCGGCAAAATGCCGGCGGCTCTGGTGGAAACACCAGGCCTGCAGGCCGAGAGTCTCCGGTAGCACCTCGCCACTGATCTGCGCGTCCGCCACGGCGCGGCGGTCCATCCCGCAATGCTCGGCGAAGTCGAGCAGCAGCTTGGCATGCTTCACGGCGGGGAAGCCGGACTGCTCAGTGACGCCTTCCTCCTCGCACATGTTCTCGATCAGGAACTCGCGGACGTCCTCGTGAGGACAGTTGCCGAAGATCGTGCCCAGCCATTCCGCGGCGTGGCTCACGAAGTGGTAATGCTGCTTCACCCACTCGCCGAGCAGGCGCTTGTTGAGGGCGCCGGAAACCCACGCCTCGCTCCAGGGATGCACGCTCGAATGCTTGCGCTGCACCGCCGATTCGAGCGCCGTCCGGAATTCGCTCTTCGCCATGACCGATCTCCCTAGTCGTCGCCGCCGTACGATCAGCTCGCCATCGCCTCCTCGAGCGAGTGCTCGAGGATCTTCAGTCCCTCGTCGATGATGGCGTCGGACGCGGTGAGTGGAACCAGGACCCGCGCCACGTTCGCATAGACGCCGCAGGTGAGGAGGATGAGCCCGTTCTTCAGGCTCTTCTCCGCCAGGCGCTTGGTGAGCGCAGCCGCCGGCTTCTTCGTGGTGCGATCCTCCACCAGCTCGACCGCGACCATGCCGCCGAGCCCGCGCACCTCACCGATGCAGGGGAAGCGGTTGCTGGCGGCGAGCACGTTCAGCCGCTTCACGATGCGCTCGCCGATCGCGGTGCTGCGCTCCAGGAGCTTTTCCTCTTCGAACACGTCCAGGACCGCGAGCGCGCCGGCGCAGGCGACGGGATTGCCGGCGTAGGTGCCACCGAGTCCACCGGGATCGACCGCGTCCATCACCGCCGCGCGGCCGGTCACCGCCGAGAGCGGCATGCCGCCCGCGAGGCTCTTGGCCATGGTGATGAGATCGGGCGCCACGCCGGAATGCTCGACCGCGAACATCTTGCCGGTGCGCCCGAAGCCGCACTGGATCTCGTCGACGATCAGCAGGATGCCGTGCTGGTCGCAGACCTTGCGCAGCTGGCGCAGGAACTCGAAGGGCGCGATGTAGAAGCCGCCCTCGCCCTGCACCGGCTCGATGAGGACGGCAGCGACGCGGCTCGGCTCGACATCCGCCTTGAACAGGAACTCGAGCGCCCGGAGCGAATCCTCGGGGCTCACGTCGTGGAACTTGTTCGGATAGGGCACGTGATAGACCTCGCCCGGGAACGGGCCGAAGCCGCGCTTATAGGGATCGACCTTGCCGGTAAGCGCCATGGTCATGAGCGTGCGGCCGTGGAAGCCGCCGACGAAGGAGATGATTGCCGGCCGCTTGGTGGCGTTGCGCGCGATCTTGACGGCGTTCTCGATCGCCTCGGCACCGGTGGTGAGGAAAATGGTCTTATTGGGCCCCTTGGAGGGCGCGAGCTTGTTGAGCTTCTCGGCGAGCGCGATATAGGGCTCGTAGGGCGTCACCTGGAAGCATGGGTGGGTGAAGCGCTCGAGCTGCTCCTCGATCGCCTTCATCACTTTGGGGTGGCGGTGGCCGGTGTTGAGCACCGCGATGCCGCCGGCGAAGTCGATGTAGCGCTTGCCCTCGACGTCCCAGAGCTCGGCATTCTCGGCGCGCGCAGCGAACACGGCGGTGGCGCTCGCCACCCCCCGCGGCACGGCATTATTGCGGCGCTCCAGGAGCTCGCTATTGGTCGA
>Ga0209415_10001767_pt1 | contig 40868 bp, 44 predicted proteins | sample PeaSoiSIISIP2007_FD_187696 | JGI IMG/M metagenome (GOLD analysis project Ga0209415, IMG submission 187696) | Peat soil microbial communities from Weissenstadt, Germany - SII-SIP-2007 (SPAdes) (version 2) | ecosystem: Environmental > Terrestrial > Soil > Wetlands > Peat | place: Germany...
CAGCGCGGATCGCGCGAGCGCTCGGCGAGCGCCTCGAACTCGCCGCGACGCACCTCAGCCAGATTCGCGCGATGCGGTGCGCTCGCGGCCGCACCGTAGAGCAGCACCGGAATCCCGAGCTCGCGCCAGATGCGGGCCGCCGCGCGATGGGCCAGGGTCACCGCATCGTCGAGCGTCGCTGCTTGCAGCGGGACGAACGGCAACACGTCGAGCGCGCCGATCCGCGGATGTTCGCCGCGATGCGCGCGGAGGTCGATCCGCTCGAGCGTCACGCGCGCCAGCGCGACCGCCGCAGCTACGACCTGCGATGCCGAACCGGCCGCCGTGATGACGCTGCGATGGTGCACCGGATCGCTCGTGCGATGGATGACCCGCGCCCCTTCGGCGGTCATCGCCGCAATCGCCGCGTCGATTGTATCCGCGGCGCGCCCTTCGCTGATATTCGGAACGATCTCGAAGAGCGCCATCCAAGTTTATGTTCGGCGCGCCCCTACCGTGTCACCCCGAGCCTGTCGAGGGGCCGCCTCGATCGCGGCGATCGCCACTGTCCCTCGACAAGCTCGGGATGACTAACAGGGGCGTCATCGCTTAATGGCGAGGCCGTTACGTCATTCCCGCGTCGAAGACGCTCGTGAAGTCGGTTGGAAATTCGGCCGGCGGGTCGCCTTCGCTGAGCGTCCGCCGGCCGTACGGGTCGATCAAGAGTACGTAGGCCGCACCGTACCGTCGATAGCGCTGAATTTTCCCAACGAGATCGTGGATCGAGTCCGTTTTCGATGCGACCTCGATGCAGACGTCCGGGACGATCGCGACGTACTCGTCGCGGCGGTCCTCCGGTACGGCGCTCCAACGCGCTTGGGCAATCCATGCGGCATCCGGGGACAGGACCGCTTTGTCAGGCATCGTGAATCCGGTCGAGGAGCCGAAGACGATGCCGCCGGCAGAGCGTTGCCAATCGAGCAGGAGCCACATCAGCGCGGAGTCTCGCGCGCCGGAAATCGTGCCGGTTGGGCTCATCGTGATCGAGCCGTCGGCCTCAAGCTCGACCTTCCAACCGGGATTGGCAGCCGAGACTTCTTCGAGCGTTAGCGAGGCGGAGGGCGGAATGCGAGCAATCATCGTTCGTACGCTCCTGCGGGCGCTCTTTCGGCGCGTAAGGTGTTGGCGGCCTTCGCATACCTGCCGTTCCCACCGCGACGTTGGAACGGCAAGGGACCTTACACTAGCGTTCCAATGCCAGCTCTATCGCTGCCACCAGTGTTTTCGCGTTTTCGGGGGCGATGAGGCGAGTGAAGCCGAGTTTTGTGGCTTCGGTGGCGCGGCGGATCGTGTGCGAGACGGTGCGCACTTCGCCCGAAAGGCCGAGTTCGCCGAACGCGGCGACGTTGCGCGCGAGCGGGACGTCGCGGAAGGCTGAGGCGATCGCGAGCGCGATGCCGAGATCGGCGGCGGGTTCGGTAATGCGCAGCCCGCCGGCGACCGAACAGTAGATGTCGTGGCCGCCGAGTTGCATCCCGGCCCGACGCTCGAGGATTGCGACGATGGTCGTCAAGCGGGCGGGGTCGACGTTGGTTGCAAGCCGGCGCGGCGTGCCGTACGACGTCTCGCCGACCAGCGCTTGGACTTCCACGAGCACCGGGCGCGAGCCCACCACGCTCGGGACCACGCACGAGCCGCTGGGGCGTTCGCTGCGCTCCGCGAGGAACAGCGCGGAGGGGTCGGTGATCTCGTGCAGGCCGGCGTCGTCCATCGCGAAGACGCAGATTTCATCGACGCCGCCGAAGCGGTTCTTGTACGCGCGCACGATGCGGTACTCGCCGGTCGCGTCGCCCTCGAAGTAGAGGACGGTGTCGACGAGATGTTCGAGCAATCGTGGACCGGCGATCGCGCCGTCTTTGGTGACGTGGCCGACGATGAACACCGCGCAGCCGGTGCGTTTGGCGAACTCCATCAGCGCTTGCGTGCAGTCGCGCACCTGCGAAACGCTGCCCGCGAACGACTCGACCTCGGGCAGCGACATCGTCTGAATCGAATCGACGACGATCACGTCGGGCGCGCGGCGCTCGACCTCATCGAGCACCGCCCTTAAATTCGTTTCGGGAAACACGAGCAGGTCGTCGGTCGCGCCGATGCGCTCGGCGCGCAGTTTGGTCTGCGCCGCCGACTCCTCGCCGCACACGTAGATCGCGCTCGCGCCGCGCTCGGCCAGCGCGTTGACGATTTGCAGCAGCAGCGTCGACTTGCCCGCGCCGGGCGGTCCGCCGAGCAGCACCAAGCTGCCCGCGACGAGTCCGCCGCCGAGTAGCGCGTCGAACTCGGCGAACCCGCTGCGCATGCGCGCGAAACGCGCCGCGGCGATCTCGGAGAGCCGCAGCGGTCCGCTCGACGGCCGCGCATGGGCGGCCCGCACCTTCGCCGGCGTCACGGTTTCTTCGACGAACGTGTTCCACGCCGTGCACTGCGGACAGCGTCCGAGCCAGCGCGCCGAGGCGTGGCCGCAGGCCGAGCACGTGAAGACCGTCTTGGCTTTAGCCAACCTTTGCTTTGGCGGCGGCGGCAGCCTGGCGGCGCTGGTCGAGATCGGGCGAGACGTACACGTCGATGACGCATACCTTCCCCGCCTCGACGTGCTTTATGCCCTGGGCGATCGCAGCGCCGATGTTTTCGCGCCCCTCGATGCGGCCGATGCCGATCGCGCCTTGCCCGCGGGCCAACATCGCGAGGTCGGGTGCGGGGTCGGCGATCATCTGGCCGATCCACTTGCGTTCGACCGGCCGCGAGCGCTCGCGCGCCACGCGGTCTTGATGCGCGACGTCGTTGTTGTAGCAGTTGTTGTTCGCGACGATTGCGAGCAGCGGGATGTCGTTGGCGACGGCCGTCCAGAGCGCGGTCAGCCCCATGAGGTAGTCGCCGTCGCCGAGGATCGCGACCGGCAGGCGGCCCGAGCCTTTCAACGCGAGCGCGGCGCCGACCGCGATGCCGGGACCGGCACCGACGCCGCCACCGCCGTCGCCGCCGAGAAAATCGAGCGGATGACGGAAGGCGAAGGGTGCGCCGTCGTTGAGCCCCAGCGGCAGGCGGCTATAGCAGATCTCGCGTCCGGCGAACGCCTCGGCGAGCGCCTCGCAGAACGATTCCATGCCCATCTCACCGCTCGCCGCGCCGTTGGCCGACGGCTTGGGTGTCGCCGTTCTGTTCGCGGCCGCGGCTTTGGGTGCGGGCCGGCCGAGCTCGGCGAGCATCGCGCTGACCAGCAGATCGCTTTGCACGGGGAAGTGCAGATCGGCCGGCGGCAGCGCTTGATGATCCATGCTGAATCCGTTGTGGACGTAGAAGTCGAGCGATGCGTTGACGATCGTCGCCTTCGGCGGTTCCGCGCCGAAGACGGTCGTCAGCACGCCGGCGAGATCGAGCGGCTCGAGGCTGAGGATCGCATCCGCTTCAGATAACGCGGCGAGCCCGTCTTTCGTCAGGCGCATCGACGCGCGCCCGACGTGCAGCGGGTGCGCGGTCGGGAAGACCGATCCGCACCGCAGGTCGCTGATCACCTTCGCGCCGAGTGCTTCGGCCAGCGCGATGCGGTCGTTGTAGGCGCCGAGGTCGCGCGACATGCGGCCCACCAGCAGCAGCGGATGCTTCGCCGAGCGCATGATCTCGACGGCGCGTTTCACGTCGGCCGCTGCCGGCACCGGCGCGGACGGTGCGGTGAAGCGCTCGAGCTTGGGCATCGGCAACGGTTCGGGCAGCTTCTCTTCTTGCATCGCGACGTCGAGCACGACGTAGGTCGGGCCGCACGGCGGCGTCGTCGCGATCTTGTGCGCGCGGGTAATCGAGTCGAGGCACGCTTGAACCGAGCCCGGTTCGTCGTCCCACTTCGTGAAGTGGCGCACGAGGGCGGCCGGATCGCGCGAGGTGTGGATCCAATCGATCCACGGCCGGCGCTTGGTGGCGTCGTGCGGACCGTTCGCGCCGAGCACCAGCACCGGCACCCGGTCGCACCATGCGCCGTAGAACGCCATCGTCGCGTGCATCAGACCGACGTTCGCGTGAATGACGGCCAGCATCGGTTTGCCGGTCACCTTCGCGTAGCCGTGGGCAATCGCGATCGTATGCTCTTCGTGCAGGCAGACGAGCATCTTCGGGTCGCGCGCTTCGAGATAGTTCACGAAGCTGTCGTGCAAGCCGCGGAAGCTCGAGCCCGGAACGATCGCCGCGTATTCGAGGTCGAGGTCGCGCAACAGCTGCGCGATCGCGTCGCTGCCCCAGCCCATCTCAGTCATGACGTTCCTGCTCCTTCATATTGCTTGGCCGGCCGTACTTCCGGGAGAGGGGCGCGCAGGCCTAGCCGTTCGAGTCGCGGCAACACTTCGTCGCGAAAGTACGGCAGCTCGTCGATGTAGTTGACGAACGAGATCGCGATGCCGTTGAAGCCGGCAGCGGATATTTGCGCGAGCGCGGCGGCGAGCGCATCGGGGCTGCCGGTCAGCGGCAGCCCGCCCATGCCGCGGGCGTAACCCGCCCGGATGCGAGCGCGAATCTCGGGCGGCTTCTCATTGTAACCCTTCATCTCCATGATCGAATCGACGGCGTTCCAGTCCGTGTTCTCGTCGACGTAGCGGGCGTAGTCGTCGGCTTCGCGCTGCGTCGGCCGCACGGTGACGACGCCGACGGTATACACGCCGATCTCACGGCCCAGCCCGCGCGCTTCCGCCTTCGCCGCGACGACGTAGCCGGCGGCTTCTTCGAACGGCGCTTCCTCGTTCGTCGCGCGGCGCGCGGTGGTGAAGAGCGCATCGCAGTTGCGGATCGCAAACGCTTTCCCTTCGGGAGAGCTGCCGGCGTTCATGGTCAGCGGCCGCGTCGCTTCCCAGGGCTTGGGCTTGGCGCGCACGCCGCGCAGCCGGATGATCTCGCCCTCGAAATCGAAGTCGTCCTCGGTCCAGATGCGGCGCAGGGCATCGATCCATTCCTGACCCTGTGCGTAGCGGCGTTCGTGATCGCCGGGCTGCACGCCGAACATCTCGAACTCGCCCTCGTTCCAGCCGCACACGATGTTTAGACCGAAGCGCCCCTCGCCGACGTGATCGGCGGTGACGATTTGCTTGGCCGCGATGATGGGCGGGAACAGCGGCGCGTGCACGGTGCCGAACACCGTGATGCGCTTGGTCTGCGCGAGCAGTCCGGTGGCCCACGTGATGGTCTCGAACGTCGCGCCCTGGTAGTCGGTGTCGCCGCCGTAGCCCTTCCAGCGCCCGATCGGCAGCAAGAAGTCGATGCCCGCGGCGTCGGCCATTTGCGCCAGCGCCAGATTGTCGCGCCACGTCGCGCGCCAGCGTTCGGGTACCATCGTGACCGCGCGGCCCGACGAACAATTTGCGCCGAACAGCCCGATTTTGAAAGCGTTGTCGTTGTACATTGATGCGCGTGTGCCGGTCACAAACCCAACGTCCGGGGCCGGAACTGATTTTCCTCTGCCCGCAGCGAAAGCGCTCGCCCGGCATGGCGAATCGACACGTGGCGATCGACGGACCGGTAGCGAGCGGGAAAACCGTCGCAGCGCGTGCGCTGGCGACAGCGCTGGGACACCTCTATCTCGATACCGGTGCGATGTACCGGGCCGCCGCATATCTGGCCCTGCACTACGGCGTCGACCTCGACAACGAACGGGCGATCCTCGCGCTGATCGAGCACCATCGCATCCGCCTCGTCCCCGACGAGAGCACGAGCGCCGGCTATCGCGTCGAAATCGACGGCGCCGACACCGGCACGCGGCTGTTCGACCCCGAGGTGTCGTCCGCGGTATCGACGGTGGCCGCGCTGGCCGGCGTGCGAACCGCGATGGTCGCCGAACAACGCGCGATTGCGGCCGAAGGACCGGTCGTGATGGCCGGCCGGGATATTGGTACCGTCGTGCTCCCCGAGGCGCGTTTCAAGTTCTACCTCACCGCTTCGGTCGAAGAGCGGGCCGAGCGGCGCGCCAAGGAGTTCGCCGAGCGCGGCTTGGACGTCGGCATCGAAGAGGTACGCGAGCAGATCGAAGAGCGTGACCGGCTCGACCGCAACCGGGCGGTGGCGCCGCTGCGACCGGCCGTTGACGCCGTGTTGATCGACTCGACGGCTTTGGGCGCCGCCGAAGTGCTGGCGCGGATGCGCGCGATCGTCACGGCCGGGCCGTGAATCGGCCGTTCTACGACGTCAGCCGCGCGATCTGCCGGCTCGTCATCGCGGGGCTGTACGGCTTTCGCGCCGTCGATGCGCACAACGTTCCGGCGAGCGGAGCGGTGATCATCGCGTGCAACCACGTGTCCTACCTCGACCCGGTGGTTTTAGGGATCGGCTTTCTGCGGCCGGTCACGTACCTGGCCAAAAAGGAGCTGTTCGCGATCCCCGTGCTCGGCCCGGTCATCGTGGGCCTCGGGGTCTACCCGTTGGACCGTGAAGCCGGCGGCGTCGCCGCGGTGCGCGCGGCGCTGCGGGCTCTTAAGGAAGGCCGCTGCGTTGGGATCTTTCCCGAAGGCACGCGCAATTTGAGCGGCGAGATCCAAGGGAAGGGGGGCGCCGCTCTCTTGGGCGCGCTTTCGGGAGCGCCGATCGTGCCGGCGGCGATCGCGGGAACGCGGCACGCGCGGCCCTTTCATCAGATCCGCGTGGCGTACGGCGCGCCGATCCGGGTCGAGCGGAAGCGGAAAGCGGAGGGCGACGACTTGGAGAAGTGGACAGCGGAGATCATGCGCCGTATCCGGGCGCTCGAGGAGTCGATCGGTGGTGATGGCCGATAGTCTGGAAGCTGCACTCGAGGCGGCAATTCGCCGGTTCGACGGCACGAGTCCGGTCACGCCGCAGGTGCACCACCATTTCGGCTACGCCGGCGATGCGGCCGGCGCCCACCAGCGGTTGCGCATGCAACTCGTCCTGGAGGTCGTGGCGGAGGAAGGCGGCCGCATCGCGGACGCCTTGGACGTCGCATGCGCGGTTGAGATCCTGCACAACTCGACCCTGGTCCACGATGCGGTCGACGACGGCGCCGGGTCGAGCTTCGGCCTCGCGCACGGCATCAACGCCGGCGACGCGCTGTGCGCGATGGCGTATCTACAACTGCTCGAGGGGCCGCCGCGCCGCTCGCCCGAACAGACGGTGCTGATGACGCGAGCGCTGCAAGAGGCCAATTTTGCGCTGTGCGCGGGTCAAGCTCAGGAGATCGCCTTCGGGCGCGACGGCTCGGTCGAACCGGACGCCTACGTGGCGATGATCGGCGGGAAAGCGGCCCTCTTTGCGGTCGCCTGCGAACTCGGCGCGCTGGTCGCCGGTGCTCCTCCCGAACGTACCCAAGCCTATGCTCGGCTCGGCCGCACCTCCGGCATGGCCTTTCAAATCGAAAGCCACGTGCACGGCGATCCCCGCTCGCGTACGTGGGCGCTGCCGGCCTTGGCAACACTGGCCACCGCGCGGGCTTACCTCTCCGCAGGCGACGCGCTCGCATCGGCGGCCGGCATCGACGCTAGCGGACGCGTCCGCGCCTTTTTCGCCCGGGTGCTCCGACCGGCCGCATGAGTAGCAGTACTTCCGCTGGCAGCGCCGTCGCGACGCCGCACCTCGGCGTGCGGTTCTGGGCGTGGCCGCTCGTCGCGATCCTCGCTGCGGGCTTCATCATCCGGCTCGTCTTCCTGCCGAGTCTCGGATTTCACAACGACATCGCCTCCTTCGAAGCGTGGACGCTGACGCTCAAGGACAATCCGCCCTGGCAGTTCTACGCAAAAACCTCGTTTGCGGATTACCCGCCCGGCTATTTCATCGTGCTCTGGGCGCTGGCCGGCATGTACTCGGTGCTGGGCCATCTGCACCTGATCAACAGCGGCGATTCCTCGTACTTCGCGCTGCGCGTTCTCGTGAAGCTGCCGGCGCTGATGATGGACCTCGTCGCTGCGGCGCTGATCTATGCGATCGTCCGGCGCTACGCGCGCGAAGCGATCGCGCTGGGCGCCGCGGCGCTCTTCGCACTGAACCCGGCGACGATTTACACGTCGGCATATTGGGGCCAGGTCGACTCGGTCTCATGGGGCTGCGTGCTGTTGGCGCTGTGGCTTGCGCTGCGCAGCTCCGATGCGCCTGAAAAGCTGACGGCGCGCCTGACCTGGGCGTGGCTCGCGATGACGTTCTCGATCTTGATCAAGCCCCAGGGCGCGCTGGTCGCGGTGGTCCTGCTGGCCTTCGCCTTCGTGCCGCGCGACCCGGCGCTGCGCTGGCGCCGCATCCGCGCGACCGCGATCGGCCTCGGCGCGTCGCTGGTCCTGACGCTGGCCGTTGCGGCGCTGTTTCACCCGTCGGCGAACCCGTTCGCACTCCTCGCGTGGCTGTTCGAGCGCTACCGCATCGGCAGCGCGGTCTACGCCTACAACACGGTCAACGCGTTCAACTTGTACGCGATCAAGCAGGCCTTCTGGCAGTCCGATCAGGTTCCGCTGCCGCTATTCGGCGTAAACCTCGGCCCGATGTGGTTGTGGGGCGTGGTGCTGGTGCTCGCGGCCAGCGCGCTGATCGTCACACGCTACTTGCAAGAGCGCACCGATCAGGCTTTCCTGGAAGCCTCGATGCTGGTTGCGTTCGCATTTTTCACCCTCGCCACCAGAATGCACGAGCGCTACATCTTCGGTGCGTTTCTGTTGGCGTTTCCGCTGTTGGGTTTTGGGCGCCGGCAACTCTGGACCGTCGTCGTGCTCTCGGTTACCACGCTGCTGAACCTGCTCTACTCGTTCGCCTATCAAACCACGATGGAGACCCATCCGCCGGGCGTCGATCCGACGAACATTTGGGGCGTGGGCTCGCATCTGATCGCGGCCGTCAACGTCGCCCTGTTCTTCATCTTGGGCTACATCTATCTCGGCGGTTCGGTGCGGGCACTGGAAGCCGCCGAGGCGGACGCCGCGCGGATCGGAGCGCGCGCGCGAGCGTGGTTCGACCCGCGCGAAGGCATCGCGGCGATGACCCGGCGCGACTGGCTCTACGCAGGATTGTTCACCGTCGCATCGCTGGTGTTGTGCCTGATCCTGCTGCGCTGGCCGGCGGAGAAGATCTTCGATGAGATCTACTACGCGCGGGCGGGCGAAGAGTATCTGCGGCACGCGGAGATCTTCGAGTTCACGCATCCGCCGCTGACCAAACTGGTCGTGACGCTCTCGATGATGCTCTTCGGCGGCCTCCACGGGCTCGGCGACACGGCCCTAGGCTGGCGCTTCCTCAACGTCGTTATCGGCGCGTTGATGGTCGGCGTGCTCTACGTCTTTGCGAAACGGCTCACCGGCTCGACGTTCTTTGCCGCGGTCGCGGCCGGGATGCTGCTCTTCGACGGCTTTCACTACGTGCAAGCGCGCATCGCCACGCCCGAGATCACGGTGGCGTTCTTCACGCTGACGACGCTGTATGCGTTCTATCGCGTGTGGACGGCGAGCGCGGCCCGGCGCGCCTCGGTGCCGGTGCCTAGCCCGGCGACGATCCGCATTTTCGTGTCGTTTTTGACCGTCGGGGCGTTTGCCGGCGCCGGCATCGCGACACTCCTCGTTACGCTGGGACCGCATACGCGCGGATTCGAGTTCCAGCCGGCGGCCTGGGTCGTCGCGTTCCTCTACGTCGAGATCGTGTTCTATCTTGCCGCACGCTGGTTCGCTGCGCGTCAAGATGCGCGCAGCGTCGCATCGTACGCCGACGGCACGCGGGTCGAATTCGCCGCCAAAGGCGCGCCGCGGCTGTTCCTGGCCGAAGGCGACATGGGTCCGGCGACGCGCCGCTTGGAAAAAGACGGCCGGCTGACCTATACCGCACCGACCGGAACGGCGACCTTCGAGCCCGACGGCGCAATGAAGGCCGCCGGCGGATCGACGAGCGGCCGGGAGATGTGGCGCTGGATCGCGCTGCTCGCGGTTTCCGCCGGTGCGCTTGGCGCTTCGAAGTGGAACGGCTTGTTCGACTTTTTCGTCGTTTGGTTCTGCGCGGCGGCCGTCGTCGCGCAGCGTTTCCTGCGCAAGCCGGCCCTCTTCGGCAACCCGTTCGGCATGCCGCTCGACGTGCTCGCCGGCGCGATGCTGGTCGTCGGCGGCGCGATCTACACGCTGTGCTACATTCCGTTCTTCACCCTCGGGCACAACTTCTTGGACATGGTCGCGCTGCAAACCGAGATGTTCAACTACCACGAACACCTGGTCGCAACGCATCCCTACGCCTCGTCGTGGTGGCAGTGGCCGATCCTCGAGCGCCCGATCTCATATTTCTATCACGATTACCGCACCGGCGCCGCGGCGAACGATCCGGCCGCTTGCTGCGTGGCGGAGATCCTGGCTCTGCCGAACCCGTTCGTGTGGTGGTTCGGCTTGATTACGGTGCCGGCGGTCGGGGTGCTGGCCTGGTTCGAGCGCAACCGCGGCTACGCGCTGCTGATCGTCGCGTACTTCTTACAGTGGCTGCCCTGGATTGGTTCACCGCGCATCGCCTTCGAATACCATTTCTTCCCGAACCTAGCGATCATCGTGCTGTGCAACGCGATCGTGTTGCAGAAGCTCTGGCACTGGGTGCCCGAGGGCCAACCTTCGCCGTTCATACCGCGCCTGGGCGTGGGCATCTATCTGGCCATCGTCGTCTGGGCGTTCGCGTTTTTCTACCCGGTCCTCGCGGGAACACACGTAACCTGGGACGCCTGGCACGCGCGGATGTGGTTCGGGCGCTGGATCATCTGATGAAAGAGCAACCATGAGCGGGCATAGTAAGTGGCACAATATTAAGCTGAAGAAGGGGAAGGTCGACGCTCAGCGCGGCGCGGTCTTCACCAAAATTAGCAAAGAAATTATTTTGGCTGCTAAAAACGGGTCGTCCGATCCTGAGTCCAATTACCGGCTGAAGATGGCGGTGGATAAGGCGCGGGCGGTCAACATGCCGCAGGACAACATCAAGCGGGCTATTGCGCGCGGTTCCGGCGCCGAGGGCGAGAAGCTGATCGAGGAGATCCGCTACGAGGGCTACGGTCCGGCGAACGTTGCGGTGATCGTCGAGGCTGCGACCGACAACCGCAACCGCACCGCGAGCGAAATCCGGTTCTTGTTCAGCCGGCACGGGGGGACGTTGGGCGAAACCGGAAGCGTCGGCTGGATGTTTGAATCGCGGGGTCTGGTCGAGGTCAATCCGGACGGGCTCTCCGAAGACGAGCTCACCGAACGCGCGCTCGTCGAGGGCGTGATCGACGTGCGCTTCGGCGAGCCGGCCGAGATCGTCACCGAACCCGCGCGCCTGATGGCGGTCAAGGACGACCTTGAAGCCGCCGGTTTGCGGGTGCTCTCGGCGCAGCTCGCGATGGAAGCCAAGCAAACGATACGGCCGAGCGAGGCCGACACCGACAAGGTCCTCGAATTCCTCGACGCGCTCGAAGAGCACGAAGATGTGCAGCGCGTCTACAGCAACGCCGACTTCGACGAAGCAGCGCTGGAGGCGTTGCTCTCTTGAGCGAGACCGCCGCGCCACGGCGGCCTTCGCGGCCGTCGTTCGAGGAACTGCTGGACCGCGACTGGGTGCTCGCGCTGTCACTAGCATTTTTTGTGGCGGTGATCGTGTGGTTCGGGCGCTCGGTGCAAGACTTCTTCGGCGGCAGCGCGGGCGACGTGCTCCTGCCGGCTTTTGCCGGTCAAACCATCGACGACGCGACGGCTGAATGCGGGCGCTTGCACCTGACGTGCACCGCGATCGCGCGCCAGCCGAGCGATGCGTACCCGCTCGACGTCGTGATGGGCCAGCAGCCGCCGCCGGGCTCACGCGTGCGGGAAGGCCGCGCCGTGTCGATCGTCGTCAGCAACGGGGTCCACATCTTCCCGATGCCCGACCTGCGCTTCGAATCGCTGCGCAACGTCACGCTTGAGCTGGGCAACGTCAAGCTGCAATTGGCCGGCACGAAGACCGTCCCCAACGACGACATCCCGCACAACTACGTCGTCGATCAGAACCCGCCGCCGCTGACGAGCGTTCGTGAGGGCACGCCGGTGACGCTGACGTTGAGCAAAGGTCCGCCGGCGAGCGTCAAGGTGCCGAACTTCGTCGACATGGGAATCGACGCGGCGCGCGATGCGGCGCAAGCGGCAAAGGTCCACTTGGGACAGGTCGTGTGGACGCCGTTCGGCGCCGACGGCCCGGCGCGCGGGACGGTCGTGCGGCAGTCGCCGGCCGCCGGTCAGTACATCGACCCGTTCGCGCCGACGTCGCTGCAAGTGAGCGCGGGGCCGGCGGAATACGGCTACCTCGTGCGTCAGGTCCACGTCTCGGCCGCGATTCCGATTCGTGACGACACCGCGCACGTGCGGATGCAGGTGCGCGACGAGACCGGGATCTGGAACGCGTACGACGGCTACGCGCAGGGCGGAGCGAAAATCGACCTCAACGTCACCGCGATCGGGAGCGCCGAACTGGATACCTACATCAACAACGAACTGCTCGACGTGACCACGATCGGCAAGGAACCGCCGCTCCTCCGTCCCTCGCCGCGGCCCACGGCGGCGCGCTGATGCCGCCGGTACGGCTCGTGCCCTCGCTGCTCTCGGCGGATTTCGCGGACATCGCGGGGCAGATCCGGATGGTTGAGGCAGCCGGCGCCGATGCGCTGCACCTCGATTCGATGGACGGCCGCTTCGTCCCGAATTTCACCTGGGGACCGAAGATCGTGGCCGATCTGCGCAAGCTGACCGCGCTACCGTTCGACTGCCATCTGATGATCGTCGAACCGGAGAAGTACGTCGACGACTTCCGCAAAGCCGGGGCCGACATCATCACGTTTCACTACGAGGCCACCGCGCACGCCCATCGTCTCCTGCAGCACCTGCGTTCGATCGGCGCGCGCGCGGGTATCGGCATCAACCCGCAGACACCCACCGCGATGCTGGTCGATCTGATCGAGGAATGCGACCAGATCCTCGTCATGAGCGTGAACCCGGGCTTCGGGGGCCAAGCGTTCATCGAACGCGCGCTGGTGAAGCTGCGCGAAGTGCGCGCGCTGCTCGACGAACGCAACCCCGATTGCGACCTCGAAATCGACGGCGGCATCGGGACCGAGAACATCGAGCGCGCCGTCGAAGCGGGCGCGACGATGCTGATCGCCGGATCGAGCGTGTTCGGCGCCGCCGACCCGCCGGCGGCGATGCGCGACCTGCGCCGCCGCATCGACGCATCCCGCATCTAACGGTGATGGACCGAGCGCAGCAGCATCGAGCCATTTTCGTCAGGTTCAATGCGAGGTCGGATCGGGGGCCCCGCACGCAAAGCGTGTGGGGGGCGCGCAGCCTGGGGCGGAGCGCCTTTTGACCGAAGACGAGCTGATTGCGAAGCTGCAGGCGATCGTAGCGCAGGCAGCGCCGGGTAACGTGCTGCTTGGGATCGGGGACGATGCGGCGGTCTGGCAGCCGTCGCGTTCGCACCGCAGCGTCATCACGACCGATGCGCTGATCGAAGGCGTGCACTTCACGCGCGCCGCGATGAGCGCCCGCGAGGTCGGGCATCGGGCGCTGGCATCGAACCTCTCCGATGTCGCCGCGATGGGCGCGAAACCGGTGCTGGCGACGATCGCGCTCGGCGTGAGTTCGGGCACCGACGAGGCATGGGTGCTCGACTGCTACCGCGGGATCGCCGCCCTCGCCGAACGCGCGAACTGCGCGATTGCCGGCGGCGACATCGTGCGCGCGCCCGCGATCACGATCGCCATTGCGGTCGTCGGCGAAGTGCGGCCGTCGAATCTCAAGACCCGCGCCGGCATGTTGCCCGGCGACACGATCGCGGTGACCGGACCGCTGGGCGCGAGCCGGGCCGGCCTCGCCGTTGCGGTCGAGCGGCCGGATCTCGCCGGCGTTCCGGCGGCAGCGGCGGCACTGCGCGCATATCGCACGCCGGAGCCGCGCCTGGCCGAGGGCCGGTGGCTCGGCGCCTCGCGCAACGTGCGCGCGATGATGGACACCTCCGACGGGCTCTCGACCGATCTCACCCGCCTCGCTCGTGCTTCCAACGCCGGGGCAACGATCGAAACGATCCCGGTGGCGGACTGTGCGCGCGCGCTCGCGCAACGTGCCGGGGCCGATGCGGAGCAGTGGGGGCTCGACGGCGGGGAAGACTTCGAACTGCTGGTCGCGGTCGCGACGCGTGCGTTCTCGCATTTGACGCGCCGCTTTCACGCCCGCTTCGGCCGGCCGTTGCTGCGCGTCGGCATGGCGACCGCCGAAGGCGGGGTACGCTTCGCAGACGGGCGCACGGTTGAAAGCGCAGGCTGGGATCACCTCCGCGCATAAGTTCGGAACATGAACGTCGTCGTTCGCAGCGCCGAGATGGTCACGCCGCGCATCAAGTCGTTCGAACTGGCCGCTCCGGCCGGCGCGCCGTTACCGGAGTTTACGGCCGGTTCGCACGTCGACGTCACGCTGCCCAACGGCCTCGTACGCTCGTACTCGCTGCTGAACGATTCGCGCGAACGCCACCGCTACGTCATCGCGGTGCTGCGCGAGGAGCACGGAACCGGCGGCTCCGCCTGGGTCCACGAGTCGCTCAAACCGGGCGACGTGCTCAGCATCACCGCGCCCCAGAACCGGTTCGAGATCGACGAGGGCGGCGACCACAACATCCTGATCGCGGGCGGCATCGGGATCACGCCGCTGCTCTCGATGGCCGAACGCTTCGACGAGCTCGGCATCGACTTCACGCTCCACTACTGCACGCGCAGCCGGGAGGAAACGGCGTTCGCCGAGCGCATCGAGCAGCGTTTTCCCGAGCGGCACGTGTTCCATCACGACGGCGGCGTGCCCGCGCGCGGCATCGACCTCCAATCATTGTTGGGTGTGCGCGAACCCGGCACGCATGTCTACGTCTGCGGACCGCCGGGCTTGATTGCGGCGGTGCGCGACATCACGCGCGAGTGGCCGCAGGGGACCGTGCATTTCGAGCTGTTCGGCGCGGTGCCCGTCAAAAAGTTAGAGAACAAGCCGTTCGAGGTCCATCTCAAGCGGCGCAACGTCACGCTGCACGTGCCGGCCGACCGCTCTCTGCTCGACGTGCTCATCGCCAACGATTACGGCGTGCGCGCGATCTGCAAGGACGGCTACTGCGGCACCTGCACCACGCGCTACCTGGCGGGGAAGGTCGAACACCGGGACGCCGTGCTCGATGAAGGCGACCGCCAAACGTTCATGCAAGTCTGCGTCTCGCGCGCCATGCCGGGCGAGCGCCTCGTGCTCGATTTGTAACCCCTCGACAAGCTCGGGGTGACATTGTTCGGAGGAATCGGAATGACAACCGCTCAGCTCGTATCATCCGCGCCCGCGATCCGCACGACCTCACTGCAGTGCGGTACGTACCTCTCGACCGACCTGGCGGCTACGCGCCGGATGCTCGAGGAAGTGCTCGATCTGGAGTGCGTGCGCTACGCGCCGCGCTCGCTCTACGTGCGCGAACGCGGCCACCGCCCGGGCGAGCCGCTGGCCGGGAAACCGTACCTCGTGCTCGAGGTGCACGAGGTCGACGCGATCCCCAACCCGCAGGCGTTCCTGAATCATTGGGGCGTGTTCGTCGCGACCCAAAGCGATGTCGACCGCGCCTACGCGACCATCGTGGCGAACAAGGAACGCTATGGCATCCCCATCGTGCAGAAACCCAAGGCGAACCACGGGGCGTACTCGTTCTACTTCGCGGATGCGGATAGCAACTGGTGGGAAGTCGAGCACCGCATTCACAAAAAGCAGTACGAGTCGCTGCGCGCGATCGGTGACGTCGTATGACCGCATTGGTTCCGAATACGTGGCTCTCGCACGGCACGATCGAGTGCAAGAACCCGCCGAAATCACGCCGCTTCTACCAGGAAGTGCTGGGTTTGGGCTCCGTGCGCCCCTTGCCGGCCGCGCAATACCTCTGGAACGGTGGACGCTGGTCGCTGGTGTGCGTCGGGATCGGCGTCGATACCAAGCCGCAGGGTCCTGAGAACCGTTTCCGGCTGCGGGTCGATACCGCCGCGGAGGTTGAGGCGGCGCGCGAGACCGCACTACGGCTGCAGTCGGAGCACGACATTCGCGAGATCGGACCGCTCGAAGTCAAGGCCGGCGTGCACGCGTTCATGTTACGCGATCTCGACGCCAACTGGTGGGAGATCTCGAACGTGCCCGCGGAGCATTACGACGAGGCCTTTCTGCGCGGCGACGTCGCCGTCTAAGTGTCCCTCACCCGTTCGCTTTTCACCGCCGGAGCGGCGGCGGCGTTCTGTGCGCCGGCCGTTGCGCGCGCCCAAAGTGCGAGCCGCAGCCTGCGCTTGAGCTACTTTCCCGCCGCCGGCATGCTGCCGGTGTACGCGGCGATGCAGAAGGGTTTCTTCGCGCGCGAAAACGTGACGCTCGTGCTGATGCCCACGACCGGTTCGGTCGCGCAGTTTCAGCAGTTGAGTGCGGGCGATGCCGACATCGCGGGGACCGCGCTCGACAACGCGATCGCCTACGACGAGGGACAGGCCGATGTGACGTTGCCCAATACCGCCGACTTCGTGGCGATCCTCGGCGGCGACAATGGGTATTTGCGCCTGTACGCGCGACCGGAGATCACAACGTACGCTCAACTCAAAGGGCAGACCCTCGGCGTCGACGCCCTCTCGACCGGCTTTTCATTCGTGTTGCGAGCGATGCTGGCGAAGAACGGGGTCGGCGACGCCGACGTGACCCTCAAGCCGCTGGGCAACACCGCAGCGCGCTATGCGGCGCTCGTCGACGGAAGCATCGCGGCCGCGCTCATCACCCCGCCCCAAGACTCGCAAGCCGATGCGCGCGGCATGCACCAACTCGGCAGCGTTACCGCTACACTGGGTCCCTATCAGGCCAACGTGACGGTCGTGCGCAAGTCGTGGCTGGATCAAAATTTGCCGCTGGCAACGAGCTACGTGCGCGCGGTACGGGCCGGCCTGCGCTGGATGTACGATCCGGCCAATGCCACCGAGGCGGTCGCGTTGCTGGTCGACGTCGGGAAGTTTCCGCCGGCGATCGCGACCGCGATGCTGCCGGTGCTCACCGCAACGAGCGGCGGCATGGATCCGCAAGGCAAGATCGACCTCGCCGGCGTGCGGACCGTGCTCGCGTTGCGCAGCCGCTACGGGCGCCCGCAGAAGACGCTCACCGACCCGTTGCGCTACTACGACGACCGGGCGTACCGGGCAGGGGGCAACCCTTAGGCGTCCGAAGCTTTTTTCTGCCCGGAGGTTTGCTTTGGCGAAAAAGGATGCTCGCTCACAGGTGCTCGCCGATTTGGTGACCGCCAACCGCATTCTGGCCCACCAAGGCGTGCTGGACGGCTACGGGCACGTCAGCGCGCGTTGCGAGGACGATCCGAACCAGTTCTACATCGGCGACGCTACCGCGCCGGGAAACGTCCGCGCGAAGAACGTGTTTCGCTGGGACCTCGACAGCCGGCCCGTGGATCACGAGCAGCCGACGTACGGGGAGCGCTTCATCCACGGCCAGATCTATCAGGCGCGCCCCGACGTCAACGCGATCGTGCACTGTCACGCACACGAACTGATTCCGTTCGGCGCATCGCGCCTCGCGCTGCGTCCGATCTATCACATGGCGGGCTTCCAGGGCGAGGAGCCGCTGCCGGTGTTCGAGATTCGCGACCTCTTCGGACCCGAGACCGACATGCTCATCCGCAGCAACGAACAGGGCGCGGCGCTCGCGCAAACGCTGGGCGAACGGCCGGTCGTGCTGATGCGTGGTCACGGCGCGACGATCGTCGGGCGCTCGGTCTCGCAGGCCGTGCTGTTCGCCGTCTATGCGGTCGCCAACGCGCGCATCCTCATGCAGACGCTGGTCGCCGGCAGCGAGCCGACCTACCTCAACGCCGCCGAAGGCCGCAACATCGCGAAGATCATGGCCGACGGCGGCCGGACGTGGGACTACCTCTCGCGCCTGGCGACCGCCTAGAACGGCTCGAGCAAGTGAAGGGAAGAGTTATGCCGACCTACGTCGACCGCGAACGCGGTCTGGTCAGCCGCGAAATCTTCGTCGATGAAGAGGTCTACCGGCTCGAGCAGGAGCGGATCTTCTGCAAGCAGTGGCTCTTCATCGGGCACGCGAGCCAGATTCCCAACCCAGGCGATTTCTTTTCCTCGCGCATGGGCGAAGAGAGCGTCCTCCTCGTGCGCGGCAAAGACGGCAAGGCGCGGGTGTTCCTCAACTCGTGCCGCCACCGCGGCATGAAAGTCTGCCGTTACGACGAGGGCAATACGCCGATCTTGACCTGCCCGTATCACGGCTGGAGCTACGGGCTCGAGGGTGCGCTGATCGGCGTGCCGCGCTTCAAGCAAGACTATGACAGCGAACTGGACCGCACGCAGTACGGCCTGCTCGAAGCGCGCGCGTGCGACCATAAGGGCATGATTTGGGCGACCTGGAACTTCGAGGGGCCGGACTTCTACGAGTTCATGGGCGACATGCTGCCGTTCCACGACTCGATGCTCGAAGCGACCGACGGCTCCGACGACGAGATGGAGGTGCTGCCGGGCGTTCAGAAGTGGGTCGTCCCATGTAACTGGAAGTTTCCGGCCGAGAACTCGATCGGCGATCACCATCACGGGGTCAGCCACGTGTCGGTCGAATTGGTCGGCATCGGCCCCGGCGGCCGCGGTTCGACGCGGCATGGCGAAGCCGGTTCCTATAAGCCGCTGGCGATGACCGGGTTTCCCAAAACCGGACACGGGTCGCGCGGCGGCGGGCCGAATCCGAACGCGGTGCCGCGCTACCCGTTCCCGCCCTTCAGCGATCCGGCGACCGAGGCATGGCACCGGGCGGCGTGGGAACGCCATCAAATCAACAAACCGGGCCAGCGCCCTTCGTGGGACCGCTACGGCAACGGCGGCAACATTTTCCCGAACATGAACTACCACACGCGCTTCCCGCGCACCATCATGGTCGCGCACCCACACGGACCGACGACTTGCGAGATGTGGCGCTGGTTCTTGGTCGACAAGTCGATGCCGTTCGAGGTCAAGCAATTCTTCCGTTCCTACTTCCTGCGCTATTCGGGTCCCGGCGGCTTGACCGAACAGGACGACATGGAGAATTGGACCTATGCGACGCAGGCCAGCAGAGGCGCGATCGCGCGCCGGCTGCCGTACAACCTGCAGATGGGCCTGGGCCACACGACCGAATCCGACGAGCCGCTGCACGGCGCGCGATACTCGGGCGGCTTCATGTCCGAAACGAACGCGATGGTCTTCTACGGGCGCTGGCAAGAACTGATGGATGCGGCCGGCAACGATCCTTCGGTGCCGAACATTGCCGACCGGGCGGCGGCGCGGCGTTGACCACGGTCGAACGCGAGGACGTCCTCGACCGGCTGTTGCTGCGCGAATCGGTCGAAGAGTTCTTCAGCGCCGAGTACGATCTGCTCGACCGCCGCGATCTGAGCGCGTGGATCGCGCTGTTCGCGGACGGCGTCAGCTATCGCGTCCCGCTCCAGCGCAACGTCAAGTTCGACCAGCAAGACAAGGAAAACATGCTCGGCGACTTAGACACGGCGTGGTTCGCGGATACGAAGGACACGCTCGTGGCGCGCGTCGAGCAGCTGCAAACGGGCGTTCATTGGGCCGAAGAGCCGGTCTCGCGTTCGGCCCATCTGGTGACCAACGTGCGCATCCTGGACCGCTCACCCGAACGCGGACCGGCTGACACCGTACGCACGCGCTGCCGGATCCTCGTCTACCGCAACCGGCTCGAGCGCGAAGTCGATCTGTTCGTCGGTATCCGCGAAGATACGCTGCGGCGGCGTGATGCGAGCTGGGAGATCGTCGAACGCACGGTGTTCCTCGAGCAGAACGTGTTGCTGGCCAAGAACCTGACGTTGTTTTTCTGACCGAGGTGCCACTGCGTTCCGTTCGGGTCCTCTACTGCAGCAACGAGCGCGAGCTGGCGAACCGGCTCGATGCGTTGCGCGCGCGCGCGTCCGCGATCCGGACCGAGCCCGGGTGTTTGGAGTTCGATACGTTTCGCGACGTCGAGTTCCCCGAAAACTTCGCGCAGCTCGAGTTGTGGGAGAACGCTGCGGCGTTCGATGCCCACTGGCAACGTTCGAAAGAAACCGGCATCTTGGGCGCGCTCGAACACACGTTGGCGCCACATCACCACGGCACGGCCGATTACCCGCGGCGCAGCGGGCGCAACGGCGCGGAGTTCTATCCTTACCAGGCTTACGCCATCGTGGGCCGGACGTTTGCCGCCAAGGACCCGGCCGAGCGCATCGAGTCGTTGCGCTGGCCGAGCCGCGGCGGGGTGCGCATCGTGATCCAAAGCAGCACCGATCCGGCCGACGATGCCGCCTTCATTGCGTATTCCGCCGAGACGCGCGCCCAAAAAGGATGCCTCGAGTTCGCGTTTTACCGCAGCCTCGAATTTCCGGAAAACAACCTCCATTTGGAACTGTGGGCGGGGCCGCCTGAGACCTACGACGAGCACTACTACCAGCGAACGATCCAGCAGCTCTACGGCGCCGGTCTGCCGCGTCCGCCGACGACGCCGTGGGAGCGCCGTTACGGGGTGGCCGGATTCGAGTTTTATCAGCACGGATTCTTCACGCTGATCGGCGACGTGTGGCAACCCGAAGATCCGGCCGAACGGTTGTCGACCGTCCGCTGGGCTTAGCAATAAGGAGTATGCGATGACGATGAGTTTCACCGATCCGGGCGAGGTAGTGCTTTCGGGTGCGAATCCGTACATGATTCTCTTCGAGAAAGAGGATGGTCCGCCGGCGACGCTGGTCAGCCTCTGGCACGTGGAGTTTTCAGCGGCCGGGGATGGCAGCGCGCTCTACGTCAAGGGTGACGTCACCGGTGGCGTGCCGCGCATCTACACCGACAACATCGCGCTCGCGCGCTTCATCCAGACGGAACTCTACGCCAACAACGCGGCGCCGTTCGGCCTCTTCGCCGACCTCGCCATCGACGCCGTCGACGCTGAATTCGAGCGCAGCGGCGATGCGCGTTCATTCGTCACCGAACGCGTCGCATCGGCGACCGACGATGTCTCGTTGAGCTGGTACGATTTCCTACCGGCCTTCAAGGGAGCGAGTGCGCCGAATCCGGACGGCGGCGCGAAGCACGGGCACTACGCACTCTACTTTCCGTCACGCGGCGTGCGCCTGGCGGTCAACGGGGTCGTTGCCAAGGGCGCCCTGCGACCGCGCCTGCGCGACGGGCGCGAATCGATGAGCGGCGGACTTGCGCTGGCGGAGACCTGGATCCGGCCGGTGACGTCGTGACGCAAGATCCCGGCAAGGGCGAGTACGTCCCGTTCGACAAGCGGCCGAAGAAGGATATCTACGCGCTGCAGGCCGGGAAACGCGTGCGGCTCGCGGACGGCTCCGTGTGTGAAATCACGAACAACCCGCTCGACGGCGTGTGGATGATCGTCAAGGCCATCGGCGTCCCCGGCGCTGAAGAAGAAATGATCTTGCTTACCGATATCGAGGGCCCGGCACAATGAGAACGGTCTGCCTGATCCTGGCACTGCTCATGGTAGGCGCGCTGCCGGGCCGCGCCGTTGCCGCCGACGACGTCGTGCGCATTTCGCTCAACCCCACCGTGCTCGCCTATTTGCCGATTCTGGTCGCGATCGATCGCGGCTATTTCCGCCGGCAGCACATCGATCTGCAGATCACGCCGAACAGCGGCTCGGCGATGATCATGCTGCCGGCGCTGGCCCGCGGCGACTTCGACGTGGCGCCGATGGTGATGGCGCCCGGCTTTCTCAACCAGATCGGGGAAGGCTTCAATATCAAGCTGATCGCGGCCGGGCAGAGTTCGCATGCGGGCTGGAACTCGAACAGCTGGATCGTCGTGCGCGAGGATCTGTGGGACAGCGGTGCGATCCGCAAACCGGCCGACCTGCGCGGCAAGCTGGTCGACGGCACCTCCCCCGGCGGACCGCCCGACATGCTGATGCATTCGCTGATTTCGTCGGCCGGCTTGACGACCGCGGATATGACCTTCACCGAGAAGCTGCGGGGCGGCGCGGACGTTGTTGCGGCGCTGCACAATCACGCCGTCGACGTCGTCGCGTCGTTCGAACCGGGCGCCAGCGTCCTGCAGATCCAGCACATCGCGCACAAGTTCGTGTCGGTGAGCGACGTGATCCCGTGGCTGCAAGAGACGTTCCTGGCCGCGTCGGCGCAAGAGCTCGCGAACCACCCGGACGTCGTGGCGCGTTTTCTGATCGGTTACTTGGAAGGCGCGCGCGAGGTGGCGCGTTCGAACGGTCACTGGACGCCGGCATTGCTGGAGACGCTCTCCAAGCACGCGGGCGTCTCGGTCGCCGATTTGCAACAGGTGCCGGGGCCGGCGTACGTCGATCCCGACGGTTCGATCAACGTTATCTCCGTCGACCGCCAACAGGATTTCTACCTGAACCAGCACCTCATCAGCAAGCTGACGGCGTTTAAGGATATGGTCGACACGCGGCCGCTCTTCGCCGCGCGGCGGGCGCTAGCGGAAACTACGCGACCTGTTCCGCCCAGCAGGTCATCCCCCTGAACGTCGCATTGCCGTAGGTGGTCACCATTGGGACATCGGCAGCATCGCGCCCGCGCGCTACGATAACGCGTCCGCGGCGACGTTCGTTGTTGCGCGGGTCGAACGTCCACCAGCGCCCGTCGAGATAGGCCTCAAACCAAGCGGCGAAATCCATCGGGGCGTCGAGCGGCGCGACGTCGATGTCGGGGATGTAGCCGAACACGTAGCGCGCCGGGATGCTCATGGCGCGGCAGAGCGCGATGCCCAGGTGCGTGAAGTCGCGGCAGACGCCGGTTCCGCTGGCCAGCACGTTGCTCGACGTCGTCGTCGGGGACGTGAGATGATAGCCGAATTTTACGTGATCGTGCACGAATTGAACGATGGCCTGGACGCGGGCCCACCCCTGGTTCGTCGTGCCGAAGAGCTCCCAAGCGCGATCGTAGAGCTCGTCCGAGAGGCAGAAGCGGCTCGGCAGCGTGTACGTGAGCACGTCGTCCGGCAGCGCTTCGACCGGTGTCTGGGGGACATTGGGGTCGACCGCTTCGGCATGGCCCGGCGCCTCGACGTGCGCGTCATAGTAAATAGTCGCCAGCCCGGCTCGCAGGGTGAGGCGACGGCAGACGTTCCCGTACATGTCGGCGTAGTCGTGATACGGCACCGGCGGCGTCGTCATCCAGGTTTCGCTCACCAGCTGCACGCCGTCGAAGCCGGACGGCCGCACGATGCAAATCGCCGGCACGTCGTGCTGGGCTTCGTACTCGAACTGGCAGCCGACGTGGATCTTCAAGGCCCCCCCGAGGGCGAAGAGGCTAAAGTACTCCGACGCGCTTGACGCGCTTCGAGCGCAGGCAGCTCGTGCAGACGCGGGCGGTCCGATGGGTACCGCGATCGTCAATTCGGACCGCTTGCAGGTTCGGGAGCCAGCGGCGTTTGGTCTTGTTCATCGCGTGGCTGACGTTGTTGCCCGCCATCGGACCCTTGCCACAAACGTCGCATCTTTTGGCCATAACAGGCGAATTGTATCATGCGGCGCATCGGGCCGCAACCCAGGCGGAACCAACCCCGGGCCAAAAGCCACCGAACGTGCATACCGAGAGTCATCCCGAGCGTAGTCGAGGGAGCGCACGGATCGCGATCGATGCGATGGGGGGTGACAACGCACCCGGTGAGATCGTCGCGGGAGCGATTCTTGCATACCGTGACGGCGGGGTCGATCTGTCACTGGTGGGCGACGAGGCGCGGATCCGCCCGCTGTTGGGCGAGGGGGCCGGGGCGATCGAGGTCGTGCACGTTCCGGGCGAAATCGCGATGGATGCGCCGGCGACGCAGGCCATGCGCAACGCGCGCGGGACGAGCCTCGGCCACGTGGTCGAGATGGTGCGCAGCGGAAGCGCCGACGCGGCGCTCTCGGCCGGCAACAGCGGAGCGTTTCTCGCGATCGCGCTCGTGCGGCTGCGCACGATTCCGGGCATCGCGCGGCCGGCGATCGCCGCGGTGCTGCCCACGAAGGGCGGTCCGTTCGTGCTGTGCGATGCGGGTGCGAACGTCGATTGCCGGCCCGAGTGGATCGCGCAGTTCGCGCTAATGGGCGATGCCTACGCGAAGATCGCGCTGGGCATCGAGCGGCCGCGCGTGGGCATCATCTCGATCGGCGAAGAGCGCAGCAAGGGCAACCAGCAGACGCTGGAGTCCGCCGCCTTGCTCGACGACGCGCCGTTGCACTTCATCGGTCACGTCGAAGGCAAGGACATCTACGAACATCACGCCGACGTCGTCTGCTGCGACGGGTTCGTCGGAAACGTGATCCTCAAGACGTCCGAGGGTGCGGGGCAGTTCATCAACGTCATGCTGCACGAGATGATCGACGAGGCGCCGCCGCTGGGCAAACTGGGAGCGGCGCTGCTCAAGCCGTCGTTCGACAAACTGCGGCTGCGTTTGCGCTACGACACCTACGGCGGCGCGCCGCTGCTCGGCGTGCGGGGTGCGTGCATCATCACGCACGGACGCTCCAACCGGATCGCGATCCGCAACGCGATTCGCAACGCGGTGACGCTGGCCGAACGGAATCTGGTCGGCACGATCGAGGCGTCGTTGAGCGGAACGCTGGCGCTCGGCGCCGCCGAGGTGAACGGTTGACCGGCTGATGCCGGCGGCGATCTACGTCCATTGGGCGTTCTGCCCGTACATCTGCCCGTACTGTGACTTCGCGAAGTGGGCCTATGACGAACGCGCGGCCGAGCGCTACTTGCGCGCGCTGGAGGCGGAGATCGCCCACGCCCCGGTCCCCGCTGCGGTAACGACCGTGTTTTACGGCGGCGGGACGCCGAACGCATATGCGCCGCCGGCGTTGGTGGGCGTGCTGGACCTGCTGCGCGAGCGCTTCGGCGTGCGCGCGGGCGCCGAGGTTTCGATCGAGGTCAACCCGGACCGCGAACTGACGGTGGGTTTCGAGGTTCTGCGGGCCGCCGGCATCAACCGCATGTCGATCGGCGCGCAATCGTTCGAAGCCGCCGAGCTGCGCACGCTCGGACGGCGTCACGGCGGGGCCGACGTTGTGGAAACCGTGCGCCGTGCGCGCAGCGCCGGCTTCGCCAACGTGAACGTCGATTTGATGTTCGGCGTTCCGGGGCAAACCGCGGCCTCGTGGGAGCGGTCGCTCGATGCGGCGCTCGCGCTAGGGATCGAGCACGTCTCGACCTACGGCCTGACGATCGAGGAAGGGACGCCGTACGCGCGCTGGCAGGTGCGCGAGCCGGCCCTCTTCGCCGACGACGAGCGCGAAGCACAGATGTATGCGCTCGCCATCGAGAAGCTGACCGCGGCCGGCTTCGAGCACTACGAGATCAGCAATTTCGCCCGGCCCGGCTTTCGTTGCGAGCACAACGCAAACTACTGGCGCAACGGTGCGTATCTGGGTTTGGGCGCCGGCGCGGCGTCCTATCTCGGCGGCGTCCGTTCGACGCACACCCGCGACCGCGCCGCGTACGAGGCCGCGGCGCTCGCCGGCGAGGCCATCCCAGGGGATTCCGAGGAACTCATGGGTGACGCGCGCACCGGTGAAGCCGTGATGCTGGCGCTGCGTACGAGCGAGGGAGTCGATGCCGGGACGTTTCGCGAACGGTACGGCATCGATGTTTTTACGCATTACGCCCCGATCATCGCGGAATACGCCGCCGCCGGGCTCCTCGTCGCGGACGAACGCAGCGTGCGCCTCACCGCGCGCGGACGGTTCGTAGCCAACGATGTCTGTGGTGCATTCCTCGCCCGAGCGTGATCCGGGCGGTCATCTCGCCGGAGTCGTTCTGCGGCTCGTATTCGCGGCGATTTTCGGAACGACCGGATTCTTGCTGGGCCGCGAAGCGTACGATCGCGCCATTTCGATTCACGTCGCGAACCAATGGTGGCAGTTTGCCGCGGTGGTGATCGCGCCGGTGATCGGGGCGCTGCTGGGCGTGCTGGTCGTGCCGGCGGCGCAACACGTGTTCGAACGCGAGCTGGTGGCGGTGGAGCGCGCGATCGACCGGATGGCCCCGGGCGAATTGGTCGGTGGCGCGATCGGGTTGACCGGCGGCTTGATCATCGCGTTTCTCGCCAAGAGCGTGCTCTTCGAGTTCATCACGTTTGCCGGGCAAACGGGCAGTTACATCGCGATCGTGATCTACATCGTCGTGAGCATTTTCGCGGCGTATCTCGGCGCGCGCGTCGGCGCCAAGCAGCGCGTCGGGCTCGGGCTCGGCCAAATCGCCAACGTTGCGGTGGCGTCGGGCGGAACGCCCAAGGTGCTCGACACCTCGGTGATCATCGACGGCCGCATCCTCGACATCGTGGGCAGCGGCTTCCTCGAGGGCCCGCTGCTGTTGCCGCGGTTCGTGCTGCGCGAGCTGCAGAACATCGCCGACTCGAGCGACGCGCTGCGCCGCACGCGCGGCCGCCGTGGGCTCGACGTGCTGACCAAACTGCAGGTGCTCTCGCCGCTCGAGATCGTCGAACGCGACTTCTCCACGGTCGGCGAAGTCGACGCGAAACTCGTACTGCTCGCCCGCGAACGCGGCGCGAAGCTCGTGACCAACGACTACAACCTCAACCGCGTGGCCAACGTCGAAGGGGTGCCCGTGCTCAACATCAACGAGCTCGCCAGTGCCGTCAAACCCGTGTTCCTGCCGGGTGAAGAGCTGCGTGTCACGCTGATCAAAGACGGGAAAGAACCGCATCAAGGGGTCGGTTATCTGGATGACGGGACGATGATCGTGGTCGAGAACGGCCGCCGCCAAGTCGGCGAAACCGTCGACGTAGCCGTGACGAGCGCGCTGCAAACTGCCGCCGGCCGCATGATTTTCGCGAGACTCAAGCGATGATTTGGGGCGCGGTGATCGTGGCCGCGGGGCGCGGCTCCAGGTTTGGCCGGCCTAAACAGTTGGTGGAGTTGGGCGGGAAGCCGATGTTGGCGTGGTCGATCGAAGTGTTTGCCCGGATGCCGGAGATCTCGGATATTGCGATCGTTACCGAGCAAGAGTTCATCGAGGACGTGCAGGAGGTCGCTTTGAGCCGGGTCCGCGCGGCGGCGCTGTACGTCGTCGCCGGCGGGGCCGACCGGCAAGCCAGCGCGGCGAACGGGATCGCCGCGCTGCCGCACCATTGCGCGGGCATCCTCGTGCACGACGGGGCGCGGCCGTTCGTGCGGGCGGCCGACGTGCGCGCCGGGATGCGGGCGGTACGCCCCGGTGTCGCGTCGCTCTTGGCCGCGCCCGTGGTCGACACGATCAAGGTCGTCGACGATCGCCTCAAGGTCACGCGGACGCTGGACCGCGCGACGTTGTGGTCGGCGCAAACGCCGCAGTTCGCGACGGCCCGCGACATGCGTCACGCGCATGCCGACGCGGTGCGCCATGCTTGGCCGCGCGCGACCGACGATGCCGCGCTGCTCGAACGCTACGGTATCGACGTCGTCGTCGTCGAGGCGCCGGTCGAGAACGTGAAGATCACCCATCCGGCGGATTTGCTGCGCGCCGAGTCCATCGCGCTGGAACGCGACCCGATCGTCGTGGGTGCGGACGAAGACGTCTTTTTGGTCGAATGTTACGTCGAGCCCCGCTCGGTCGACGCCGTGCTGGCCGAACTGGAATCGCGGTCGGCCCGCATCGACGGCGTCGAGCGCGATCTTCCGAACGCGGTTGCGATCCGGGCATACGCCGGGTCCGATGCGTTGCGCGGCTTCGGTCGCCGCTTGCACGCGCTGGCCGGTGAAGACGCGCTCTTCACGACGCACCTCTCGCACGTCGTACCACGCTCATGATGCGCGTCGGGCACGGCTTCGACGCGCATCGGCTCGTCGAAGGCCGGCCGTTCATCCTGGGCGGCGTCACGATTCCCTTCGAGCGCGGTCCGCTCGGGCATTCCGACGGCGATGCGCTCACGCACGCGATTTGCGATGCGCTGCTCGGCGCCGCCGCGTTGGGCGATCTGGGTGGGCATTTTCCCGACAGCGATCCGCAATGGGAAGGTGCCGATTCGCTCACGCTGCTGGCCGCCGTTCACGAGCAAATCGTGCGCCACGGCTGGACGATCGCCAACATTGATGCCACCGTCGTCGTGCAGAAGCCGCAGCTCGCGTCGTACATCGCCGAGATGCGCGACGCGCTCGCTGAAACGCTCACGCTCGACATCGCGAAGATCAGCGTGAAGGCCAAGACCAGCGAGGGGATGGGCTACACCGGCGACGGAAGCGGGATCGCCGCGTACGCCGTCGCCCTGCTGACGGCGCTCACGTGATCGCCGCCGACCTCGCGGCCGCGATGCAGGGTGCGGGCTTGCTGGAAGATCCGCTGCCGCCGGCGGCCGAGCGCTGGATCGCAACGTTCATCGAGGCCTTCGGTGCGCGCGAGTTGACCCCGGACGAGGCGTTGCGCGAGGTGGCGCTGCTGCGCGCCGAGGCCACGACGATCCCGGCGCTGGAACTCGAGCGGCTGCGCAACCGGCAGGTGGTGTTCTTTTTGGACGGCGTCGCGCAGTACGTCGACGCGCAGCCCGAACTGCGCGGGTTGCCGCTCGCGAACGATATCCCGGCCATCGCCGATGAGTTCGGGATCGCCCACGACGATGCGTTGGCCGCCGCGCGCATGGCGCTGACCGGGCGCGCCGAGGGCCCGCCGCTGGAACTGCTCTTTCCGCTGCTGGGGCACGAGCGCATCATGATTCGGATCGGTGCGGTCAGTTCGCGCCTGTTGCACGGGCGCGGGCTCGAACCGATTGCATACGGACCCGGCGGCGTGCCGTTCCAGACGATTCAGCCGCAGAAACCACCGGACGCTTGACGGGGTTGGTAAGAGGCGATCCCATGCGTTCCGCATTCGAGACGTTTCTCGCCGACCTGCGGGCGCCGGTCGCGCGCGACCCGGCGGCCGAAGGTTGGCTCGACGTCCTCCTTTCGTATCCCGGCTTCCACGCCATCACAGCGCATCGAGCGATTCATGCGCTGTGGCTGCGCCGCGTCCCGTTGCTGCCCCGGCTGCTGAGCGAGATCGTCCATCGCGTGACCGGCATCGACATCCATCCGGGGGCTACCATCGGTCCCGGGTTTTTCATCGACCACGGCACCGGTGTCGTGATCGGCGGGACCGCTATCGTCGGCGCCGACGTGACGATCTACCAAGGCGTTACGCTGGGCGGAACGTCCTTGCAGCGCAAGAAGCGCCACCCCACGCTGTGCGACAACGTCGTCGTCGGCTCGGGTGCGGCCGTGCTCGGCGACATCACGATCGGCGAGAACGTGAAGATCGGCGCGAACTCGGTCGTGGTGAAGGACGTTCCGCCGAACTCGACCGTCGTCGGGATTCCCGGCCGCGTCGTCCTGCAGGACGGCCGCCCGATCGCCCCTCCGTCGCCGCGTCTGCACGCCGACCTGCCCGATCCCGAGGCCACCGAGATCGCGGAATTGCGCGCGCGCATTGCAGCGCTCGAGGCACGGGTCGCCGAACTGGCCCCTCGCAACGATGTCTCTCCGGCTCTATAACACCCAAACCCGCAGCGTCACCCCGCTCGTTCCGCTGGTCGACGGTGAAGTGCGCATCTACGTTTGCGGCCTCACGCCCTCGGCCGAGGCACACCTCGGCCATGCCCGGTCTTTTTTGTTTTTCGATGTCTTGCGGCGCTATCTCGCGCACCCGCGCAACGGCCTGCACGTGACCTACGTGCAGAACGTCACCGACATCGACGACCGTACGATCGCGGCGTCGCAAGCGACCGGGGAGAGCGTCGAGACGGTGGTCGCAACGTACTACGGGCACTTCAAAGCGGGGATGCGCAAGCTCGGCGTGCGCGAACCGGATCTGGAGCCGCACGCGACCCAGCACATCGACCCGATCGTCGACATGATCGCCGAACTGATCGTCACCGGGCACGCGTACGTGACCGAAGACGGCGTCTACTACGCGGTGAAGTCGTTTGCGCGCTACGGCGAACTTGCGCACCGCAACGTCGACGAGTTGCTCGTCGGCGCGCGCGTCGCCGAGAACGAGCACAAGCGCGATCCGCTCGATTTCGCGCTGTGGAAATTCGCCAAGCCGGGCGAGCCGGAGTGGCCTTCGCCGTGGGGTCCCGGGCGGCCGGGCTGGCACATCGAGTGCAGCGCGATGTCGCGCGAACTCCTCGGCGTGCCGTTCGACATCCACGGCGGCGGAACGGACCTGATTTTTCCGCACCACGAGAACGAGATCGCGCAGAGCGAACCGCTGATGCCGCCGCACGAGCACATGGCCAGCCACTGGGTGCACGGCGCGATGCTCAACTTCGACGGCAAGAAGATGTCGAAGTCGCTAGGCAACTTCGAACCGCTGAGTGCGGTGCTCGAGCGCCACGATCCGCTCGCGATCCGGCTGTTGTTTTTGCAGACCGGGTATCGCAAACCGATGAATTTCACCGAGGACTCGATCGGGGCCGCGCACAGCGCGGTGCAGAAGCTGCGCAAGGCGTACGATGCGGCAAAGACGCGTCCGGCCGGCGACTCGTCCGCGGTGCGCGAGCGGTTCTTCGAGGCGCTTGATGACGACATGAACACGGCCGGTGCGCTCGGCGTGCTGTTCGATTCGCTCTCATCGATCGAACCGGCATTTCTCCAGGAGGCGCTCGGGGTGCTCGGCGTCGGAGACATCCTCACGCGCGAACTCCCCGTCGAAACGGTGCAGGTCGATCCGGCGGCGCTCGAGCGGCTGCGCACGGCGCTGGCCGATGCGGTGCCGTTCAACGGCGAGAGCTCCGACGGCATGATTGCGCTCGTGATCGATGCGCGCAACGCGGCGCGCAAGGCGCGCGACTTCGCGCTGGCCGACCGGTTGCGCAACGCGCTCTCGGCCGAGGGCATCGTGCTGACGGACGGCAAGGACGGATCGACCACGTGGACCGTCGCCGGCGCATAGCGCCGCAACGCGGCCATCGCCCGCCGGCTCCCCGCGTCGATCTCGACGATGTCATCTACGGAATTCACGCGGTAAACGAAGCGCTGGTGGCGGGCGAGCCGCTGCGGCGCATCCACGTCGGCGACGAACGTAAGAACGATCCGGCGCTGCGCAACTTGCTCGAGCGCGCACGTTCGGCCGAGATTGCGGTGCGCTTCGAAAACCGGACGTTCTTCGCGAACTTTCCGTACAAGGCGCACCAGAGCGTGGTGGCCTACGGCGCGCCGTTCGATTACATCACGCTCGAGGAAGCGATCGCGCTGCCGCGGGAGGGGCCGGCGCTGTTCGTGCTGCTCGACCACGTCACCGACCCGCACAACGTCGGCGCGATCATCCGAACGACCGAAGCGGCCGGCGGCACGGCCTTGGTGCTGCCGGAGCGCCGCTCGGCCGGGGTGAACGCCACCGTTCGCAAGGCCGCGGCCGGCGCGACCGCCCACCTGCCGATCGCCCGGGTCGCGAACATCTCGCAGGCCATCCGGACGCTAAAGAAAGCCGGGATCTGGGTTGCCGGGGCCGCCTTAGGGGAGGGGACCGTGCCGCTCGGCGAGGCCGATTTCACCCGGGACTTGGCCATCGTCATCGGGGCGGAAGGCGAGGGGATCGCCCCCTTGGTCGGCCGGGACTGCGACTATAGGGTCGCGATCCCGATGTTCGGCAAGACCCAGTCGTTGAACGCCTCGGTGGCGGCCGCAATCCTGCTTTACGAGGCAATTCGCCAGCGCCGAGCGGGGTGAAGGCGCGGTTTGTCCTTGATTTTCTTGCAGGACCCTCCTATACTAGTTCGGATGCGCGCTGGTCCGACGGGCCTCGGCCTGCGTTTTCTCGCGTGTCCACCCCCCAAGGTAAGGTAGGAATCGATGGCGCTCACGCAACCCGCGCCGGCGACGCTCGACTACAGCGAGCGCCCCGACGAGGACCTCGTCGCCGCGGCGAAAGCCGGCGAGAGTCTGGCAATGGAATTCTTGCTGAACAAGTACAAGAATTTCGTCCGAATCAAGGCCAAGAGCTATTTTCTCATCGGCGCCGATCGCGAGGATATCATCCAAGAAGGGATGATCGGGCTCTATAAGGCCGTTCGCGACTTTAAAGCCGACAAGCTTTCGAGCTTTCGAGCCTTCGCCGAGCTGTGTATCACGCGGCAGATCATCACCGCGATCAAGACGGCGACCCGGCAGAAACACATCCCGCTCAATCAGTACATCTCGCTGAACAAGCCGATCTACGACGAAGATAGCGAACGCACGCTCCTCGACGTGATGCCGTCGAACAAGACGTCGGATCCGGAAGACTTGGTCATCAACCAAGAGGTGTCCGAAGACATCAAGTCGCGCATTCAAGAGAACCTCTCCGACCTCGAGTCGCAGGTGCTGCTCTCATACCTCGAGGGCAAGAGCTACCAGGAGATGGCGCGCGACCTGAACCGCCACGTAAAGTCGATCGACAACGCACTCCAACGCGTAAAACGCAAGATCGAAAAGAACCTCGCCGAAATCGAGTTGCCGTAAGCTGTAAGAACTAACGAGGCTCCCGAACCGGGAGCCTCGTTGCTTGTTGTTGGCACACCTCGCGCCGTCGCGCTCGGCTCCTGCGCAACAGCGTTTGCGGGCGGTCCCTCGACAAGCTCGGTCCCTCGGCAAGCTCGGGATGACCGAAATTTGCCACGATGGTGCCCCCATGTCATCCCGAGCTTGTCGAGGGACCGCCACCGACTGGCCATCGAGGAATCCAGCGCGGAACGCTAGCGCAATAGCGCTCGTAGTCCGCACCGAACGTCTGCCGCAGCGTCGGCTCTTCGTGAAACATCACGAATAGGTGCGTCACAAGCCAAGCCACAAGCCCGTAGACGATGACACGCCAATCGCCGAACGAGATCCCCTGTCCGACGATGATGGAGACGATCGCGACGTACATCGGATTTCGGACATAACGGTAAAATCCGCGGATCACGAGCTTTCGTGGCGGCAAAACGGGCGCGGGCGTTCCCAAGCCCTCCACCGCGAAACGCCTGAACGAGTCGAGCAGCACCGGAACGCCGAACAAAATGAGCAAGACGCCGATGATGCGCGTGCCGGGCACGCCGAATAGCGGTGGTTGCTCATGCCAGCCCGAGATCAGCCACGGTATGAGTACGGCGACCGTTCCCGGAGCGATGACCAAGAAGACGGCGGAGCCAAGAACCGCTTGCGATTTTCTCAATGCACGGCTACCTCCTGAAGACACAGGGCAGCTTACGGTTGAGAGATGGCGCGATAGTTGAAAAGATCAAATTCGCGAGGACCATCGAGACGCATTCGCGGAGGTGTCGCGAGCGTTTCCTTGGCTGCTTTGGGGCGTAAGCCCGGCCGGCCAGGACGTCCCTTGCCCCGATTCATCCCTCGAAACGTAGGTGTAAGCGCATGACAGTTGGGGCAGAGTACAGCGAGGTTTGATTCGCAAGCGTTTTGCCAGTCACCGTCGATGTGTTCGACCTCGAGCGGCACGCGCCCAGTTTTTTCGTGGCGCTCGGCCCGGCCGCAACGCTGACAACGCTCGTTTGCTTTTTCAATCAGAAATTTACGAATCTGCTTATTCATTGTCATTGTCGGTTTGTATGGGCCCGACTTGAAAGCGTCTATAATGAGGCGGCGATCGTAGCTCCAATGACATGCGTTTGAGCAGAAGAAGCGATTGAATTTGCTAATTTGGCGTCCGCAATCATTTGCGCAAAACGCCCGAAGCTTTGCTGGATTTGGCATGCATTTATAGTCGCATAACCGTGTGCCAAGAGGGTGGCACATTGCTCGCTGAAGTGCAGAACCGACCATCGGCGGTTCTTGCAAACGCGCAATGAGATCTAAACAACTAGCCGACGGTGGGACTCGAACCCACGGTGTTTGTATGGCAGCTTACAAAGCTGCTGCAGTCGCCGCTGTGCCACATCGGCCCGAAGCATATATTCCCAATGGAAACGCCTAAGCCCTAGCCTTACGGTAGGACCTCCATTGGCTGGGCTCGTACTGTAGGCGGTCGACCCCGAGGGTAGGTGGTCGAGTGGTTAAAGGCACCAGGCTGTAAACCTGGCCCGCTTAACGCGGTACGTTGGTTCGAATCCAACCCTGCCCACCAGTCCGGACGCGCGCCGAGCAATCGGCGCGCGTCCCTTGGACCCGACAATCGAACCCGGAGGGCCCAGATGCTTAAACGCACGGCATTTCTGCTCGCGCTGCTGTTGCTGCCGATTTCAGGCGTGGCGCAAACGCCGCCGGCGGATACGATCAAGCTGCTGATCAACCCGGCCATCATCTTCGACCTGCCGCTCCTGGTGGCGCTCGACAAAGGCTACTTCGCCCAGCAAAACGTGAACGTTGTGCCCGTCATCCACAACGGTTCGAGTCAGGTAGTCATTCCGGAGCTCGCGCGGGGCGACGTCGACATCGCGACGATCTCACCCAATCCGGGTTTCTTCAACCAATTCGCCCAGGGCTTCGATGCGAAGCTCATCGCTTCGACGGTCTCCGGTCACAAAGGTTGGGATCCGGGGGTTTGGCTCGTCGTGCGACAGGATGACTGGGACAAAAAGGCGATCCGCAATCCGCGCGACTTGCGGGGGAAGAAGATCGACGTCGCGACTCCCGGCAGCGAAGGCTGGTATCTGGCGCGACACCTGATGACCGACGCGGCGTTGACGCCGGCCGACATGACGTTCACCGCGCGCTTTTCAACCGCGGCCGATTGGATCTTGTCGCTGCGCAACGTGAACGACGTGCAGGCCGTCTACGAACCGACCGTGACCCAGGTCGAACAACAGCACCTGGGTCACCGCTGGATCTCGATCACCGACGTCGACCCGGGCTACGAGGAAAGCTTCTTGGCGGCCTCGGCCAAGCTGCTAAAGGCGCGCCCGGACGTCATCCGCCGCTTTCTCATCGGCTACATCAACGGGTGCAAAGTGATCGCTCAAGCGAACGGAAAATGGACGCCCGACCTGATCCGCATTCTCAATAAGTTCTCCGGGCTGTCACCCGACGTCATTGCCGCGATCCCGACGCCGCCGTACACCGGTGAATACGGCCGCATCCACGGTGCGTCACTTGAAAAGATCCAGCGCTTTTGGCAAACGATGGGCTTGGTGAGCACCGAGCAGCCCATCGGCACCCTTGCCGACCCGAGTTTCATCATCGCCGCGCAGAAGGCTGCGGGCGTGAGCCCGCGCTAGGCAGCGCTGGTGAAGAGAGGTTCTTTGCTGCTGGCGCTGGCCTCGCTGCCGCTGGCCGCCGCTGCGCAAACCAGCACGCCGGCGAGCGTCGATCAAAGCCCCGCCAACACGCTCAAGGTTCTAATGAATCCGGCGGTCATCCCGACGTTTACTTTATTGGTGGCGCTGGACAAAGGGTTCTTCGCGCAGGCCGGCGTCAACGTCGTGCCGGTCATCCACGGCGGTTCGAGCCAGATCGTCATCCCGGAACTCGCGCGCGGTGACATCGACATCGCGACGATCTCGCCGGCGCCGGGATTCTTCAACCAATACGCCGAGGGCTTCGATGCGAAACTGATCGCATCGAACACCTCCAGCCGCAAAGGTTGGAACCCGACCGTCTGGTTGGTCGTGAAACAGTCGGAGTGGGACAACAAATCGATCCGCTACCCGCGCGATCTGCGCGGCAAGCACTTCGACGGTGCGACGCCCGGGAGCGAGGGCTGGTATTTGTCCCGTCACATCCTGAGCGAAGGCGGCTTGACCCCCGCTGACTTGACGTTCACGCAACGCTTCACGACCGCAGCCGACTACATTCTCTCCCTGCGCAACATCAACGACGTCCAGGTCGCCTACGAGCCGTCGGTGACGCAGCTCGAACAGATGCATCTCGGTCATCGCTGGCTATCGATCCGCGACGTCGATCCGGGCTACCAGGAGAGTTTCATCGCCGCCTCGGCCAAGTTATTGAAGGCGCGCCCGGACCTGATTCGCCGGTTCTTGATCGGCTACGTGCGAGCGTGCAAGCTGATTGCCGACGCCGGCGGAAAGTGGACCCCCGAGATGATTCGCACGCTTTCCAAATGGTCGCAGTTGCCGCCCGACTTCATCGCCGCGATTCCGACGCCGCCGTACACCGGCAAGTACGGCTGGATCGACGTCGACGCCCTCGAGCGCCAACAACGGTACTGGCACATCAACGGCTTGGTGCCGGCCGAGCAATCGATCGACACCTTGGCCGACACCAGCTTCATCACCGCAGCCCAAAAAGCTGTCGGCGTTGCGACGAGCTAGCCGCCATGCCGGGACACCTGATCGCCCCGACCTCCGTCATCTCCGAGCTGGTGCTGGCTAACCGGATGCTCGCGCACGAAGGCGTGCTCGACGGCTACGGTCACGTCAGCGCACGTTGCGAGGACGATCCCAACCAATACTACATCGGCGATGCCTCGCCGCCGGGGAACGTGCGGGCGCACAACGTGTTCCGTTGGAATCTCGATAACGAACCCGTTGGGCACACGCAACCGACGTACGGCGAACGCTATATTCACGGGCGCATCTACCGAGCCCGCGCCGACGTGATGGCCATCGTGCACTGTCACGCGCCGGAATTGATCCCCTACGGCGCATCGGACATACCCCTGCGGCCGATTTACCACATGGCGGGATTCCAAGGCGAGGAACCGTTGCCGGTCTTCGAGATTCGCGACCTCTTCGGACCCGAAACCGCGATTACGATCAATAGCAACGAGCAAGGCGACGCGCTGGCCCGGAGCCTCGGAGATCGGGCGGTCGTACTCATGCGCGGGCACGGCGCAACCATCGTCGGGAGGTCCGTTCCGCAAGCCGTGCTGCACGCCATCTACGCCACCCTCAACGCGCGCATCCTCACGCAAACGCTGCTGCTCGGTGGTAAGCCGGTCTACATCAACAACGCGGAAGGCCGCAACCTCGCCGGCCGCGTGCGCGACGGTAGCCGAACCTGGGACTACCTCGCCCGAATCATCGAAGGCTGAAGGGCGTCTACCGGAAGAGCTGGTCGGCCTGCACGAGCAGCGACGGCGGGAGCGTCAGGCCGAGAGCTTTCGCGGTCGTGAGGTTGACGGTGATGATGTACTTGGTCGGGTTCTGCACGGGCAAATCGCTCGGCTTCTCGCCGCGCAGGACTCGATCGACATACGAGGCGCTTTGCCGGAAGATCTCGGAGACGTTGCCGCCGTAGGTCAGCAATCCGCCCCCCGCGGCGTAACTCGGGCCAGAGCCGATCGAAGGGAGCCGATACCGAAGCACGAGACGAACGATTGCCTCGCGGTGCGCGACGCCGAAATTGCTCGCCGGGATAAGGACACCGCCGCCTGGTTTCACGGCGAAGGCCCTGACGGCAGTGTCGAGGTCGGCGAACGTGCGCACCATTGCGATTTTGAGGTTGAGTCCCAAGGCTTTCGCCTGGTCGAAGACCGGTCGCGGAACGGGTCCATTCGAGTCGGGGTTCCACATCCAAAGAACGCGGTTCATCCGCGGTGCAGCCTCGCTCAGCAGCTGCAGCATCTTCCCGCCGCTGCCATGGTCGGCCATGGTAAAGCCCGTGATGTTGCCGCCGGGGTGGGCCAGGCTCTTCACGAAGCCGTTACCGACCGGGTCGGTAACGCCGTATGCGAAGACGATCGGGATCGTCGTCGTCGCCGCGTGCAGCGCCGACACGATCGGGTAGCTGTACGTGAAGATCGCGTCCGGTGCATCCCGAACCAGGGATGCCGCATCGCGCGTATAGAGCGCCGAGGTCACACCCGGCGTCCAGCGCTCGTCGAGCCGAAGGTTGTTGCCGGGCGTCCAACCTTTCGTCTCGAGCGCCGCAATCAATCCGGCATAGGCCCGGCGGATCAAGACTTGGTCGGGCAGTAAGACCCCAAGTTTGCGCATGCTGCCCGATTGCTGAGCCGCGGCACTCGAAGGCCAGCCGCCGGCGGCAACGCCGAGCAGCGCGATAAGGTCACGTCGTTTCAACGCTTGCGCCGCGTTCGGGCCCGTTGGAAGAGCACCTCGCGGAAAATCGCTTGGTATGCTGCGTCAGCGGCTCTGCGAAACCTAGGAGATTCCATAGACGAAAGTAAGTGGCGAACATGACGCTTGCTAGACAAAGCCGCGGGTCGCGCTTCTTCGCGCGGCTGCTGCTCGCCGGGATGCTGCTTTCCTCGGGCGGGTCGCTCGCCGGTGCGCAAGACGCGGGGCCGCGGCTCACGCCCGATCGGATCGTCTCGATTCCGATGAGCGACGGGGTCAAGATCGCGGCGGCGCTGTACCTGCCGCCGCATGCGCACGGGCGCTATCCGGTGCTCTTGGCGTCTTCAGCCTACCGATTCGACAACGATGCCGTGCCGGCGATGGCGATCTATCCGTTCATGGAGCTCGGGCCGGTGCGCTACTATACGCAGCACGGCTACATCTACGTGCACATGGACGCGCGCGGAACCGGCCGCTCCGGCGGGACGTACACCTACCAGTCGAAGCGCGAGCAGCGCGACCTCTACGAAGTGATTGAGTGGATCGCCAAGCAGCCGTGGTCGACCGGAAAGATCGGCGGCGTCGGGCAATCGTACTACGCGCGCGCGCAGTGGTTCATGGGGATCCAGAATCCGCCGCACTTGGCGTGCATCGCGCCGTACGACGGCAACACCGACACCTATCACGCCTCGGCGTACACCGGCGGCATCCCGGGCGATTATCCCGCGTCGTGGTTCGAGGGCGTGCGTAACCAAAATCTCTATCCGCGTACCGGCCCGCCGCGCGAGATCGCGTTCGACTACACGCTCGCCGCCCAGCGCCATCCGCTCTACGACGCGTTCTGGAAAGAGCGCACCGCAGCCGATCGTTTGCCGTCGGTCAAAGTGCCGACGTTCTCGATCGGCGTGTGGGGGAAAGTCGATCTTCACCTCAACGGCAACATCGTCGGCTTCCAACGCGTCGGCGGACCGAAAAAACTGCTGGTCTTCGGCGGCAGCAACGTCGAGCAGGCGGTCGCCGATTACTCGAGCATCGAGTTTCACGAGACGTATCTGCGGCCGTTCTACGACTGGTGTCTGAAGGGCGAGCAAACCTCGTACCTCGAGGCAGCGCCGGTGCGTTACGTCCTCACGAACGCGGGCGGAAAGATCCTCACTGCCGAGGGGTGGCCGCCGGCCGGTATCTCCTACCAAACCTGGTATTTGAATAACGGACCGACGGGCAGCGTCGCTTCACTCAACGACGGCCGGCTCGATCTGGCGGCACCCGACGCGGCGGTTCCGCCAACCGTGTTCACGTATCCCAATCCCGGTTGGACGAACGGCGTAGTCGGCCGTGGACCGGACGGCCGCCCCGATCCGGCGCGCCGCGTGCTGACCTTCGTCACACCGCCCCTCGCTGCGGACACGCAAGTCGTCGGCCCGATCGAGCTGATCCTCTACGCGTCGTCGAACAACAACGACACTGACTTTTTCGTGAAACTCTCCGATCAGCTGCCCGGAACCGACGACGAAGCGAAACAGGGCCTCAACCCGCGCTCGAGCATCGTCACCAAAGGCTGGCTGCGCGCGTCGCACCGCGCACTCGACCCGAAATGGTCGCTGCCCCACGCCCCCTGGTACAGCGACGCCGCGCTGCAACTGCTACACCCGGGACAAGTTTACAAGCTTGACATCGCGGTGATGCCGACAGCCCATCTGTTCAAGAAAGGCAGCCGCATTCGACTCGAGCTGGCCAACGGCGATTCGGCGGTTACGGACGCGCCGTTCACGCACCGCTACGGTCCGCGCAAGCTCGGTGCGGACACGATCTATCACGACGCTCAACATCCCTCGGAATTACTGCTACCGCTCTTACCTGGGAGCACCACGCCATGACAACCAAACCGAAAGACGGAAACTAACCGATGGTTCGAGAAGCCTAGCCGAACCAAGGATTTGCGGGCGTTGCATAATGGTAATGCCCTTGCCTTCCAAGCAAGAGTTGCGAGTTCGATTCTCGCCGCCCGCTCCACTGTTCGCCGACTTAGTCGCTTCCATCGATGATGTGCAGCTCCGAAAAGTAGCGTCGATAGAATCCCCGGTCGCGTGTGATGAGCCGTCCGCCTCGACGTTGTGCGTGTGCCCCGATGAAGAAGTCCGCGATCAAACGAGTACGCGAGCCACCCTGCATTCGATACTCGCGCCACTGCACGCCGGCGACATCCGCGCACTCGCGATCGAACGGATCGAACGAAATGTGTGCGGCGGCAAGCGACCGCTCCATGAGGGCGGGGTCGGCGAAGGATCCGCGCAGCTCCGCCCACACGATCGGGCAGACGATAAGTTGCCCGAGCGCCGCTGCCGCGCGCAGAGCGCCGAGCGAGGAGGTCCCATGAAGCGGGTCGTCCGTTAAGACATCGAGGAGAGCCGAGCTATCGACCGCGGTGATCAACGACGCTCATCGTGTTCGGCGCTCCAAGCCGGCCCGCGCATCGCGGCGATCGCCTGATCGATATCGAGCGGAGGAAGAAGCCCGACCAACTCTCCAAACGGGTCGCTCGTGGCGACGCGCCGCGCAACGAGGGCCCCGTTTTCCTCGACGAAATCGAGTTCGGTACCAGGTCGGATAGCAAGGCTATCCCGGAGGGGTTTCGGGATCGTGACCTGACCCTTTTGGCTCACGATGCTTTTCATACTTCAAGAGTACGAATTCCTACTGTATCGGTCAAGCCTGAAGATTGGTTGACCAAAGGGCACCCGGAATGGCTTGAAATCACGTGAAATACGTGTTACACGTATAGCACGTGAAGCAGAATGTTACGATCAGTCTTGACCGACAGACGGTTCGCAAGGCGAAAATCCTAGCTGCGAGGCGTGAAACCTCGATCAGCGGCCTCGTCGCGGCGCAAATCGAAGCCATGGTTGACGAAGACGAAGCCTTC
>Ga0209415_10001769_pt1 | contig 40853 bp, 32 predicted proteins | sample PeaSoiSIISIP2007_FD_187696 | JGI IMG/M metagenome (GOLD analysis project Ga0209415, IMG submission 187696) | Peat soil microbial communities from Weissenstadt, Germany - SII-SIP-2007 (SPAdes) (version 2) | ecosystem: Environmental > Terrestrial > Soil > Wetlands > Peat | place: Germany...
TCGGGGTTAGCCGCACGCCGGTGCGCGAAGCGCTCTCGATCCTGGAGCAGGAAGGCTTCCTGCGTACCATACCGCGGCGTGGCATTTTCATTGTCCGCAAGTCCAAGCGACAGATTATCGAGATGGTGCAGATGTGGGCGGCACTGGAGAGCATGGCGGCGCGCCTCGCGACTCTGCATGCGCCGGACTCCGAAATCGCGAAACTCCGTCATTTGTTCGACTCATTCGAGAATTCGCCGCCGTCCGAACACATCAGCGAATACTCTGACGCCAACATCGCTTTTCACCAGGCGGTTATCAAATTGGGCGGTTCGCAGCTAATAGAAGACGCCACACGGAACCTGCTAATCCACGTGCGCGCCATCCGCCGGGCAACGATCATACAAAGCGACCGCGCCGCACGCTCGATCATCGATCACCTGAAAATCATCGAGGCCCTCGAACGACGCGATACGGAGCTGGCCGAGCGTCTCGCGCGCCAGCACACGCTCGACCTCGCGGCGCACGTCGATCGCTACTGCGATTTCCTGGACTAGCGCCTGCGCTGCACGGACGGCTCCGCCAGGATCGGTGACTCGAAGCCGCAGGCGCTGGCCGAGTGCACCGGTACTGGTTCGTAACGCGCCCCGATCCCGCTGCCAGCGGCGCCGAGGCACGAAGCCACCCTCCACCGAGCGCACCCAGAGCCGCCGGCGACAGCGTGTGCAGTTGGCGGATACCACTCAGCTGCTGCTACCGGACCTGCGCCGGCTCCTCAGGAGCGGCCGCAAGCGCCGCCTGGCCCGGCAACAGGGGTATTCTGAACGGCGGTGAGCGTCGGCGAGCCCAGCGGCGTCACCGCTGACACCGGGAGGAACAACGGGAACATGGCGACATCCCGTCAGGCGACGGATCTGCTGCTCCTGCATGCGCCAAGTGTCTACGACTTCCGCGAGCACGCAATCCTGTACGGGCCGGTGAGCGATATGGTCCCGTCGTCGACCGTGTTCGAGATGTACCCGCTCGGATTTCTGACGATTGCCAGCTACCTCGAGGATCGCGGCATCAAGGTCCGCATCGTCAATCTCGCACTGCGAATGATGAATGACCGGCGCTTCGACGTGCCGGCCTTCCTCGCGCAGCAGCATCCCGGCGCGGTCGGCATCGACCTTCACTGGTTACCGCATGCCCACGGTGCGCTGGAGGTGGCGCGCCTCGTTAAGACCAGTCACCCCGACGTACCCGTCATCATGGGAGGACTGTCCGCGACGTACTTTCATCGCGAATTGATCGAATACCCACAGGTCGATTTCGTTGTGCGAGGCGACAGCACGGAGCCGCCGCTGCACCAACTGCTGCTCGCGCTGCGAGATCGTGCTCCCGTAGACAACATTCCGAATCTGACGTGGAAGGATAGCGGCGGGATTCACGTCAATCCCCACTCGTTCCTGCCCATGACGCTCGACTACGTCGACCTGCGGCCCGACCTGATAGTCGACATGGTGGTGCGCCACCGCGACCTGGAAAGCACACTGCCGTTCAACGGCTGGTGGAAGAACCCGATCACGGCAGTATTCACGGTGAAGGGCTGTGCCTATGAATGCGTCACTTGCGGCAGCTCCCATACGACCTGCGTGCACCTGACAAAGCGCCAGCGACCGGTATTTCGCGGCCCCGCGAGTCTCGTCGCGAACGTAGAGTCCATCTGCCGCCTTACCCGCGGCCCAGTCGCACTGATTGGCGACCTGCTGCAGGCCGGTCCCGACTACGCAGCGGCGGCCCTCGAGAACCTGCGCAGGGCGGACGTCCAGAATGAGATCGTCTTTGAATTGTTCACGGTGCCTCCGGCCGCGTTCCTGCGAGAGATTGACCGTTGCGTTCGCCACTGGAGCATCGAGTTCAGCCCCGAGAGTCATGAGCAGGCAGTCCGCGACGCCCAGGAGGGCGAAGCCGGCTACACAACGGAGGGCATGGAATCGATGCTCAAGGAAGCGCTGCGCCTGCGCTGCATGCGCATCGACGTCTTCTTCATGATCGGATTGCCGGCGCAGACTGCTGACTCGGTCCGGCGGACCATCGACTATTGCGAGCATCTGTTCCAGCTCGCAGACAAGCGGCTCTCGTGCTTCATCTCGCCGATGGGGCCATTCATCGACCCCGGAAGTCGGGGCTTTGAGGAGCCAGACCGGTTCGGCTACCGCCTGTTCGCGCGAACGCTCGAAGAGCACCGGCGGCTTCTCGTAGGCCCGACCTGGGAGCAGATCCTGAACTATGAAACGAAATGGATGACGCGCCGCGAGCTGGTCGACGTGACCTACGATGCGGCCGAGCGACTCAACGAGCTCAAGATGCGGTATGGCCGCATCTCGGTGCGGCGCGGGCGTCGCACCGCGGACCGGATTGCCGCCGCGCGCGCGCTGCGTTCACGGCTCGACGCCGCGAACGCGCAAGCGGGCGAGCGGGCTGTCGATTCGGAGCTCAAAGGGGAAATATCGCGCTTCAGCATGTCGACAGTGTGCGATAAGCGTGAGCTCTTCTGGCGACGCCGGCTGTTCAACTTCAGAATCGCCGAAGTCGTGCGCATCATCGCCCGGTACTTCGCCCGAGCTGCGAATCCACAGGTGATTGATTGAGCTGACCGCTGGGCTGCGAGTCCACGCGCTGCCGCTGCCCCCTCCCCCGCACAGGGCCCGCCGTTGCTCGACAGAGTTTTCCCCTCAACCCCGGCGCGCGATCGGGGAAGTGGCCGATCCCGAACAGCCCCGGCAGTTCGAGCGGGCGCTCAGAATCGAACCGTCAGACTGACGCCCGCGGTCCGGGGAGGACCGAGCTGCAGGTATTCCTTGTTCGGGAAATTCGGCGGTTCATCGCCGAAATAAAAACCCCGCACCGCATAGTTCTTGTTGAGCAGATTGCGCCCCCAGACAGCAGCCGACCAGCGCGGTTTCTCCATCCCGATCCTGGCATTGACAAGGCCGTACGGCTGCGATGCGGTCGGGTTCGGCGGCATATCGAAGTAGAAACCGCCCATGCCGGTCAGGTCGAGGCGCGCGAAAGGCCCGCGTGGGTCGGTCCACGCCACGTGCACCGCTGCCGACCACGGTGGCGCGTGCGGCAACTCGCGGTCTGGCAGCACAACGCCGTTCTGCTCGAAGCCGTGGTAGCGAGTCTGCAGGAGGCCGAGTGCGACACCAATCTCGACCCGCGCCGACAGCTGCCACTCGAGACTGTTCTCGAGGCCGTAATTGAACCCGCTCGGCGCGTTGCCCGTGTAGAACACGAACGTGCTCGGATTATCCGGCTGCAGCTGCGTGCCGGTCAGCAGCTGCAGGGATTCCCGGTGCGTGTAAAACAGAGTGCTGTCGAGCCGCAGCCGGTGCTCCACGACGTCGGCCTTGTAACCGATCTCGAAGTTCAGGTCTGTTTCCGCACGGAAGTCGAGCTCGTTGGTCGGCAGGCCTGGGCTCAAATTGAAGCCACCGGCCTTGTAGCCGCGCGCCAGGAGTGCGTACAGGGTCTGCGCCGTAGTCGGCTTCCATGCGAGCGAGACGTTGCCGCCCCATAGCTGGTCAGTCGGACCAAATTGGCGGGCGAGTGGTGCCGTACCTGTCGACGTCAGCAGATCCTGGTAATCCACCGTACGGTGTTCACCGCGCAAGCCGACCGAGAGGCGAACACCGTGACCGAGGTCCTGATCGAGCTCACCGAAAAGCGCTGTGCTTTGCGCCTGGTACTGACTCGTCGTGACCATCACGGTCGCCGGCGGAAAATATTGAATCGTCGGGTCCTGATAGAGATTGTAAATCGTGTCCGTCAATGATTCGCGCAAGTCCAGCGCATAGACACCGACGATCCAGCTTGGCCCGTTGGCCGGGTTGGCACCGAGGCGCAGCTCGAAGTTGCGCGTCGTCCGGTCGCGGTTCTGTACTTCGCTCGACTCGTAAATATAGGGCGCCCACAGGATGGGACTACCCCAATCACCGTCATAGGAATACTTGATCGGGGAGTCCGCGTAGCTCGCAATGGTGGTCAGTGTCAGCGCCGGCAGCGTGTACTCAACTCGCAAGGCCGCACCCGTGGAGTGCTGCGAGTCGACTCCAGGCTGGTCGGACTGGGTGGTGCGCGTGTTGTCGATGGCAAAATCGTCGTAGCCGTCGTCAATCTGCGTGCGCATCAGGATCAGATCGATCCGGAGTCTTTCGGATGGTTGCAGCCGCCAGCGGCCACGCAGCGTCAACTCGTCGAGTCCGGCGGTGTCGTCGCGGTGCAGATACGCGTTTGTGTAGTAACCGTCACTGGTATACCGCTGCACTGCGAGACGAAACGTCGAGTCAAGCGAAGACACGGGACCGGTGAGCACTGCTCCGTAGCTACGGGTGTTGTAATCGCCGGCCCCGAGTTCGACGCGGCCGCCGTACTCTTCCGACGGTTCCGCGCTCGTGACGTAGATGAGGCCGCCGAGGGCATTGGCCCCGTAGCGCGCACCCTGCGGGCCGCGCAGTATCTCGATCTGGTCGAGATCAAACAGCGTCGCTGCCGTGCCGAGGCCGCTGAAATCGATGTCGTCGATCAGAAAGCCGATTGACGGGTTCGGCGCGCCCTGATACTGGGCGAGCTCGCCAATCCCGCGGATCTGGAAATAACGTGGACGCGCAGTGTCCCCCGCCCAGTTCAGATTTGGAACAAGTGCGATTACGTCCTCAAAGTGCTGTTGCCCGCCGGCGTTGAGCGTTGGCGCATCGAGCACGGCCACACTGGCTGGTGCATCGAGCGCCGGCAGCGGTAGCAGGGCCGCGGTCACCACTACCTCGCCGAGGTCGCCCGGATCTGCGTGCGCCGCCGTGGCGGCGAGGATCAGCGCGCCCAGCCAATGCCAACGGCACGACCGGAGTTGGTGGCGGCAGCGCGACGCGAGGCATGCGGCACGATCGGGAACGCCCGCAACGCGAACAGCGACTGCAAACATGATGCTCCCTACGCCGGTACTAACCGGATCAGGTTCAACGGGTTCGCAGGTGTGCGCGGCGGGCGCGCTGCCGGCGTCTCAGGCCCTCAAGGCCACCCCAAGCGCGAGTATTGAGTCTACCGAAGAATCGTGCCTGCTACCGGGAAGCGCAATCATCTCGGCGGCCCGGACCGCGACGTCGCGCTGACCGCGTGCCTATGCCCGCCGCGTCGGCAGGACGTCCTGGCTGCGCATTCGCTCAATACAGCAGCAGAATCAAGGGGGTACGAATCCGCCGGCCGCTGGAGGTGCACCAACGCATCCAACGTCACCAGAGATACGTCCGGGAGATCGACGTCGGGAAACCCGCTTGCCCGCCCGCCTCGTCGGCCCGGATCATGACCCGCGTCGGCCAGTTGCATCACACTCTCCGGACGCGGAGGCTCCTCTATGAAGACGCTACCTCGCGACGCCGAACACGACTACACGCGGGCAATGGCCAAAACCCGTCGCGACCTAGTCTCGCAGGCGAGCGGCACGGATCTCACGCACGTTGGATCGTTCTCGTTCGAGCCGGAGGCGCTGCCCGGCAACCTCGAGTCCTTCAGCGGCGTCGCCCAGGTGCCGATCGGGTTCGCCGGGCCGCTGCTTGTCAGCGGCGAGCACGCGCAAGGCGAATTCTACGTGCCAATGGCCACTACCGAAGGCACGCTGGTCGCCAGTTACAACCGCGGCATGCGGCTGACGCGCGAGGCGGGGGGCATCCTGACCACCGTGATTGACGATGCGATGCAGCGCGCGCCGTGCTTCGTGTTTCGCGACGCGCGCGCCGCGCGCAGCTTCGGTCAATGGGTGGAGCGCAACTTCGACGCAATCAAGGCGAAGGCCGAGGAGACCACGAGCTTCGGTCGGTTGCGCAACATTGAGCAGTACGCGGTTGGCAAAATGCGGTTTCTGCGCTTCGATTTCACGACCGGCGATGCGGCAGGCCAGAACATGGTGACGAAGGCAACGCGTCACGCGTGCCTATGGATACAGCAGCAGGGAATTGAGGGGCTGGAGCATTTTGCATTGGCGGCCAACCTTGACACCGACAAGAAGCACTCGCCGCTGAACAACCTGCATACGCGCGGGAAACGGGTCGTGGCCGAGGTCACGCTGCCCGCGCATCTGATCGAGACGGTCATGCACACCACCGGCAGGGCGCTGTTCGCGCAGCGCCAGCTCTCCAACATGGGCAGCCTGCTGTCAGGATCGGTCAGCAACGGCGCGCACTATGCGAACGGCATCACCGCGATGTTCATCGCCTGCGGCCAAGACGTCGCCAACGTGGCCGAGTCATCGGCGGGCTTCAGTTATGGGGAGCTGCGTGACAACGGAGACTACTACTTCTCGATCACGATCCCATCGCTAATCGTCGCCACGTACGGCGGCGGCACCGGGCTTCCCACGCAGCGCGAGTGCCTGGAGGTGCTAGGCGCCTACGGCCGGGGGAAGGTACTGAAGCTCGCGGAGATCGTCGCCGCCACCGTGCTATGCGGGGAGATGTCACTGGGCTCCGCGATCGTCGCCGACCAGTGGGTGTCCAGCCACGAGGCTTTGGGAAGGAATCGCCGCTAGTGTCGGTTGGATCCGCGGCAGGGCTGCCGGGCTGTTGATGCGAGATGCGGCGACGCTCGGGCGCCCAGCAGCGACGACCGGCGGTTGCGCAAGGTTGAAGTGCGAACCGCCTGACAGCATTCTGGGCCAGGTGCACCGCGATCTCCGAGCACTAAACGAGCTCGCTCGCGGCGATGACTGCCGGTCGGCAGTGATCCGTGTTCGATGCCCGGGGGCTGGTTGCCCGTGTAACGACCGGGTCGTTCAGGGGTATGCCTTGCTAGCGCCATCGGTTCGCGGATTGCCGCGGCACGACGTTCAGACGTGGTCTCGCGTCTGATTGACATAGGTCGGGACATTGTCGACACGCGCCACCAAATTGCGGTCGGCGGAGCGGTCCGTTCTGCTGTTGTCGACTGAAAGTCGCGATCCTGCCGCGGCCAGCCCGACGGTTTAGTGCACGGTACGTAACTACACCAATCTTTTCATTTGATCACATCCCGAGCAGAAACCCCTGCGCTATGTTCGCAAGTCGAGGATCTTGCTGTGCCGCGCCGGTCGCAAGCGCACTCAGTATCGGAAGTGGAACAGCATGCATCAGGCCGCGGTTGCATCGGTGCAGTCGGACGCCACACGTAACATGCCCTCGCGGGCGATCTAGGCTGGAGACATACACGGTGATCGCCGCCGCACCCGAACCCGCACCTCCTCGAGCCGCGCCATCCGAAGGCTCTTACAAGCCGTGAACACTAAGTCAGCGTTGTGGCAGCGGCGCGGTGCCTGGGTTGTCGCGGCCGGCGCGGTGCTCCTGATTGCAGTTGGCGCCGGCGTGTGGTGGTGGATGCACCGCAACACACTGAGCTACGTGACGGCCAAGGTGACACGTGGCGATATTCGGCGCTCCGTGGGCATGACCGGCTCACTCAACCCGGTAGTCACCGCCCAAGTCGGATCCTACGTGTCCGGCAACATCAAATCTTGGTCCTGCGACTACAACACGATGGTGAAGATTGGTCAGAGCTGCGCATTAATTGATCCACTGCCATTTCAAGTCATCGTGGACCAGGATCGGGCGGACGTGCACACGACCGAGGCGCAGCTAGTCAAAGACCGCGCTGCGCTCGTGATCGCAAAGGTTACCTTTGATCGCGACTCGAAGCTCCTCGATGAGGGCATCGTGTCTCAGCAGCAGATCGACACGGACAAGAGCGTGTACGACCAGGCCGTCGCGCAGATCGATCTCGACGTTGCGACTATCGAATCGAAGAAAGCAACGTTGCAAGCTGCCGAGGTCAATCTCCGGTACACGAACATCGTGTCGCCGGTCAACGGCATGGTCATAACCCGCTACATCGACATAGGCCAGACCGTCGTTTCGAGCTTGCAGAGTTCGACCCTGTTCCTGATCGGCAAGGACCTGAGCAAAATGCAGGTCGATTCCAACGTCAGCGAGGCCGACGTAGGCGACGTCAAGGCCGGGCAGAAAGCCTATTTCACCGTTCAGGCATATCCGAAGCGCACCTTCTGGGCGACCGTGCGCCAGGTTCGGGAGGGACCGATTACGGTGCAGAACGTCGTGACCTACGACGTCGTTCTCGACGTCGACAATCAGGATTTCACGCTACTCCCTGGAATGACCTCCGACGCCCACATCATCACGGCCGAGCGCACAAACGTTCTGCGCGTGCCGCTGCCGGCCACGCGCTTCGTACCTGAGGGGCTCGCACGCAGCGCGCGCCACGCCGGCGGTGACCGGCCGGAAAACGCCGAACGACCAGCAGCTGGCGCCCGCGGCAGCGGAACGCCGCCTGTGCGCCTGTGGCTGCTGGTAAACGGCGCGCTGCAACCGGCGCGAGTTCACACCGGGCTCGACGATGGCACGTTGATCGAAGTCTCGGGCACCGGGCTGAAGGAGGGAGACGAGGTCGTGGTCAATGCGGTGAGGCCCGATGCCACGCGCCCCGGCGCCGGCGCCGATACCGGCCAGCGGCCTGGCGGCAACCCATCACCCCGTCAGGGCGCAGGCGGCGGGCCGCGGCTATGACCTCAACGCCCGGCGAGCCGATCATCGTCGTCCGCGACGTCACCAAGACGTATCGGCTCGGTGATATCGATGTCCACGCACTACGCGGCGTCAGCCTGACCGTGCGGCGCGGCGAGTTCGTCGCCATCATGGGCGCGTCCGGCTCCGGCAAATCCACACTGATGAACATCCTTGGATGCCTGGATGCGCCATCCGCTGGCGAATACCTGCTGGAGGGCGTCGACGTCGCCAGGCTCGACGAACCCTCCCTGGCGCGAATTCGCGGCCGCCGCATCGGTTTCGTGTTTCAGAGCTTCAACCTGCTGGCGCGCACGAGCGCCGTCGAAAATGTCGAGTTGCCGCTTTTCTACTCCGGCCAGATTACCGGCATCCCACGGCGCGCAGAGGAAATGCTTGGCCTCCTAGGGCTCGGCGACCGGACGCAGAACCAGCCGAACCAACTCTCCGGTGGGCAGCAGCAGCGTGTCGCGATCGCCCGCGCGCTCGTGAACGATCCTGCCATCGTGCTCGCCGATGAGCCGACCGGAAATCTGGACTCGCAGACGGCGACGGACATCCTTGCGACGATCCGCTCCTTCAACCGCGAACGCGGCGTGACGGTGATACTCGTAACCCACGAGCACACGTTGGCCGCACTCGCGGACCGCATCGTCACGATTCGGGATGGCGTGATCGTATCCGACCAGCCGACCGGGCAGGCAGGGAACCGGAGTGACCAGACGCGGACGTTGCCACCGGCGGAGCGGCCGGAGGAGGGGCCCCCGCGTGGTCGCGTCGATGCATTCCTGAAGGAAGCATCGATTCTCAGCGTCATGGCCATTGCCGCGGCGCTGCGGGCGATCGGGCGCAATAAACTCCGCTCGGGCCTGACGATGCTCGGGGTATTCATCGGAGTCGCGGCACTGATTGCAATGGTGGCAGTCGGCGAAGGCGCGCGCGCGGCCGTCGAGGCGCAGGTACAGAGCCTCGGTACCGACCTGCTTGTAGTGCTGCCGGGCAGCACCCGGACCAATGGCGTCCGGGGCGGTTTCGGTAGCGCCTCGTCATTGCGTACGACTGACGTCGGGGCAATTCTTGAGGAAGATCCCGCCGTTGCCGACGTCAGCTATGTTGCACGGCAGAGCACGCAGGTTGTCAATGGCCACAACAACTGGAGCACAAGCGTTCAAGGGGTGTCCGGTAGTTACATTGCGATCCGTAACTGGCGGGTTCTCATTGGCCGCGGCTTTACGGAGGAGGACGAGCAGGAAGGCAACCCTGTCTGCCTGCTTGGCCAGACAGTAGCGACAAATCTGTTCGGGGAGTTTTCGAATCCGGTGGGCGCAACCGTGTTCGTAAAGAACGTGCCGATGGTCGTCATCGGTGTCCTCGCGTTAAAGGGACATTCACCGACGGGCCAGGACCAGGATGATGTTGTGCTGATCCCCTTCAGCACAGCCGAGGAAAGGGTCCTCGGTGTTGCCGCGCCGAGCTCCGCGCAGACCCTCGCCAACAATGTCTTCACCACCATTGGCCCGCCGCCGAATCCGTTTGGCGTGCAGCCCCGGTTGCAGGGCTTTGTCAATACGATCTACGTCCAGGCACGCAGCCGCACACTGGTGAAAGCTGCTCTGGAGCAGGTTACCCACACGCTCGAGGCCCAACATCGCATCAAGCCGGGCCAGACGGACGATTTCGCCGTGCGTGATCTAACCGAGATCGCCCAGGTTGCCGAGCAGACGACCAAGGCGATGGAGTTGCTGCTCGCGGCGATTGCCTCCATTTCACTGATTGTCGGCGGCATCGGCATCATGAACATCCTGCTGGTCTCCGTCACCGAACGGACTCGCGAGATTGGCATCCGCATGGCAACCGGCGCGAGGCGCGTGCACGTGCTAATGCAGTTCCTGATTGAAGCGATGCTACTCAGCGTGATGGGGGGCGTTGCCGGGATACTCGCCGGGGTCATAGCCTCCGAACTGATCTCCTCGGCGGCGAGCTGGCCGATTCTCCTGCGCGCCGATGCTATGGTCCTGGCGTTCGTATTCTCCGCAGCAGTTGGCGTGTTCTTCGGTTACTACCCTGCGCGGAAAGCCTCGCAACTCAACCCCATCGATGCGCTGCGGTATGAGTAGCCGACGGTCATCGAGCCAACAGTTCACGGCGACCACAGGCATCAGCGTTCGGCCATTTGTGATCGTCACTGGCGCCGCGCTGCTGCTGGGCGGGTGCGCGGTGGGGCCGAATTTTGCGCGGCCCATGCCGCCGTCGATCCGGGTGTACGACACTCCGGAGTCGCCCTCGACCGAGACGACCACGGCGGGTTTCGCTGAACGGGAAGCCACGGCGACGGACGTGCCCGCCGAATGGTGGGAGCTATTCAAGTCTTCATCGCTCGATGACATCCTGCGACTTGCGATCGCCAACAGCCCAACCTTGGACGCAGCGCGCAATACGCTTGCCGCGGCGCGGGAGACCATCATCGTTGCGCGGGCGGGCTATCTGCCACAGCTTGGCGCCACCGCTGGCGCGAGGCGCGGCGGTGGCAGCGTGCCGGGGACGCCAACGACAAGCCCCAGTATTTATTCGCTCGGCCTGACGGCCAGTTACAGTTTCAACGCTCTCGGCGGCGCAACGCGTCGACTAGTGGAAGAGGAGCAGGGTCTCGCCGAGATGCAGCGCTATGAATTGGCTGCTGCCTACCTGACGTTGACCGGTGGAGTCATCACGCAGGCGGTGACCATCGCCTCATCGCGGCTGCAGATCGCCACGACGCTCGATGTGCTCGCGAGCGATCAGAAAAATCTCGATCTGACGATGCGAATGTTCGAGGTTGGAACCGCCGCGCGCACCGATGTGCTCACCGCCGAAAGCCAGCTCGCGTCGGATCAGACCTCGCTCCCGTCGTTACGCCAGCAGTTGAGCGTCGCGCGTCATGCCCTTGCGATACTTGTGGGCAAGACCCCCGGGGAGTGGTCGGCGCCAGACTTTGACATCAAGAACTTTCCCCTGCCGATCGACGTACCGGTCACGGTGCCATCGCTGCTGGTGCGTCACCGCCCCGATGTCCTTGCATCGGAGGCCCAGCTACAGGCGGATAGCGCGGCGATCGGCGTCGCCCTTGCACAGGAGTTTCCCAGCATCACGCTCTCGGGGACGCTCACCCGTGAGTCCTTGACGGCGGCGGGGCTGTTTCACGAATTCGACAAGCTGTGGAGCGTCGGCGGTGCGCTCGCGCAGCCGATTTTCCAGGGCGGTGCTCTGCTCGCCCAGACGCGCGCCGCGCGGGACACATTTGCGGCCCAAGCGGCTGCTTATCGGGAGGTCGTGCTCCAAGCGTTCGATCAGGTCGCCGACAACCTACGGGCGCTCGACCACGACGCCGACCGCGTGACTGCTTTTCATCGGGCCCTTCGGATCGCTTCCGACTCGCTTGCACTGCAACGCAAGAGCTACGCTGCCGGCAAGACCACGGTGTTGCAGCTGATCGACGCGGAGCGCAGCTATTCGCAGGCCGTGCTGGGAAACGCCGCGGCGGAAGCCGAGCAGCTCGAGGACACTGTGTCGCTGTTCGTCGCACTCGGCGGCGGCTGGTGGCATACCTCAATCGCGCGGTCGAGCTGAGAGCCCCGCGAAGCAAACCTCGGCCGCCGTGCAACACGTCACACTGGACGGTGACCTCGGCAACCCGGCTCCCCCCCAAGCGAGGGTCATTGGGACGTCGCGCACCGTCAGTGGAACGCCGCTACCGATGGGCCCGGATTACCGGTGTCGGGCGCGGCCGCCAGTGCGAGTGGCGGGCCCGTCAGGATACTTGGCTCGCGGCATATCGAACGCACTGCGCGCGACTCATCGGAACGGGCAACGCCCGTTTAGCTTGCGCTGACTCACAGGCTTACGGTTCCGATCAAGAACCGCGCCCGACTGCGGCTGTGCGTTCCCGGATTTGAAAACGAAGGATTGTTGCAGTTCTGTCAAGCGATGACAGTAAATTGGAGGCCGGCGTATCACTGGCACAGTCAAGGAACGAACGATCAACGACCGTTGCTGGCGCAGCATGCGTGTGGACCAGAATTCCGGAACGCGGGCAACCGCCTTCCCGTCAAGGACCTGCGTGCAGACAAGGCTCCCGACGATCGGTCGTCAGTTGAGCAGGCGATCTGCCACACTTAAACCTGCAGCGCATTCCGGTCAAAATACCCGATTTGGGCGGGATTGCGATCGTGGACGCAAGGAGAGCCAATTGCGGGCGTTCGGCATCATCGACGCTGATCATCGGTTGAGGTCAGCACAAACGCTCGCGGAAGGGCCATCGTGGAGCACCACGCCGAGGTTCTGACCGGAGGGATCTGGCATCAGCGCATCCCGAGCTGGCGGGATGCGGCAGCGGTCGTGCTCGTCGTGGCGGTGCTCATCCTCGTTGGAACCGGCGCCCGTCAGATGGTGTCCCCTTTTGTCGTGGCGCACCAGCCGGAGATCTTGCTGTCGCCGACGGCTCTGCCGTTCTACGCGCTCCGCACAACCATCCGCATGCTGGCAGCGCTGGCTGCCTCTTTGATATTCACGTTCATTTACGCGACGCTCGCCGCAAAGAGCCGACGCGCCGAGATGGTACTGATTCCGCTTCTCGACGTGTTGCAGTCTGTGCCAATCCTCGGCTATCTGTCTTTTACGGTCGTCTTCTTCGTCTCGCTCTTTCCAGGCAGTGTGCTGGGCCCTGAGCTTGCGGCCATATTCGCTATCTTTACCAGCCAGGCTTGGAACATGACGTTCAGCTTCTACCAGGCCCTGACAACGACACCGCATGACCTCGATGAAGCAAGCCGCAGTTTCCGCTCCTCTGGCTGGCAACGGTTCTGGCGCCTCGAAGTTCCGTTCGCAATGCCCGGACTCGTCTGGAACATGATGATGTCGATGTCCGGCGGCTGGTTTTTTGTCGTTGCCTCCGAGGCCATTTCGGTCGGCGACATTCAGTACACCTTGCCGGGCATCGGCTCGTACGTCGCGCGCGCGATACAGGACCGCGATCTGAGCGCCGTGGGGTGGGCGATCGCCGCGATGACGGTAGTGATCGTCACTTACGACCAGCTTCTTTTCCGTCCGCTCGTGGCCTGGGCTGACAAGTTCCGTTTCGAGCAGGCGGCGGCGCAATCCGTACCGCGGAGCTGGGTCCTCGACCTGTTTCGGCGGAGCAAGCTGGTCCGATTCGTCGGGCGGCCGGTCGGGATTGGGCTGCGGACTGCAGCGAGGGCGCGGTTGGCCCTGCCGCCAGGCGCGCGCCGCTTGCGTCGCTGGTCACCGCCGCGGCGTCTGATTGACGCCGCCTGGTACGGTAGCGTTCTCGCGCTGACCGGGTATGGCGTCTGGACGCTCGTACAGTTTGCCGGACCGACCCTCTCTTGGAACGATCTCGCGGAGGCGTCGCGCAACGGTGCGCTCACACTTTCTCGCGTCGTCGTCCTCGTCGCTCTCGCGACGGTCGTGTGGGTTCCGATCGGCATCGGCGTGGGCCTTCGACCCAAGCTCGCCGAAAAAGTCCAGCCGATCGCGCAGTTCCTCGCGGCATTCCCGGCGAATCTGCTTTTTCCCGTTGTCGTATACGTCATCGTCCGGTTCGGTCTGACGCCTAAAATCTGGCTGAGCCCGCTGATGATCCTGGGTACCCAGTGGTACATCTTGTTCAATGTCATTGCAGGTGCCTCGGCTTTTCCCAGCGACTTTCGTGAGGTCGCCGCGAGCTTCCGCATCCGCCGTTGGCGGTGGTGGCGTGACGTCATACTGCCCGGAATCTTCCCGTACTACGTCACCGGGGCCATCACCGCCTCGGGTGGTGCCTGGAACGCGAGCATTGTCTCCGAGGCGGTCAGCTGGGGGCCCACCAGGCTCGATGGCTCCGGCCTCGGCGCCTATATCGCACGGATGACGGAGGCGGGAGATTTCCCCCGCATCGCCCTCGGCATTGCGGTGATGTCCGTTCTGGTCATTACCATGAACCGCATCCTGTGGCGACCGCTCTACGCCCTTGCAGAGCGCCGGACGCGACTCGACTAGGGGACAGCGATGGAAGTCCGGCCAAGCGACTCGATCATTGATCTCCGCCGCGTCTGCAAGACCTTTGCCAAGCCATCCGGTGAGCCACTGGCGGTGTTGACCGACATCGACGTGTCGCTTCGCGACGGCGAGATTCTCGGCCTTCTCGGCCGCTCCGGCTCGGGAAAGTCGACGCTGCTGCGAATCGCGGGAGGGCTGATCAAGCCAACGGCCGGCGATGTTCTGTACCGCGGAACGCCGCTGGCCGGCCCGTCCGAAGGAATCGCCATTGTCTTTCAGACTTTCGCCCTCTATCCATGGCTGACCGTCACCGAGAATGTCGAGGCGGGCCTCGATGCTCTGCGGCTGACTCGCGCCGAGGCGCGCCGCCGCGCGCTGGTCGCGATCGATCTCATTGGCCTCGACGGGTTCCAGTCGGCATATCCGCGCGAACTGTCTGGCGGGATGCGCCAACGAGTCGGATTTGCACGCGCGATCGTTGCCAACCCGATCGCGCTTCTGATGGACGAGCCATTTTCCTCGCTCGACGTCCTGACTGCCGAAACGCTGCGCACCGATTTCCTCGATCTGTGGACCGGACATCACCTGCCAACGAAGTCGGTGCTGATGGTCACACACAACATCGAGGAGGCCGTTCTGATGTGCGACAGGGTCCTGATCCTCTCCTCGAACCCGGGACGCATTGCAGCGGAGATCCCGGTCGCGCTCGCACATCCGCGCGATAGGCTTGATGCGCTGTTTCACGACATCGTCGATCAGATCTATTCGACGCTCACGTCCCGCTCGCTCGAGTCCCTGCGGGCGCACGCCCAGGCATCCGGCGGGACGGCGCTCTCCCTGCCGCGGGTTTCCGTAAGCCGGATCATCGGGCTCGTCGAGAGACTGTCAGCGGCTCCCTACGCGGGGCATGCCGAGCTGGCCCAGATTGCGAGCGCGCTGGTGCTGGAGGTGGACGATCTCTTACCGGTCGCTGAGGCCTTGCACATTCTGGCGTTCGCCGAGCTCAGCGCCGGAGCGCTGAAGCTGACCGCCGCCGGCCACGTATTCGCGGAAGGCTCCACGGACGAGCGCAAGCGGATGTTCAGGGAACATCTGCTTCGGTTCGTGCCCCTCGCCGCTCACATCCACCGGGTGCTCGACGAGCGGGACGGTCACCGGGCCCCGCACGTCAGGTTCGAGACCGAACTCGAGGACCATTTGACCCGGCGGGATTCGGAACGGACGCTCCGAGTGGTAACGGACTGGGCGCGCTACGCGGAGTTGTTCGATTACGATGTCCGGTCCCGACGATTTGGCTTCACCGCCGTGAGCGAATGAGGCGCGACCACGGACAGATCAAGGCATTCGCCAAAGCCGCGGGGGATTTGCACGCCGCAATGTCCTGGTTGCAGCCCCGTCGTTTCCGGGAAATCAGCGGCGTCCGGCTGAAGGACGTTCTCGCCGCTGTGGTTCACGGCGTTCTTCGCTCTTGAGCGATCGCCGAGCCGACCGCAGCGCTTCCTGGTCTTATGCGCATGTAATCAATGAGTTGCGGGCCAGCCAGCCCGAGAGAGTCGCCGGGCACGAAGCGTTCATTGAAGTCCTTGCGCCGGGCAATTCGATTGGCAGGACTCGACAGGCGCCTTGTATGCCCCCTTCGGAAATCCACGTCGTCGCTCGCTGGCGCATACCCTCGCTGCGTGGTATGAAGAACCAATCAAAAGATCCTACGCAGTCGGCGCGGGTTTTCAAGATTATGCGTCCCCGTGATCAGCTCGTTCCCGCCGCCTCTTTAATCGCATATCGGCTGCTACGGACAGGGTGATCACGGAGACGAACGCGGTGCGCCGCTTTCCCTTACCTCGGGCCCTCGTGCTGATCCTCGCGGTTGCCGTCCACGCCGCGAGGGCAGCCGGGTTGCCCGCGGTAGGACTCGAGGAGGTCGTCGTCACCGCCCAGCGCATCGATCTGATCGGCGAGGTCGAGTCCGCAAGCCAAGGTACCGTGCTCGGCGACCAGCTCGAGAACCGGCCGGTGCTTCGACCGGGCGAAGTGCTCGAGGTCGTCCCCGGCCTGATCGTCACGCAGCACAGCGGCGACGGCAAAGCGAACCAGTACTTTCTTCGGGGCTTCAACCTCGACCATGGCACCGATTTTGCGATGCGGGTCGATGGACTGCCGGTCAACATGCCCACCAACGCTCACGGTCAGGGCTATAGCGATCTCAATTTCCTGATACCGGAATTGGTCGCGAGCGTGGAGTACAAGAAGGGCACGTACTACGCCGACGAAGGCGATTTCTCCGCCGCCGGCGCCGCGGACATTCGCTACAAGCGAAGCCTCGACCAAGGATTGCTCGTCGTGTCCGGCGGACAGTACCAGTACCAGCGCGCCGTCCTCGCGGGCTCGACCGACGTTGCTGGCGGCGACCTACTGATGGCGGCCCAGTACGGTTTCGAGAACGGGCCGTGGGTCCTGCCGGAGGGCTACCAAAAGGTCGGCGGTCTTCTCAAGTATACGCACGGCGACGCTGATCAGGGGTTTGGGGTCGAGGCGATGGGATATGACGGCCACTGGCGCTCGACCGACCAGATTCCGCTACGCGCTGTCGAGGAAGGCCTGATCTCGCGGTTTGGATACATCGATCCAACCGATGGCGGCAACAGCCACCGCTACAGCGTGTCCGTCGACGGGTGGCAGAAGCTCGGCCTCGGTGAAGTGCGCGCCAACCTGTATGAGATCGGCTACTACCTGGACCTGTTCTCCGACTTCACGTATTTCATAGATCCTCTCCACGGTGACCAGTTCGAGCAATACGACAACCGCCATATTTTCGGCGAGACCGTCGCCTACCAGCAGCCGCTGAGTCTGTGGACGCCCGACGGTACGTTCAGCGCGGGCATCCAGGTACGGGATGATCATATCGACCCCGCCGGGCTCTACAACACACAGGCCCGCGTGCGTTATCAGACGGTGAGCGTGTCGTGGGTCCACGAGACGAGCTATTCCGCCTATTTGTCCGAGGGCGTGCACCTCACACCGTGGTGGCGCACGGAACTCGGCGCGCGGATCGATGACTTCCAGCTCGCTGTCAACGCAAATCTCGCCGCGAACTCGGGTAACGCACACGCATCGATCACGAGCCCGAAGCTCACGATGGTCCTCGGTCCCTGGTCAAAGACCGAATACTTCCTGAACTTCGGCGAGGGCTTCCACAGCAATGATGCCCGCGGCACCACGATCACGGTCGACCCGAGTGACGGGGTTACACCGGTCCCGAGAGTCAGCCCGCTGGCGCGGGCCGTCGGCGCCGAGATCGGCGCTCGAACCGCTCTGATCCCTTCGGTCCAGTTGGCCGTCTCTGTGTGGACGCTGATGCTCGACTCGGAGCTGACTTTGAATGACGACGCGAGCACGCTGGTGCCGAACGGTCCCACCCGGCGTTATGGACTCGAGCTCGGAGCCTACTACCGGCCGATCGACTGGATTGTCATCGACGCCGACCTCGCGTGGACACACGCGCGGTTCACGGGCGTTGAACCGGCGGGGCAATACATTCCGAACGCGCTCGAGCAGGTTGCGTCGATCGGCATGACGCTCGACCGTTCAACGGGCTGGTTCGGAGGTACCCGCCTTCGCTACTTCGGAGCGAGCCCGATCACCCAGAACGACTCGATCCGCTCGCGCCCTTCGCTGCAGCTCTACGCCGAGGGGGGCTATCACTTCAGCCCGGCGCTGAGCGGCGTCGTCAGCGTGTTCAATCTGCTGGATCGCCAGGACGACGACATCGAGTACTACTACGCCTCGCAACTGCGGGGCGAGGTCTCTCCGGTCAACGACATCCACTTTCACCCGGCCGAGCCTCTCTCGGTCCGCGCCTCGCTGACGTACCGGTTCTAGTTGCCAGGGGTCAGGTCCGAACACAAGCTGATCTGAAGGCTGGGTTGATCTCAGTACCAACGGCGTCGGTCAGCTCTATCTGCTCACCAAGTCCGTGGACCCGATCCGCTCCCGACTTCGAGCTTCTGACGGTCCCAGGCGCGACCGAACCAGCTATGTTCATAGCGCCTGCGGCAGCACAGGCGGGCACATCAAATCGCCCATTCCGTGCAACGCGTCACGTCAGAGGATCCGGCCAGCGTGGGCGGCCGGCGCGTGCGTTGGCGCTTGCCAACCGGCTGGTTGCTGACGCACAGTACCCGCGACATGCACAGGCACCCGACACGACTTCGCCACGGATTGGTACGGGAGTGCCTTGCCGCGCTCATGATGATCGCCGCGATGTCGCGCGCGATGATCCCGGTCGGCTTCATGCCGGCGGTAATCGATGGCCACGCGCAGCTCGTGTTCTGCGATGGTCATGCCGTCGGCACCACCCATCATGGCCAGCACGGGCCAGCAGGATCGAGCTCGACCGCGGACTCGCCCTGCCCGTTCGCACTCAGCGGTGGCGCCGCGCCGATCCCGTCGATCGTCAACGTCGCTCGCGCGCATGTGGTGCCGCCCGTTGTCACAAAAGCTGCAGAGCAATCTCCCCTCCCCGAAGCGCCGCGGCGCTATTCCGCTCCCCGCGGCCCGCCGTCACCCGGCTGATCTTCGTATCGCGAGTGGTTCGCGTGACCGGCCGAGGCTCTGGCCGACCGGGCATGCGAGCTGTCTTCGACGGATCATGCGGGGACGAGCATGTTCTCAACAGTTCAGCATTCGTGGGGAGCGAGGCGGGCTCACGTGTCGCGTGCTTCAGGATCTGGATGGTCGGCGCCCGGCTGGTGGCTGGCGCTGATGCTCGGGCTTGCGCCCGCGGCCAGTGTCGCATGCGCGTGCGGATGCGGTGTTTTCGACGTCGGGACCGCCGCCATGATTCCGACAAGCCCGGGCGGAATGATGTATGTCGAAGACGACTTCATGGATCAGGACCAGAACTGGGTCGGTTCGCACGCCGCGCCAGCCTCAGCTAACACGGACAAGGAGATCAAGACGCATTTTGGCGGTGTCGGCCTCGAGTATGCGTTCAACCGGGATTGGGGCATCTCCGTCAAGATTCCCTATTCATTCCGGCTATTCCGAACTGATATCGGGACTCCGGTAGCCCCCGACGTGGCGGCCTACCGCCACGACGCGCTCGGCGACATACGGGTGGTCGGCGATTACACGGGTTTCTCTCCCGACATGTCGACGGGCCTCACGGTCGGCCTCAAGCTGGCGACCGGCGATTGGACGTACCCCAACTTCGATCGCGACACGTCCCTCGGTACGGGTACGACGGACCTGCTGCTGGGTGGCTACCATCTGGGCATGGTTAGCGAGGAGCATCATCTGAAGTGGTTTGCTGAGGCGTTGCTGGACCGCGCATTCAATATGCGCGAGGGTTACCGACCCGGCAATGAGACCGACGCCGCGGTCGGGATCATCTATGACGGATTTCAGCTCGGGCAGAACGGGACCATCGCCGCTCTTTTCCAAGTGATCGGCTCGAACCGGCTGCACGACAGCGGCGTGAACGCGGATCCTTACAACAGCGGCTACCATCGTGTGTTGCTGTCGCCTGGCGTCGAAGCCGATTTCGGACGCTGGAAGGTCTACGGCGACGCCGAATTTCGCTTTTACCATTACGCGAATGCGGCCCCGTCGGTGGCGACGGAAGGCACGCAGGGCCAACTCGTCGCGCCGGTGCAATTCAAGTTCATCGTGAGCTACAGCTGGTGAGTCGGCGGCTCCGTCGCGACGTGCGCTGACGCCACGAGACCCGCATCGCGCGACGCCGCCTCGTAGCCCCTTCCACCGGCTCTCACGCCGCGATCGTCACGGCTTCTGGCACGCGGACGATAGCGCCGGACCGTGCCATCGAAGCCAGGAGTGCCTACACCCGCGCGTTGCCGAGATCGCATACCCGCGCGAGCGTCCCGTTCGCGATCGGCGCACTGGGTCCGGTGCCGTGGGGCTAAGCGTCGTGATCTCGCCCGGGTGCGCGATAGTCGCTGTTAAGCAAATCAATGATTTTTATATCTTTTTCTCCCACCGCATTCATGATTTGTCGGCCGATCAAGCGCCGTGGACGGTAAACACCGTATCGCGCGTAAGAACCATCCCGTATTGCGAGTGAGAACTGTTCTCATTTAGTCTGTCATGCAGAAGGCGGGGCCCGCCACAGCGTCGCAACCGCCCAAAACATGAAACACCGCCCTCACCGCGATAAGCCCGCCCCTCGACGTCTCGGCTGGGCCCGCCTCGCAGCCGTCTTTGGCCCCGGCATCGTGGTCATGCTGGCCGACACCGACGCCGGCAGCATTATTACGGCGGCGCAGAGCGGCGCGCAGTGGGGCTACCGTTTGTTGCTGCTGCAGCTGGTTCTCGTGCCGATCCTGTTCATGGTGCAGGAGCTGACGGTGCGGCTAGGTACCGTCACGGGCAAAGGCCATGCGGAGCTCATTCGCGATCACTTCGGCCGAGCCTGGGCGTGGGTGTCGGTGGGCACACTCGTCCTGGCCTGCGTCGGGGCATTGTTGAGCGAGCTGAGCGGGCTGGCAGGAGTGGGGCTGCTGTACGGCGTGCCGGCCTGGCTCACCATGGCAATCGTGGTCGGCGGTCTCACGACCATGGCCTATACGGGTTCCTATCTGTCCGTCGAACGCATTGCCATCGCCATCGGCGCCTTCGAACTGGTGTTTCTGGTCGTCGTCTGGCAGGCGAAGCCCGACTTGGCGGCAGTCGTGGCCGGTGCGGTAAGCATTCCGTGGCACGAGCCGAAGTATCTCTACCTGGTCGCCGCCAATATTGGTGCGGTGATCATGCCGTGGATGGTGTTCTACCAGCAGTCGGCCGTCGTCGAGAAGAAACTGACGACCACCGATTTGGCAGCAGCGCGGTGGGATACGGCGCTTGGCGCCCTTATTACGCAGGTGATCATGGCCTGCGTGCTGGTCGCCACGGCCGCGACACTCGGCAAGGCCGGGGAGAATGCGGCGCTCGATACGGTCCAGCAGATCGCTCAGGCCATTATCCCCTTCCTCGGAGAAGGGACGGGCAGGCTATTGTTTGGCCTCGGCATGACCGGCTCCGCGCTGGTCGCAACCATCGTCGTCACGCTGACGGCCGCTCGAACCTTGGGCGAAGTGCTGGGCGTCAAACATTCGCTGGAATACGCGCCGCGCGAGGCGCCGTGGTTCTACGGCTTCTATACCGTATCGCTGGCGGCAGCAGGCCTGCTTGTTGCCTCAGGCGCCAATCTGATCAGCCTCAGCGTCGGCGTGCAGGTGATGAATGCGCTGCTGCTGCCGATCGTGCTGGGATTTCTCTACCTGCTCGCGCGCCGGTTGCCTGCGCCCTATCGGCTCCGCGGCGGGTATGCCGTGATCGTGGCGCTCGTCATCCTCCTGACTGCCGGTCTCGGGGTTTATGCGGGACTCGCGGGAGTGGTCGGCTGACGAGCCATGCGGCGTTTGACGTCGACCTCGGCCCAAGCGACGCCCCGACTCACCGCGGTGCACGACCGGCAGGCCGTATCCGCGGGCGCCAAGCTGACGCAGGCGTTAATCGCAATCGACTCCGTGTGCAGGCCCGCCTCCACCCGTCCGTCCGCCGAAGCGCACCGGGTCGGATTGCCCGTCCCGGGCGCTTGGCACACCTGACCCTGCATCGCGGGTCCGAGCCTTCCGCGGGAGCCGTCGCTCGTGGGCGGTGCGTCGTTCAGAGCGACTCGAGCGCCTTTGTGAAGCGGTTCGCGTGTGAGCGCTCGGCCTTGGCGAGCGTCTCGAACCAGTCCGCGATCTCGCTGAAACCCTCCTGCCGAGCGGCCTTTGCCATGCCCGGGTACATGTCGGTGTACTCGTGTGTCTCGCCCGCGATCGCAGCCTTGAGATTGTCCTTCGTCGCGCCGATTGGAAGGCCTGTGGCGGGGTCCCCTACTGCTTCGAGGTACTCGAGGTGCCCGTGCGCGTGGCCCGTCTCACCCTCCGCAGTTGAGCGGAACACCGCGGACACGTCGTTGAAGCCCTCGACGTCCGCCTTCGCTGCAAAGTAGAGATACCGGCGATTCGCCTGGGACTCACCGGCGAACGCGTCTTTCAGGTTCTTCTCGGTCTTGCTGCCTTTCAGTTGCATCTCGGTCTCCTGTACTCGGATTGACTCGGTTTCGGTCTGGGTGGAATCGGCGATACGGTACTCGACTGACTCGGCTACCAGTGGGCGAGAACAGTGGCAGGTCGGAAGCGGCGGGCGGCAATCTCCCATGCTCGTCGCCGGCGCGGGACACGTTAGCTGAAACGGTCAATAGGTAAAAGGTGAAATTCCCTATCGCTGCGATAGGGTTCATCTATCATAACCGCCAGCGTCGGAGCACGGCTGCCGTGTGGACCTCGTTGCGATCTGGGGCAGGCGGCGGGAGGCGGCACGGCTGCGCGAAGAATTGCTAACGCGCGGCGCGCCCGTTGAGGCGCCGTTGCCTGGTACTCGTCCAAACTGGAGCCCCGGCTTTTCCAGCAGTTCCTAGACGACGCCTTTGGTGTCGATGAATCGCAGGAACTCAGCCCGCGTCCGCGCGTCCTCCCGAAATGCCCCGAGCATCTTGCTCGTCACCATCGAGACACGCGCCTTGTGCACGCCGCGTGTCGTCATGCACTGATGCACTGCTTCGACAACGACGCCGACCCCGCGCGGCTTCAGGACCTCGCTGATGCAACGCGCGATCTCGGCTGTGAGCTTCTCCTGCACCTGAAACCGGCGTGCGTAGCCGTCCACGACCCGCGCCAGCTTACTGATGCCGACGATCTTGTTGGTAGGCAGGTACCCGATGTGCGCGCAGCCAATGATCGGCGCCATGTGGTGCTCGCAATGCGATTCGAACTCGACATTTCGCAGCACGATGAGTTCGTCATAACCAGCGACTTCCTCGAAGGTACGGCGCAGGTACTCGGCGGGGTCGATCGCATAGCCCGAGAACCACTCGCGATATGCATCGACGACGCGCTTCGGGGTGTCTTGGAGGCCTTCGCGCGCCGGATCGTCCCCTGCCCACTCGAGCAAGGTCCTGACGGCCTGCTCTGCGGCACCGCGGCTGACGCTTGGGCGGGCGCGGTTGCGTTGCTTTTTCACTCGGCCTCCGAGGCGGTAGGTAACGGCGGCTCTCATCCGATCAGGGCCGCGGGCGGACCACGATGCCGGGGGCGAACGAAGCCGTCAACCGATAGACCGCGGCAGCCCCGGTCGATGCGAGCCGGCGGCGGCCGGAGCGCGCCAGCGGCGCCGTGCTCGTTCAGTTAGCATTAGGCGGCGCATTCCGCACTGACCCACCCCTTGGACGAGAGCGATGGCAGAACCCAGTGTCGAGCGGGACCAGATGAAATACGACGTCATCATCGTCGGCGCGGGTCCCGCGGGCCTGTCGTGCGCGATCCGGCTCAAGCAGCTCAAGCCTGAGCTCAGCGTCTGCGTGCTCGAGAAGGGTGCGGCGGTCGGCGCACACTCCATCTCTGGCTGTGTGATGGAGCCGGCGCCGCTCGATGAGCTGCTGCCGGAGTGGCGGCGCACCCCGCCCGGCATCTGCGTGCCGGCGAGCCGCGACGAGTTCAGCATCTTGACGGCCAAACGCTCGATCCGCGTGCCGACCCCGCCGCAGATGCGCAATCACGGAAACTTCATCATCTCTCTCGGCCTGCTAACCCCATTCCTCGCCCAGACTGCCGAGGCGCTCGGCGTTGACATCTTCGCCGGTTTCGCTGCTGCCAAGCCGCTGTTTGACGGGAGCGGCGCGGTCGCAGGCGTGCAGATCGGGGATATGGGACTCGACAGCAACGGTGAGCCTGGACCCAATTTCGCTGCGGGCCCCGAGGTCCGCGCCAAGCTCACAGTGTTCGCCGAGGGAGCGCGTGGCAGCGTGACGAAGATCCTGGTCGCGAAATTTGCGCTCGATGCTGCGGCGTGCCCGCAGACCTACGGCCTCGGTTTCAAGGAGCTGTGGCAGCTGCCGGCCGGAAGGGTCGAGCCGGGCCTGATCCAGCACAGCGTCGGCTGGCCGATGGACAACGGCACCTACGGCGGCAGCTTTCTGTATCACCTCGACCAGAACCGGGTCTATGTCGGCTACGTCGCCGGGCTCGACTACCGCGACCCCCGGTTCAAGCCCTTCGAGGCGTTCCAGCAGTTCAAGAACCACCCGTCGGTGAGACCGCTGCTCGAAGGCGGCGAAATCGTCAGCTACGGCGCGCGTAGCATCGCCGCCGGCGGCTGGCAGTCGTTGCCGAAGCTGGAGATGCCGGGTGCGATCCTGGCGGGCGATGCCGGCGGGCTCGTGAATGTGCCCAAGATCAAGGGTGTGCATCAGGCAATCCGCTCCGGGTCGCTCGCGGCGCTGCACATCGCCGAGACCGGGACGAGTGCCGGCTTCGATGCGCGCTGGCGCGCCTCGCCCGGCGGCCAGGAACTCAGGAAGGTCCGCAACTTCAAGCCCGGCTTCAAGAAAGGCATGTGGCTCGGCCTCGTCAACAGTTTCGTCGAGACGGTCACCGGCGGCCACACGCCGTGGACATTCAAGAACCCGTCAGACGCGGGCGCCCTGGAGAAGCTCGAGAGCTTTCATTCACCTGACCGCGGGTGGCTGGTCGAACGCCCTCTCAAGCCGCGCGATCGACTGTCAGCAGTGTTTTTCGCGGGCACTACGCACGAGGAGACCCAGCCGGTACATCTGCGGGTCGCGGACACTGCCGTGTGCGTCGGTCGCTGCGCGCAGGAGTACGGCAATCCCTGCCAGAACTTCTGTCCCGCGCAGGTCTATGAGATGGTCGACGACGGGGCGGGCGGGCACAAGCTGCAGATCAACGCGTCCAACTGCGTGCACTGCAAGGCCTGCGACATCAAGGACCCGTACGGCATCATCACCTGGACGACGCCCGAAGGCGGGTCCGGGCCCAACTACCAGAGCTTGTAGCGCGCCGGGGCGCCTGACGGTGAACGAGCCCACTGACTGGGATCTGCCCTCGCCTCACGTCCTGACGCTGACCGTCACCCAGGCGGACATCGATGCGTACGACCACGTCAATAACGCCGTCTACGTGACGTGGTTCGATCGGGCCGCCTGGGATCATTCCGCGGCGCTCGGCCTGCCGATCGCCCGGTGCCTGGAACTGGACCGGGGCATGGCGGTTCTGAGGAGCGTGATCACGTACGTCCGGCCGGCGCTGCTCGACGACACGATCCACGTCGCCACGTGGCTGCTGCCCACGGATCGCAAGTTGCGAGCACGGCGTCGCTTCCAGGTGCGCCGCGGCGCGGGAAGCGCCACCCTCGCCCGCGGCGAGATCGAGTACGCCTGTATCGAGCTGTCGAGCGGGCGGCCGGTACGGTCGCCGCCCGAGTTCCGCGAACGGTATGCACCGCTCCCGGAGGTGACGGCGGCCTATCCGGCGCTCGCCCCGCTCTGAGCGGTGGTGGCCCACACCGGCCGCCGAACCTGTCGTCGGGACTGCGTGGCTATGCGCCGGAGCGCGCCATTCGCCGACGCAGAAACGCGATCTGCGTCTGCAACGGCAATTCTTTGGGGCACACGTCCTGGCAGCCGAGCAGCGTCATGCAGCCGAACACGCCGTCGTCATCACCAACGAGTTCGTAGAAGTCGGCATCGCCCCGCACGTCGCGGGGATCGAGCCCGAAACGGGCGATCTTGTTCAGCCCGACGGCACCGACGAAATCCGCGCGCATCTGCGCAGTCCCGCAGGCCGCAACGCAGCAGCCACACTCAATGCAGCGGTCGAGCTCGTAGATCCGGTCCGCCAGATCGGGATCCATCGGCTGCTCGATGCGCGACAGGTCCACTTCCTGCTCCTTCGCGTGGAGCCACGCCTCGAGCCGCTCCGACATTGCACGCATCCACTTGCCGGTGTTGACGGACAGGTCAGCGATCAGCTCGAAGGCCGGCAACGGCAGCAGCGTGATCTCGTCGGGCAGGTCCTTGGTGAGCGTTCGGCACGCGAGGCGGGGTCGGCCGTTGACGATCATGCCGCAGCTGCCGCAGATCCCCGCCCGACACACGAAATCGAAGGCCAGCGATGGATCAAGCCGCTCGCGAATCTCGCTGAGTGCGAGGAACAGCGTCATGCCTGCCGCTTCCTCGATCTCGTAGGACTCCAGGTGCGGCTCGCTCCCGGGATCCTGCGGGTTGTGCCGGAAAATACGCAGCCGGATGCGCCGCGCCTCGCTCACCGCGGTTCCTCGGCGAGCCGCTCGTTGGGGGCGCGCAGCCGCTCCGGCAACAGCTGCCGGAACGGCATCAATGCTTCCTGCAGGTCCTGCCGTCCATGTCCTTGCAAGCGCTCGCGCAGCGCCTGAACCTCCGCTGCGCGCCGCGCCGTGTCCGGGTGAACGACGTAATCGCGCGCGCCGTAGCCGCGCCAGCCCGGCGGCAGCTCCATCGCCGCCACATCAATCGGCTCGTAGTCCAGGCTCGGAAGCGGGTCCTCCGGGTGACGCCACGTCGCCAGCGTGCGCCTCAGCCATTGCGCGTCGTCACGGCGCGGGAAGTCCTCCCTGAAGTGCGCGCCCCGGCTCTCCTGTCGCGCCAGCGCCCCACAGGCGATGCACAGCGCCACCTTCAGCATGCGGCGCACCCGGTAAGCCGTGACAAGTTCCGGATTCGGGCCGTCGCTGCGATGGCGCAGGCCGATCCGTTTGCTGCGATCGAGCAGCTTGCCGAGCCCATCGACCGCTGCCTCGAGGTCGGTGCCGGTGCGGAAAATCCCTACCCGATCCGTCATCACTTGCTGCATCTCGGCGCGGATCGCGTCGGCGTTCTCCTTGCCTCGCGACTGCAGCAGCGCATCCAGCGCCCCGCGCTCGGCGGCAACGGCCTCCCGCAGCAGTGCCGTCGGCACGTCCAGGTCGCCATCCGCGCCGTCGCAGAAATCGGCAACGTATTCGGAGACGATCATGCCGGCGACAACCGTCTCGGCCACCGAATTGCCCCCTAGCCGGTTGAAGCCGTGCAAGTCCCAGCACGCGGCTTCACCGGCCGCGAACAGACCACGCAGCGTGCGGCTCTCGCCGCTGGGCTTCGTGCGGATGCCGCCCATCGTGTAGTGCTGCGCGGGGTGCACCGGAATCCACTGCTCCGCGGGATCGATGCCGAGGAAGTAGCGGCAGATTTCCTTGACCTCGCGAAGATTCCGATCGATGTGCGGGCGGCCGAGTAGCGTGATGTCGAGCCACAGGTGCGGCCCGAAACGCGTTTGGGCTCCGTTGCCCTTGCGGATGTGCTCCGCCATCCGCCGCGACACCACGTCGCGCGACGCGAGCTCCTTCTTCTCCGGCTCATAGTCCGGCATGAAGCGGTGGCCCGCGGCATCGCGCAGCAGCCCGCCGTCTCCACGACAACCCTCGGTCACGAGGATGCCCGCCGGAAAGATGCCGGTCGGATGGAACTGCACGGCTTCCATGTTGCCGAGCGCGGCGACGCCGGTCTCGAGCGCGAGCGCAGCGCCAATGCCTTCGCAGATGACCGCATTGGTCGTCACGCGGTACACGCGCCCCGCGCCACCGGTCGCGATCACGGTCGCGCGGGCGACGTATGCAATGAGCTCGCCATTGATGAGATCGCGGACTACTGCTCCGCAGCAGCGTGAGCCGTCGTGGATCAGCGCCAGCGCTTCCTTGCGCTCGTGTACAGGCACCCCCTGCGCAATCGCCTGATCGCCGATCGCGTACAGCATCGCGTGCCCGGTGCCGTCCGATACGTAGCAGGTACGCCACTTGCGCGTGCCACCAAAATCGCGCTGCGCAAGCAAGCCGTGCGCTTCATTGCGTTCGGTGATCGTCACGCGCTGGCCGTTGATGATGACCTCGCGATCGCCGCGGCGCACGCGGCTCCACGGCACCCCCCATGCAGCGAGCTCTCGTACCGCCTTCGGTGCCGTCTCGACGAACATCCGGGCGACTTGCTGGTCCGCGCCCCAGTCGCTGCCACGGACGGTGTCCTCAAAATGGACGTCCTCGTTGTCGCCTGCGCCCTTGATGGCATTGCCGAGGCTCGCCTGCATGCCGCCCTGTGCCGCGGCCGAGTGCGACCGCTTGGCCGGCACCAGCGACAGCACAATTGCGTCCAGGCCGCGACGCCGCACGCCGATAGCGACCCGCAGACCGGCGAGACCCCCGCCGACGACCAGGACGTCGCTGTAGACGATCTTCACTACGTCGACTCCGTCACTGGGCTGGCGCCGCGACCCAGGCGGGTGCGTAGTGCTCGCCGTACCGATCCGCGTGCGCGATGCCGATGCGCACGTAGGCGGCCAGCGTGGCGAGGCCCAGCGCGACGAAGAACACCGTCATCGACCACTTCAGTGTCCGGAGCCGCCGGCGGGCTCGTTGCGGGTCCGCGCCGGCGAACCAGCCCCACTTCAGCGCAAGCCGGTACAGGCCGACGCCGGCGTGAAGCTCGACCACAAACAGCATGATGAGGTAGACGGGCCACATCATGTCGCTCCAGACCCGGTCCGCGGACTCGTAGGGGCCGATGCGATCTGGCCGCGTCAGCATCGTGCCCAGGTGCAGCGAGGCCAGAAAGAACAGCGCGAATCCCGTAATGACCTGCCAGTACCAGAGGGTCGTGTCCTCGTGGTGCATACCCACCATGTGCACGCGGAAGGCCCGGTGCGCAGCGTAGCTCGCCGGAAACTTGCGCACCGCCAATGCGGCGTGCGTGATGAACAGCGCGCACACGACGGCGACCAGCAGTGACACGAGCCACGGGAGCCGGCGACCGAGCACGAAGTAGCCCTCGAAAAACCGCGCCACGACCCACATCGCATCGTTGCCGAGCAGGATTGACGATACGAACAGCATGTGGACCCACATGAACAGAGCGAGCAGCAGGCCGCTGCCGCTTTGCAGGAGGTCCAGGCGCGCCGGCCAGGAGCTCCCTCGGCGCGTGATGCCGGGCGCTGAGGTCGTCGTTGCGTCTGCCACCACGCTCATTTCCGGACCTACCTCCGTGTCAATTGGCGCGATTTGGAACGCGGACCCCCCGGCCGGCCATAGGTGTATTCCGAAACACCCCGCCTTACGTGTATTCCCCGGAGCCGAATTCACCGGCTAGATGGCTATAGTTCGGGTCCATGAATGCCTACGCGGGCCTGCTGCTCTATTTTGCGGCGATACTGGCTTTCGTCGCCGTGACCCTGGGGCTCAACTGGGTGCTGGGTCCGCAACCGGTCCCGACCGGCGCCAAGCTCGAGCCGTTCGAGTGCGGTGCGACCGCCCTCGAGGCGGTGGGCGGCCACGCCGTGCCGATCAAGTACTACGGCCTCGCCGTCGTCTTCATACTCTTCGATCTCGAAACGGTGTTCCTTTACCTGTGGGCGCTTGGCGCCCAGCCGTTGTCGGCGGCGGCGCTGGCAGGGCTGGCGGTGTTCCTTGCGCTGCTCGTGCTGATCATGCTGTACGTGTGGCGCAGCGGCCTGCTCGAGGAGATCACCCGATGACCCCCGACAACAGGGCCGCGCGCGGCCCCGGCGCTCTCGAATACCTGACGACCAAGAAGGATGAGTTCATCGGTTGGGCCCGCAAGTTCTCGCTGTTCCCGTACCCGTTTGTCACCGCCTGCTGCGCGATGGAGTTCATGTCGGTCAGCTCCACCCTCTACGACACCGACCGTTTCGGAGCCGCGCTGCCGCGTTTCTCGCCCCGCCAGTCCGACCTGCTGTTGGTCGTCGGGACGGTCGCGCACAAGCAGGCGCCGGTTCTGCGGCGTGTCTATGAGCAGATGTGCGAACCCAAGTGGGTCATTGCGTTCGGCGTCTGCGCGACGAGCGGCGGCTTCTACCAGAACTATGCGGCATTGCCCGGGATCGACCGGATCATCCCGGTCGACCTGTACATTCCCGGCTGCCCGCCCCGTCCCGAGATGGTGATCGACGGAATCATGAAGCTGCAGGATCGCATCGCGGGCGACCGGCACCCGATCCTGACGGAGACGTTCTAGTCGTGGCCGCACCGGTGCACGAGCGGATTACCGCGCGCTGGTCGACGGCTGTGCAGGACGCCGCCGTGTCCCACGGGACGCTGGCGCTGCTCATCTCGCCGGAGCAGCTCCTCGAGGTCGCGCGCTCGTTGAAGACCGACTTCGGCTTCGACCTGCTGCTCGATGTGACCGCCGTGGACTGGCCGACGCGGGATCTGCGTTTCGACGTCGTGTATCACTTCTACACGACGCACGATTTCGTGCGCGTACGCGTGAAGACCCGCGTGCCGGCTACGGCACCGGTGGTCGATTCCCTGATACCGCTGTACGACTCGGCGCGCTACGCGGAACGGGAGTGCCACGACATGTATGGCATCAAGTTCCGCAACAACCCGGACCTCCGGCCGATCCTGCTGTACGAGGGGTTCGTCGGGCACCCGCTGCGCAAAGACTACCCAAAGCGCCGCGAGCAGCCATTGGTCCCCTACCGGAAGTGATCCGATGTCCGCCGACACCCCGCTGCCAAACCCCATCCGTCCCGCCTTCGGGCCGGGTGAGCACGAGGGCACGACGGTCGTCAACATCGGGCCGTCTCACCCCGCAACGCACGGCACGATCCAGATCGTCGCCGAGCTGTCCGGCGAGCGCATCATTCGTGCGGACGTGCACTGCGGTTACCTCCACCGCGGCTTCGAGAAGGAGTGCGAATCGCACACCTGGCACAACCTCATCCCGTACGTCGACCGGCTGAACTACTGTTCGGCGTTGATCAACGACTTCGCATACTGCGACGCGGTCGAGAAGCTGATGGGCATCGAGATCACGCCGCGCTGCCGCTACCTGCGCACGCTGCTCGCCGAGTACTCGCGGATTGCCGATCACCTGACGTGCACCGCCGCGGCGTTGATGGAGCTCGGTGCGATGACCGCGTTCCTGTACCTCGTCACGATCCGCGACTATGTATATGAGCATCTTGCCGACCTGACTGGCGCGCGCGTGACGTACAGCTTCGGCCGGATCGGGGGGCTCGCCCGCGACCTTCCGGATGGCTGGCTGCAACGGCTCGAGCAGATCCTGAAGGAGTACGACGTGTTCGTCGGCCGCGTCCACGGCCTCGTGGACCGGAATCGCATTTTCATCGACCGGATGCGGGACGTCGGCGTCCTGCGCACCGCGGAGGCCATCAACTGGGGCTTCACCGGGCCGGTCCTGCGGTCGACCGGCGTGCCACGCGACCTTCGCAAGGACACTCCGTACCTCGCGTACGCCGAACTCGACTTCGAGGTGCCGGTCGGCATCAACGGCGACAACTACGACCGCTACTTTGTCCGCATGCGGGAGATGGACGAATCGGTGCACATGATCCGACAGCTCGCCGCCCGGCTGCCGCCGGGTCCGATCAGCGTCGACGACCGCCGCTGCGTGCTGCCTGACAAGCACCTCGTCTACACCGAGATCGAGTCGCTGATCAACCACTTCAAACTGATCGTCGATGGCCCCGATGTACCCGCCGGAGAAATCTATTTGGCACACGAGGGCGCCAATGGCGAGCTTGGCTTTTACATCGTCAGCGTCGGCGGCGGCGTGCCGTACAAGGTCCACGTGCGGGCGCCGAGCTTCGTGCACGTGGGCGGGGTTCACCGGATGCTGGAGGGTTACCAGCTGGCGGACCTTGTGCCGACCTTCGGCTCGATCAACATGATCGGCGGCGAGTGCGATCGATGAAGAGCCTCGTTCCGGAGTTCGAGGCCATGCGCGCTCGCTTCCCGGCGGGATTCACGTCGTCACTGGTATTGCCGTGCCTGCGGCGCATCCAGGAGGAGCGCGGCTTCGTTGCCGACGCCGACATCGAGGAGCTGGTCGCCTGCCTCGGCGTACCGCGCATCCAGATCGAGGAGGCTCTGTCGTTCTACACGCAGTTCCGTCGCCGGCCGATCGGGCGCTGGCACCTGCAGGTGTGCCACAACGTCAGCTGCTCGATGCGCGGAGCCGAAACGCTGCTCGCGAACCTGCAGCGAAAGCTCGGCATCGCGCCCGGCGAGACCACACCGGACGGCCGTTGCACGCTGACCACGGTGGAATGCCTCGGCTCCTGCGGCACGGCGCCGGCGATGATGGTCAATGACCGCTACGTCGAGAACCTGACGCCGCAGACGGTCGACGCTCTGCTCGAGGAGCTCAAGTAGCCATGGCGGGCCGGCAGCTCCTGATGACGTTTCCGGTGACCGCGACCTCGCACACGCTCGCCGACTACCGGGCGCGAGGCGGCTACGGGGCGCTCGAGAAGGCGCTCCACCACATGACGCCGCAGCAGGTCACGCAGGAAGTCACGACCTCTGGTTTGCAGGGTCGCGGTGGCGCGTCGTTCCCAATGGGGCGCAAGTGGGCCGTCGTCGTACCCGGCGACGGCCAACCGCATTACTTGGTCGCAAATGCCGACGAGGGCGAACCCGGCACTTTCAAGGACCGCTGGATTCTCGAGAAAGCGCCTCACCTGCTGGTCGAGGGGATGCTGCTCGCCGCCTACGCGCTCGACGCCCGTCACTGCTTCATCTATATCCGCGGCGAATTCGACCTGCCCTATCGCCGCATGGCCGCGGCGGTCGAAGAAGCGTACGCCGGCGGCTACCTCGGCAATCGGATCAGCGGCACCTCGTTCGCCTGCGACATCATCGTCTACCGCGGCGCGGGGGCGTACGTCGCCGGCGAGGCCTCCGGACTTCTCGCCTCGCTCGAGGGCAAGAAGAGTTACCCGCGCAACCGCCCGCCCCGTCTGACGGTGAAGGGCCTGTACCAGCGACCAACGGTCGTCAACAACGTCGAATCGCTCGCGAACGTGAGCGGGATCATCGCGCACGGCGCCGCGGCATTCCGGGCAGTCGGCACTGAAAAGAGCCCGGGCACGCGGCTGTTCTCGGTGTCGGGCCATGTGAACCGGCCGGGCGTCTACGAGGTCGAGCTCGGATATCCGTGGCGACGGTTTCTCGACGAGGACTGCGGCGGAATGCTCGCGGGGCGCCCATTGAAGGCGGTGGTGCCCGGTGGCGTCTCGTCGAAGGTCCTCACAGCCGCGGACATCGAGAACCTGCGCCTCAGCAACGAGGACCTGTGGGGCGCCGGCTCCACGCTCGGCTCCGGCGGCATGATCGTCGTGGCGGAAGGCACCTGCATGGTGCGGCTGCTGCAGATCATGCTCCGTTTCTACCATCACGAGTCCTGCGGCCAGTGCACGCCGTGCCGCCATGGGACGGGCTGGATGCACCGCATTCTCGACCGCATCGTCGCGGGCGAGGGCCGGCCGGAGGACATCGAGCGCCTGTACTACATTGCGAAGTACAACGACGGGACGACGATTTGCGGGCTCGGCGACGCCGCGGGCTACGCGGCTTCCGGGATGCTCGACAAGTTCCGCGGCGAGTTCGAGTACTACATCGCGAACAAGCGTTCGCGTTACGAAGGCCGGATCGAATGCCCGACATCCTGATCAACGGGCAGACCGTTCACGCGCGCGCCGACCAGACGGTACTCGAGGTTGCGCTCGCCAATGGCATCTTCGTGCCCTACTTCTGCTGGCACCCGCAGCTGTCGACCGCCGGCAACTGCAGGATGTGCCTGGTGGAGGTCGAGGGCCGCGGGCTCGATATAGCCTGCAACATGCCGGTCAGCGACGGCATGCACGTGCTGACCGACTCGCCCGAGGTCAAGGCGCACCGCAAGGCGATGTTGCAGTTCATCACGCTGAACCATCCGGTTGACTGCGGCATCTGCGACAAGGCCGGTGAATGCACTCTCCAGGATTACCACTACACCTATAACGGTGAGCCGTCCAAATCCGTCGAGCCCAAGGTGCGCTCGACCAAGTACTACAACCTGTCGAACCGGATCCTGCTCGACAATGAACGCTGCATCCTGTGCCTGCGGTGCACACGCTTCACTCACGAGATATCAAAGTCGATGGCGCTCGGCGTCGAGCGGCGCGGCGACGTGTCGAACATCCGCCCGGTCGAGGACCGACCGCTCGGCGAGGACCCCTACTCCGACAACATCATCGACCTGTGCCCGGTCGGCGCGCTGCTGTCGCGACAGTTCCTGTACAAGGCCCGCGTCTGGTACCTGCAGCCGACGCCTTCGGTCTGCCCCGGGTGCGAGCGCGGCTGCACCGTGCAGATCTGGCACCGCAAGGACGACTGGCGCCTGGAGACACTCGACCCTGCGCAGAACAGGAGCATTGCACGCGTCACACCACTCGAGAACCCGGCGGTCAACGGTCCATGGATCTGCAACAAGGGGCGCGACCTGGCGCGGATCTTCGAACGCAGCCGGGCCGACCAGCCGATGCTGAAGGGCCGGCCAATAGCGCTCGACGCGGCGATTGAGATGGCGCGGCAGCTGATAGGCGCCGCGCGGCGCCCGGTCGCGCTCGTGTCCAACTGGGCGTCGAATGAGGAACTCGCCGCGTTCAAGCAGTACCTCGGCACGGTGTTCACTTCGTTTGTAAAGTCAGATTGCGACCCCGAGCCGGGCGAGCGTCTCGCCGACGACCTGCTGATCCGCCCCGACAAGAACCCGAACACGGCGCGTGCGAGAGAGTTGTTCGGCGATGCTCTGCCCACGCTGCCCGACGGCACGGACCTCGTGCTGGTATGGGGGGAAGGCTGCGACTTCGCGACCTTGCCGCGCGGCGCCCGGATCATCTTCCTGAACTCATACCTGCGGCCAGAGAACGGTCACGCGGACGTGTTCGTGCCGCTCAGCATCCAGACGGAGCGTCACGGTCACTACACGAACTTCGAGGGCACGGTCAGCGAATTCCAGCAGTGCTTTGCCAAGCCCGACACCGTGGCCGACGCCGAGGCGCTGTTCAAGTCTCTAGCCACTCCCGCGCGAGCTCACCGATGAACGCCTCGCTCGCGGTCAGCGCCGTCTACATCGCCTACGCGCTCGGGCTGCTGCTGACCTTCGGCACCGTCCTGACGTGGGTGGAGCGCAAGCAGGCGGCGATCATGGCCGACCGGATCGGCGCGAACCGCGCGTACGTCCGCATCCCGTTCACCCAGATCCGGCTGATCTGGTGGGGGCTGTTCCACGGCATCGCCGACGGCCTCAAGATGCTGCTCAAGGAGGACTTCCGGGCCGTCCCCTACGACCGCGTGGCCTATGCGATCGCGCCGTGGGTAACCTTCGTCCCGGTCATGCTGGTTTTCGCGGTCGTGCCGTTCGGCGGCACCCTCGTACCGGGCCGGCTGTTCCCCGCGCTCGCAGGCACGTATGGCCTGCAGAGTTTTCCGATGCAGATCGCGCCGCTGGACGCCGGGGTGCTGGTGGTCTTCGCATTCAGCGGGCTCACCATCATCGGCACGATGCTGGCCGGCTGGTCTTCGGCGAACAAGTTCGCCCTGCTTGGCGCGATTCGCGCGGGGTCGCAGCTGATCTCCTACGAACTCGTGATGGGTCTGACCATCCTCGGGCTGATCCTGATCTATGGCACGGTCGATCTCGACGCAATCGTCCGTCAGCAGTCGGGCACAGTGCTTGGCGTGCTGCCCGCGTGGGGCATCTGCTACCAGCCGTTCGCCGCGCTGCTGTTTCTGACCGCGGCCATCGCCGAGAACAAACGCATCCCGTTCGACCTCCCGGAGGCGGAATCGGAACTGATTGCCGGCTATTACACCGAATACAGCGCCATGAAGATGGGCCTGTTCATGTTCGCGGAATTCATCGAGATCGCGATCATCGCGGCGCTTTTCACGACGTTGTTCCTCGGCGGCTACAACCTGCCGTGGCTGACCGATGCCGGTTTCGCGCTGCCGGGCGGGCACGCGGTTCGGCTCGGGCATGGCACGGTCGTCCTGACACAAGTCGTCACATTCCTCGTCAAGATCCTGCTGCTCTGCAGCTTTCAGATCCTGGTGCGCTGGACGCTGCCGCGCTTCCGGTGGGACCAGCTGCTGCGCTTCGCGTGGAAGGTCTTGCTGCCGCTCGCGATCGCCAACCTCGCGCTGACCGCGATCGCGGTCGCGGTGCTCCGATGAGGGACCGCCAGTGAGCCCCGTGCCCTATCGCCGCAAGCGCTACTGGAACGAGCCACGGATGGGCTGGTGGGAGCGGGTGTACGTCTTTGAGGTGGGACGCGGCCTGTTGATTACCGGGGGTGTGTTCTTCGCCAACATGTGGAAGTGGGTCACGGGCCGGAAAGGGGCGCTGACGGCCTACTACCCCGAGGAGATCCGTGCCGACTATGCCGCCGGGAACCGTGGCAAGCACATCCTCACGCAGCGCCCGGACGGAAGCCCGCAATGTATTGCCTGCAATATGTGCGCGACCGTCTGTCCGGCGCGGTGCATAGAGATCGATGCGGCGTTCGACCCCGACGACCACGCGCACCCGAAGTACCCGGTGCGGTTCGAGATTGACTATTCGCGCTGCGTATTCTGCGGCATGTGCGTCGAGGCCTGCCCGGAGGACGCGATCCGCATGGTCCCGGAAACTCCGGGCCTGCCGGCGTTCGATCGCGACCGGATGTGGCTCGGCCGCGAGGAGCTGCTCGGCTGGAAGCCGCAACGCGATGTCGCCAAGCCTTATCCGCTGCCAGGCACCACCGGAAGCACGCCGTGATGGAATCGGTTCTGCTGTACGCGTTCTCCGCCGCCGCCCTGACCGGGGCGCTGCTGGTGCTGATCGCGCGTCATCCAATGCGCGTCGCGCTCGCCCTCATCGCGACGATGCTGTCGCTCGCCTGCATCTATGCACTGCTCGGCGTGCACGTGATCGCGGTGTTTCAGGTGCTGATCTACGTGGGCGCCGTGATGGTGTTCATGGTGTTCGTGATCATGCTGCTCGATACGCGCGACCCGTCCTTTGTCAACCGCTACTCGCGCCTGCTCGTGCCAGGCGTGCTGGTGGCCACGCTGCTGGCCGCGGGCCTCGGCCACGCCCTCGCGCGCCACTACGTCGCAGGCCCCGTGAGTACCTCGCCCGCGGATTTCCGGCTGCAGCCCTTCTCGGCCGGTTTCCTGCGCGAGTACTGGCTGCATTTCGAACTCACGTCGGTGTTGCTGATCGCCGCCGTCGTGGCGGCGGTCGCGGTAATCCAGGGCCGTGGTGGGCGCGATGGATAGAACGCAGTTCCTGCTCGCGCTCAGCGTCGCGCTGTTCGCGCTCGGCCTGGTCGGAGTGATCATCCGGCGCAACGCGCTCGTGATGCTGATGTGCATGGAGCTGATGGTCAACGGGGTGATTCTGAGCCTCGTGACGTTCGCCGCCCGGACGGCCACGGCATCGGGCGCGGTGCTCGCGTTGCTGGTGTTCGTGGTCGCGGCCGCCGAGATTGCGATCGCAATTCCGATCGTGCTCCTGCTCGTACGACAGCGCCAGACGCTGGACGTTGGCGCCTATGCGCGGCTCAAGGGATAACGATGCACCTGTTGACTGCCATCGTGGTTCTGCCCCTCGTCGGCTTCCTAGTCAACGGACTCGCCGGGCCGCGCCTCGGTCGCGGCTTCGTTACCGCCGTCGGCTGCGGCCTGCCAATCCTCGCGTTCGCCGCGGCGGTCCGCTGTTTCCTCGAGCTCACGGCCGCCGGCGGCGCACCGCTTGTGACTGACGACTACACCTGGGCCGAGGTAGGTGGCCATTCGTTTCCGGTCGGGTTCTGGTTCGACCGTCTGAGTGCCGTGATGACGCTGATCGTCACCGGCGTCGGATCTGCCATCCACGTGTATTCCACCGGCTACATGAAGGATGACCCGGGCTACGCGCGCTATTTCGCGTACCTGAACCTGTTCCTGTTCTTCATGCTGCTGCTGGTGCTCGGCCGGTCGCTGCTCGTGTGCTTCGTCGGATGGGAGGGGGTCGGGCTTGCGTCCTACCTGCTCATCGGCTTCTGGTTCGAGGATCCGGACAAGGCGCGCGCCGGCAAGAAGGCCTTCATCACCAACCGGGTCGGGGATGCCGGCTTCCTGCTGGGGATGTTCCTGCTGTATCACGCGTTCGGCACGCTGGACATCAACCAAGTGCAGACGGCGTTTGCGGCCGGTGCGCCGCTGGCCGTGTCCGCCGACCTGGTCGGCATCCTGCTGTTCATCGGCGCGACGGGGAAGTCCGCGCAGATTCCTCTGCACGTCTGGCTGCCCGACGCGATGGCGGGTCCTACACCGGTCTCGGCCCTGATCCACGCGGCCACGATGGTGACTGCGGGCGTGTACCTGGTCGCGCGCCTCAATGGCATCTACCAGCATGCGCCGCTCGCTTCCGAGCTGATCGCCGTGATCGGCGTGCTCACAGCGGTGTTCGCGGCGACGGTAGCGGTGGCCCAGACCGACATCAAGAAGGTGCTCGCCTGGTCGACGATCTCGCAGCTGGGCTACATGTTCCTCGCGCTCGGGGTTGGCGCCTACGGCGTCGCGGTGTTCCACCTCTACACGCACGCGTTCTTCAAGGCCTGCCTGTTCCTCGGGGCCGGCAGCGTGATCCACGCGCTCGGCGGCGAGCAGGACATTCGTCGCATGGGTGGGCTTGCGCGGCGGATTCCGCTGACCTTCGCGACCTTCGCGGTCGCGACTGCGGCGATCGCCGGCCTGCCACCGCTCGCGGGATTCTTCTCGAAGGACGAGATCCTGTGGTTTGCGTTCGCCAGCGAGCGCGGCGGCTCGCCGCTGCTCTGGGGTGTCGGCGCCGTGACGGCCGCGCTGTCCGCGTTCTACATGTTCCGGCTGCTGTGGCTGACGTTCCTGACGCCCTCGCGCATGACGGCCGAGACCGCGCACCACGTTCACGAGTCGCCACCCTCCATGACCGGAGTGCTGGTGCTGCTCGCGGTCCTGTCCGCGGTTGGAGGCTTCCTGGCGCTGCCGCAGTTCCTCGAGCCGGTGCTACCTGAGCCCGCGGTCCGCGCGAGCCTCGCGCGCTTCGAGACCCCGCTTCTCGTCACCTCCGTGATTCTCGCGGTTGCGGGCCTCGCCGCGGCCGGACTCCTGTATGCGCGGGGTCCGGCCCGCGCGGAGCGGCTCGCCGCCCGTTTTCCGGGTGTGCAACGCGTGCTGTCTGGCGGCTATTTCATCGACGGGCTCTACGACCTCCTGATCACCCGCCCGCTCGCCTGGCTGTCGGCGCGGGTGTTCCTGCGCGCCGGGGACCAGCTGATCATCGACGGAACGCTGCACGGCCTCGCATCGCTCGCCCAGCGCACGGCAACGCGGCTATCGCGGGTTCAGGCGGGTGGTCTGCAGCTGTACGTGCTGCTGGCGGGGCTCGGGGTCGTCGTCTGCATTGCCTGGATGTGGCGCCATGTCTGACGCGACCCTCCTGAACGCCGTGTTGTGGCTGCCGGTGGTCGGCGTGCTCGCCATGGCCTTGCTGCCGCGCGACAGCGATGCCGGGGTCCGGGGGCTGTCGCTTGCGGTCGTGACCTTGCAGTTCGCGCTTGCCGGCTGGTTGTTCGTGCGCTTCGACGGCGCGCTGCCCGGACTGCAGTTCGAGACGCGCGTGCCCTGGATCCAGGCCTGGGGTGTCCAGTACCGGATCGGGCTCGACGGTTTCAACGTGCTGCTGGTCACGCTGACGGCTTTCCTCGGCCCGCTGGTTGTCGCAGGCGCGTTCTCGGCCATCCGCCGGGACGTGAAGCTGTTTTACGCGATGCTGCTGCTGATTCAGTTCGCGATGCTCGGGGCGCTGCTGGCGCAGGACCTGTTCCTGTTCTACGTGTTCTGGGAGGCGATGCTGATCCCGATGTTCCTGATCATCGGCATCTGGGGCGGTGAGCGGCGAATCTATGCGACGCTCAAGTTCGTGCTGTACACCGCGTTCGGCAGCATCCTGATGCTCGCCGCGGTCATTTACCTCGTCTATTCGCTGCCGCGGACAGGCGGCCCGCCGTCGTTCGCGTTCGAGGATCTGTACCGCAGCAACCTGCCCCTGAGCACGCAGAACTGGCTGTTCGCCGCCTTCGCGCTGTCGTTCGCGATCAAGGTGCCGATCGTGCCGTTGCACACGTGGCTTCCCGACGCTCACGTCGAGGCGCCGACCGCCGGCTCGGTCATCCTTGCAGGCGTGCTGCTGAAGATGGGCACCTATGGCTTCATGAAGCTCGGCATCCCGCTGTTCCCTGCGGCGGCGCGGTACTTCACGCCGGCGATCATGACGCTCGCGGTGATCAGCATCCTGTACGGCGCAGGTCTGGCGCTCGTGCAGACCGACATCAAGAAGATCATCGCCTACTCGTCGATCAGCCACCTGGGCTATGTAATGCTCGGACTCGCGAGCGCGAGCCTGCTCGGGATCCAGGGCGCGATCATCCAGATGGTCAGCCACGGCCTGGTCGCCGGAGGCCTGTTCCTGAT
>Ga0209415_10001771_pt1 | contig 40828 bp, 38 predicted proteins | sample PeaSoiSIISIP2007_FD_187696 | JGI IMG/M metagenome (GOLD analysis project Ga0209415, IMG submission 187696) | Peat soil microbial communities from Weissenstadt, Germany - SII-SIP-2007 (SPAdes) (version 2) | ecosystem: Environmental > Terrestrial > Soil > Wetlands > Peat | place: Germany...
CGCGCGCCCATGGTGAAGATGTCGCGCAGAATGCCGCCGACGCCGGTGGCCGCGCCCTGGAACGGCTCGATGAAGCTGGGGTGGTTGTGGGATTCGATCTTGAAGGCGATGGCGTAGCCTTGCCCTATGTCAATAATCCCTGCGTTTTCCCCAGGACCGACCAGCACGCGCGGACCTTTGGTGGGCAGCTTCTTGAGGTGCAGGCGGGAGCTCTTGTAGGAGCAATGCTCGCTCCACATGACCGTGAAGATGCCGACTTCGGTTTGGTTGGGCTCGCGGCCGAGGATGGATCGGACCTTGGCGAGCTCCGAATCGGTGAGCTGGCTCATGCGGTGCGGCTCCCCGGAAAGAATGTCATCGGAAATTCCAGTTTAACAGAGGCGGAGGATGGCCGAGTTCTGAAGAGACTTGCTTCCGCGATGCGCACCGAGCGCTTCGTCGTCGGACACCCGAATCTCAGGAGACGATTCGGCGGAATAAGAACTCGCTCGTGGTGCAATGCATGCTTGGTCGCTTCCGTTCCGCTCACCACGTTACAATCACTCTTCAGTGGCTTTCCCTGCCGATATAAAGCTCTGTATGAAGGATTGTATTCTTGCCATTTTCTGGCCCCGCAAGGATATCGTCGCGTTTTTCGCGGAGCATGGGTGCTCGAAGGGTGATGTGTCTTCGGTAGCCGATTTTGAGAAAAGGAGCTTGTCCCGGCCAGCGATCGTTGACATTATGTTTACGACCTTGGGGGCGAAGGCGGATGGCGGTCTGGGCGAATTCCGCGCGATGCTCCACGCGCTGTTGCTGTGGTCCCACTTCGATCCTTATTACTTCGGCACGTTGAAGAAGCTCGACATCGTCGTGGCTCGCCAGAGATTAGAGCATCTGCGCCAGCTCCAAGAGATCAGAGATGCCAAGATCCAGCAGGAGAGGGCCCGACGGGCCGCCGCTGAGGCGGCGACGCAGTCGGCAAGAGCGCCTCTGGCCGAAGTGCGAGACGCCTTTCTCGCCCTCTACAGCAGCACCGATGACGCGCAAAAGAGGGGCTACTCACTTGAAGGGATTCTCGCGGATCTTGCGAGAATCGACGGTCTGCATGTGACCGACTCATTCCGCGTGAATGGTGAGCAAATCGACGGTGCCGTTAAATTCGACGGAGAGCACTATTTAATTGAAGCGAAGTGGCAGGACAAGGCCGCCAGCAACGAACCACTGTACCAGTTCGCTGGCAAAATTGAAGGGAAAATGTATGGACGAGGTCTCTTTGTGTCCGTTCATGGATTTAGCGAAGACGTCGTGGGAAGCCTGACGCTGGGAAAGGCAATCAAGACTGTACTCGTGGACGGAGAGGACCTGACGTTGGTAATCGAGGAGCAGCTCAGTTTCTCTCAGCTCATCGACGCCAAGGTAAAGGCGGCCCAAACGAAAGGGCTGATCTACGTACATCCGATCACAGGCAAATCCAAGGCCACATGAGGCGGAATGGCGTCAGAAGGGAACGTCGTCGTCAGAGATTCCTTCCGCAGGTGGTCTACCCGCCCGTCGGACAGCGTCTTCGTAGATCACGAGAGAATCGCGAGCAGGTTCCTGTTTCATCGCTTTGCACATCTCGGTCAACTGGTCGCGTGCCGCGCTGAGCCGCTGCTGTGTCTCCAATTTTCCGCTTCGATCCGGATGATGGGTCATGCTCATTTGCCGGAAACCCTTGCTAACGATATCCTTCGCAAGCTCCTGGACGGTGGGGATGTGTGGCTGCATTGCCCCGCCTTGCGCGCGCCTCGCGAGCTCTTGATGAACGGCAATGGTGGTCAACAGCATATAGCTGTCGCCAGGGTCATGCTTCTCGGCATCCAGATGGAACCGATCCCGAAGGGCGGCAAGAAAAGCGTCGGGGACCTCCCGCAAGGAGTAGCCGGCGTATTCGCCGTAACCGATTTCTATCCGGCGCATGGGATCACAAGCATTGTATCGGAGTGCGTTCAATCAGAAATGAGACGCTCTCGCGCAATGCATGCGGCATTTAGCGAAGCCGCTCGAATTGCTTCTCGTCTATGCCCAACTGGCCAAGGATTCGGTGAAAGAGCGGAGGACCGATCTCTCGTCCGCCGTGAATCGGGATTGTGGTTGCGCGCCCGTCTGCGTGTTTCCAGCGCTCATGACTTCCGGTTTGACGAGCCTTTCGAAATCCGAGTTGACTAGCGACGCGCCGGAATTCCTCTGCTCGCGCGCTAGGCATTCACGATCTCGGTCGTGTCGGCCGGCAGCGGCTGATGCCTCTCCTGGTATTCATCCGATATCAACCGAAATACGGCCGCGAGCTCCACAAGGGCTTCTTCCGGGGTTGGCATCAGTGCGTGGCATCCTGGAATTGCGGGGATTTCCGCCACCCATCCCTCAGGTTGGTTGCGATACAGAACCACCTTGTAATCTTCAAAGCCCACCGACCTCTATTGTATCGCCGGGGCTGTCAGCGGGTGAATCGGCGCTTGTCCACCATCGGCACTCCGGGCGAAACGTGACTATCCGGCACGGGTTCGCCCAACTGCGTACGGAGGGGAACCACGCCTGCCCAAACAGGCCATGACCAGTCGTCTTCGAGGTCCAGCGGCGGGCCCGAGCGGACCTTGGCCGAAGCTTCATCCAGCGGCAGGGCAAGGACGCTGGTGCTCCGCATCTCAGTCTCATTCGGTTGCCGAACCTCTTCCCAACGATCCCCCACAACGTGATTCGTGAAACAACGAAGCGCCTCCATTTTTTCGGCGGGATCGGTCACCTGACGGGCGGTCCCAAGAACGACGACAGACCGGTAATTCATAGAATGACGGAACGCCGCCCGAGCGAGCACAAACCCGTCCACCAGTGTCACAGTCACGCAAACAGCAACACCTTGGGAAAGCGAGCGCAACATCCGACTGGCCGCGGATCCATGGATGTAAATTTGGTCCCCCGAGCGCCCATACGCGGTCGGAATGACATAGGGCTGCCCGTCGATGGCGAAACCAACGTGGCAAACATAGGCTTCGTCGAGAATCGCGTGAATTTGCTCTCTGTCATAGACTCCGCGCTCGGCGTGCCTTATGACCCGTGTCCGATTTGTCGCCGTGATTGCTTCCATGGTTCCAGGGTAACCGTGAAAGTGGCTCCTCGAAAGGGCCAGTTTTGATATTCTGAAGCAATCCACTTTGAATCTCGCCACTGTTCTCGATCGAGCTTCGCCGATTCCCCTTCGCCAGCAAATTTACGAGGAATGGCGCACGGGGATTCTTGCGGGTCGGTTTCGCCCTGGAGATCGAGTCCCGTCGACCAGGGATCTCGCCGCGGCTCTGGGTGTTTCCCGGAGCACCGTCGCTGAAGCCTGGGAGCAGTTGATCGCGGAGGGTTACCTTGACTCGGCGCACGGGTCGGGAACTTTTGTCTGCCGCGAGCTACCGGAGAAACTGCTGACTCCCTTGAGGAAGCCCCGGAAGGGCCTTCGCGATGAAGTTCGTGTGAAGCTCTCCCGCTACGGCACCGGGCTGAACCAGGATTTTCGCCGTCCGCTGCCGGTTCCCGGAGTGATTCGCTTCCCGCCAGGAATACCGGATCGCGACCACTTTCCTTTCGCGCTGTGGCGCAAGCTGCTGGTACGGCATCTGCGCAATGTATCCCCGGCGGTTTTCGATTATGCCGAAAGCTCCGCCGGTTACCCGAAATTGCGGGCTGAGATTGCGGCCTATGTGGCTCGCATGCGGGCGGTGCGATGCGCGCCGGAACAAGTCATTGTTGTAAACGGCTCGCAACAGGCTTTGGACCTTTGCTCTCGATTGCTGATCGAGCCGGGCGACGGAGTTGCCTTTGAAAACCCTGGATATCAGGGCGCACGCCGCGTCTTCGAATCGCAGGGCGCACACGTTCTGCCTGTGCGCATCGACGCCAATGGAATCGCGATCGGCGATCTGAGCGAGAAGGCGCGGTTGGTCTACGTGACTCCTTCGCACCAGTTTCCCACGGGGTTTGAGATGTCCTTGGCGCGGAGATTGGAGCTGATCCAGTGGGCCCACGCGTGTGGCGCGGCGATCATCGAAGACGACTATTCAAGCGAGTATCGCTACAGCGGACCTCCGCTGCCGTCGCTGCAAGGCTTGGCGGGCGGGGTTCCGGTCATTTACATCGGGACATTTTCCAAGGTGATGTTCCCGGGGTTGCGGATTGGATACGCGATTACGCCGCGAAGCTTAATGGCACGTTTTGAGCGTGCAAAATGGCTCGCCGACCGGCAGAGCGCCGCGCTGGAACAATGCGCGCTAGCAGATTTTCTGGGCGAAGGTCATTTAGACCGGCATATCCGGCGGATGCGGCGCTTGTATGGGCTGCGCCGGGAGGCGCTCATCGAGTCTCTGCGACGTCACTTCGGGGATCGGGCGAGGGCGATGGGCGCTGAGGCCGGAATGCATGCGATGGTGCGGTTCGAGGACGACCGAATCATGAGCCGCGCAACGCAGAATAAGGTGCAGCTAGTGAGCGCGGACGGATACTATTTGACGCGGCCGCCGGGCGGAGAGTTCCTCATGGGGTTTTCCGCAATCGGCGAGCGCACGATTCGCGAGGGCGTGAAGCGGCTGGTGCGTTAAGATTAACGATCGAGGTGACCCGTTGAAGACCGATACTGCATATCTGCGCCGGCATTATGCCTCGCTCTCGGACGAGGCGCTGCTGGATGTCGACGAGACTGATTTGACGGAAGATGCGAAGCAGATCTACGACGAGGAGCTCGCGGAAAGAGGACTGACGCGCCGCCTGGCGGACGAGGAGGACGAAGGGTCCGCCGAAGGACGGGTCAGGCAAGGGGACGGCAAACCCGATTGGCTGGGTGCCGCAGCGGTCGCCGCCAGATTCTCCCCCAGTCCGGGAATGAATGTAACGGACGGCGCCTTGGAAGCCCGGGATGCGTTGGAGGCGGCCGGAATCCCGTGCTATTTATCTACGCTCTGGGTCGATCCGCCACCGGTTGCGGAACCAAGGCAGGAGGTCCGCCTCATGGTCCCCGGCAATTTAAGTTTCGAAGCCGAGAGCGTATTGGACAAAGACATTTTCAACCAGGAAGCCGAAGCCATGTGGAAGACGCATTTGCAGACGCTCTCCGACGATGAGTTGCGGGAAGTGGATATAGAAGTCCTTCTTGCCGGACTCAAGGACCGAATCGCGCGGGTGACCCGGGCGTACAACGAAGAGCTTAAGGAGCGGCAGTAACCAGCGAGTTCACCATCGACTGGAAGACCACGCGGCCGTCGGAGGAGCCAAGCAGAGGATCGGAGGCGCGCTCAGGATGCGGCATCAGGCCCATGACGTTGCGGCGTTCGCTCAAAATCCCGGCGATGTTGCGTAGCGAGCCGTTGGGATTGTCTACGTAGCGAAGCACGACGCGGTCGTCGGCTTCGAGCTGATCTAGGGTGCGGTCATCGGCGAAGTAACAGCCCTCGCCATGAGCCACGGGGAAGCACAAAAGCTGGCCCCGCGCGGCGGCGGAAGTGAACGGCGAATTCACCGTCTCCACGCGCAGGGTGACAGTCCGGCAGACGAATTTCAGATCGCGATTGCGGATCAGAGCTCCGGGAAGCAAGCCGCTTTCGACCAGAATTTGGAAACCGTTGCAGATGCCGAGCACTAATCCGCCATCGGCGGCGAATTTGCGCACAGCGGTCATGACAGGCGAGAACTTGGCGATCGCCCCGCAGCGAAGATAGTCGCCATAGGAAAAACCGCCGGGCAGAATCACGGCGTCGACGTTTCCGAGCGACGATGAATCGTGCCAAATGAATTCGCAGGGTTGGCCGAGGTTGTGCGACACCGCGTACCACGCGTCGTGATCGCAATTGCTGCCGGGAAAGACGACGACGCCGAATCGCATGGGAAGCTCCATTTTAGCAGGCCTATTCTTTAAATTGGCAGGTCGGGGAACCTGCCCCACAGGGTAGAATGAAGAGATCTATGCGCGTGGCTCTGGCGCAGATCAACCCCACCATCGGCGATTTCTCCGAAAATACCGCCCGCATTGTGCGCGCGGCGCGGGAGGCAGCGGGCCGCGGCGCCGAAGTCGTGGTGTTCCCGGAGCTGGCGCTGACCGGCTATCCGCCACGCGATTTGGTTGAAAAACCCAGCTTTCTGGACCGCAGCGAAAGCGAGATGGAGCGCGTTGCCAAGGAGACCGCGGACCTGGAGCTGAGTATCGTATGCGGGTTCGTGGCGCGGTCCCAGGCCGAGACCGGCAAGCGAGCGTTGAACAGCGCGGCGGTGATTGAGCGCGGCCGAATCGTGTTCCGGCAAAGCAAAATGCTTCTGCCCACTTACGACGTCTTCGATGAAGCTCGGTACTTTCGTCCGGCCGAACACGAAGAACTGTGCGCGATGGGAGGGCGAAGCGTCGCACTGACGATCTGCGAGGACGCCTGGAACGACCGCCAGTTCTGGAAGCAGCGGCTGTATCTTCGCGATCCGGTGGAAGAGTTGTTCGGGGCTGGAGCGGAGGTGCTGATCTGCATCAACGCCTCGCCGTTCCATATGGGCAAACGCGAAGTGCGCCGCGGCATCTACCGCGCGGTTGCGCGAAGGTACGCGAAGCCGGTGGTGTATGTGAACCAGGTGGGCGGCAACGATCAACTGGTGTTCGACGGATCCAGCTTCGCGATGAACGGCGCGGGTGAGATCGTGGCCGCGGCGCGTTCCTTCGACGAAGACCTGGTGATCGCGGACCTGGACGCCGGCACAGGAGACCGTAACGAGAATTTCACAGACGAATGCGAAGCTGTGTATGAGGCGCTGGTGACGGGGACGCGCGATTATATTCGCAAATGCGGCTTCGCGCGGGTGCTGATCGGGCTGAGCGGAGGAATCGATTCGTCGCTGACCGCGGCGGTCGCGGTGGAGGCGGTGGGCAAGGACAATGTCACGGGGGTGGCAATGCCGGGGCCATATTCCTCGGATCACAGTCTCACCGACGCGCGCGAAATGGCGGCAAGGTTGGGAATCCGTTTTGAGGTGGTGAAGATCACCAGCGTGTACGATGCCTTTCTGAAAGAGCTGGCACCGTTGTTCGGCGGCGCCTCCGTTCTTACTAAAGATCAGGGTGTGACAGAGGAGAATCTGCAATCGCGGTTGCGGGGCGTGACACTGATGGCGCTATCCAACAAGAGCGGGGCTCTGGTGCTGACCACGGGAAACAAGAGCGAGCTGGCCGTGGGGTACTGCACCCTGTATGGCGATATGTGCGGAGGCTTGGCGGTGATCAGCGACGTGCCCAAGACGATGGTGTATTCGCTCTCGCGCATCGCCAACCGCAGGCTTGGAAACGTGATTCCCGAAAGAGTGTTCACTAAGCCGCCTTCGGCCGAGCTGCGGCCAGATCAACGAGACACCGACTCGCTTCCGGAATACGAAGTCCTGGACCGGATTCTGGAAGGGTATATCGAACAGATGCGGACGCCGCGGCAAATCGCCGAGAGCGGGGGATTGCGCATCGAGCTGGTACAAGAAATCGTCAACAAAGTGGACCGGAACGAGTACAAGAGGCAGCAGGCCGCTCCGGGATTGAAAGTAACGACGAAGGCCTTCGGCATCGGGCGGCGGTTTCCCATCGCCCAAAAGTATTCAGGATGACGTATTTGGGATGAAGAAAGCGGGGCTTGCAATGAAACCTTGGGTCAAACACTGGCGGTTGGGATTGCTGATCGTCGGCGTGTCGGTTTTGAGCTCGCGACCATCGGGGGCGCAACAAGAGGCCGGGCGGGAGCAGGTGGGTAAGCTTCCAGACGGCAGCTTCCTGCTATCGACGGGATGGCGGATTCAGCCGGTGGGGACGCAAGTGCCGCTGGACACGTTTCCGATGTCGTCGGCTCTTTCGCGCGACGGCAAATTTCTGTTGGTGCTCAACGGCGGATACCGGCCCCCAACCATCAGCGTGCTGGCAGTGGACGGGATGAAGGAGATCGCGAAAGTGCCGGTGGCGGACGGCTGGCTGGGGCTCACGTTTTCTCCGGATGGGACGCGCGTATACGTAGGCGGAGGATCGAAATATTCTATCTACGAATTTTCGTTTTCGCAAGATGGGCAATTGAAGCCCACGCGCGCTTTGGAAGTGACACCGGGAGCAAAGCCGGGCGAACTGGATTTCATCGGAGACGTGGCAGTTTCGCCCGATGGGCGGACGATTTTATCGGCGGATTTGTATCACGATTCCGTGGTGGCCTTCGATGCGCAATCTGGGCGAGTCGCGGGGCGTTATAAAACCGGGCGCAGGCCGTACCGGATTCTGTTTCTGCCCGACGGAAAGTCGTATTTCGTGTCGAGCTGGGCCGACAGCACGGTGTATCTTTACGAGGCTCGGACGGGTTTGGAGTCAACGCGCATCCGTCTGGGGCCGCACACAACGGACATGGTCTTGAGCGATCGTAAGATTTCCGACGACGACGGGGATGAGCAGAGCGCCTGGCGCTACCGTTTATTTGTAACTTCGGCCAACACGAATCAGGTATTCGTCGTGAGCGTGAGCGACACCAATGTTCTGAAGCTCCTGGAAACGCTGAATGTGGCAATGACGGCGCGGCAACCGGCGGGGATGACCCCGAGCGCGGTCGCGCTCAGTCCGGACCAGCAGCGCCTGTTTGTCGCGTGCTCCGACGCGAACGTGGTGGCGGTGGCGGATATTTCGGAGTCGCATAGCGACCTGGAAGGGTTCATTCCGGCAGGCTGGTATCCTACCGCTGCCCGCGTGCTGGCCGGCGGTCGCGTGCTGATTCTGAATGGCCGCGGAGTAGCCAGTTATCCCAGCCGCTATGTGGGCCCGCGCGCCCCCGACACTCCCGCGAATCGCCAAGAATATGTCGCCTACCGGCAGACGGGAACGCTTTCGGTGATCGATCCGCTGACGGATGACGCCCTGGAAGGATACACCAAGGCAGCGATGGGCTTGACGCCCTATCGCGACTCGCAACTGGACGCGGCCAATGCCACAACGGGCTCCGGCTCGAGCGTGATCAATTCGCCCCCGGGAACGCCGTCGCCGATTCAGCACGTGATCTATATCATCAAGGAAAACCGGACCTACGATCAGGTTTTCGGTAAGATCGGCAAGGGCAATGGCGATCCATCGTTGACTTTGTTCGACGAATCCGCCGCGCCGAATCACTACAAGCTGGCGCGTGAGTTTGTATTGTTCGATAATTTCTACGTCAACGCGGACGTGAGCGCGGACGGACACAACTGGGCGATGGCGGGCATCGCTCCGGATTACACCCAGCGGCTGTGGCCCAACAACTACGGGCACCGCTCCCCGCATTACAGTTTTGAAGGCGACGAGCCGGCCAACTCGCCGCCGGCCGGCTACATCTGGACCAACGCGATCGCTGCGGGGTTAAGCGTTCGCGACTACGGCGAGTTCGTCGAAAACAAGAAGCAGGCAGGCACAGACGGGATTCAAATAGATCACGTGAAAGACCCATCGCTTCAGGGAATCACCAATATGCGTTATCGCAGCTTCGACCTGGACTATCCCGATGTGGAGCGCGCCAAAGTATTTTTGGAGGACGTGAAACAGTTTGAGAGCACAGGAGAGATGCCGCGACTGATGATTGTGCGATTGGGAAACGATCATACCAATGGAACGACCGCGGGAAAGCTAACGCCGCTGGCGCTTTTTGCCGATAACGATTATGCGCTCGGAATGATTGTCGAAAGCGTCTCAAAGAGCCGGTTCTGGAGCAGCACGGCGATCTTCGTGATCGAAGACGACGCGCAGAATGGACCGGATCACGTCGATTCGCACCGCTCCGTGATGCTGGCGATCTCGCCGTTCACGCACCGGGGAGCGATCGACAGTTCGTTGTACAACCAGTCCTCGGTAATGCGTACGATGGAGCTGATTCTGGGACTGCGGCCGATGACCCAGTTCGACGCAGCTGCGCGGCCGTTGACGGCCGCTTTTGCGGCGGCCCCAAGCCCGGCGACATACACCGCGGAAAATCCGAGAATCTCGCTGACCTCTCGGAACCCGGCTGGGTCGCCGACGGCGAAACGTTCGGAGCGCATGGATTTCAAGGACGCCGACCTCATCGACGATGACGAATTGAACGACATTCTGTGGGCGGCGATCAAAGGGACGGATGCGCCCGCTCCGGTCAGGAGTTACTTCTCACACCGGTGACCACTCTCTGCTTTTTATGGCACATGCACCAGCCGTTCTACAAGGATCTGTGGACCGGCGAATATAAGCTGCCTTGGACGCGGCTGCACGCTCTGAAGGACTACGCGGGAATGGTCGAGATTCTTGCCGAATTCCCCAAGATCCGCCAGACCTTCAACCTGGTTCCGTCGATGGTGTTGCAGATCGACGAATATGCCAATGGCACGGCGTCCGATCCGTTTTTCGATTGCGCGGTCATGCCGGCTGAAGATTTCAACGATGCGCAGCGCGCCTTCGTGCTCAAGTACTTCTTTCAGGCCAACGTTCCGCGCGTGATCAATGGCAATGCGCGCTATCGTGAGCTGCTGGAACGGAGCGGCCGCTTCGCCCCCGGAAGCTTTTCGATCCAGGATCTGCGGGACTTGCAGGTGTTGAATCAATTGGTATGGTTCGATCGCGATCTTGTGGCTCGCGACGCCGAGCTTCAGGAGTTGATGCGGAAGGGACGCGGCTATTCGCTCGCCGATCAGGCGCTGATGGCGCGAAAACAGCGCGAGGCGCTGGCACGGGTTCTTCCGGTGTATCGGGAATTCGCCGCGCGGGGGCAGATCGAGATTTCCACGACACCCTTTTATCACCCGATTCTCCCGCTGATATGCGATTCGCAAATTGCCGAGATCTCGCACCCAGGGGTGCCGCTGCCGTCGCGCTACCGCTATCCGGACGACGCACGGGAGCAATTGCAGCGTGCGCGGTCGTACATGCAGGAGAAGCTCGGGGTGGCGCCGGCAGGCCTGTGGCCCTCCGAAGGTTCGGTTTCCGATGAGGCCCTGGCGCTGGCGGCCGATTGCGGATTCCGCTGGGCGGCTACCGATAACGGCGTGCTGGCGCGGACGCTAGGACAGGACGCGGGGGTTGAGTTGACGTATCGCGCGTACTCCTGGCGCAAGGACGGGCGAGAACTGGGGATGCTGTTCCGCGATCACTATTTGAGCGACCTGATTGGATTCCAGTATTCGCACATGAACGCCGCGGACGCAGCGGAACATTTTCTGTCGCGGATTCGCGAAAACAGCCAAGGCAGGGAAGCGCTGGTGCCGATTATACTCGACGGCGAAAACGCGTGGGAATGGTATGAAGGCGACGGCAGACCGTTCTTGAGGGAGCTGTACCGCCGTATCTCGAAGGACCCGGAGTTGGAAGCGGTCACCGTGGCCGAAGCATTGGCCCGATTCGAGCCGCGTCCCCTCGACCATATTTTTCCGGGCTCCTGGATCAATGCGAATTTCGACGTCTGGATCGGCGCGGAGGAAGACAACCAGTCCTGGGAGCGGCTCTTGGAAGCACGGAAGTTCTACGACCGCAAAAGTGGCGGAGCCACCGGGGATGCGCGCAAACTGGCTTTCGACGAACTGCTGATCGCCGAAGGCAGCGACTGGAACTGGTGGTACGGACCCGAGCATAACTCCGACAATCGGCCCGAATTCGATCAGCTCTACCGCGACCATCTGGCCAACGTCTACCGCGCGCTGGGAGAGGAGCCGCCGGCCAATCTGTCGCAGCCGATCCTGACGTCGCAGCCGGGCGCGTTTCACGAGCCGCCGTCAAACTCGCTGAGCGTGGTGCTGGACGGCGAGGTGACGTCACCGTTCGAGTGGATGGGGGCGGGACGCTACCGGCCAGATCCGCGCTCGGGCGCGATGGATTCGGGCGCGCATCCGGTGCGTGAAATCTTCTACGGCTGCGATGAGAGCCGCCTGTTCGTGCGCGTGGATGGCTTGAAGACCGCGAAATTCGGGATCGAGTTCGAAAACGGAGCGGCAGACGTGAAGATGGCGACCGGGAAGATCGTTGAGCTGGAATCACCGCGGGCGGGAAATCGCTTCCGGCTGACGGTCACGCTCGACGGGCTGCCGCCTATCAAGGTGCCGGCGGAAGGCTGGATCGGGATCACGCCGCCTACTAAGGGATGACTCCCTCCGCGAGGGCTCTTTCCGCTAAAACGAGCGCACCAAGGACGCCCGCGTCGTCGCCGAGAAGCGGCGGGACCAGGTAGCTGTCGATTGATTCCAGAATGTCGGGAGCCTGTACGTAGCCATTCAAACATTCCCGTAGATTCTCGCGAATCATGGGGAACAAGCCGAGGTTGTGCATCACTCCGCCGCCCATGACAATGCGCCGCGGGGAAAGAACGCACACCAGACTCGCCAGCCCCATCGCTAGGTAACGCGCTTCCAAACGCCAAGCCGGATGGTCCGGTTCCAGGTGCCCCGCCTTGACGCCCCAGCGTAGCTCCATGGCAAGGCCCGATGCCAGCCCCTCGAGGCAATCGCCGTGGAAGGGGCAAACACCAGGAAAAGGATCTTCTTCGCGATTCTGCGGGATCAGGATGTGGCCCATTTCCGGATGAATAAGACCATGCAGCGGGGACCCGTCTACCAGCACGCCGCCGCCGATGCCGGTTCCCACGGTGATGTACAAGATGTTGTCGAGGCCGCTGGCTTTCAGGTCACGCGCCGCGCCCCACCGCGCCTCGGCCAACGCCGCCGCGTTCACGTCGGTGTCGAACCCTATCGGCACATCCAACCCGCCCGCAGGCCGCGGGCCTGCGCCACTTGCCAATGCCCGTCGCAGAACCCCGCAAATGTCGACATTGCTCCAGCGCGGCTTGGGGGTCGAGGTGATGAAGCCGAACTTCGGCGAATGCGGATCCAGATCCACGGGACCGAATGACGCCACGCCCAACGCCGTGAGCGGACGGGCAGTTATCTCGTGTTGAAAAAATTCGACGACGCGGCCCAGCGTCTCGGCCGGCGTTGTGGTGGGAATGGTCGCTCGGACCAAATCCTGCGGTCCGCTTCCAATGGCGCAAACGAACTTGGCGCCTCCCGCTTCCACGGCTCCCAGAACCGCGGCGCTCACAAGAACGCGGTGGTTTTGACGCCGGAAATATCGAAGCGTTTACGGCAGCGCATGTTTTTGCAGACTGCTTTGTCGTCCAGCAGCACCATATAACTGGCGGCTTTGGCGAAGCGGGCGCGGTCGCGCTCATCGGCGCCGCCGGGCAACCGTTCGATCTTCTTCCTCACCACCCAGCGGAGCTCGTAGGTATCCGCAGTCCGGCAAAACGGACAGTTCAGGGTCAAGGGCTTGGTGGCCTGGGATTCGCGGTAAAAGGCTCGCTCGTCCATCGTTATATTCTAGACCAAAGGTGAATCTCTGATTCAGTGCTCCATCACGGATCGTAAGGCGCTGCCGGCGGACACGACTCTGCTCGCGGCGATTTCGCGGAATTTGGCCGCCGGTCCAGACTGGATCCAGATTCGCGAAAAAGACCTGACCGCGCGGGAACTATTTGAGCTGACGCGGAGCGTCCTGGCCCAGCCGAATCCGAGAGGAGTTAAGATCCTGCTGAATTCCAGAATCGACGTGGCGCTGACCGCCGGAGCTTCAGGGGCGCACTTGCCCTCCAACTCGCCCGCGCCGTTTGCATGGCGGTCGATAACGCCGCCGGGATTTCTGTTGGGGGTATCCTGTCATTCGCCCGATGAGGTTCGCGCAGCCGAGGAGGAAGGGGCGGACTACGTACTCTTCGGTCCGGTGTTTGCACCCCTCTCGAAGCCCGCGCAGTTACCTCCGGCTGGCCTGGAGGGTCTCGCGCGCGCAGCTTTCGCAGCAGCGAGGATTCCGGTGCTAGCGCTGGGAGGAATCACTCGCGCCAACGCCTCCGCATGCCTTCAGGCCGGCGCTGCGGGCGTGGCTGGAATCTCCTTATATCAGTGAGGACGCCGACGCACGCTTTGCGGGCTTGGTAGAATCTCATCCGTGGCCGCTTCGGCGCCAAGACAGGCGTATTCCCGCGAAGAAACTCGACGGCTGCTGAGCGTCTCCGAACGCCAGCTCAAGAGCTGGGAGCAGCAGAAGCTGGTCCCGGCTTCCGATTCCTATGGGTTTCGCGAGTTGGTGGCGCTGCGCACTCTGGAGCGTTTGCGCCGCGCCCGCGTCGCCCCCGCGCAAATCCGCAGAGCCCTGGCCGCACTAGCCAAGAAACTCCGCCACATTGAAGATCCCCTGACGCAATTGAGGCTGTATGCGGACGGCAAGCGGGTTCGCGTCGAGGTGGACGGCCGCGCGATGGAAGCCGAATCCGGGCAGCTGCTGCTGGATTTCGATCCAGTCGAGCTGAACCGTCTGCTCGAATTCCGCGTCCGGGACAACGGGCAGGCGGATCGCGAAAAGAAACTGGAAGCAGAACGCTGGTTTCAACGCGGCTTGGAGCTGGAACAGACCGGAGGACCTATCGAACAGGTCATCGAGGCCTACGAGAAGTCGCTGGAGCTGGATCCTTCCTCGGCGGGAGCGCTGGTGAATTTGGGAACCATCCACTTCAACGCGCGCGATTGGAAGAAGGCCGAACGCTACTATTTGAAAGCGCTGGAAGCCGATCCCGAGTATGCGCTAGCGCACTTCGATCTGGCCAATCTCTACGATGAACGCGGTGAGCAGAAGAAGGCCTTGGAGCACTATAGCGCCGCGCTGCGCATCTCGCCGCATTACGCCGACGCGCACTACAACCTGGCCCTGCTGTATCAGGGAGCGAATCAACCCATGAAAGCGGTGCATCACTGGACGGCTTATCTGAAGTTGGATCCGGCCAGCCACTGGTCCAACATCGCTCGGCGGGAGCTAGCGAAGCTGCGGCAGGCGGCAGTGGTGCCTAGCTCGCGCGGCTAAGCACAGCGAGGCTCTCCCCTAACATCGGCTGTAATCCACGAGCAAAAGCGCCGCCGCCCGGTGCTGATTGTCTCGCCAGAGGCCTTCAATCGAATAACGAAAGTCCCCGTAGTTCTCCCTATCACAAGCGGAGGTAACTTCGCGCGGACGGCAGGCTTCGCCGTGCAACTGCCAGGCGTGGGAACCAAAACGACGGGAGTCGTACGGTGCGACCAGCCTCGCGTTCTCGATCTCGCCGCGCGCGGCGGCAGGAAGCTGGAAAGCGTCACGGACGCGGTCATGGACGAAGTGCTGGCCAGGCTATCGCCGATCTTTGAGTGAACATTCCGAAACGGTCCGCTACCACAAAACGCGCACGGCACACTGTTCAATTTCCGCATGAGGCGTAAGAATCGTCATCCCATGCACATGGCTTGGGCTACCAGCATCCGATCAAACGGTCCGCATGGAGGGTTAGCAGCTTGACTGCGTGGAGCGCGGATTCCTCATCAATCTCCAGTGACGCAAGCCCGCTTGCTTCGCGGACCCGGGACAAAAACGTCCGGCCTTTCAGGAAGAGGAAGTCGGCCGATGGCGTGTTTGATTCCGATTTCCTACGCAGAGGTGGTGCTCAGATAACGCCCGTTGTTCCGATCCAGAAAGACTGCGGCAGCGGTCTTGCTAAGCCGCGGGGATTATTCGGAAACGATCCACAGAAATGTGCAGGTATCCACTAAAAAACCTTCATGGCGAGAAGGAACCGTCATTTGCCACTGATGGCTGCGCCGATCCGTGGCTCACGAACTTCGTTTTTGGAAGTGACCTGATTTCCGACCACCGTGACTCGCTTCACCGCTAGATTATGAGCCGCGACGTGCCTTCGGGTCGATCCCAAGCCATCCTAAGCTCGCGCGGATAGAATAGAAAGGTACGCGCACACCCGCGCATTTCAATCGGGGAAATTCAATCGAGGCCAAGTTTTGAACAGAATCTCTCTCGCGTTCCGCAGTTTCTTCTCTATTCTCTTCGGAGGCAAGTTGCCGCCCGATGTCGCTCAGGCGTTCGGCTATGCCAAGGCCATGCCGGTGAAAGCGGCTCCCGCGCCCGCACCTGCGGCAAAGCCCAAGCCTGTCGCTGGACCCGCGGACGGCGCGGTCCAAATCCTGGGGGTCTTGCAGCGCGACGCCCGGCTGGTCGATTTTCTGATGGAAGACATCAGCGCTTTCCCCGACGAACAGGTCGGCGCGGCGGTGCGCGATGTCCAGGCACAAGCCCGCGAATCCCTTGCGAGATACATGCGTCTGGAACCCGTGATCGACGGAGTGGAAGGGACCTTCACCAAGATCGAGGGGCTCGATCCGGCGCATGTGAAGCTGATCGGCAACGTTCCCGCCAGCGGGAAGGCTCCGGGCGGGCTGCTGCGTCACAAGGGGTGGAAGGCCGCCAAGGTGGATCTGCCGCAAACCGCGCCGGGAGCGGTGCTGGCGGCGGCCGAGCTCGAGATCGAATGAGCGTTCTCGAATGAACGTTGGCATCGATCTGGGGACTACCAACTCCGCGCTCGCTTACATCGACCCTAAACAAGCTGCGGAAGCGGATTCGCCCGTAATTCACGTCCTGGAGATTCCGCAATACGTGGCGCAAGGCCGCATCGAGGCCCGGCGCACTCTGCCGTCCTTCCTGTACCTGGGCGATCAAGAATATCTGGGCGTGTTCGCGCGTGAGCAGGGCGCGCTAGTGCCCACCAAAAGCGTGCATTCGGCGAAAAGCTGGCTCTCCAATCCCGAGGTCGACCGCACGGCGAAGATTCTTCCCTGGGATGCGCAGGAGGCGGGACGAGTGCTCTCGCCGGTGGAAGTGTCCACGCGCATTGTGAAATGCCTGGCGGACGCTTGGGCGAAAGATCGCGGTTACTCGATAGGCGAGCACCATGTGGTGCTGACGGTGCCCGCGAGCTTCGACGAGGAGGCTCGCGAACTGACCGTCGCGGCCGCGCGCGACGCCGGCATCGAGAAACTTACCTTGCTGGAGGAACCCGCGGCGGCGTTTTATTCCTGGATCGCCAACGATCTGGCGCGGTCGCAGAAGAGCCTGTTCGACGGACAGATCGTGCTAGTGTGCGATGTGGGCGGCGGCACCAGCGACTTCACGCTGATTCGCGTGGGACGCGAGGGAGATCGCGTGGATTTTACGCGCACGGCGGTGGGCAAGCACCTGCTGCTGGGCGGCGACAATCTGGACCTGACGCTGGCTTGGCTGGTAGAGGAAAAACTCGGCAAGACTCTTTCCGTGCGTCAGCGCAGCGGACTGCGCCGCCAGTGCGCCGCGGCCAAGGAGCGCCTGCTCTCGGAGCCGGATCTGAAAAGCGTGGAGATCACGGTGCTCGGCGGCGGGTCGTCCCTGGTGGGAGGGACGCTCAAGACCGAGATTCTTCGCGAAGAAGTATTGGAGTTAGCTCTGGACGGATTTCTGCCGGAATGCGAACTGGAGGATCAACCCAAGGAAGAAGAGAAGAGCCCGTATCGCGAGATCGGCCTGCCGTATGTTTCCGATCCGGCGGTGACGCGGCACCTGGCGGCGTTTCTCAAAAGCGCGGGTGGCGCGAAGCCGGATGCAATCCTGTTCAATGGCGGGTTCTTCATTCCCGAGGTCCTGCGCCAGCGCGTCGCCGATGTCATGGAGCACTGGCACGGACGCAGGCCGGTAATTTTCGAGAATCGCGATCTGGACCTGGCGGTGGCGGTGGGCGCCGCGTATTATTCGTATGTCCGGGCCACTGGAGCAGGCTTGCTGGTGCGGGGAGGATTGCCGAGGGCCTATTTTATTGGACTCGGCTCTACCGGAGAGGGGAGCCGAGATCAAGAGAAGCTGCGAACCCTGTGCCTGGTGCCTCGCGGGGCCGAAGAAGGATCGACAGTTGAGTTTGATCCCGGCACGTTGCAATTGATCGCCAACAAGCCGGTCTCCTTCCGCCTGTATAGCTCCCGAACGCGTACGGAAGATAAACCCGGAGACGTGGTGGAGTTCGATCATGGCGACCCCGAGCTGCATCTGCACGCCCCGCTACACGCCGTGCTGCGCTTTGGCAAAGCCGGCGAGCGTATGGTCCCCGTCAAGCTCGGAGCCAAGCTGACCGAGGTGGGGACGCTGGAGATCTGGACGGAGTCGAAAGTCAGCGACCACCGCTGGCGTCTGCAATTTGAGCTGCGCAAGGCGGCGTCCGCGGAAACGGCGGGGCGTCCCGCCGCAGTCATCAGCGGGGAAGCGCTGGCGGCGGCGGAAGCGCTGCTTGTCTCCGCGTTCTTGCAAGGCGACATCGAACCGGAGCAGTTGCCGGCCAAGCTCGAACAGACGCTCGGGCTGGGCCGCAATTCGTGGCCGATCTCGGCGATCCGCAAACTCGCGGACCGGATGCTCGAGATTGCGGAGGGCCGCAAGCGCAGCCCGGCGCACGAAGCGCGCTGGCTCAATCTTTGCGGCTTCTGCCTGCGCCCGGGCTTTGGTTTTCCCGGCGACGATTTTCGTATCGAGCAGGCGCGCCGCATCTACGCATCGGGTTTGCAGTTCGCAAACCAGGTGCAAAATGAAATCGAATGGTGGATCTATTGGGGCCGCGTCGCCGGCGGGCTCAACAAAAATCAACAGACCGACGTTTTCCAACGGCTATCGCCGGCGCTGCTTCCTCGTGCGGCCAAGCGCCAGCGTATCAACCCCAGCCTCCTGCGGGAAATGTGGCGCGCCTCTGCGAGCCTGGAATTGCTTCCGGCGCAGACCAGGACGCAGTTGGGCGATGAGTTGATCGGCCGCATCGTGAAGGGGGATTTCATCGATACGGGGGTGTGGTGCCTGGCGCGATTGGGTGCCCGAAAGCTGTTCTATGGCCCGATCAATCAGGTGCTGCCGGCCAACACCGCCGCACGCTGGATCGAAAGCCTCTTGAAGACTCCGAAGGCCGCGGAGGCCGTGGGCGCGATGGCTCGACGCACGGGTGATTCCACGCGCGATCTTCCTCCGCAGACTCTGGATCTGGTCCGGCGGGCGTTCCCGGATTTAGATCTGGAGGGTGCACCGCAACAGGACCTTGTCTCCATGGGTAAAATCTTTGGCGAGGAGCTTCCCTCCGGTCTCATGTTTCATGAATGAACGCCGTTATGACTGAGCTCGCCCTTGTCGAGCGAATCCGCAAGATGGCCGGCCGCGGTCCAGGGATCGAATTGGGCGGCATTGAACTAGGAATTGGCGACGATTGCGCCATCTATCGTCCCGAGCCTGGCCAAGAGCTTCTGTTCACAACGGATCAGTTCATCGAAGGCGTGCACTTCCGACCGGGCCTTCCCGCATCAGCCATCGGCGAGCGTGCGCTGGCGCGTAGCTTGAGCGACATCGCCGCAATGGCCGGCGAATCGAGATTCTGTTTGGTGTCGTTGGCGGTCTCCGCCCGTCAAACGGACAAGTGGATTCTAGCTTTTTTCCGCGGCCTGCTCGCGTTGGCCCGTAAGACAGGCACGGCACTCGCCGGAGGGGATTTCGCGCGTGGCGAAAAAATCCATGTCGATGTCATGGTGTGCGGGTCGGTGCCCAAGGGCAAGGCGCTTCGCCGTGACGGAGCACGCCCGGGAGATTCGCTGTGGGTGTCCGGGCGTCTGGGCAGGCCCTGGGACCGAAGAATTCGTCCTCGACTGGATCTTGCCCCCGCGTTACGCGGCCACGCCACTGCTTGCATCGACATCAGCGACGGGCTGGCGCTGGACCTACACCGGCTATGCATAGCCTCAGGCGCCGCGGCGGAGCTGGAGCGGGTGCCAGTGGCGCCTGGGTCCACATTAGATCGCGCCCTGCATGGCGGAGATGATTACGAGTTGCTGTTTACTTTGCCTGCACGAGTCAAAGGTCCTGGTGGATCGATCTGCATCGGTAAGATCGTGCGCGGCCACGCAGGCACGCTACGTCTGGACGGGCAGCCGCTCGAACCGAAGGGTTACGATCACCTCGGAATCGACATAACATAGTCGGTCAAGGTCGCGATGTCCGATTCGCTGAGAAAATCAAACGCGGGCATTTGAGATCCGGGACTAAACTTCTCGGGATCGCTGAAGTGCCCCACAACCCAAGCGCGGTCGTGCCGCGCCCTCACGCCATTGAGCTCTGGTCCCAGCTTTCCGCCTTCCCCGTTCAACGTATGGCAGGTGGAGCACTGATTCGCCTGATAAAGAATGGCTCCCTGGACAGGGCCGGCGGGTGCGGTTCTCCACGCTTCGGTCGCATTGTCGTCGCGCTTAGTCACCAGCTGCACCAGTGCGCGCAGTTGCGCGGTGGGAAGATCGGATTCGGGCGCGTCAGGCGTCGGCTTGCGGAAATGATCCATCAGCCAGTCGCTGGGTTTCACCGAGACCGCCTTGAGGAGGTCCGGACCGGCTAAGGATCGTCCCAACACGTGGCAGCTCGCGCAATGGCCGGCGCGAAACGCACCAATGCCCGCCAGCTGCGAAGCCGGGATCAACTGCCAGGCCTGAGGTTCATCGAGACTTTCGTCTTCAATCTGGCGCGGCGTCGTCGCGACAGCGGTTGCGGTGAGGGCGGTCCAGCCGATCGCCGCCAGCGCCGTCAGCGTAATCGCAGCGGTGCGCTGCCTGATCCGCACCAGCCTGCCTCGATCGATGAACGGCATCAGCACCAGCGCAGCCATGGCCAACCCTGGCAGCACAATCGCGCCGAAAAATTCCAACGGCCCCTGAAACAGCTTCAACATCTGAAACAGAAACAGAAAATACCATTCCGGCCGCGGAATAAAGCCGGTATCCGTGGGGTCGGCCACGTGTCCCAGCGGAACCTTAACGAAGGCTACCATGCACGCCAAACCGACGCACCAAAGGAAGATCGCGATGGTGTCTCTGAATACCTGCTCCGGAAAGAATTTCTTCTTGGGCTTGTGCTCGTCGCCCGGAGCGGGCGTCACTCCGTGCCTGCGAACAAGAAGAACGTGGCACAGAATCAGCAGCCCCATGATCAGGGGCAAAAGCGTGACGTGCGCCGCATAAAACCGCGCGAACGTCACGCGGCCGATCGAGTTTCCGTCAGTGCCCAGGACCCGCAGTAAGATGGAGCCCCCGGGCGCAAGCGCGGTGATCTTTGTCGTCACCACGGTAGCCCAGTAGGCCCGGTTGTCCCAAGCCAGCAGATATCCGCTGAGCCCAAAAGCGAGCGTCAAGAGCAGCAAAAGAACGCCTAGAATCCAGGTGGCTTCGCGCGGCTTCTTGTATGCACCCCACAGGAAGGTCTGCGCCATGTGCACAACCACCACAATGATCATGGCGCTGGCGCCCCAGTGATGCAGCGCGCGGATGGTGCTGCCGGCGGTGACTTGCGTCACCACGTAACGCAGGCTCTCCCACGCTTCCCCAGGAGTCGGCGCGTAGTTCAAGGCCATCAGGATGCCCGTGACTACTTGCAATAGGAAGGCGAACATCGCGACGCTTCCGAACACCTGATGCCATCCGGCGGACGCGGGAATTTCTTCCTCGAAAAAATAATCGATGGCGGAGATGAGTCCGGTACGGTCGTCGATCCACTTCAAAACAGGTTTTAGCATGGGCTCAACTCGCTAACCCTGATCCACCTGAAACCCGATCAAAATCTTCCCTCCTTCCACCTTGGCGACGTAGCGATCCAGGGGGCGGGGCGCGGGCCCGGCGATTACCTTGCCGTCGATCGAGAAGGCGGAACCATGGCATGGACAAATGAAATGATTCGCAGGACCGTCCCAATGGTAGGGGCACGCCAAATGGGTGCAGGCTGGATTGAAAGCGGTCACGCTGTGCTCGTCCGTCCGAACCAGCCAGGTGGACGCCTTCTCGGTCACTTTGTGCCAGCCGTCGACCCTTTTTCGTACATAAATCACTTCCTGGGGCTTTCCGATCGTTAGCTGGCTCAAATCAGCCACTTCGGACAAACCATTGTCCTCGGATCCTTTGGGCCGGATGAGCAAGTAAGCCGCCGCTGGAATCGCGAGCGCGGCCGCCATCAAAGACGCCAACACGTTGATGGCGTTGATGTAGAAAGATCGTCTCGTATGAGATTCGTTCACCATTGGGAAGTTAAACCGTGGAAACTTATATTTACTAAGACTGTCTCACAAGTATACTGGTAACCAGTGAGCCTTGCTTTTGCGATTTTCCTGTTGGCTGCATGCAGCGCCGCAGCCGGCGCCTATCTGACCTCCCCGGGAACGTTTTCGAGGCGGCTGGTGCCGTTTGGTGGAGGAATTTTAATGGGAGTCGCGCTATTCTGGCTTCTGCCGGAGATGGCGGAGGTCCTGGGATGGCCTGCGGCGGCGGCCTGGACGGGCGGCGGCGCACTGGCGCTTCTGCTTTTGGATCGTTACGTTTATCCGGTCTGCCCGGCCTGCGCTCCCGCTCACGATCATACCCATTGCGAGACGCGTTTACATGGGTTTGCGTTGCCTTTGCTGATCGCGGCATCGCTGCATAGCGCGCTCGATGGCTGGACCGTTATGGCGGGGCAAAGCCACCCCAATCTGGGCCCGGCGCTGATATTTGGGATCGCTGCGCACAAGGCTCCCGAGGGGCTCGCGCTGGGGGTGATCGCACGCGCCTCGCTGGCAACGCGGTTCGCGGCATTGAGCTGGTGCGTCACCGCCCAGGCGGCGACGCTGCTCGGCGCGGGCCTCGAACTTGCCTTCGCGCCATACCTTGGGGTGATGGTTGTGCATGCATTGCTGGCGCTGGCCGGCGGCAGTTTTCTCTATCTGGGGGGTCACGCGGTCCACGGAGAGCTTCGCCGCAGCGGCGCCGGGCCTGTTTTCTTCCCGGCTTTGACCGGCGTGGCGGGATCAAGCGTGTTGCGGCTCTTCGTACGATAACCGAATGGCAGGTCGCAGACCTGCCCCACCCTAATCGGCGGGTCCAACGCCTGCCCCACCTTAATCGCCCACGGGAGGCTTCCGCCGATGCCAGTCGGTCTGGCTCTGGAATGCGCTGCCGGTGGCGACCAGCTGATTCTCGTAAAACGGCCGTCCCACCAGTGAAATCGCAATCGGCAAGCCGTCCGCAAAACCGCAGGGAAGCGAGAGGGCGGGCAACCCCGCGAGATTGCCCGCGGGAATCAAGCCGCTCAATCCGCGAGACGACGGCCGAGGTCCGGTTTGGGGTGCGTCCAGCGGCTCGGACGCGTTCGGGGCGGTCTCCAAACGGGCCGGCGTCACCAGTATGTCGACATCCACGAACAAAGTGCGGAAGGCCTCCTGTACCAACGTCCGCACGCGCATGGCGCGGAGATAATCCACCGCCGGCACATCCAGCGAAGCCTTCAGCCCGGCGATCTGGCTGGGATCGGCAAGTTGGTCCGCTTTGCCGCTGCGAATGAAATCCTCAAAGATCGAACCCGCCTCCCCGGCGATGATCACGCTCACCAAGGCGCCGTAAGGGAAGTCCGGAAGCTTGACTTCCTTGGTCTTGAATCCCAATGCCTTGACCACGCGCAGAGCCTCCTGAAGTCCGGGCCGCATCGCGGGATCCGCCCATTCATTGAAATCGACCGGCGCGTAGCCGATGGTGAGATCGGAGGGTTTGCGGGCGAATTGCGGATTGTAGCTGAAGCTTTTCCCAGCCGATCCGGGATCCTCATCGTCCGAGCCGGCGATGACGTGCAGCACCAGCGCGCAGTCTTCGGCGGAGCGGCAAATCGGTCCGATTTTATCGAGAGTCCAGGACAGGGCCATGGCTCCGCGGCGGCTCACCAGGCCGTACGTGGGTCTGAGTCCGGTGACGCCGCAGAACGCGGCGGGAGTAAGAATCGAACCGGAGGTTTCGGAACCCAGCGCAAACGTGACCAACCCCGCGGCAACCGCCGCAGCGGAGCCGCTGGAGGAGCCGCCGCTCCAGCGCGTCCGATCCCAGGGATTCAAGCCGGCGCCGGTGAGCGAGGCCGAAGCGAAACGATAATCGCCGCCGCCCGCCAGCTCCACCATGGCCAGCTTACTCGTCAAAATCGCGCCCGTCTTGTTCAGCTTCTGAATTACCTCAGCGTCTTCATCGAACATCTGATTCGCCAAAGGCCGCGCACCCCAAGTGGTCGGCTTGCCCTTGACGGCTAGCAGATCCTTGGCTCCATAGGGAATGCCTTGCAAGGGACCGCGCGTGCGATCGCGCTTCAACTCGTCATCGACCTCGCGAGCCTGCTTGACGGCCTGATCGCGCAAGGAAAGCGCCAGAGCGTTATAGCGCGGCGCGAGCCGTTCCATTCGATCGCAGAAAGCGCGTGTCAGCTCGACAGCGGAGAACTCCTTGGCGCGCAACTTCGCGTTGATCTCGGTGATGGTGCTGAAGAAGACGCTGGAGAAATCGGCCATAGGCGTTTCAGGAGGGGATCAGGCTCGAAAGTGGACCGCAGGCTCGGTAGTTTGCGGAAGGTTCACTATGGCGATACGCTGCGCATCGCGCTGAAGGCTCTGCCGCGCGGCCTGAGCGTCGGCGTCAGAGCTTGGAGGGGGAGCTTGGCTTTCCCCAACACGGACGAGCGCGACGCCAGCCGCGCCAGCCCCCAGAAGTCCAACAATGTGGCGGCGATTAGGACCCATGAGGCCATTATAGGCCCGGTGGTCCGGCGCCTAACGGGCGTCTTTCTATCCTTTACGGACTCCGAGAGTCTCGAGCGCGGCTTTCTCCATCACGGCGCGAGGCGCGCGATCTCCGGTCCAGATTTCAAACTGTCGCGCGGCTTGCTCGATGAACATTTCCAAGCCGGGAATAATGGTTGCGCCCTGCGCCTTGGCACGTTTCAGCAGCGCGGTCTCGATCGGCGTGTACACCATATCGAACACCAATTCGGCGGGGATACGATCGTGGAAAAAGCACTCTTCGATACGCGGCGTCATCCCAATGGGCGTGGCGTGAATCAGCACGTCGAACATGCGCGCTTCGGCTTGATCGCGAGGCAGCGCCTCTGCTCCGCACACCGAGGCCAGCGCGCGTACGCGGTCCAGATTCCGTCCCGTGATCGCCAGTTTGGCTCCGGCGGCCGCCAGCGTGAACGCCGCCCCGCGCGCCGCGCCGCCGTTGCCTACCACCAGGACAGAGCTTTTCGCGATACGCACGCGGCGCTCCAGCGGAGCTGTCACGCCGGCGGCGTCGGTGTTGGCTCCGCGCCACTTCCCTGCTTTGCGCCAAACCGTGTTGACGGCTCCGATGCGCCGCGCCGCCGGTTCCACCTGGTCGAGGTAGCGCAGGATCTTTTGCTTGTGCGGAATGGTGACGCTGAAGCCGGTCAAAGGGAGCCGTTCGGCCAGGAGCATGAAATCCTTCAGCCGGCCCGGTTGCACCAGGAACGGGAGATATACGGCGTCGGCGCGGCGAGCCTGAAACGCGCGGTTATGCACCGCCGGCGAGATGGAGTGGCGCACGGGATCGGCAATCACCCCGTAGATGCGCGCGTCGCGAGAGAACCTGCCGATGCGGTAGATGTTACGAAGCTGGCGCGCGCACACCTGACCCGACGCTGTTCCATCGGCCGCGTTGGGCGCGGCGTAGGTGTACATGCCGCCGAACGCGGGCGACAGGACCCGGGTGGCAAATCCAATCTCTCCCATTGCCAGCACTATGATCGGCGTCTTGGGATTGCCGCGAGCCAACGCGAGCACGCGATGACTGTCGGAAGGCTTGCGTGCGGTGGTGACCACCTTGTATCCGTCCGCCGGAATGCGCGTCATCCGGCGCAGAACCGAATCGAGACGCGGCGGCGTGCCCCCATAGTTGTGATAGGAGATCAGGAGCAGGCAGCCGGAACGTAAGCGGGCCAGATGCTCGGAGCAGTTTTCGGCGCTCTCGATTTCCACGTCCACGGCGCGGACGCCGGCGTCGCGGGCGGCCTCCAGAATACGGATCTGCTCATCGACGCTGCCGTGAAACCGTCCATTATTCTGGCGGCGGCGGCAGGTGGCGAGCAACACACAATCGGGATGGCGCGCCAGGAACTTTCGAATGGCCGCGATACCCCGCTCAGGAAACGGCAGATAATCCAGACGAAACTCGAGGAAGCGCTCCCCCGCCTCGTATTCGATACGGGCATGGCTGAGCAATGCTTCCACGTCCTCGAAGCCGAGTGCGATGCAGATCTGTGGAAAAATTGTCCGCGCAGGCATCCCGAGCCAACACACTATATCACTGTTTGCACCCCCTTCATCAAATGGCGCTGCTGTCAGCATTTCTGAATAGATGCTGCCACCAAAGGTGGCGAGCGCGGACAGACGGCGTTGTAATAGAGAATAAGAATCGGCGGCCACACCATGTTGCGAAATGAGAGTTCGCGTGATCGCGCGATCCGGGCCGCGGTTGGGGCCGCTGCGCTCGCCGTCTGGGGGTTGTCTCCATTGCAGGCGGGCGCGGCGTTGGTCCTCAGCCCGGACGGCATCACTGTCTATGACAGCGTGAATAACATCAGTTGGCTCGCCGATGCGAATTTGGCGGCGACCAGCCGCTTCGGCCTTCCGGCATGCACCGCTTCCGGCGCGGAGCCGTGCGTCAACGCAAGCGGCTCGATGAGCTACTCGTCTGCGGCCGCCTGGGTGGAAGCCATGAACGCCGCCAATTATCTGGGGCACACCAATTGGCAACTCCCCACCACGCCGATCACCGATAAGGGTTGCGGGAAAACGGGGCCGCAAGACAATTCGTTCGGGTTCAATTGCTCGCTGGGGGCGCTGGGGTCGCTGTACTACAATGCATTGGGTCTGAAGGCGCCCAACCCCGCCGTTCCCATTCCCAACAACACGACTGGCCCCTTCAGCAATTTCCAACCTTATCTGTATTGGTCCCAGAGCCCCGGCCAGGGCGGCAATGCAACTCTTTCCTTCAACAGCGGGTTTCAGGGCGCAAATACGGTGGATAATTTCCTGTACCTGCTGCCGATGATCCAGGGCAAGATTTCTGGAACGCCGCCCGCCAGCGGCAACGGCCTCGAAGTCAATCCTGGCGGGCAGACGGTCTACGACCCTGTGACCAACGTCACTTGGTTGGCGAACGCCAATTTGGCCGCTACCGACACCTTCGGCCTGCCGCCCTGCACCAGTCCTACCAGCCCGGCACTCTGCATCAACCCGGACGGAGCGATGACATTGGCCTCCGCGAATCAATTCATCTCCAACATGAACGGGTATAACAGCGCCGGCTATCTCGGCCAGACACACTGGGAATTGCCCACGATGGAGACCTGCACGGGCTATAGCTGCGCCGATAGCGGCAATCCGTTGGTTGAATTGTTTTATGGCCAACTGGGATTGAGCGCAGGCACGCCCGTGGTCCCGACGCCGGACATCGCCGTCGGCCCGTTCACAGACATACAACCGTATCTCTATTGGAGTTGCGAAGCTGCCACGATTCAGGACGCTTGCCAAGCCGCTGGCCCAGCCCCTGGCTTCGAGTGGAGCTTCTCCTTTGGCAATGGCTTTTTGGGCACCGATATCCTGGCGAACGATTTGTATGTCACCGCTTATTTTGTCGGCGCTCCATCCCTGGCTTCCGGTCCGGTGATTGCAGAGGTCGCCAATGCTGAGGGCGAAAATCCGGCCATTGCGCCCAACACCTGGGTGGAGATCAAGGGCGCAAGCCTCGCGCCTTCGGGCGATTCGCGGGTATGGCAAGCCTCGGACTTCGTTGGCAATCAATTGCCGATGCAGCTGGATCAGGTCAGCGCGACGGTGAACGGCAAGAGCGCGTATGTGTACTACATCAGTCCGGCACAGATCAATATTCTCACGCCGCCCGACGCGATGAACGGCCCGGTGCAGGTGGTGGTCACCAACAACGGGGCGGTGAGCGCAAGTTTCACAGCGCAGGCGCAAGCCCTTTCACCGTCATTTTTCGTCTTTAATGGCGGACCATACGTGGCCGCGCAACACAGCGCGGATTACAGCCTTCTCGGCCCGGTGAGCCTTTCCGTCCCTGGCTATACATTCACACCGGCCAAGCCCGGGGAGACGGTGCTGCTCTACGCCAATGGCTTCGGACCGACCTCGACGCCGGTGGTGAGCGGATCGACCACGCAAACGGGAACCTTGTCGCCGCTGCCCGTGATCAAAATAGGGGGAATCGGGGCCTTTGTGCAATTCGCCGGTCTGGTCGCCGACGGCCAGTATCAATTCAATGTCGTGGTGCCCTCAGGTCTCGCAAACGGCGATCAATCGATCACCGCCACCTATAACGGCCAGACCACGCAGGTTGGAACCTTAATCACCATCCAGAATTGATGCTGCAAGTGACGCAAAGCATAGTCATTACCAGACGATCAGATCGTAGCGTTTGACACCGTCGGCCTGTTCAGCATCCTCCACGAACAGAATGGGGTCGCTTTTCAGATATTCAACGCCGATCTGTGTTTGAGAAACGCCGCAGCATAGGAGCGCATTCGCCGCGGCCGATACGCGCGGAGGAACCGTGTGCACGCTTCGGTACGTGCTATAGCCGGTCCTGAGCCACTGAAGATCGGACGAATTCACAAGCCAACCGAAAAGCGTAGCGAGCACGACCGCGGCGACACCGACGACCGCGGCGCGGCCCCACTGCCGCCCGAGGCATACGAGCGCCACCAAAGCGGCCATGCCCAGGAGTTGCCAGCGGATTGCGCGCCAGAGCATGCCGAGTTTCGCGCGTCTCTTGTATTTGGCGACGGCTTCGGCATCGAGGATCGGCATGCCAAGCTGCCACAGTGCGCGCTGCACGACGGTCAGAGAAACGACGGTTGTATCGGGGTTGAGGCGCTGCGATGGATTCGTGGGGCGGGCCATGGCGGGATTCTCCTACGACCCAATTATAAAACCTCGCGATGAAAATGGACGAACAATTTGCGGTGACGAAGATGAAATATCGAGACGCGCTGCGCATTCCGCAACGCTGAACTCGGGGATTTCCCTGATCGACACCTGCACGGCGGAATGAAACAATCGCGTTGAATGGGTTACCGGATTCTTATTGCTCTCCTCGCCGTGTCCTTCGCGGCCCAGAGCCAACCTAGCTGCACCGGAGCCGCCCTCGACGTCGATTATCATTGCGCCTGCATCAAAGACCCCAATAGCCAGCACTGCGCGATGGTCAAGGCCGGGTTCTACAATCCGCGCGACTTTAGTAAGCCGAATGGCCTGGGTTTGGGCGGAACGATGGCGCCGCCTGCGAGCGGGACCGCCGCGCCATCCCCAAGCCGGACCGTCGCGCCATCCCCAAGCCGGACCGTCGCGCCAGCGCGGCCGCAGCAGGCCCGCGTGGTTCCGTTGGCGCACAAAGACTATTTGCGTTTCCTCCCAGCCAATGCTCAACTGGCGGCGGGCATCGATTTCGAGAAGGCTTTCCAATCGCCGGAGCTGATGACTGCCTTGTTCGCGGAGTCCGAGGGGAGCGGCAGCCGCAGCAAGGTTATGGGCGCGTTAAAAGAGATGGATCATTTGTGGATTTCGTTCGCCCCTCCCAACGACGTCGTCGTCCTGATGACCGGCAAGTTCGAGCAAGGCGTCGCGGCGGGGATGTTCTACGCGCAAGGGATCCAGCCGGTGTTTCTGGGTGGAGCGCACGCAATGATGATCGGCTCAGAGCCATCGATTCAAGCTGCGTTAGCTCGGCTCGCAAAACCTGCCGCAACCGGTGGATGGGTGGCGCGCCGCGCACGGGAGTTGTCCAAAGATCATGAGACGTGGGTCGTTACGGAGCCGCCGCCCGGGACCAATCAGGCCGCGTCCGCGCTCCCTCCGATCCGCCAATTCTCGCTGGGCTTTCGGCTGACCGGCGAGGCGGGCATGGATGGCGAGGTTGTCACGGACTCCGAGGCTAGCGTCGAGAAAATTGCCGCATGGGTGGAGAAGATGAAAGCCGGCATTCGCGAGAAGACGGGCGTCGGAGCGCTGGATTCGCTCACCGTCGAGCGTGCCGGCGCCAGTCTGCGGTTTGCCGTAAAGGACGACTCGCTGCTGGATGGCGAGGCAGGCAAGACCGCGATGAGTTCCGATTTCGGAGTCGAAGTCTACAGCGTAATCATGGGTGGCTTCCCAGGAATGCCCTCCCGGACGGTAGCCGAGGACAAGCTGCGCGCGGTGAAGGCAGGAATGCAGCGCGAGGAAATTCTGAGCCTGCTGGGGCCGCCGTTATCGGTGACCTCGATCCAAGGGCTGGATACACCACGCGAAACCTGGACCTACCAAATCCCCTTCGGCAGGCAGCTTTCGGTGCGGCTCGACGGCGGCGTCGTTAGCGCGCCTCCGCGTTAGTACGAGCGTGTTGGAGCAGGGATTCCGCGGACGGCTCTCGCGTTACACTAGCAGCGTGACCTCCAGGTCTAACCCCAGCGGGTTCAAGCCCACGCATGTCCTCGCTTTGATCCTGCTGCTGATTCCTTCCGCGGCGTTCCTGTGGCGCAACTCCGACATGCCGCAGTTCGGCGATATTCACGACGACAGCCTCTACTATGTTTCCGCGAAGTCGCTCGCGGCGGGCGACTATCGCATCGAAAGTCTCCCGGGACGACCATTTCAGACCAAGTACCCGCCGCTCTATCCGCTGCTGCTCTCGATCGCATGGCGGATGAATCCGCAGTTTCCCGCGAACCTGCCTATTGCGGGTTGGATCTCCTGGCTGGCTCTACCCCTGATGCTGGCCCTGCTGGCCGCGCTGTATCCGCGCATGGGAATCGAAGGATGGCGAAGCTGGCTGCTGCTGATTCTGCTGGCGGCGAATCCTTATGTGATTCTGTTCAGCAGCCGGCTGCTCTCCGAGCTCTGGTTCACCGCGATGCTTGCGGGAGTGCTGCTGCTGGTTGAGAAGGCCGCGAAGACGGAGACAAGTGTTCCGTGGGCGGTCGCGGCCGGGCTGCTGGCCGGGCTCGCGTACCTGATGCGATCCGCAGGCATCGTTCTGTTGGGGTCCGGTTTCCTGTACCTTTGGATGCGAGGGCAGCGGCGGAAGGCCGTGGTCTTCGCTGCGGTCATGTTCCCCTTCGTTGGCGCATGGATGCTGTGGGCGCGCCTGCATCTGCTTCACACCGACGACGCGGCCTTGGTCTATTACACCGACTACTTCCGCTATGAGGTCTATAACGTTTCCATCCACAATCTGCATCTGGTTTTGTGGAAGAATCTGGACGGCTTGGTGTCGAGTCTCGGCTACCTCATTCTTCCCAATGTCACTTCTTCGTTGTTCATGAAGATTCTGGCGGAGCTGATCGGCGTGGCGATGATCTCGGGGATCGTGCGGCTGGTTAAAAGCGGGAAGGCAGTACATTACGCGATCTTCGCAGCGGGCACGGCGTTCATGCTGGTGATTTGGCATTTTCCGCCGAACGAACGGTTCGTTCTGCCGCTGGCGCCGCTGGGGTTCGCGGGCTTAGTCACGGAGATGGAACACTTCGTGGGCATGGCTCGCGCGGGGCTGAAGCATCGCGAGGCTTCGCAGAGGGTGGCTGCGGCAGTGATGCTCTCCCTGGTCGGCCTGATGTTTTTGGGAGCGGCCGGACTTCAGGCTTACGTGGGCGGAGCGTTTCTGGGAGAAACCGCGAATGAATACCGGACGCGCAACATAGATTATCGCGGCGCGTATGCGTGGATTCGGGCAAATCTGCCGCAGGACGCGGCGCTACTGGCCTACAATGACCCCGTGCTGTATCTGTACACCGGGCGGCCTTCCATCAGCCGGCCTTTACCGCCGTACATTTGGTACGCGAGCGATCGCGCCCGGGCCGTGGAAATGTACCGAAGCCTGGCGCCCTATGCTCGCGAACACGGCGCCGGCTACGTCTATTTCACGACCGCGGATATGCGCCGCGACATGGATGCCGAGGACGTGACGGAGATCGAGAACGCGGTTCGCTCGAATGCCGCCTTCACGCGAATTTTCCAGTACGGCATCGGGACCATTTACCGCGTGGATGATCCTGCCGGGCTCTTGCGGCCGACCGCGGCATACACCGCGGCGCCGACCACCACGATCACTAACCCAGGCCAGGTTGTCGCCGGGCGGTAAGCAAAGAGCACGATCAGGATGACGCTCGCGACTAAGATGTATGTCGCCGGCAGAATCGGATATCCGATTACTTTGTAGGGCCGCTCTCTTCGCGGTTGCTTGATGCGCAGGCGGAATACCGCGGCGATTGTCAGAATATAAAACAGCAGCGCCGCGGAGACCACGTAATCGAGCAGGTTGCTGTATAAGTTCCCGTATTGGCCCGTGGCGGGGTTAAAGGTTCGCGGCAGCACAAGAGCGCAAGCCCAGACGCCCTGCATCGCCAGCGACCATCCGGGAACTCTGGCGCGATTCAGATGGCCCGCGCGAGCAAAGAACAGTCCGTCCTTGGCCATCGCATAGTAGGCGCGCGCTCCGGCTAGGATCAGGCCGTTAGTGCAGCCGAAGGTCGAGATCATGATCGCGATCGCCATCAGCACCGGCCCATAGCCGGGAAAGATGGTTTCAAGAGCGGCTGTGGCCACACGGTCCGAGGCCGCGTGTTGAATCTCAGGGAGCGGCAACACCGCCAGATACGCGACGTTGGCTAGCACGTAGAGCCCGATGACGGCGCCGCATCCGATGGCCATGGCGCGAGGCAGATTGCGATGGGGATCGCGAACCTCGGCCGCGATGAACGTGACATCGCTCCAGGCCGTGGCGGCAAACAACGATCCGGATTGCGACACGCACAACGCGATCATCAGTCCGAATGCGCTGCCGGCGGCCACGCCCAGCGCGGGATCGAAGCTTCCGAGCGCGAAGGGATGGGAGAAATTCGCCGCGACCGCCCGAGCATTCCAGCCCAGCAGCAGTCCGGCCAGGACCAGAGCCGCGAGTGCCGCGACCTTCGCCGAGGTGAAGATGTTTTGCACGATCTTGCCGTAGTGCAGACCGCGCGAGTTGGACCAGGTCAGCAGCACGATCACCGCGATCGCCGTAAGCTGCGCGGTGGAAAGCGACAACGCGTAGCCCTGGGAGATGTGGATGGGAGCGATGAGGTAACGGTTCTCGGCCACGGGCGGAAATAGCAGCGAGAGGAAGCGCGCGAACGCCACGGCGACGGCGGCGATGGTCCCGGTCTGGATTACCGTGAACAGGGTCCAGCCGTACAGGAAACCCCACAGCGGTGAGTAGGCCTCACGAAGGAACACATAAACTCCGCCGGCGTGCGGGAACATCGCGGCCAGCTCCCCGTAACACAGCGCGGCCGCAATGGTCAGGACACCGGTAAGAACCCAGGCGGCCAGCAGCCAACCGGGACTGTTGAGCAGCCTCGCCATGTCCGCCGAGACGATGAAGATCCCGGATCCGATCATGGCGCCCATGACGATCATGGTGGCGTCGTAGAGGCCCATGCCGCGAACGAAGGTTGTGGATTCGGTGATTGCAGGCTGGCTCACGGTCAGTCTGAATTGTAGCCGAAGCTCCGTCGCGCGCGCCGTCGAATAAAATGAAGAGGCTCACTACTCTTAGAGCAAGCTGCCATGGGCGAACCAAGACGTTGGTTGGATATATACCACCTAAAGACGACCCTTGAGGCGCACGGAACCAGCCTCAACACCATAAAAGAATGGCGTGCCGGTGAGTTCGCGGCCGGTCGCCCTTCCGGGTTCGATGACTATTTTGCCGCTCATCGCCTGTGTCGGAAGTGCGAGTGCACCGGCTTAGTGATGCTTGGAAAGGATGGCGACGGCCACACGCGGTGGGACGTATGCCCAGTTTGCGAGGGTTCTGGCACGCTCCCTGGACGGATCTGAGTCTTCGGGCGACTATTCGCGCACCAGATTGACGATCTCTTGCTTGTGCTGTTCCGCCACCCTGATGAGCGCTTCGATCTGGCTGTCGTGCGCGACCACACTCGCAGCAAGGGCCTCCACAATCCCGGTGAGCCTGTCCAGCCGCTCGTCCAATGTCACTGGCGGCGTCATGACCTACTCTTCGGGCGCTTCGCCCTCTTCCTTGCCCTGCTGGATCGCCTTCATGCGTTCCTCGCGCCGCTTGGCGCGATCCGCCGCGCGCTTGACCAGTTCGCTGCCGACCAGCTCCACCATGGCCTGCTCGGCTCCATCGCCTTTGCGCCAGCCCAGCCGCACGACGCGGGTGTAGCCGCCGTTGCGCTGCCCGAAGCGTGTGCCCAGCTTGTCGAACAGCTTCTTGACGGCGTCGGGAGTCTCGAGAAACGCCGCGGCTTGACGGCGGGTATGCAGCGTATCGCGCTTGGCCAGCGTGATCATCTTGTCCACCAGCGGTCTTACGGCCTTCGCCTTAGGAACGGTGGTGACCACGCGCTCATGCTCGATGATGCTGGTCACCAGACCTTTGAACAGCGCCTTGCGCGACGCAATGTTGCGCTTTAGCTTGTAGCCGGATATGTTGTGTTTCATTTTGCGTTTGAGGGCTCGCGGCTATTCCGCCAGCGGCGCTTCTTCCCCCTCTTCGTCGTCTATATCGTCGATGTCGTCGGCTTCGTCGTCCGAAATATCCACCGGAATCTCGGCGCCGAGCACGGCGGGCGTCCCGCTCGGCGAAACCAGACGGCCCTGCGCGTCGAACTTCATCCCGAAGGACAGGCCCAGACCGCCCAGAATCTCCTTTATCTCGTTCAGCGATTTGCGCCCGAAATTCTTGGTGCGCAGCATCTCCGCTTCGGTCTTCTGCACCAGGTCGCCGATGGTCTGTATGTTGGCGTTCTTGAGGCAGTTGTAGGAACGGACGCTCAGCTCCAACTCCTCGACGCTGCGGTTGAGCACTTCGTTCATCTGGCTCAGCGCGCGCTCGGCCGGCTCCTCGGTTGTCTCCGGCAGCTCCTCGAAGTTGATGAAGATGGTCATGTGGTCCTTCAACAGCTTGGAGGCTTGGCCGATGGCGTCGGCCGGCGAGATCGCCCCATTGGTCCACACCTCGATGGTGAGCTTATCGTAATCCGTCATCTGGCCCAGCCGAGCCGCCTCGACCGAAAAATTCACCTTGCGCACCGGCGAATGCACTGAGTCGATGGGGATGTAGCCCAGCGGCAGGTCTTCGTCGTTGTTGCGGTCCGCAGCCACATAGCCGCGCCCGGATTTGAGGCGCATCTCGATCGATAGCTTGCCGCTTTCGCCCACCGTGGCGATGTGCATGTTGCGGTCCAGCACTTCGATATCGGCGTCGGTCTCGATCTGGCCGCTCATCACCTCACCCGGAGCATCGGCCCGGAGGCGCACCGTGCGCACACCCTCGCCCATCATCTTGAACGGGACCTGCTTCAGATTGAGGATGATGTCGGTGGCGTCCTCGACAACGCCCGGGATCGGGCTGAACTCATGCGCCACGCCCTCGATACGCACCGCCGTAATGGCGGCGCCTTCAATGGAGCTCAGCAGCACGCGCCGCAGGCCCGTGCCGATGGTCGACCCGAAGCCTCTCTCAAAGGGCTGCGCGGTGAACATCCCGTAGCGGTCGTTAAGCGTCTCGGTATTGGCAACCAACCGCTTGGGTTTCTGGAATCCTTTGAACATGGTTTCGTGCCCCCCTTTACTTCGAATACAATTCGACGATCAATTGCTCATTCAACTGGATCTGAACCAGGTCGTCGCGCTTGGGTTGACCCAGCACGCGGCCCTTCAGGTTCTCGCGATCCACTTCCAGCCAGTTGGGGCTAGGGGCATGCGCCGTGGCATCACGTGCATGCAGAATCATGGGATTCTGGTGGCTTTTCTCGCGAACTTCAATGACGTCGTCCGGCTTCACCGTAAAGGACGGAATGTTGACGCGCCGCCCGTTTACGTTGATGTGCCCGTGCCGCACCAGTTGACGGGATTGCGCCCGCGAGGTTCCAAAACCCATGCGGTAAATCACGTTGTCCAGCCGGCGCTCCAGCATGTTGAGCATGTGCTCGCCGGTCACGCCCTTCATAACCAGGGCCTTTTCATACAGATTGCGGAACTGGCCTTCGAGCAACTGGTAATAACGGCGGGCTTTTTGCTTCTCGCGAAGTTGCAGCCCGTAGCCCACGATCTTGGGTTTGCGATCCTTACCGTGCTGCCCCGGAGCAAAATTGCGCTTTTCGATGGCGCACTTCTCGGTATGGCAGCGCTCGCCTTTCAGAAACAACTTCATGCCCTCGCGCCGGCATTGCCGGCACACTGGGCCGATATATCGAGCCAAATGGAACCTCCCTTATTGCTACTCAAACAAAGTAGGTGCAGTTTACAGGCGCTACGCGCCCTTCGTCCTGCTTTCAAAAGCGAACTACACTCGCCGCTTTTTAGGCGGCCTGCATCCGTTGTGCGGGATCGGAGTCTTGTCCTTGATGTTCCGCACCTCCAAACCCGCCGTCGCCAGAGCGCGCACGGCCGATTCGCGGCCGGCCCCCGGGCCGCTGACGGCGACTTCCACGCTTCGCAATCCCGATTCCTTGGCCTTATTGGCGGCCGTGAGCGACGCTTGCTGCGCGGCGAACGGCGTGCCCTTGCGGGACCCGCGGAATCCGAGCGAACCCGAGCTGGACCACGATAGAACGTTCCCCATCGTATCCGTGATGGTGATGATGGTGTTGTTGAAGGAGGCTTGGATGTGAACCAGCCCCGACGGCACCACTTTTTTTTCCTTCTTCTTGAAGGTCTTCTTTTTTCCGGCTTTGGCCGGTGCTTTTGCCATGTGAGAATCCCGCCCTTACGTCTTTGCCGACGCCTTCTTCTTGTTAGCCACGGTGCCTCGCCGCGGACCCTTCCGCGTTCGCGCATTGGTATGCGTTCGCTGGCCCCGCACCGGGAGCCCGCGCCGATGGCGCAATCCCCGGTAGGAGCCCATCTCGATCAACCGCTTGATGTTCATCGAGAGCTCTTTGCGCAGATCGCCTTCGACCGAGCCCTCCGCTTCCAGAATCTGACGGATACGATTGACTTCGTCCTCGGTCAGATCGGCGACCTTCTTGTCGGGATTCACGCCCGCGCGATGGCACAGGCTCTTGCTGCGCGTGCGCCCGATTCCGTAGATGTAGGTTAGGCCGATTTCGGTCCTCTTTTTCGCCGGTAAATCCATTCCTGCCAGACGAGCCATGCGTTTCTCCTTTTGGCGCCTTACTCTTAACCCTGCCTCTGCTTATGCTTCGGGTTCACGCAGATCACGCGCACCACCCCGTAGCGATGAACCAGCTTGCACTTATCGCACATTTTCTTGACCGATGCTCTTACCTTCATAATCTAAGCGGCCGGCGGCCGGTCCTTTCTTTTCAATCGATTGCGTCTACGGCCTAGTCAGCACCCACGGCCCGTTCGCGGTCACCGCCACGGTGTGCTCGAAATGGGCCGAATACTTGCCATCCTCGGTCACCGCGGTCCACTTATCGGGCTTGACAAGGCTGCCCGGCTTACCGGCGTTCACCATCGGCTCGATAGCCAGCACCATGCCCTCCTTCAAGCGCGGATTCTCGCTGCGCCGGTCGACATAATTGGGAATCTGCGGCTCCTCATGCATCTGTGTTCCGATGCCGTGCCCGACGAACTCCCGCACCACCGTGAACCCATTGGAGGTGACATGCCTCTCCACCGTGCCGCAAATATCGAACAGCCGGTTGCCTGGCCGCGCTTTATCGATCGCCAGCTCCAGCGACTCCCGGGTTACATCCAGCAGCCGCCGCGTCTCGTCCGAAATTTCTCCCACCGCCACCGTCACGGCCGAATCGCCATAATACCCGTTCAATTGCACACCGGTATCGATGGAGACGATGTCGCCAACTTTTAGCACCCGGCGCTGCGACGGCATCCCGTGCACAATCTCCTCATTCACCGAAGTACACAGCACGAAAGGAAACTTGGTTCCGGCGGCGGCGGTCGAATAGCCCTTGAATGCCGGCCGCGCGCCCGCGTCCGACATCATCTTTTCCGCCGTCACTTCCAATTCGTACGTCGTCACTCCCTCACCCACCATTTTCTTGAGCGTGTCCAGAATCTTCCACACCAGCAGGCCGGCGGCGCGCATCTTTTCGAGCTCCGCCAAATTCTTACGCACGATCATTTCCGTTTGCCGAGTTCTCCCTGAATCAAATCCTCAATCCGCCGCGCGATCGCTTGCGGAGACGCATCCGCGCCCTCGACCTCGAAAGAGGCATAGCCAGCGCCTTTCAGGAACTCCAGCACTGGCGCGGTTTGCCGCTCATAGGAGCGCAATCTCTCTCCCACCACTTCCGGACGATCGTCGTCCCGCACCAGCAGCTTCGATCCGTCGTAATCGCAAACCTCCGAAACCGTCGGCGCATTGGATGTCACGCTGTATAACGCGCCGCACGTGGGGCACTGGCGGCGGCCGGAGAGCCTGGCAATAATAACATTATAATCGACTTTCAGATGCACCACCAAAGGGCTGATCCCCTTGGCGGCCAACACGGCCGAAAGCAATTCCGCCTGATGCACTGTGCGCGGAAATCCATCCAAAATAAAACCCTTCTCGCAGTCGGGCTGCTCGATCCGATCCTCCACCATGCGGTTGACCACATCGTCCGGCACCAAACCGCCGGTTTGCATGACCCGGGCGGCCTCCATCCCTAGTGCGTCTCCCGCCGCCACCCGCTCTCTCAACATATCGCCGGTAGAGATATGCGCGATTCCCAAGGATTGACGCAAGAACTTCGCCTGCGTGCCCTTTCCGGAACCGGGAGGCCCGAATAAAATGAGGCAGAGCCTGTGCATTGATCGGCGATGACGTGTCCGGCCCGGATAGTCAAAATCAGATACTGCTGCGCCGCCCCCGGATCCGTCCCGCCCGCGGCGTGAACCCCTCATAATGGCGCATGATCAACTGCGCCTCGATCTGATTTACGGTGTCCATCGCCACACCCACTACGATCAGCAGCGACGTGCCGCCGAAATAAAAATTCACGTTCAGGCCGTTCAAAATCCAGCGCCAGAAGTGCGCATCGATCCAGTTGCCGATCAAAGGTAAATGCTGGAGGTTGATGCCCTGGATCATGATCTGCGGCAGCAGCGAGAGAACCGCCAGATACAGGCCGCCCACTACCGTGATCTTGGTCAGAATCTTATCCATGTACTCCGCCGTATTGCGACCCGGCCGGATGCCCGGAATAAAGCCGCCGTACTTGCGCATGTTGTCGGCCGCTTCATTGGGATTGAAAATAATGGAAACGTAGAAGAAACAGAAGAAGATGATCAGCACGGTGTACAGCAGATAATACAGCGGCTGCGCGCCCCGGATGGCGTCCAGCATGCCTGACAGCGCCGGCGAGTTCTTGACGAAATCCACTTGCAGCAGCGTCTGCGGAAACGCGAGAAGGGAACTGGCGAAAATCACGGGAATGACGCCGCCGGCGTTGACCTTAAGGGGCAGATGCGTCGATTGCCCGCCCATCATGCGCCTGCCGATCACACGCTTGGCGTACTGCACCGGAATGCGCCGCTCGCCGCGCTCCACCAGCACGATGAAGCCGACCACGCACACCATCATCGACAGAATGACGATCAGATGAAATGCGTTCCAGTCCCCGGTTTGGATATGGTTGACGATGTCCTGAATCGCGCGAGGCAGCCCCACCACGATTCCCGTGAAGATGATCAGGGACATGCCATTACCGATGCCGCGCTCCGTGATCTGTTCGCCCAGCCACATGATGAACGCCGTGCCCGTGGTGAGACTCACCATGGCCAGCATGGTGAACCCGAACCCGGGATTGGTAACGAATCCCTGCGAACTGCTGGCCAGGCTAATCGCGATTCCGAAGCTCTGCATCATCGCCAGACCCACGGTAAGATAGCGGGTCCACTGGGTGATCTTGCGGCGGCCGATCTCGCCTTCCTTCTGGAGTTTTTCAAGCGTCGGCACCACCACCGTCAACAACTGAAGAATGATCGACGCCGTGATGTAGGGCATAATGCCCAGCGCGAAGATGGTCAGCCGGCGGAAACTGCCACCGCTGAACAGATTCAGGTAGCCCAGGAAGCCACCCTGATTCTGATCCACGAAATTCTCAAAGCGGAGCGTGTCGATGCCTGGAATCGGGATGAAGGATCCCAAACGATACACCGCCAGCAGCGCCAGCGTGAACATGAGCCGCTTGCGCAGGTCCGCGACCTTGAAAATGTTCGCTACCGCTTCTACGAACTTCATAACCCCCCCCTCAGTTCCAGCCGTTCAGTCCTTGGAGGCCCCGATCACCTCAAACGCCCCGCCTGCGGCTTGAATCTTATCGCTGGCGGACTTTGAAAATACATGCGCGTGCACCGAAATCTTGCGTTTCAGTTCCCCCGCGCCCAGAACCTTGAGGCCGTCCTTCAATTTGTGAATGACGCCCATTTGGAGCAACTGCTCCGGACCGAAACTATCGCCCTCCAGCGCTTCGAGACGGCCCACGTTCACAATAGCGTATTCCTTGCGGAAAATATTGGTGAAACCGCGTTTAGGCAAGCGCCGGTGCAGCGGCATCTGGCCGCCTTCGAATCCGCGCATTCGCGAGTAACCCGAGACGGACTTGGCGCCCTTGGCTCCGCGGCCGGAATACTTTCCGCGCCCGGTGCCCATGCCCTGGCCCACGCGCTGCTTCTTGTGCTTCTGCCCCGCGGGCGGTCGTAATTGGCTGAGGTTCATCGCGTTTCCTTTTCTACCGTCTCTCTACTCTACGATGGCGAGCAAATGCGGGATCTTCTTCACCATACCCCGGAACGCCGGCGTATCGGGACGCACCACCGTACGATTCATTTTCTTGAGCCCCAGCGCTCGAACAATCACTTTGTGCTTTTCCGGAGTGCAAATGGGACTGCCGATCAGTTTGATCTTGATGGTCGTCGGCATTTCTAGCTCACTTTCTCCGCCGCCAGACCGCGCAGCAGGGCCACTTCGCCCTTGTCGCGCAACTGCTCCAGCGCATCGATGGTCGCCTTCACCACGTTATGCGGATTGTGAGAACCCAGCGACTTGGTCAGTACGTTCTGAATTCCCACCGCCTGGATTACCGCACGCACCGGACCTCCGGCGATTACACCGGTCCCCT
>Ga0209415_10001772_pt1 | contig 40826 bp, 31 predicted proteins | sample PeaSoiSIISIP2007_FD_187696 | JGI IMG/M metagenome (GOLD analysis project Ga0209415, IMG submission 187696) | Peat soil microbial communities from Weissenstadt, Germany - SII-SIP-2007 (SPAdes) (version 2) | ecosystem: Environmental > Terrestrial > Soil > Wetlands > Peat | place: Germany...
GCATCCGGTTCGAACCGTCGGGGCGGTGAGAGACATTACCGGGCAAAAGCAGGCCGAAGAGGAGCAGCAGAAACTGGCCACGGTGGTAGCCATGAATCCCGACTTCATCGGGATCGCCACACTCGAGGGCCGCGTCGTCTACGTCAACCACGCCGCGATGGCGCTGGTTGGACTGTCCTCGGAGGAGGCGTGCCAGAAGACCATTTTCGATTTTTTTGCGGAGGGCGCACGCATACAGGAGCGGCGTGACTTCGCTACAACTCTCAAGGGATATTGGTCCGGCGAATCGCATGTCCGGCATTTTGGAACGGGCAAGCTGATCGATGTGGAGATCACGGCGTTCCCGATCCGCGATGAACAAGGCGCACCGCTTTATATCGCGACGATTGCCCACGATATCACGCCAAGGAAGCGGGCGGAGGCGGAAAAAACGAAGCTGGAAGAGCAACTGCTTCAGACGCAAAAAATGGAGTCGATCGGCCGGCTGGCCGGGGGCATCGCTCACGACTTCAACAATTTGCTGACGGTCATCAACGGCTACAGCCGGATACTGATCGGGCGCGCCGCGCCCTCGGATCCAGCCGTCGGGAAACTGAATCAGATCCTCGAGGCGGGTCAGCAGGCCGCCGCGCTCACTCAACAGTTGCTGGCCTTCAGCCGCAAGCAGGTGATCGCTTCGCGGCCTGTCGATTTGAACGCCGCCATCGGCAGGATACTGGAGATCCTCCAACGCGTCATGGGAGAGGACGTTTCCATTACCACGGCGCTCGATCCGGCGCTGGGAACGGTTTTGGCGGACCCGGATCAGATGAATCAGGTCATCATGAATCTTGCGGTCAACGCGCGCGATGCCATGCCTCATGGCGGAGCGTTGTTGCTGGAAACTAAGAACGTCGAACTCGGGCCGGATTACGTGCGCGAACATCCTGCGCTTATCCCGGGCCGTTATGTATTGATGACCGTGACCGATAGCGGAGCGGGTATGGATGCCGCCACCATGCAATCGATATTCGAGCCGTTCTTCACCACCAAGGAAGTGGGAAGGGGAACCGGCCTGGGCCTGGCGACGGTGCATGGCATCGTGCGGCAGAACGGCGGTTGGATCCGGGTTTACAGCCAACCCGGAAACGGCACGACTTTCAAGATCCACCTGCCGCGAACCGACGCCCGCCCTGACGCCCTGACGCCCCAGGTCACGGCGCACTTGAGACGGATGGAGGGCGGGACCATCCTGGTGGTGGAGGATGAGGATAGCGTGCGCCTTCTGATGCAAGAGGTGCTCCTGGGGCACGGGTATCGCGTGCTTGTCGCCGCCAATGGGGAGGAGGCGATGCGTATCGCCGGGAAGAGCGCAAGCTCTCTCGACCTGCTGCTGACCGACGTGGTGCTGGCCGGAATGACCGGCCCTCAACTCGCGGACCTGGTACGTCCACTGAAACCGGGCTTGAAGACTCTCTACACCTCGGGCTACACGGAAAATGTAGTCGTGCGTCGCGGCGTGCTCGAGCCTGGATTTCATTACCTGCCCAAGCCTTTTACTCCGGATGGTCTGGCCCGCAAGGTCCATGACGTTCTGAGTTCCTAGCGAGCCCGCAAAGGGTTCGGCGCACCACCCTCATTACAAGCCAAGTAACGCTGCCACCGCGCTCCGTTTTGCTGGCTGTCACGCAAAAGCCCGCACAAGGCCAGCGAGGCTCTCCAACTAGCGGGAACTCGAAGCGTCTCCCCCAAGCGAGGCTCCGTTGTGCGGGCGAGTTCCTTAGACGCCGGCAAACCGGCGGTTCGGCGCGGGAGACCGAAGCGTGGAGCCGATTAGCCAGCCTACGGAGGGCCGGTCACGAAATGAGGTTGCCATTTTCGGCGGACGGTCTTCCTTCACCCTCACGATCGATGGGCGTCGAGACTCGTCTCGACGCCTATGCTTCCCGCAACGCTCTGTAAAAGCCAATCATCGCCAGGAGTGGCGACGCGGCAAGTTTGCGCCTAGATGAACGCCATGGTCTTGATGCCGGAAATGTCGAAACGCTTGCGGCAGCGGACGTTCTTGCACATGGCTTTGTCGTCCATCAGAACCATGTAACTGAGGAATTTCGCAAACCGTGCGCGGTCTCGTTCGTCGGCTCCGCGTGGAACCTGCTCCAGCTTCTTCCGCACCATCCAGCGCAAGTCGTACGTCTCCGACGTGCGGCAATAGGGACAGTTCAAGGTCGCTGGCTTGGTGGTCGGAGATTCCCGGTAAAACGCTTTTTCTTCCACTGAGTTTCGCCGGGCCCGGCTTTGCGGCCTGAACCACTACCCGGAGTCCCTTTATAACACAGCCTCTCGGACAGGCGGGAGCTGTTGTTACGCCACCGGTGTTGCGCTACCGCTTTTACGCCACGATTTCTTACGCCGGCATGAATCCGCGTACAGTAAAGATTCAGGCTGCTTTGCGCGTGCTTCGCTATTACATCACGGACCGCCGCTCGCTCGGCTCCACATCCGCCCTGCTCAAGACCATCGAGCGCAATCTTGCCCTGGGTGTGGACTCGATTCAGGTCCGGGAGAAAGACCTCTCCTCCCGCGACCTGTTTCGACTGGTCGAGCGCGTCCTCTTGTTGCCGAATCCCCGGCGCACGAAGATTCTGGTGAACGCCCGCGTGGACGTGGCACTTGCGGCCGGAGCCTCCGGCGTGCATTTTCCCAGCGGCTCGCCGGAACCCCGGCGCTGGCGCGCGATCACGCCCCCCGGTTTCAAGATAGGCGTTTCCTGCCACTCGCGCGACGAAGTCGTGGACGCCGAACAGGGCGGCGCCGATTACGTGGTTTTCGGTCCAGTGTTCCCGCCGCTCTCGAAATCCTCGGACCTCCCTCCGCGCGGACTCGAAGCGCTGGCCGATGCCGCCCGCGCGGTGCGGATCCCGGTTCTCGCGCTCGGAGGTATCACCGCGGCGAATGCCGAATCTTGCGTCGCCGCCGGAGCCGCGGGCGTGGCCGGTATCTCGCTCTTTCAGACTTGTTAAACTTTCACCGTGCCAGGTCTTGCACCAGCTGAGTCGTTTTCTCGTGCGGACGCCCGCCGGCTTCTGGGAATTTCCGAGAGGCGGCTGAAGAGCTGGGAACGCCAGAAACTAGTGCCGCCGTCGAACTCCTACGGCTTTTCCGAGTTGCTCGCTCTGCGGACCCTGATCAAGCTGCGCGCCAACCGCGTACCTCCTCTCCAGATTCGCCGCGCGCTCACGGCGCTGGCGGAAAAGCTCCGTCACATCGAAAACCCGCTGACCGATCTCAAACTCTACGCCGACGGAAGAAGAGTCCGAGTCCAGGTCGACGGTCAGGCCATGGAGGCCGAATCCGGCCAATTGCTGCTGGACTTCGATCAGGCGGAGTTGAGCCGGCTGCTCGAATTCCCCACCCACGGCCAAGCCGCGGCCGGCCGCGATCAGCGCGCGCAGGCCGAGCGCTGGTTCCAGCGGGGCCTGGAACTCGAACAAACCGGCGCGCCGGTCGATCAAGTCGTCGAGGCTTATCAGAAGGCCATCGAACTGGATGCTCACTCCGCTGGTGCGCTGGTGAATCTGGGAACCATCCAGTTCAACGCCCGAAATTGGCCCGAAGCCGAGCGGTATTACACGCAGGCGCTCGAGGTGGACCCGGAGTACGCTCTGGCGCACTTCAATGTCGCGAATCTGTACGACGAACGCGGAGACCGCGCCAAGGCGCTGGAACACTATCTGGCCGCTCTGCGTGTCTCGCCCAACTACGCCGACGCTCACTACAACGTTGCGTTGCTGTACCAGGGATCCAATCAGCACATGTCCGCGGTGCGGCATTGGATCACGTACCTGAAACTCGATTCGTCCAGCCATTGGGCGAACATCGCGCGGCGGGAGTTGGCGAAACTTCGCGAAGCGACGGTCCTGCCCGGAGCGAGAAGCTCGCTGGGAGACGCATGAAAGACGCGACGTCTCCTAAGGAACTCGCCCGCACAACGGAGCCTCGCTCGGAGGAGACGCTTGGAGTTCCTGCTGGTTTGGAGGGCCTCGCTGGCCCTGTGCGGGGATCTTCCCATACCCAAGCCCCGGGGCTTCGCGTCGGTCACGTCCATCTGAGAGTGGCGAATCTCCAACGTTCGCTCGACTTTTACCGCGGCGTGCTGGGCCTCCATCTGACCCAGCGCATGGGTGAACAGGCCGCGTTCCTCGCGGCCGGCGGATATCACCACCATATTGGCCTGAACACCTGGGAGAGTCTGGGCGGTTCGCCACCTCCCGCCGGTTCGACCGGCCTGTACCACGTGGCCCTGGTCTATCCTTCGCGTGCCGCTCTCGCCGATGGGCTCCGCCGGCTGATTGCCGCTCGTATTCCGCTCGAAGGCGCCGCGGACCACGGAGTCAGCGAGTCGCTGTACTTGCGGGATCCGGACGGTAACGGCGTCGAATTGTACTGCGATCGCCACCAGGACCAGTGGCCTCGCGCGGCTGACGGTAGCCTCGCGATGTATACGCGCGCGCTCGATCTGAAGAAGCTCCTCGCCGAGGCTCGGGAACAGCCGCCGTTGGGCCCGCGCGATCTCTAGCCCGCAAAGCGTGCGGCGGCACCATCATAACAGGCCAAGTATCGCTGCCGACGCGCTGCGTTTTGCGGGCTGTCACCTAAGAGGTCCGCAAAGCGTGCGGCGGCACCATCATTACAAGCCAAGTATCGCTGCCGACGCGCGGAGTTTACCCGCTCCGGGTTTTGCGGGCTGTTCCTCAGAAGCAAAGGTGCGGGTGCCAAAAGCGGGCGTCAAAAGAAACCTTTTAGGGTAAATTGTGACGAATTTATCTCTATTAGATTAAAGGGAATGCCGGATTAACTAAGGTGAATGGACGGAACGGACGATAGAACCACTTACAGGCCCCGATGTCCCTTGACACGCGAACCCTCGCTTTCGTCGCCGCCTTCGTCGAGCTGGTCCTCAGCCTGTTGATCGCGCTCACTTGGCGCACCCGCAAGACCTATCCTGGATTCGGACGATGGACGCTTGGAAATCTCTGCATCATTTTCACCCTGTTCTTTCTTAGCCTCCGAGGGATTGCCCCAGACTGGATAACCGTGGTGGTCGTGGACTCGCTGGGATTCCTTGCCGCGATTCTCTTGCTGGAGGGTATCCGGGAATTTCGCGGATTGAAGCCTCATCTCTGGGTGGCTTACGCCGGCGCCCTCCTCACGACGCTCATTGTCACCTACTTCAACTTGGTGGTGGATGACATCGTTACTCGCACCGAGGCCACGGCGCTATTTGCGGCGTTCGCGCTCCTGGCCAGCGGCGTCAGCCTGATGAAGGATATCCCCCCGCCCTGCAGGTTCAGCCGATGGTTCACCGGAATCTCGTTTGCCGTCGGCGGCGCTACCTTCCTGACTCGCGCTGTCTTTTATTATCTGTACCCGCAGGCGGCTGAGTCCATGGACACCTCTACGTTCACCCGAGTGTTTCTTCTGATGTTGACCATGCACACGATCACCTGGGCCTTTGGCTTCATCTTCCTGACCAACGAACGGCTAGTCGCGGATTTGAAGGAAGCGGAGAGCCGCACCGCGCGTGCGAATGAAGAACTGGCCGCGGCCAGCGTGCGCGCAAACCTGATGGCGCAGCGCGCTACCTCTGCCGACGCAGCCAAGAGCGAGTTTCTCGCCAACATGAGTCACGAGATCCGGACGCCCATGAACGGAGTGCTCGGCATGGCAGGCTTGTTGCTCGATACCGATCTCACGGCTGAGCAAAGGGAGTTCGCGGAGATGCTCCGCAAATCGGGGGACAACCTGCTCATGGTCATCAACGACCTCCTGGACTTTTCGAAAATGGAGGCCGGCCGGCTGGCGATCGACCCCCATCCCTTCGATCTCCCGGAACTCATCGATGACGTGGTTGCGTTACTCCGGCCCGCGGCGGAGCACAAGGGCCTTCGACTCACCGCCGAGTATCCCACGCTCGAGTGCGCCCGGCTCATCGGCGACGCCGGCCGCATTCGCCAGGTGTTGACCAATCTTGCGGGGAACGCCGTGAAGTTTACACCCAGCGGCTCGGTTCGAATTTCCGTGGAATGCCGGAAGACCGGCGGCGAGAACGCCGACTTGAAGATCTCAGTGCGGGACACCGGCATCGGCATTCCCTCGGAAAAGATCGAGTTTCTTTTCGAGAAGTTCAGTCAGGCGGACAGCTCCGTTACCAGGAAGTTCGGCGGCACCGGACTGGGCCTGGCAATATCGAAGCAACTCATCCGGCTGATGGACGGCTCGATCCATGTGGAGAGCGAAGCGGGCAAAGGTTCCACGTTCTGGTTCACGTTGGCTCTTCCGGCCGCTTCCCCGGCGCGCGAATTATCCGCGGCGAGCCGTTAGCGAAGGGTGCGGCGCACCCCCCTCATCACAAGCCGAGTAACGCTGCCGCCGCGCGGAGTTTACCCGCTCCGGGTTTTGCGGGCTGTCACTCGGAAGTGACGGGGGCAGGCTTCTCTGTTCCAGGCGGCTCGATCGCCGGATGAAAGTGTCAACGTCGCGGCGCGCCTGGACTGGGCGGCCTGTCCCCTTCGCGGCGTTCCCCAACGCCTGCCTCCACCCGCCGCTCCTTCCTTTACGATTAGGACTCGCGCCCTCCTCTTGTTAAACTCAAATTGAAATGACCCTCGAAGAACTCGAAAGAGAGTACGTTACGCTCCGCCAGCAGGCCGACGCTGTGCGGAGCTATCTTTGACGCTCCCACCCGAAAGAGCCAACTAGACAAGCTGGAAGAACAAATCAACACGCCGGACTTCTGGTCGCGGCCCGAGAAGAGCCAGAAGATCATGCAAGATCGCAAGCGGCTGGAAGAGCAGATCGCGCAGGCGGAAAATATCTCAGGCCAAACCTCCGACCTCGACACGCTGTTCGAGCTCGCCCGCGAAGGTGAAAGCGTCACCGGCGATCTCGAGCGCGACATGCACACCTTCAGTGGCTATCTCCAGAATCTCGAAGATCAGATGCTCATGTCGGGCGACAACGATGCCCGCTGGGCCATCGTCACCATTCATCCCGGCGCGGGCGGCACGGAAAGCCAGGATTGGGCCGAGATGCTGCTGCGCATGTATCTGCGCTGGGCGGAGCGCCACCGCTTCGAAACCGTCATTACAGACCGGCTGGAAGGCGAAGGCGCGGGCATCAAGTCGGTCACCTTCGAAGTGAATGGCGAAAACGCCTACGGCCTTCTGCAAGGCGAAGTCGGGGTGCACCGGCTGGTTCGGATTTCACCGTTTGACGCCAACGCGCGGCGTCACACTTCGTTTGCTTCCGTCTTTGTGTACCCGCAGATCGACGAGGAGATCAAGATCGACATTCGCCCCGAGGACCTGCGCGTGGACACCTTCCGCGCCTCGGGCGCGGGCGGGCAGCACGTCAATCGAACCGACTCCGCCATCCGCATGACCCATCTGCCCACCAACATCGTCGTGCAATGCCAGAACGAGCGGAGCCAGCACAAGAACCGCGCGAGCGCCATGAAGCAGCTTCGTGCCAAACTCTACGAATTCGAACTGGAGAAGAAGCGCGTCGAGGACCGCAAGGTGGAGGATTCGAAGCTCGAAATCAACTTCGGCAGCCAGATTCGCAGCTACGTGCTGGCGCCCTACCGCCTGATCAAGGATCACCGTACGAAACTCGCCGTGGGCGACGTGGACCGTGTGCTGGATGGCGATCTAGACGCGCTGACCCATGCCTATCTCGTCCTCCGGAAGACTGGCAAGACGGCGTCTGACAAAGACGAGCCTTTGCCCGAATGACGCACCCCGCCGAGCTCATTCGCGCCGGGCAACTGGTGGCGTTCCCCACCGAGACCGTCTATGGCCTGGGCGCGAACGCTCTCGACGCGAACGCCGTCGCCAAGATCTTCGAGCTCAAGGGACGGCCATCGAGCAGCCCTCTGATCGTGCACGTGGCGTCGGTTGAGATGGCTCGCACGCTGGTCGCCGAGTGGCCGCCCGAAGCTGAGTTGCTGGCCCGCCGCTACTGGCCGGGACCGCTGACGATCGTGCTTCCCAAAGTCCCGCGCATCCCCGATCTCGTCGCCGCCGGATTGGGCACCGTCGGCATTCGGATGCCAAACCACCCGGTCGCCCTGAAGCTGATCGAAGAGGCCGGCGTACCCATTGCGGCGCCCAGCGCCAACCGCTTCATGGGTCTCTCGCCCACTACGGCCCATCATGTTCGCGAAGTGTTCGGCGACGCCGTTCCGGTTCTCGACGGAGGACCGTGCGAGGTGGGCATCGAATCCACCGTAATTTCGCTCGACCGAGGTAGGGTCACATTGCTCCGGCCCGGCATGATCCCGCTCGAAGAAATCTTGCAGACGATCGGGTCGTCAACGGAGGCGGCGCCGACGGCTCTCCGGTCGGAGGAAGGAGCGCTGCCGCCGCCGAGCGAAGCATCGCCGCAAACCAGCCAGGGACCGCCGCAGCCATTTACAGGGATGCCAGCGCCCGGCATGCATCCCCGGCACTATAGCCCGCGCACTCCGATGCTGCTGGTCGACCATCCATCGCAGCTTCCCGACCGGCAAGGCATCTATCTGTGGCGGAAAAGACCCGGCTACACTTCGGGATCTCTTCGCATGCCGCTCAAGCCCGCTGCCTACGCGGCCCGCCTTTATAGCGCTTTGCATCAGGCCGACCGCGATCGGTGGCCCTGGATTGCGGTGGAGATTCCGCCCGACACTCCGGCCTGGTCCGCGATTCTCGACCGCCTGCGCCGCGCAGCCAGCGGGGGACTGTCTACTCTGTCCCAGGCCGGCCGCGAACCCTGAGCCAAACTAGAATCCTGGAGCCAAGAACCTTGTTGCAGGCTAAATCAAAAAATGGGCTAATGCACGGTGTACTTGGCCTTCAGTCCGAAGGGCGCGATTTCGACGTCAAACTGGCTCCCGTCCGCGCGGACCATCTGATAGCTGCCGTGCATGGTGCCCGTGGGGGTCTTGAGAGGGCACCAGGACGAGTATTTGAACGACTCGCCCGGCGCCAGCACGGGCTGCTGGCCCACCACGCCCGGACCCTTGACTTCCGCGGTGTGGTCCACCGCGTCGGTGATGATCCAGTGGCGGTTCAGAAGCTGCACCGTCTCGGTTCCTTGATTCGTAATTCGGACGGTGTATTCGAATACCCATTCACCCTGCTGTGGACGTGAATTCTCGGGTGCGTGCCGCGACACAACCTCGACGCGGATGTCGCGGGTGACGGCATCGGACATCGGCGCGGGCTCCGACCTCAGATCAGGCATACTCAAAGCCAATGATAGCAAGCGGACGGCCGCTCCCCCGCTCCTTGCGCCTCGTGCCAGTCCGACGGCCATGCGACCCGGCCTTGCGCCCGGATAAACTAGTGTCCAGGTCAAAACGTCCCAGAAGTCGAAAGAAGGAGAAGACGATGAACTTACGCGCTCGCCAACTTTTCAGGACGGGTCTCGCGCTGCTTTCGCTGATGGCTCCCGCGGCCGTTCGCGCCGAGGTCGTGAGAATCGAGATTTCGAGCCGCCAGGACGTGCTGGGCGGAAAAGCTTTCGGCAGCGCCGGCGCCTATGAAAAGCTGGCCGGCAAGGTCTATTTCGCCGTCGCGCCAGACAATGCCCACAACCGGATCATTGCCGATGTGGATAAGGCCCCCCGGAACGCCCAGGGCAAAGTGGAATTCTCCGCGGACCTGTGGATCCTCAAACCGAAGGATCCTTCGCATGGCAACGGCGTTCTGTTCTTCGACATCGTCAACCGTGGCAACAAGGGCTTGCTATCGGTTTTCAATCAGGCCAAGGGATCGGCCGATCCCTCGACGGAAGCGGAATTCGGGGATGGAATGTTGATGAAGCAAGGCTATACCTTGGTGGCGGTGGGCTGGCAATTCGACGTGCCGAAAAGGAAGACCCTGATTGGCTTCGATGCGCCCGTGGCCACCGACAAGGGTCGTCCGATCACCGGCTGGGTCAATCCGTGGTTCATCCCCAACAAGCGCTCCGACTCGTACGAATACGCTTCCGGAACTTTCTCACCCGCATATCCGCCGCTCGATCCCGGCAACGCCGCCTACCGGCTCACCGAGCGCGAAGGCTGGATCGCCTCGCAAGGCCTGATCCCGCGCGAGGACTGGCAGTTTGGCCGTGTCGAAAACGGCAAAGTGGTGTTCGATCCGAACTGGGTCACGGTGAAGGGTGGCTTCAAAGCCGGGATGACGTACCAGGTGATCTACGAATCTCAGAACCCGCGGGTGGCCGGGCTGGGATTCGCGGCCATTCGAGATCTGGCGTCGGAGCTCAAGTACAACCCTCGTTCGATTGCGCCCGGCAAGTACGTTTACACTTACGGCGCATCGCAGACCGGACGTTACCAGCGCCAGATGATTTATGAAGACTTCACCATCGATGAACAGGGACGCAAAGCGATGGACGCGATTTTCATCCAAACGGGCGGAACGTCGCTGGGGAGCTTTAACGAGCGATTCGCGCAGCCCAACGAACTGGGATCCTTCACCCAGACCAAGTTTCCCATCCGCTATGAGACGACCACGGACCCGGTGACCGGCAAACGCGACGGGTTGGGCGCGCGCGTGCCGGCGGGTCTGGAACCGAAGATCTTCGAAGTGGATACCGGCTCCGAGTATTGGGATCGCGGCCGCGTGGCGGCGCTGCGGCATCTTTCCATATCCGGCACCGACGATTTGCCGGACCCGCCCAACGTGCGGATCTTCATGCTGGCGGGCACGCAGCATGGCGCCGGTTCCTGGCCGCCTCGCGACAACGGCGGGCAACTGAAGGCCAACCCGAACAACTATCGCTGGGCGCAAATCGCGCTGCTGGCCGATCTGGACCGTTGGGTGAGACAAGGCGTCGAGCCGCCGCCCAGCCGCCATCCGATGCTTTCCGACGCCACGCTGGTGCAGCAATCGAAGATCCAGTATCCGAATGTGCGCGGCGTGCAGTGGCCGTATCACGTGCCCGGCGGATACCGCGCGGATGTGCCGGGACCTTTTTCCGCTCTGCCGTTCCTGGTTCCACAGGTGGATCGCGACGGCAATGACATCGCGGGGATTCGTCTTCCCGAACAGGCCGTGCCGCTCGGAACCTATACCGACTGGGGTTTTCGAAGCGAGCAGACCGGCGCGCCGGACACCTTGATCGCCATGGCCGGATCCTATATCCCGTTCGCGAAAACTCGCGCGGAGCGGGAGAAGACCGGCGATCCGCGCCTTTCGGTGGAGGAGCGCTATGCGAGCCGCGCCGATTACCAGCGCCGCGTCGAGGAGACGGCAAACCAACTAGTGAAGGAGCGCTACCTGCTGCCCGAAGCCGTGGCGAAAATCGTCGAGGAAGCCGGCCAGCACTGGGACTGGACCATGGGGCAGTCCGCGGCGTCCGGTGGCAGCCGCTAAGACGATTCGAGCCCCGGGTCCCGTCCGCTCAGGCCATTATTCGATTTTGCATGGACCAGTTTCACCCGGCAAGTAACGGCGTCCTCAAACGCTTAACGGATGCGAAAAGGCCTCCGCGATCTCCGAAACTGGTCTATGCTAGGTCGAATTTTTCGTGATGCAGCAGCGGATCGCTTCTTACCAGCACCGGCCTGCGAAGCACTTCTTCCAGCTCCTCGAGGTGCTTGTTTTGATGCGACTTCAGCACTTTGGCTACATCCGGATGGACGCGCAGCATCACATCTTTGCCCTCCACGCTCGCGGCCATCTTGCGCGCTTCGGTGAGGATCTCGCTCACCACCGTCTGGACGCTCTTGATATATCCCGCGCCATCGCAATGCGGGCAGGGCGAGCAAAGCGTGCGTTCGAGCGATTGCTTCACTCGCTTGCGGGTGATGGCCACTAAACCAAAATCGTTGAACTGGAGGATCTTGTAGGGCGCCCGGTCGACCCGCATGGTTTCTTCGAGAACCTGCATCACCTTCTGCCGGTTCTTCCGTTCGTCCATGTCGATGAAATCGATCACGATGATACCGCCCAGATCGCGCAGGCGGATTTGCCGGACGATCTCCTTGATCGCCTCGGTATTGGTCTTGACGATCGTATCCTCCAGACGATTCGACTTGCCGACATATTTACCGGTATTCACGTCGATCGCCACCAACGCTTCCGTCTGGTTGATCACGATGTAGCCGCCCGATTTCAGCCACACCTTCGGACGGAGCGCTTTCTCCAGCTCCGCGGTGACATTGAAGGCGTCGAAGATCGGGGCTTCGCGCGTGTACAGCTTCACTTTGGGAACCAGCGAGGGCTGGAAGCGCTCCACAAAGCTGAGCACACCCTCATAGGCTTCCTCGTTGTCGATCCAGATGGCTTTGAAGTTGTCGGCCAACTGATCGCGCAGGATGCGCTGAACAATATCGAGATCGTGATGCAGCAGAAGCGGTGCGGGGCGCTTCTCGGCTCGCGTGCGGATATCCTGCCAGAGGTTGTACAGGAACTGCATGTCGCCGGCGATCTCTTCTTCCGTGCGCCCTTCGGCGGCGGTGCGGGTGATGAAGCCGCCCGTCGGCCCCGGACGCCGGCCCTGGAGTATCCTTTTCAGTCGCAGGCGTTCTTCGTCGCTCGCGATCTTGCGTGAAACGCCCATGTGCTCGAGCGTCGGCATGTAGACCACGTAACGTCCCGGCAGCGCGATGTGCGAGGTGATGCGAGCGCCCTTTTGGCCGAGCGGCTCCTTGGCGATTTGGACAATGATCTCCTGGCCTTCCTTGAGCAGATCGGAGATCGATGGCTGGCCCTGCGTGGGCCGCGAGACAGTGCGTTCCTGCCCGCTTCGTCCCTCCTGCCCGCCTCGTCCTTCTTGCAAAGCCCCGCGTGCTTCTTGCGCAGCCCCGCGTGCTTCTTGCGCAGCCCCGCGTCCTTGCTCGGGCCTCGCCTCGGTTCGGACATCGGTTCGGACATCGGTTCGGGCATCGGGACCACGCTGATCCTGACTGCGTTGGTCCTGGTCCCGTTGCTCGAGGGGACGGCCTTCCTGTGGCGGACCGCCTCGTCCCCGGCGGCGCGTGCGGCGCGAAACACGATGGGGATATTGTCCGCCGCGCTCGCGCACGGCGGCTGTGCCGCTGTCGGGATCGGCATTCGGCTGGTTGGGACTTCCCTCCGGCGAAGCTCCTTCGGTGGCAGCCTCCACTGCGGGTCTTTCGGCTGGTTCCCCGGCGAGGAACTCCTCCGCGCTTCCGGCGATCTCGTCGAGCTCGTCGCGGCTCAGGATCATTTCCTGAATGTCGCGGTCCTCTTCCTCGTCGAGCAAGGAGGCGACTGCGGGTCCGGCTTCGCCTTCGGCTTCCACCTGCTGCATGGCAGCACCGATTTCCGCGCCTTCGGACTCGTCTTCGGGACTCGGAGTCCGGAGAGCGGAGGGCACTGCGAACGGCTCCGGTTCCGGACCTTCGGCGGCGATCGACGGCGCGGCCCCGGACGCTGTGGCGCTTGTATGGTCCGGCGCATCCGGCAGGGCATTTTCGCGCGGATAGTGAATCGGCTCGTCGTACTCGATCTCCTCGGCGGCCGGCGGCGCCGTTGCCGTGGACTCCGCCGTCACCGGTTCCTTTTCGCGAACAGGAGCCGCGTGACTATATTTGGCGAGAGATTCGCCCGGCAGGATCAAGGGAGCTGCTTGCTCCGCGCCCATGGGCGTTTCTTCCGTCAATTCGAGCGGGGAGGCTTGCTCGCGCCCGCCTGACTCGCGGGGAGTATGCTCACGGGCGGGATGTTCGCGAACGGAAGGCTCGCCTTCGGAGCTAGCGTACTTAGACTCTGGGAACCCACGGCCCCCACTCCGGCGGCGCCGGCGTGGGCGGCGTCCATGCCGGTCCCGTTCCTCACCACGTTCCGGGCCCGCGCCCGTTGGGTTTCCCGTCGCGGACCCCCCCTGCACAGCACCTGGCGCGGAGGTCTGCACGGCGACCGCCTCGGTCGCGGGAACGGCCTGAGCCTGCGGCGCCGGGTGACGATCGCGGTCGCGCTCCCGGTCTCGATCCCTCTCCTGCCGGGGGGGACGATCTTCGCGGGGTGGCCGTTCGTCGCCAGTCACCTGGTCGAAGTCTTCGTGCTCTTCCAGAAAATCCGACACGTACAGGAATGTGTCGCGATCGAGACCGAGGTCTACGAACGCGGATTGCATCCCGGGCAGGACTCGCGTCACGCGCCCCTTGTGTATGCTGCCGGCCAGTGAATACTCATTGGCGCGCTGGAAGTACACCTCGACCAGTTGGTCGTCTTCGATCAGCGCCACTTTGGTCTCGTGCCGATTGGCCGAGATCACTAGCTCTTTACTCATGGTTGTCCCTCCCCGCGGATAGTGGCCGCGAGTCCCCCTCGCGAGTTCGCCCGCGAGGTCACGATCGGGACCGGTTACTCAACCAGGGTGGGACACTGCGAGGTGGTTCGGGTTGGATTGCCAGCCCAGGCGCCGGAATGGAGTCCTCCCTCGGACATTCCGGTTACAGATACACCTAGATACATCACGCCTGGCCAGCACGCGGATCCCTCTCTGGGGAAGGCCAATGGGAGATCGCCATCATCCGGCGCTCTCCATTTTCCCGGAGCGGATCCAAGAACTTGTTTACCGAATCCCGCCTCACGTCCCGGCGCCCACGGAGCGCTCAGTCCGTCGCTTCTTTCCCTAACTTACAAACCGCCGGAGCCGGACGTTGTTCACCAGCCCCAGCATCATGAATACCGAAAACGTGTTCGAGCCGCCCGAACTCATGAGCGGCAGTGGAATGCCAGTTACCGGTAGGCGTCCCACCACCATGCCGACATTCACCAGCAAATGAAAGAGCAGCAACGTGGCCACTCCCATGCAAATATACATTCCCGCCCGGTCGGGCGCGGTCTGCGCATTCTGCACGATCTGCATCAACAGCAAAAAATACAAGATCAGCACAACCACCACTCCCACGAACCCATGCTCCTCGGCAAACGCCGAAAAGATGAAATCGGTGTGTGGCACCGGAAGAAACCGAAGCTGGGTCTGCGTGCCGCGGGTAACACCCCGGCCCCAAACTCCGCCGTCGCCGACGGCAATCTTCGATTGAATCACCTGATAACCCGCGCCGCGCGGGTCCCGCGACGGATCGAGAAACGTCACCAGCCGCGCCCGCTGATAATCTTTCAGGAAATACCAGCCAACGGGGAGCAGCAAAGCGCAAATCATCGCGATTGCCGCCAGATATCGCCATCGAAGCCCGGCTAGTAAAATCCCAACGGCTAGAATCGGCAGGTAGGTTGCTCCCGTGCCGAAATCCGGCTCGTACCACACCAGAGCGGTCGGAATTCCGACTAACCCTCCTAATTTCAACAGATCACGGGCACTCACTTCGTCGCTCTTCAGCTCCGAGAGGTACCTTGCTACCACCAATATTATCACTAATTTGACAAATTCCGAGATCTGGAAATTGAATCCAAAGAGGTGAATCCATCGCCGCGAGCCGAAAATCAACCGGCCCACCGCGAAAGTGGCGACGAGCGCCAGGATCGAAGTGGTATAGAGAATCGGAACTTGTCCGAGTAGCGTGTGGTAATCGATAGAAGTAACCACCCACATCAGGCCGACGGCGATCGTGATCCAGATGAGCTGCTTCCACCACGCGTCGCGCCAGCGGGTCTCGTGGGTTGCGGAATAGATTTGCAGCACGCCCAGCGCGCAGATCATAAGCGTGATAAACAGCAGGGACCAGTCGAGATCGCGAAAGCTGCGATAGCGGGCCATTACTTGCGCTCCGCCGCGCTCCCGTGACGTTGGATCAACGCCAACTGGGGTTCCACCGCCTGCGCCAGCCGGGTCTTCTTGTCGAAATAGGACTTGATCACGTCGCGGACAATGGGGGCGGCGGAATAGCCGTGCTGGCTGGCCTCCCATAAGGCGACGACCACGATCTCCGGATTCTGCCGTGGAGCGAACCCCACGAACCAGCCATTTTCTTTCGCGAGATCTCCTCCCAGTTTGCCCGACTTTGCAAGGGCCAGGGAAACGCGCTGCGCCGTACCGGTTTTTCCGGCGACCTCGATTCCCTCGATGCGCGCGGATGAGCCGGTGCCTCCCTCGTTCACCACGCCGTACATGCCCGAAACGATCGTGGCGACGTTTTCCGGATTCAGATCGCCGCGCCGTGGCGCTTCGGCGGCGGCCATCTTCACCAGGTGAGGGCGGTACCAGACCCCGCCACTCGCAAGTCCGCCGATGGCCTCGGCCAGTTGAAGGGGCGTCACGGTGACCGCGCCCTGTCCGATCGCCACCGAAATCGTCTCGCCCGCGTACCACTTCTCGCGCTTGGCGCGCAGCTTCCATTTGGTCGACGGCATCAATCCCTCGGCCTCGTTCGGCAGGTCTATCCCGGTCTTCTTTCCAATGCCCGCCATCTGCGCGTACTCGGCGATCCGGTCGATTCCGACCTTGTTGCCCACGTTGTAAAAGTAGGTATCGCAAGAGTGCACGATGGCCTGGTGCAGATTCAGGAGGCCGTGGCGTTCATCGCACCGGAAGAACGTGCCGTAGAAGGTCGCGCCGCCGGTGCATCGCACCGAAAAATCCGGCTCCAGCGTTCCGGTTTCCAGGCCGGCCATGGCCACGATGGGTTTGAAGGTGGAGCCCGGCGCGAACTGCGCCTGGATGGCCCGGTTCAGGAGCGGATTATCCGGGTTGCTGGTCAGTTCCTTCCAATCCTCCGCTCGGATGCGAGTGGCAAACGCATTCGGGTCGAACGCCGGACGGCTGACCATCGCCAGCACTTCTCCGCTGCGCGGATCGAGCGCCACCACGGCCCCGCGGCGTCCCTCCAGGGCGAGTTCGGCCACGGCCTGAACGTCCAGGTCGAGAGTCAGTTGGAGGTTATTGCCGGGGGTTACCTCCTTGCTGTCGAGCACGGCCCGCTCGCGGCCGACGCTGTCCACCACCACGCGCCGCTGCCCATCCACGCCGATCAGGGAGTCGTTATACTGCCGCTCCAGGCCCGCTTTGCCTACAATGTCGCCCTGCGAATATTTCGCGAAGTCGGTGGTGTTCAGTTCCTGTTCGGAAACTTCACCGACGTAGCCGATGGCGTGCGCGGCCAGACCGTTCTTCGGATACAACCGCCGCTGATTTTGAATCAGCTCCATTTCCGGAAACGTTTCGGCGTCGCGATGCGACTCGACGAAGGCGATTTCACCCGGAGTGAGTTCCGGCTTGATCAGCACCGGCACATACGTCGGCCGGGACTCGTAGCGCTTCAACCGGGCGCGGATCTCGTCGGGGTCCATGTGAATGCCCTGAGCGATGCCGTCGATATGCTCCGGCTTCAAGTTCTCGCGCGTGAGCATCAGGGTGAAGGCGGCCTGATTATCCACGATCACCCGGCCGTCCCGGTCGAGCAGCTTGCCGCGCGGCGCAAGTAGCGGAACGGTCTTGATGCGATTCCGCTCGGCGAGTTCGCTGTTGGCCTCGTGGTCCCGCACCTGTAATACCCAGAAGCCGGAAATGAGAAACAGGAAGATGCCGACCGCGATGTATTGAAACACCGCGATGCGGCTCAACGCGAAGCGGGTATCGTCGTTCGAGATCCTCCCCCGGGCGTCCGAGAGATGCGCGCGATCGAGGTCCGTGGTGGGCACTGCCGTGGCTTCAGCCTGTAACCTTCAGTTTATCCAAGATGTGGAACAGCGGTACCGCGACGGCGGCGTTCAGCAGCGCCACCACCAGAATCTGCTGTGGTTCGAAATCCACAGCTTCGCCCAGAAGCGCCCGCGCCAGCACCCAGTAGAAAAACTGGTGAAAGAAAAAGAAGAAGAAACCGAGCACCAGGCGCACCACGGAATTCTCCACGTCGAAACGCTGGCTCACGGAAGCCGCAAAGTATCCCACCAGGGTCTTCACGATCCCGAACATACCTAACGGGTTGTGCGAAAGCGAATCCTGAGCGAGACCGATGCCGGCGCCGAAAAACACTCCCGCCACCGGAGACCGGCGCATCAGCGAGAAGTAGACCGTCACCAGCAGCGGCAACTCGAGGTACGAGAGATAAGTGACAAATCGCGGGACGTAGACCTGGAACAGGATGGCGGCGAGCGGAATCCCCACCATCGAGACAACGTGGAATTTTGAAATGCGAGTTTTCCGCGACGGCTCCGAGAACCCTTCGGTGAACTCGGTCATGGGTTGGTGGACGGACCGGCCTTGCGCTGGGTCATGCCGGGCGGGACGTTGCCGGAGGGCTTCGAATCGGGCGTGTTGGGGCCCGGCGTCGTTTTGGAATCCTCGGTTTTGCCGCCGGGCGTGCCCCGGTCACTCAACTGGTCCGGGCTGAGATTGTAGTTCGGGGCGCCACTGCCGCGTTCGCCGTAGACGTGCTTTTCCACGTCGCCGATCTTGCGGTAACGTTCGATCACCCGGTCGGCGTCGGTGGCGGCTGGTCCGGTCTGCGCGGGCGCGGCGGTGGCCCCAGGGTCGTCCGCGGGCGGCGCGAGCAGATGCACCGCCTGGTTCTCGGGGGATGCGTCCGGAATCGCGGCGTGTACGCCATCGACGATGATGAGCACCTCCTCGAGACCTTCCTGGAAACCGCTGGGAGTGACGTAGATCTCCTTACTGGTTTTTCCTGGCCGGACCACCGTCGCCGGGCCTACCGGCAGCCCCTTCGGAAAAATGCGATCGTCGCCGGAGGTGTAGAACCACTCCCCCTGCGCCACTTTTTCCTCATTCTGGACGTGCTCTATGGTCACCGTGCTGTAGCCTTGCCCCCGCAACGTCCCATGCACGCGATTGGTCTGCGAGATCACGCCCGCGGCGAAAGTCGGATCGGTGGCGAGCAGCACGAACGATGCGGTCGGGTAAACGTTGATAACCTTGCCGACGATCCCATCCGGAGTGATCACCGCCAGGCCTTTCTCGATGCCGCTCGAGGAGCCGCGGTCGACCATCACCACTTTCGCGCCCGGCTCGGTGGTGTTGCCGATGATATGGGCCGCGATGGTCTTCGACGGAGATTGCGCTTGGAAGATGGCGAGAGAATGCGCGCGGTCGGCCGTGGACAGTTCCGTTCGGAGGAACTGATTCTCCATCTTGATGCGATCGAGCTCGGCCTTCATTCGCTTATTGTCGTCGCGTACGTCCAGCAGGACGAAGTAATCGCTGAAAAAGTGCGAGACTCCGCTGCGGCTCGCTTCGAGAACGCGCGCGAGCGGCGTCACTCCGCTGACCGCCCACACCCGGATCAAACGGACCTCCTGGTTGCTCTTCACCTGATACGCGAGCAGCACTAATTGCGCGAGGATCGTCACCAGCAGAATCGAAAGGTTGCGATAGCGGCTGAGAAGGAGTTCCATAAAGTCACACCGCCGAGGCCGCGAAAGCCGGGATCAAGCGGCGAAAGGACCATCGGAAGTAGGCACGGGATAGAGACCGGAAAACCTCAGCAGCGGCGCTGCCGCGCGTCCGGTCTCCCGCCCGGTTCCTTCCTTCTCGCGCCGCCGGCTTGCCTCTGTCGTGCATCTCTTCCCCGGCCCCGGGGCGTCGCGCCTTTGCGGCCCCTGGCCCGTCTCCATTATTCGATAGCGATTCGACGCAGCAGTCTGAACTCCGTGAGCATTTTCCCCGTGCCGAGGACTACCGAGGCTAACGGGTCTTCGGCGATCGAAACCGGCAAGCCCGTCTCCTGCCGGATTCTCTTGTCCAGATTCCTGAGAAGCGCCCCGCCGCCGGTCAAAACGATGCCGCGATCGCTGATATCGGCGCTCAGTTCCGGCGGCGTACGCTCGAGCGCCACGCGAATCGCATTCATAATGGTCGCGACGCACTCCGAAAGAGCCTCGCGAATTTCCCCGTCGTCGACCGGGATGGTCTTCGGGATACCTTCGATCAGGTTGCGGCCCTTGATCTCCATGGTCAGAGGCTTGTCCAGCGCAAAGGCCGAGCCGATCGTCATCTTGACCCTTTCCGCGGTGGTCTCGCCAATGAGTAGGTTGTACTTGCGCTTCATGTACTGCATGATGGCGTCGTCCATCTCGTTCCCGGCCACGCGGACCGAACGCGAATAGACGATGCCGGAAAGCGATATCACTGCTACATCGGTGGTTCCGCCACCGATGTCTACGACCATGTTGCCGGAAGGCTCGGTAATCGGCAAGCCCGCGCCGATCGCGGCCACCATGGCTTGCTCCACCAGGTAAACCTCGCTCGCCTTGGCGTGATAGGCCGAGTCGATGACAGCGCGCTTTTCCACCTGCGTGATTTCGCTCGGCACCCCGATAATGATGCGCGGATGTACCAGCATCTTCCGGCCGTGCGCCTTCTGGATGAAGTAGTTGAGCATCCGCTCGGTGACTTTGAAGTCGGCGATGACACCGTCCTTCATGGGCCGGATCGCCACGATGTTGCCGGGCGTTCGCCCAAGCATTTCCTTGGCTTCCTTGCCGACCGCTTCGACTTCTCCGGTGGTCTTATTGATGGCGACGATGGAAGGCTCGTTCACCACGATGCCCTTGCCCTTGGCGTAGACGAGCGTGTTGGCTGTGCCGAGATCGATGGCAAGATCGGATGAAAAAAGACTGAACAGCGACCGCAGATTCATATGGAAATGTTCGACTTCGTGAAGGCCTGACCCATTCTCGATTTAGCCAAGACCAGTTTCACACGCCAGATAACGGTTGTTCGCAACAATCTAACGGCTGCGAAGAAGTCTGAGCTCTCTCCGAAACCGGTCTCCTAAGTAACAGCCCGCAAAACGGAGCGCGGCGGCATCTTACTTGGCTGAGATGAGGGCGCCGCCGCACCCTTTGCGGTCTGGCTAGGGCTCCGGCCGACCGCAACAAGACATGCACCGGAAGGTCCAAGCGTCCCTCCGAAGGTACCACAGCCGGAACGTCCCAGCAAGATTCTGTTTTATTTTCAGCAAAGTAGCCGGAATCCGCAGCCGCGTTAGACTGGGAGGGTGATCGACCGAAGAAGTTTTCTTGCCATGCCCCTGGCCGCCGCGTGGATGGGGGCGTGCGGGCGTCGTGGCGGGAACGGCTTTCGCGGTTACGCCTTCGTGGCGAACCAGGAGGGCCAGGCCATCGCCGCCGTGGATCTGGAGGTGCTGGCGGTGGCGCGCCACATTCCGCTGGATGGCGCTCCCTCGGCGGTGGTCGCAGCGGGTAAGCGTCCGTTTGTGTACGCCCTCACGCCCGACAACGGTTCCTTGCACGAAATCCAAGTCGACCGGTTGAGTTTTGCGAGGAAACTGACGGTGGCCTCGACCGCGGTCGCGATGCAGTTGTCGCCCGACGAGCGTTTTCTGTACGTTCTCACGCGCGATCCCCGGTCGCTCGTGCGCGTCTCACTCGACTCCTTCCGCGTCGACGGGAGCATCGCCCTGCCCGCGGATCCAGTCGATCTGGCGATTTCTCCCGATGGCAAGACCGCGGCGGTCAGTCTGTCCCAAACGGTGCACCTGGCCGATCTGACGGCGCAGCGTCTGGGTTCCCCGTCCGGTTCCGGCGATTTTGGCGCGTTATGTTTTCGATTCGACGGCCGCATTTTGCTGGCGGCCAATCGTGGCGGACGGATGCTTTCGGTTTATGACGTTCCCACCGCGCGGCTGGTCACCCACCTTCCGCTCGCCCTCCGCCCCGACCATCTCTGTTTCAAAGGCGACGGCGGCGAGCTTTTCGTGACCGGCGATGGAATGGACGGAGTGGTGATCGTCTCTCCCTACGGCATGCCGGAGGTGGAGGAGACCGTGCTGGCAGGCCATGCCCCGGGCCCCATGGCGGCTTCGAGCGTGTATCTTTTTGTGGCAAGTCCACAGTCCGGCAACGTCAGCATCCTGGAGATGTACTCGCGGAAAGTGATCGCGGTCGTCTCCGTGGGGAGCGATCCGGGCTTCGTCACCGTGACGCCGGACGATCAATACGCCCTGGTGCTGAATCGCAAATCGGGGGACGTCGCGGTGCTGCGGACGGGCACCATCACGAAGAACCGTTACAGGTCGGCTGCGCTCCTGACCGTGATTCCCGTGGGGTCGCGGCCGGTGAGTGCGGCCGTCCGGGCGGTCTAATAAGCTGTCAGAAATCCCGAGCCGTTTAGCGTGAGGTGGGGCGGACCCCCTGGTCCGCGGCCGACGCCCTCGTCGGCCTTTGTTTGCACGTGAAAAGCCGGACCAGGAGGTCCGGCGCGGACGAGGGCGTCCGCCCCACCTACTGTTCACTCTATGAGACGCACTACACCATTGTGGTGAGTCGGAAAAATAAAAATCTCTGGTTTACAAAAAGGCTCGAGTCATTCCGATCCCGCACAGCGGGAGAGGAATCTGCTGTTTGTTCGTCTAAGAGCAGATCCCTCGACTTCGCTCGGGCTGACCAGCGTTTTGCCGGCAACTTGGTTGAGCAGAAATAACTCCACGGACTTCCGCCTCACGACACTAGCCCCGGCTGAGCGGCGTCTCAGATGGATTGTGACGCAATTTCTACCGCGATCCGGCCGGCCGTCAGCGGTGCGAGCAAAATCCCATTGCGATAGTGGCCGTAGGCGAGCCAGACGTTCGTTTCGGCGACCCGTTCGATGTGAGGACCCAAGCCATGCGCATCCCTCGGCCGAAATCCAGCCCAGGCACGGGACGGCTTTGCGTGTCCGATCGGCGGAAATAGCCGGGCCGCCCGATGATGAATCTCCTCGCAGACGGCCGGGTCGATCGAGCGATCGAATCCGACGTGCTCCTCGGTGGATCCGGCGATGGTGAAGCCGTTCGGCCGCTGGATCACGTATGTATGATGATGCCGCAGCATCGTCTGGAGCGAGCCGGGTTCCAGATCGAACCCAATCAAGTGGCCTTTGACGGGTACCGTATCGGGAAGCGCGAGACGCCGGCCGCGATAGCTGACCGCGAGTTGTCCCGACCAGGCTCCGGCGGCGACCACGACCGCGCGAAACTCGTTCGCCTCGATGGTCGAGAGTGGATACGACTCCGTCAGACGGACGCCGCGCGCTTCACAGGCCTGGCGGAGCGCCTGCAAAACACCGGCTGGGTCCATGCAGACGTCGTCCGGATAAAAGAGCCCATCCGAGTTCACTTCCACGCGGATTCCGGCGCTCGAATGAAACTCGGCCAACGCACGGGTTCCGGACCGCTCCTCTTCTCCCACCGCGAAGTACTGGGTTCCGCACGTCCGGAAATCGATCGGGACGCCGGTTTCCGCTCGCAGGTCTTCGATGAAGGAAGGATAGAGGCGCATTCCTTTTACACCGAGGTCGAGCCAGACCGAGCGTTCACGGAACTCGCCGCCCGGCGACAGCATCCCTGCAGCGGCGGAGCTCGATTCGCCGCCCATGGTTCGGGCGTCCACCAAATGGACCGGCACTTCCGCTTGCGCCAGCCGCCACGCAATGGCGCCGCCGATCAGGCCCGCGCCGGCGACGAGCACCTCCGATGAGGAAGTTCGCATGACTCATATATTATCTTGGGCGCTACACGCCTGCTGAGAGCGTTCCTCTACGGCGTGACGGCCACGGATAGTCTCACCTTCGGTGGAGTGTCCGTGCTGCTGACCGCCGTGGCGATCGCGGCCAGCTATTTGCCGGCCCGCCGCGCGGCCAGGATCGATCCGATCTCTGCTTTGAGATGCGATTGAGCGCAGGCCATCCAGCAACCCGTCGAGAAGTTGCCGGGGGGATGCCTTAGAATACGGGCATGCAGCCGCTGCGGGGCTCGTTCTGGGTATTCGTCCTTTATGACGTCGCGGAACAAATTCAACTCGATCGGCTGAGTGGTCTTGTCGGTACCGAAGCTTCTCGCCGCGGACCCGCGTTCAAACATCCCGCTCCTGAATACGTCCGGTTTGAGCGTCCGCCGGTGGTGGAGTATCTGGACCCCGTGTCCATAGGGATGGACGGACCTTTTCAGTGCCGCCTGAACTATTTTGACTATGGCGTCGTCAGTGTGGAACTGGAGTTGTCTTTCGAGGCGGACTGGGACGAGTTGGTACATCTTTCCAGCCGCTGGATCGCCGGTTCCGAAATCGAGAAGCGCACAACGGAACTGGTGCGGACGCAACTGGGGCGCCACCGGCCGGCACTGATTCAGCCGTATGAGAACTGGCTCAGTGAAGACTATTATGTGATTCAACTGCGAGAGGCGCTCGATGAGAATGGCAAGCCCATGCAGGCCGCAGTCATGCTGGCGGCTCAAGGGGCGAAGATCGCCCAGATTGTGCGCGGTGAATCCGTGCCGCTGTCGGATGCCGAACGCAACGACGCCCTGCAATCCAGCATGTCTTATTACCCGAGCGACCTGCTGGTGGCCGGGTGGCTGGCCGCCCTGGTGTACGACATACCTGAAGGCGCCGCGCCAACCATTCAATTATTGGAGTACGCGAACACGCAACTGCTGGAGTTTCGACACTATGACGACCTGCTGACCCGGGTGCTTGAGAACGTATACAAGATGCTCGACCAGCGCGGCGGAGTCTTGCGCCACTGGCGGATGGCGCGTCACGCGGAGCGCCTGAACGCCATTCGGCTTGAGGTGAGAGAGCTCACCGAGCGGACGGACAACGCGATCAAATTCCTGAGCGATATGTTCTATGCGCGCGCGTATCGCGTCGCCGCGACCAGGGTCGGAGTAACGGACTATCGCAATCTTGTGGAACAAAAACTTCGCGTCGCAGGCGAGCTTTACGAATCCATGGTCAACGATTACCATCAGGCCCGGGGATTCATTCTCGAGGTCATGGTGGTGGCGATCCTGGTGATTGAGCTGGTTCATCTATTCGCCTGGGGCCGCTAGTTCTCAGCTCTTCAGAGCCGCCATGCGTGAGCATGCGGTTGCATTAGGCCGGCGAGGTGTGTACTGCCGCATGCTCACGCATGGCGGCTCTGAACGCTGCACTGCCGCGGGCACTATCGCATGAGAATCAGACTGCACAGCAGGATCAGGAGAACGATCAAAGAGACAGTCACATAAGTTCGATCTCGTTCCACCCCGAAGGCCACCACCGAGGCCGCGACGCGCGCAACCGGCGTCGCAATCAAGAGCAGCAGCCCCAACTGGATCACCGCCAGGCAATGTCCGTGTCCGACGCCCAAGGCAACACTGGACACGCTGCGATAGAGGGTCGGCTGAAAATGGCGATACGAGACGGGCTCCGTTCCATGCTGGATCAAGTAGCAGGCGCCCCCGGCCGCAACGACGGCGGCCGACAAGAACACTGACGTCCGCAACAGGTTGGCGAGGATCCGCTCCATGCGCTCGTCGGTGAGTGTCAAATCGTCCCCCGGATTCCGTTGAAGATCATTTCGAACGCCATCACCGCGACCACGACTCCAAAGACTTTGCGCAGGACCCTGGTGCGGGCGCCCATCAACTGTCGCGCGCCGAGCAGGGAGCCGGCCAGCACGCCCAGCATCACCGGCATCGCGAGCCCCGGATCGATGTAGCCGCGTCTCAAGTAAATGCCGGCGCTCGCGGCGGCTGTGACGCCGATCATGAAATTACTGGTAGTCGTGGAGACTTTGAACGGGATGCGCATGGCCTGGTCCATCGCGATCACCTTGAGCGGACCCGATCCGACGCCGAGTAATCCCGAGACGGTCCCCGCGCCGAACATCAATCCGAATCCGAGCTTCACTCGACGGACGTGGTAGCGCTCCAAACCGCCCGCCGTCGGATAAGAACCGTCCAGCTTTAAACGCGTCGCGAGGCGGTCCGCCTCTGTCGAGATCTGGTCCCGCGGCTCGCGCCTCGATTGCCATGCAGCGTGGGCCAGAATTATTCCGAAGACAACGGCCAGCGTCGCAGTGGGGGTGCGGGCGGATAAAAAGGCCCCAAATACCGCGCCGAGCGTGGTCGCGATTTCCAGGAACATGCCGACCCCCATGTTCGAAAATCCCTCCCGTAGATACGCGGCCGCGGATCCCGACGACGTCGCGATGACGGACACTAGGCTGGCTCCGATCGCGTAGCGCAGGTCGACCCCGAGCAGCAGCGTCAGGGCCGGCGTCACCACCACCGCTCCCCCCAGGCCGGTCAGCGCTCCGAGAAAGCCCGCGAGCGCCGAGATCAGGAACACCAGGGGCGTCAACTCAAGAATCGTCATTTAGAACACCGTCGCGACGTCACAGGAGACGAATGCAGACCAAATGGCCGCTTTCAGCGAGAATCTGATGGGGCATCTTCGGCTGGACATAGGTCTGATACGCGCGTTTATCCAGGACGAAGACGTGAGTATGCGGCGCGCGCAATTCCGCCAGCAGTTCGCGATCGCTGAACAAGACGATCAGGTAGCGATCCCCGTACCATTGCAGTTGATTGGTTTCGTCGTAGCGGGCGAGACCGTCATCGTGGAATCCGTAGCGCTCACCGGCGGGCGTCGCGGCGGTGGCTGCGGCTGCGATCGGCCGGATCTCGACTGCATGCCAGTTCACCGGCGGGTGGATCGCGATCGCAAGAACGGCAACGGCGAGAATCGGAGTCGCGAGGGTCAGCCCCCGGCGCAGGTTTTGCTGAGAAACGAGTCTCGTAAGACCGATCGCCGCCAGGATTGCAAAAGCCGGATATGCCGGCAGCATATATCGCAATACGCGGCTCCGGGTGACCGAACAGAGGAGAAAGACGACCAGCGGCCAATACAGCAGCAGCGACAATCTCCGATCCTTACGGCGAATCACGACTACCCAACCGGTAATCATCAGGGGGAGCCAAGGCCAATAGGACTTCGAGATCATCCAGAGGTATTCGGGCAAGCCGGTGTACCTGCGCCACGCGGGAGTCAGCGCCCCGTACACTTCATTCTTAAGAAACGTCGCGTGGACCGCCACAAACTCGCGGCCGTAGAGACCGAGCCAGTGCGCGTACAACCAAACGATCGGCGAGAATCCGATCGCGAGGGCAGGGACCGCGTACCGCACCGGTGGGCGCCGCCGGCTTGCGATGGCGTGGAGCGCGAAGACCGCGGGCAGAGCCAGGCCCATCATCGCGCGGGTCATCTGCGCCATCCCGATGCACACACCGGCCGCCAGGTACCAGCGCGGGTCTTCTTCCGCCACCATCCACGCGCAAATCCCGCACAGGAAAAAGAATGTGAACGGCACATCGTTCATCGCGTGGGACGCGTATTTCAGAAAGTAGACGGTGGAGGCCATCACGAACATCGCGAGCACCCCGGAGAAAGGGTCGCCCAGCAACTTTCGGCCCAGCCAGTAGACCAGCAGGAGCACCAGGAATCCGCTCAGAGCCGCGGGGAATCTTGCCGCGGCGTCTGAAATGCCGAAAACAGAAAAGAGCGAGGCCTCCATCCACTCGAGCATGGGAGGGTGTTCGAGCGCCGGATAACCATTGCTGCGGAGGTTCACCCAGTCGCCGGTATGAACCATATCTTTCGCCATGTGGGAATACTCCGCATCGTCGTAGCCAGGGAGATCGCCCGTCCGCAAGGGGGAGAAAATGAGGATCGCGGAAAGGACGGCCAGCGTCCAAAAGAGCGCTCGGGTTCCCACCAGCCGAATATAGCTCACCGGCGCGACGGGGCGGCGGCAGCAACTCTCTCAAGGCGCGATGCGGAGGGATCGACGGCGAAAATCGACCGGAAGCGCGGTCGCTACTCGACCGTGACTTTGGTGCCCTTCTTCTCGTGTTGCGCCAGCCGCTCGATGCGGGCGTCGATCATGCTGCGAACGCCCTTCAGCATTTCCATGCGCGCGGTTCGAAAGTGCTCCCGGGTATTTTCCGGCCAGCAATGATCCATCATGGCCTCGATCTGGGGGCGCGCAACGCTGCAAAAGAAGCATTCATGCACGGGTTGAGCTTTTGGAGTTTCTTCCATTTCAAATCTCCTTCATCTCCACAGTTAATATTTTATGCTCCAGCGTCGCCCGCGTGGGGCTCAGCGCCACCATCGACGTGGGCAGTCCGATGTGGCGGCGGAGCGTGCCCACCTCCACCACCAGTTCATCGCCCTTCTTGAAGAGGCCGACTTCGCCCTTCACCGCGAAGGGCAGCCGCAGGCGAACCTCGTAGCATGAGTCGCCTTTCGCAAACGTATAGGGCGTCTCGGTGCGCGTCACCGCCGCGGGATCTTCGCCGTTCGGATAGAGCGCCCGGGACAGTTCTTCGAGCCTATCCATACCGAGCACCTCATGCGTGAACAACGGGACGCGGATCATCGGCACAGGCTCGAAATACCGTTCAATCTCATCCAGAATTTTCACCTGGGAAGCCCGCCATTCTCCGAACCAGGAGTCCGTGATCGCCTCCGGCAGCACACGATTCACAATGATCTGATCCACGGTGAGCGCGTGCAGCGAGAAGTAGACGAACGCGCGCTGGGTCTCGCGCAGCACCATTTTCTCCGGGTTCGTCACCAATCGCACACTGGTGATCAGGGGATTTTCGAGCAGCTCCGCCACGCCGTCCAGGCGGCTGAACAGATCCTGAATATTGGCGAAGTAGTTGTCGGGCGGAAGCTCCACGGGAGAGATCCGGTTGGCGACCGGCCGCACCGCCTTCATGAGCCCGCGCTGAAATGGAAAAATGTGTTTCATGTACCATTCGAGCGTGGTCGGCATGCTGACGAAGCGCATGGACTCGGCCGTGGGCGCGCAATCGAGCACGATCACATCGTAGGTTTCCTCGCGCCGGAATTGATTCACGTAGATCATGGCGCTCAGCTCTTCCATGCCGGGGAGGATCGCCAGCTCCTCCGCCTCCACGTCGCTGATGCCGGTGGTCCGCAGCACGGAGGCGACGTAGCTTGAAATCTCGCGCCAGTGCTGCTTGATTTCCTTCTGGATGTTGACTTCCTGAATGTCGAGCTTCTCCCGGATGGGATAGGGATCGTTGGTTTTTGCAGGAAACAGGCTGGTTTCGAAATCGAAGGCGTCCGCCAGGCTATGCGCCGGGTCCACACTCATCACCAGAGTGCGATAACCGAGCCGGGCAAGACGGAGGCCGGTGGCGGCGGCAACACTGGTCTTCCCGACGCCTCCTTTGCCGCTGAAAAGGAGGATTCGCATACGTCTCCACTGTAGCGCAATGCCGTCCGCCTCCTCATCGGCCAGCCTAAAATTTCAGCGCCCCGCTCAAATTGCGTCTCCGGACCAACCAGAGTAGGATCATTCTATGTCGCTCTCCCGCTTGATTTGGGTAACCATGACCGCGGCCTCCAGCGTTTTCGCGCAGGAGTTGCCAACCATGAAAGTGCTGACGCTCGATCTTGCCCAGACGATTGCTCAAGAAGCGATTGCCAAGTGCCGGGCCGACGGATTTAAAGTAACCGTAAAGGTGGTCGACTCGGCGAACATCGAAAAGGTCTTCTTGCGGGATGACGGCGCCCCGTCGGGCACCATCGATTTGGCCAACATGAAAGCCAACACGGTAATGGCCTTCGGTCGCGCCTCCGGCCCTCCGCCGAACCAACCGCCCGGAACGCCCCTGATGCCGGCCATTTTGCCGGGCACGGTGAACGCCGCCGGCGGCCTGCCGATTAAAGTAGGGGACCAGGTAATCGGCGCGGTGGCAGTGAGCGGCGCTCCGGGCGGCGATAAAGATGCAGCGTGTGCCGGCGCGGGATTGGCGAAGGTCGCGAGCCGGTTGAAGTAGCTTCCATCGAATCCTGCTACGACGGATTATCTACTGAGCGCGCTCCCCCACCCCGCGGCCTCTACTTCGACCCCAGCACGATGCGCAACGTCTGAAGATCTCCCTCGGAGCCCGTAATAAGGTCCTTGGGAAACGCGCGGAAGTGAAGCATCTCGCTGTAGATGGCCGGCGCATTCTGCGCGCTCGCGGCCATTCCAGCCAGATACTGTAGCCTCAAGTTCAGATCCCGGTTGATTTCGGCTCCCGCCAGCCACGGCGCAAGATCGGCCCCGCGCCCGCCATACGTCGAAAGCAGGTCCGTTGCGGAAAAGAATCCGACTTCCCGCAGCGAGTCCGCGACCTTCGCCTGATCGGGCCGGTGCAGGCGCTGCTCCATCGCATCCACGTCGATCCTGGCCGGCTCCGCCTGGCCCAGCAGGACGATATCGTAGCCTTCGCCGCTAAGCTCATTGCCCCAAACCGTTCCGTTCGGGAATACCTCGAAGAACGTCGCGAGCTCGCTCTTCACCGTTGCTAGATCGCTTTCATAGAGAGGCACCCACTGCGTCACAATTCCTCCCGGATTCAGATGCCGCTTGCACATCTCGAAATATTCCTTCGAATACAGAGTGGAGGTGCCTTTTACCCATGGATGAATCGGGTCGGAGGTGATGATGTCGTACTTGTCCCGGCTGGTGAGAACGAAGTGCCGTGCGTCGTCGTAAAAGATCCTGGTGCGCGGATCGTGAATCACGTCGTTGTTCTCGCGTTGAAAATAGTGCGACGTCGCCGGCGGAATGACGCGCTCGATCTCGCAGATCGTGATCTTCTCGATTTCCGGATAAGGGACGAAGGAGCCGGCGGTAACTCCGGCGCCGAACCCGACCACCAGTACCGATCGCGGCCGCGGGTGGATCAACGCGGGAAGATGACCCAGCATCCGCTGCAGCCGCATGTCGAACGGCTCGGTGCTGGCTTCCACTTTGCCGCTGACGTGGAAATAGTGTTGACCGCCGTCCAGTTCCGAAACCGCCATGGAGGAGTTCATCCCTTCCGCGAAATACAGCAGGTGGCCGTTGTCGGTCTGGGTGAGCATCCGGCGGCCGTAGCCGATCATCAGCCAGGGAATCTGCGGGACACTCCAGGCAAGCGCGGCCGCGACCACGGTGCAGGCCGTGGCAATGCCCGCGCCTCTCGCCAGCGGTCGAAGCAGCGGGGCGAGCGCGACGAGTCCGGCGATCAGAGAAACCGCGATCAGTACTCGCTGAGACTGCTGCGTGCCGATCCACGGGATCAGCAGCATGCTGAACGTAAGCGCACCCGCGATGGCGCCTACGGTATTGGCGGCGTAGGTTTCTCCCACCACTTGTCCCAGGTCTTGTTCTCCACCATCGGCCCGTTCGGGTGAGACCGCCGCGATCGCCAACGGGAAGCTGGCTCCCCACAGGAACGTGGCCGGTAGGATGGCCCACAGGCACCGCCCCAGGTCCGCCGCAAAATTAAGCCACGGACCGGTTGACCCCGGGAGGTTGAGATTCCAATATGGAAGGGAATGGAGGATGGTGTAGGCGGCATAGGCGATGGCGGCCGCCAGCAGCAATTGGCAGCCCGCCAGGGCGATTCGCGGATCCCTGTTGCGGCGGGTCTCCCGCGCTCCGAAAGCGCTGCCGAGTCCCAGTCCGATGAGGAACACCGCCAGGATGATCGAAAACGTGTACACCGTACCGCCGAGCAGCAACGATAGCAGCCGCGTCCAGATCACCTCCGCGCCGAGTGCCGAGAGACCGGAAAGCGCGATCGCCGTGTACACCGGCCAGGCGTCCCTGGGCCGCGCGCCTCTTTTCGAAATCGCGGAGGCCGCTTGATCGCGATAAGGCGCACGTCGCGCCAGAACGAAACTGAGCACGCCGGCCGTTCCGTTGATCGATGCGGCCACATAAGTCGCGACCGCCATATCGTGGATTCTCAGCAGGTAGAATCCAGCCAGCAGGCAGCCAAATACCGCGCCGCCGATGTTTCCCCCATAGAAAAACCCCAGCCACGAAATTCCGTCCGGCGTTGTCTCCACCCAGCGCGCCACCGCGGGCAAAGAAGCGCCCATCAGCAACGTCGGCGGCAACAGGCAAACGGCGGCCACTATTCCTCGCAACACAATTCCGGGATACCCCTGGCCCACCGCCACGACATACAGCCGGTCGATATGCGGAACTCCAAATAACACCGCGATAGCGAAGACGCCGATCCCCAGTTCGAGCGCCGCGTAGATCCGCAATGGATGCCGGCGCCGCGAAATGACGCGCGAAAGGGCCAGGCTGCCCAGGCACATCCCGCCCATGTAGGTGCCCAACAGGACGCCGATCGAGATTGCCGAAGATCCGACGACGAGTTGAAGCAACTGGAACCAGACCACTTCGTAGATGAGCGCCGCGCAGCCGCTCGCGGCGAACAACAGCAGGAGCGCGGGAAGGAATCGTCGAAGTCCTGGAGTTTCTTCTGGCAAGGGCGAGGCGATGGTCAAGCGGAGGCTCTCCTAAGTAACAGCCCGCAAAACGGAGCGCGCGGGCTGCTTACTTGGATGCAATGGGGTCGCCCGCGCGCCCTTTGCGGGCTAGTGTTCTGAGTCAGAAGTTCGTTGAGTTATTTCTGCTCCACCAAGTTACCATCAAAACACGGGTCATCCCGATCACGCAAAGCGGGAGAGGGATCTGCTTTTAAACGATCAAACAGCAGATTCACAGGCCTCACTTAGGATTGCCAAGTCTTCATTATAGGTACCGTCCGGCATGATCGGGATATGGTTTAGAATTGGCATCTGCCCGCCGGTGCGGTCACCAGCATGAATCGGCCTCTTCGTACGCCCCACCTTCGCACATCGATCGTTGCGGCGCTCGCGCTGATCTTCACCTACTTCTTCTTTATCGAGTACCTGTCTCCCTTCCGCAAGGTCCACATCCCGTTTGATCTCGAAGGCTTCCATTACCCCCTCGCCGATTTTGCGTTTCAAGAACTGAAGCACGGACGGTTTCCCGAGTGGGATTCATCCATATACTGCGGGCAGCCCCTGGCCGGCAATGTGCAGGCGGCGCTGTTTTATCCCGCCACCTGGCTCCTGTTCGCCGTCAATCTAGGCCGCGAACATGTCTCCTACCAGAGCCTGCAGGTCCTTGAGATCGCCCATGTGTGGCTCGCCTTCGTCCTGTGTTTTGTCTGGCTCCGCAATAGGCGGCTGGAGGACCTGGCGAGTGTCCTGGGAGCGGGCGTGTACGCGTTCAGCGGCTACATGCTCCAGCAACTGCAGCACATGGGATTGATCTGCGCCTACGCCTGGTTCCCGTTCGGCCTGTGGGGAATCGATCAGGCGGCGGAGGCAAAGAGCTGGCGGCCGTTGTGGAAAGTGACCGTGGCTTCAGCTCTGTGTTTCCTCGCCGGGTATCCGCCCACGTGGTTTGTATTCGCCGTGATCGCGGGGACCTACGCGCTCTTCAGCCGTTGGCGCGGGAAGGCCGCTGCCGGCACCGCGATCGCCTTGGCCGCTTCGTTCCTCTTGTCGATGGTCCAGCTGCTGCCCACGCTGGAAGCGAACGCCCGCAAAGCGCCCGAGGCACGGTACGGAATCGGTTTTCGCGATCCTCTCTTCTTCGTGTCCTATCTCGTGCCGAACTATTTCAATTTCGGGAGAGACGTTCCGGTTCCTACGAATCCCGGAAGGGAATATCTATACCTTGGCGCTCCCGCGATCCTTGGTTTGGTTTGGTTATTCCGGCGGCGCAACTCCCGCGACTTTGTCCCTATTCTCGCCGCCGGGACCGCGGCGGCCATCGTTCTGACGAATCCGTTCGGTCTGGTAGGGCTCGCGATCGAGCATTCGCTGTTGATCTCGGAGGTCTGCCGGGATTACTATTTCCTGGCCGGAATCACCCTCGCCGTTGCGGGGCTTGCAGCCTGCGGCCTGGATACTTTCTTGCGTGGCGAAGCAAGACCGCGCGACCGGTCACTGGTCTGGTTGAGCGGCGCTCTGCTTGCGTTCTGGGCCGGCTCGGAGCTAGTTCGCTGGGTCCCGGGGGGACGAGGATTCGATTTCGGAGCGCGCGCGTTGATCGATCCGGCCATCACGCTCGCGATCTTCACTCTCGGACTTTACGTTCTTCGGAGCCAAACCGGACCGGCGCGAGTTCTCCTCACGATCGCCGTGCTGGCGGGCGCCGGCGTCGATTACAAAGTCTTCGGAACCAGCATGAGGCTCAACGGCTCTCCCGGGTCCGGCCAGCCTAGCTTCACGTCCCTGTCCTTCTCCATGGATTCGGACGCCTTCGAGCAGATGCGAATGAATCCGGATTACCGGATTCTTCTCGATCGCGCGGCGCCAGGGCCCCTGGAGCTTCGGCACTATGAGCTGGCCTCTCCGCAGGGATTCGATCCTTTCATCACGACGAAGCTAAGGCAGCTCATCGAAGACCATGGCGGCCGGTTTCGCTCGAACTGGCTATTCGACGTCGGCCCGGATCGGGACGCGCTGCTAAGGCTGACCGGAGTCCGATACGTCGTCACCGAGGGCGATGGTATGTTGAACGAGTATCGAGCCAGCCCGTCGTTTCAACTGATAGGCCGCGATGACCTGTACTACAAAGTTTTCGAATATCGGAATGCGCAGCCGTCGTACGGGTGGGCCGATCCCGGTCGCGTGAGCGCCGGCGATTCGGTCGAGCGGACCCTGTGGAATTCCGCCCGGCGTGAATTCGCCGTGCGATCCAACGCCGGGGGGCGATTCGGCCTAAAGGAACAATTCTTTCCAGGCTGGTCCGCGACTCTCGATGGGCGTGCCATCCCGGAGGAGCCGTGGGAAGGGGCGTTTCAGGCCGTTCAGGTTCCGCCTGGCGACCACCACTTGCAATTCCGGTATCGATCGTCAGGTCTTCGCATCGGCGCCTGGGTCAGCGCGGCTTCGGTGCTCGCGCTGGGACTGTGTTTATGGTTTACGAAGCCGTCCCGTGTGAGAAAAAGTGGTGATCGGGGATAAGTAATCGTCCGTTTTGCGAACCAGCCGCGAACCCTATGTCATCGGCATGTCGCTGAACTTCGCCATCGCGAGACGTTCTTCACGATTCGGATCGCTCATTAGCTTCCATTCGTTGTTGATGAACATCGTGGAGGGTTGGGCCGCATCAAACGCGGACCACTGCGGAATTCCGGTATGGTTCGGATTTCCGTTCCGCGCAAACGCCACCCATGCTCCGCTCACCTTATCCGCCAAGGGCTGAATCTCGGGGCCCGTACCGACCAGCTCGGGCATGTGCCACACGTTGTTGAATACGAACGGGAGTTCAATACAGTGCGGCGAAAAACGCAGTCCATCCTGAACGGGCGTCCTCCAGTTCAGCAGGTACAGGTAGACAGGCGCCCTTCTCATGCCGGCTTTCCGCTCTGCCTGCTGGATGGCCTTCGTCGGGAAAGCGGAGATCGTGAAGTACAGCTCACTGGGCGTCGCCTTGGGGCGATTCTTCTGGAACAAGCCTACGATCTGGTCCGTGGCTCCGCCGAGGCTCTTCCGCAGCCGCGCCCGCATCGTCGCTTCATCGAGTACCAGGAGATCATGGTTCACGAAATACGTGCCCTCCGTTTCGGCGGTCCCGATAATCATCGGTACGTCAGCCGAGACTTCCGGCGCGGTCGGATCGAACGGATTGCGCGGCAGCGCCCCGCCATCCACCACCGGACCCAGCCGGATTCCTCCTTCTTCAATAGCGGCGAGCAGCTTTTCCACCGGGAGATCTTGAAGTTCGTCGACGGCATTGGGCTTCAAGCCGAGTTTCGCGAACACCTTTGCGGTGTTTTTCTGCGCGTCCTCGCGGCTGAGCTGCGTGAGCGTCGATCCGCTCTCGACAATGGCCTTATGAAACAGCCCCTTCGCAGCCGGCATCGCCAGTAAGGTGCTGACTTTCCCGCCACCACCAGACTGGCCAAAGATGGTCACGTTCCCAGGGTCGCCGCCGAAATGCGCGATGTTTTCGTGGACCCATTCGAGGGCGGCTACAAGATCCAGCATGCCGACATTTCCCGAATCCGCGTATTTCGCCCCGCCAGCCTCCGCCAGAAACAGGTGTCCAAAGAGATTGAGCCGGTGGTTTATACAGACTACGGTGACGTCACCCGATCGAGCCAGATTCGTGCCGTCGGCAACCAGGGTCGTACCCGAGCTATAGGTATAGCCCCCGCCGTGGATCCAGACCATCACCGGACGCTTTCGCCCGCTCTTAACGCCGGGCGTGAAGACGTTGAGAACCAGACAATCTTCGCCCTGGAGCGGGTTCGCGCGGAGGCCGAACCCGATGGCACTGGCGGCCGGCATGATCTGCGGCGCGGTGTGACCGTTCTGGTAAGCGTCTCTCACTCCGGTCCAGGATTCCGGTTTCCGAGGCGGCATAAACCGGTTGGAACCGCCGGTGGGCGCTCCATAGGGAATCCCCCGGAAGACCTGGACACCGCCATTCACGATGCCACGAAGTTTACCCGAGGCAGTGTCTACAACCGGTCCCTCCGATTTGGGGGCGATCGTCGCCGCGAGAAGCGGGTTGGCGAAGATTCCGCCTACAAGTGAGGATGTGAGCATTGCTCGCCGATTCAGACGCGGATTGAATAGGTCTTTCGAGAGACGATCTTTGGGGTCCATAGCACACTCCTGCTCCGGCATTCGTCTGTCGGGAGTATACATCAGTTCTCGACAGTTTGCTGACCTGCGCCGGTAATGTCGCTAGTGGCCTGTCGCAGCGAGTTCGTTAGCATGAGCATACATTTGCTCCAATGTTCCACCGCTCCCTCACGGTCACGGCTCGGAAGGGCCGTTTCAGAGCCGCGACCGTCAGGGAGCGGTAGTAAACGGTGTTTGGCAACCGTCGTCGGCGACTCCACGGCTTCCCCGTCTCGTACTATCGCCGTCTCAGAGACAACCCACTAATTGCCTCCGCCACCAGTAGCGGCGGCTGACGGTGCGCCGGAACCTTCCGCCGGGCGCGGCTTGGGAAGCGGCTTACGCGGCAGCATTTCGTCCCGCATCGCCGTCTCGTAAACGAATGAAGCTACGATAGCCGCCATCTGCATCAGGTCGCCCTTCTGGATGCGATCGTACAGGTCCATGTTCGAATGGTGCGTGCGGGAAGCGTAATCCATCGGGTCCTGGATAAATTGAAAACCCGGGAGCCCCACGGCGTCGAAGGATTGATGATCGGTTCCGCCGGTGTTCCGGATGGTGACCGTCGCCGCGCCGAGGTCGTGGAACGGAGCGAGCCATGCTTCCGCGATCGGCCTCATCATGTCGTTGCCCTGCAGATAGATTCCGCGAATCTTTCCGGTCCCGTTGTCGACGTTGAAGTAGCCGGCGAGTTTCGAATGCTCGGCGGTGACTTTCATCGTCTCCGGATCGCCGAAATGTTCTTTCACGTAGGCTTTCGACCCGAGCAGTCCTTCCTCTTCCCCGGACCACAGGGCCAGCCGGACCGTTCGGTCCATCTTGAAATTCAAGGTCCTCAGGATGCGCATGACTTCGATCATCACCGCGCTGCCGGCTCCGTTATCGGTCGCGCCGGTGCCTCCCTGCCAACTATCCAGGTGCGCGCCGAGCATGACAATCTGGTCCTTCTTGCGCCCGCCTTCGATCTCGCCGATCACGTTGATCGAGTCCGTGCGGTCTTCGAAGGTCTTGGTCTGAATATCGAATTCGAGTTGGACGGAGATCTTGTGGTCGAGCAGGCGGCAGATGCGATTATAATGCTCCGGGGTGAGAACCACGGTGGGAGGCGCGATCGGATCCTTGGGATCGCGCGACCCGCCGCCGGCTCCGAACACATCGCCCGCCTCGCTGCGCCCCGCGCCTCCGTGCACGACGACCAGCGGCTGCTCGTCGCTCAGGAATTTATTGAGCCTGGTAGCGAATTCGCGGGCCTGGGCGGGAGTGGGAGCTCCCGGCGGACGCTGAAAACCGGCTCCGGGCTCCGGCGCCGCCAGCATCGCGGCCAGATCGGCGTTGGTGTAACGCCGCCCAGGCGCCTCAGCCAGCATGGCCAGGTCGCGCGGCGCGCCCATCAGCACGATCTTCCCTTTGAGCGTGCCCTTGAGCTTTTCAAGATCCGCCGCGTTCGCCGGCTGATCGATACGAATGGGTTCGCCGCTTACGGTACCGTTGGTCGAGGCGCTCCAGGCGAGCGGGAATCCGATCAGCGGCGCATACTGTGGAGCGGTCAGGCTCGCCGAGAAATGCGTGTAGGTCCAACCGCGGCCGAACGGTCCCCATTTTTCCTGGTGGGCGCTGATGCCCCACTCTTTGAGTTGCTTCACCACCCAATCCGCCGCCGCGAAGAAGCCCGGTGAATTGGCAAGGCGTGGTCCGTTCACGTCGGTGAGATAGAACATGTGATCCATCACCTTCGAGTTCTCGAACGCCTCGGTCTTGATCTTGTAGATGGCATCCAGGTCGACGCGTTCTTCAGCCCGCGCCGGCGCCAGTGCGAAAAGCGCGAGAATACAAAGGAAAATCGGAAATTGTTTGAATCGCATAACCCATCCTGTTTCAGCGTCCGAGTTTATCAGATTGTGTAAACAGGATCGACCGGCAGCCCGATAACGCCCGGCTACCGGCCGAGAGGCGCCCTGCACTATCGTGCTACCTCTGGGCGTTTCGATCCGGCGATATTCCCATCGCGAACTCGATTGGCTGTGAGAAAATCGGCATTGAGTTCATTCACCTTCGTTCACGCGCGGCCGATCACCGTGGCCGCCTTGATCCTCTGCGTCGCGCTTAGCGCCCCGGCGCAGGTGCACGGACTGGTTCAGGATGCGGATGGGTCGCCGATCGGGGGCGCCCGGATCGCCGCGCACAACACCGGCGAAGATACCGATCGGGCATTCGTGAGCGCCGCGGACGGATCTTTCACGATGGCCGGCCTTACGCCGGGCCATTATCAGTTCAAAGCGACGAAGCGCGTTTTCGCCGATTCACCCACGGCCGAGGCGGACCTGAACGCCGGCGACGACCGGACCCTCAATCTCACGCTTCGCTTGAATGCGGGGTTTCTGAAAAGACTCTCGCGCGCCTACTCCAAGGACTGGCAAGGTTCCCCCGGCAGCGGCCCAGGCCCTCCCCGCCGCACTTTGCCCTCGCCTTTGGACTCGCCGCCTTTTCCTAGCTCCGACTGGTCCTACGGCGGATCGCCCGAAATCGGCGCGCCGGATACCAATGTGCCCCCCTTCATGGAAGCCCTCTATGGCGGATCGAACGGCCAAGCCTGGGAGCAAAGCAGGGTCAAAGTATATGGCTGGGTGGAAGGCAGTCTGAACCTCAGTACGTCGCACGATTCGAATTACCCGTCCGCCTATGACATCTTCGCCAATCGTTTCGAATTCGACCAGGCCGTGCTGTACGTGGAACGCATTCCCGACTCGGTTCAAACCGATCACGTCGATTGGGGATTCCACCTGAGCGGTTTGTTCGGCACCAGTTATCGTTTCACCAGCAATTTGGGCTATCTCAGCGGGCAATTGCTCGACCATCACCGGGAGTACGGTTTCGATCCCGTTCTCGAATACGTGGACCTGTACATTCCCCAGGTCGCGGATGGACTCAACATCCGCGTTGGCCGTTTCATATCGATTCCGGGGATCGAAGCGCAACTGGCTCCCAATAACTACGTCTACACGCACTCGTTGCTGTATGCGGTCGACCCGTTCACCGACACGGGGATCCTCGGCAGCTTCAAACTCAATGACCGGTGGCTGGTCCAGGCGGGGCTCACCGCGAGCCACGACGTGGCCCCCTGGTCGCGCGACGCCAAGCCCTCCGCGACCGCCTGCATCAGCTACACATTCAACCAAGGCAACGACAACCTGTATCCTTGCGTAAACGGTCTCAACGACGGCAAGTACGCCTACAACAACCTCCAGATGTTCGATGCCACCTGGTATCACAAGTTCAGTTCCTCATGGCATATGGCCACCGAGGCATGGTACATGTATCAGCGCGGCGTGCCTAGCGTCTCGGGCCCAGTGCCGCCGGAAAAAGGCACGAACGGGGCGTTCTGTTCCGCGGGCGAGATCCGTTGCCTGGCGCCGGAGTGGGCCATGGTCAACTATGTCGAAAGCGAAATCTCCGCCATGGATTACGTTTCGATTCGCTCCGACTTTCTGGATGACATGAAAGGCCAGCGAACCGGCTTCAAGACCCGGTATGCTGAGGCGACTCTGATGTGGGGACATTGGGTGGGAAGCACCGTTTTGCTGCGTCCCGAAATCCGATTGGATCGTGCACTCGATCGTCCCGTCTACGACAATGGAACCCGCAGAACCCAGTTCCAGTTGGCGATGGACGTAATCTTCAAGTTCTGACGACTGCGTTTGTGCTTGTATCAGCGTCCCATCCACCGTGAAGTGCTCATCGGAGAGGTGCTCCTGGGCCAGCTTCAACACCCGCTGAAAGAAGTTCTCCGCGATCGAGTGCTTCAGCACACGCTCCCGGTTCTTGGTGAACACCGTCGGCACCCACACCGGCTCGTCCATGTTCATGCCCACGAACCAGCGGAACAGGTCCGCGCATATAAACAAGACGTCCCCGAAATGTTTGAGGCTACATCCGGTAGGGGCTTTTCAGCAAGCCCCTAGAACTTCACCTTGGGAGCTTCCTTCGCTCCGGCGTCGGCCTTAAAGTACGCATCGTTGCGCTGGAACCCGAACATGGACGCGGCGATGTTCTTGGGGAATAGCGCGATATCGGTGTTGTATCTTTGCACAATCTCGTTATACTTGCGGCGCTCTACCGCGATGCGGTTTTCCGTGCCGGCCAGCTCGTCCTGCAATCGCATGAAGTTCTCGTTCGCCTTCAGGTTTGGGTAATTCTCCACCACTACCAGCAGCCGCGACAAAGCGGAATCTAGCTGCCCGTTGGCTGCGATCTTTTCCTGAGGCGTCCTTGCCCCGCCCAGGGCCGCCCGGGCGCTGGTCACCGAATCGATCGCCGATTGCTCGTGACTGGCGAAGCCCTTCACCGTTTCCACCAGGTTCGGGATCAAGTCCGCGCGGCGTTGTAGAGCGACGTCCACCTGGGACCAGGCTCCGTTCACCGATTCCCGCTCCGTCACCAGCTCATTGCGGGCGCCGACGAGGCTGCCGCCCAGAACCACTCCGATCAGTAAGAGCACCGCTAAAACCACCAATGCGATTTTCATTGTTCCCTCCTAGTCTCCTGTCCCAGTGGTTCGTTGCATAAGTTCTCAGGGTTAGGAGCACCACACCTGCCCCGGTCATTCCGAGC
>Ga0209415_10001773_pt1 | contig 40825 bp, 33 predicted proteins | sample PeaSoiSIISIP2007_FD_187696 | JGI IMG/M metagenome (GOLD analysis project Ga0209415, IMG submission 187696) | Peat soil microbial communities from Weissenstadt, Germany - SII-SIP-2007 (SPAdes) (version 2) | ecosystem: Environmental > Terrestrial > Soil > Wetlands > Peat | place: Germany...
GGATTTGAACCCACGAACCCCTACGGGACCAGACCCTGAATCTGGCGCCTTTGGCCAAGCTTGGCAATCCCCGCGCGCGGGGGCGGAGCGAGGTCTGGCTTATGACCGTTCCGCCGAAAAATCACGCGACCGCGGGCACGGTGGTCGAGGGGCGTCGGTTCTTCTCGGTCGCCAGCACGTCGAGCGCCTCCGAGACCGTCGCCTTCTCGTGAACGATCGATCGCAACGCCTTCAGCATCGCGACCGGGTGGTCGGACTGCCAAATGTTGCGGCCCATGTCGATCCCATGCGCCCCCTCGTCGATCGCGTGCCACGCGAGCTCGAGCGCGGCGCGATCGCTGTCGAGCTTCGGTCCCCCGGCGACGACGAGCGGCACCGGGCACCCCTCCACGACCGTCGAGAAATTCTCGCAATAATAGGTCTTGACGAGGTGCGCGCCGAGCTCGGCGGAGACGCGGCAGGCGAGCGCAAGGTAGCGGGCGTCCCGCTTCTCGAGCTCCTTGCCGACCGCCGTGATCGCCATCACCGGCATGCCCACGGCCTCCGCCTCGTTGACGAGGTCCCCGAGATGGACGAGGGACTCGTGCTCGTGCGGGGCCCCGACGAAGACGCTCAGCGCGATCGCGCTCGCGTTCAGTCGCAGGGCCTCGGTCATCGAGGTCGTAATCGCCTCGTGCGAGAGGTCCTCGTGGAGGATCGTGACCCCTCCCGAGACCCGGAGCACGATCGGGGTCGTGGCCGTGGGTGGCACCGCGCGGCGCAGGATCCCGCGCGTGAGGGCGAGGGCGTCGGTGTGGGGAAGGAGAGGTGCGATGGTCGCGCGTGCGTCCTCGAGATGGTGCGTCGGGCCCATGAAGTAGCCGTGGTCTACGGCGAGCATGACGGTGTTCCCGCTCGTGGGGGAGAACATCCGCCCGATCCGGTTCGCGAGTCCCCAGTCCATGCCCGACCTCGGGGCTGCGATGGGAGGGGCGCTTCTTATGGGTTGCCCCGATCGAAGCGGATCCCGAGCTCACACGGACGGCAGAACGTCCGCTCCCCGGAGCGCGACCGGGACGCGGCGGTCCTCCTTTACCCGGTTGAGCACGACCTGGGTGTTCGACCGCTCGACGTACGGGTCCTGCAACATGTGCTTCACGAACCGGTCGAGGTCCCTCCGGTCCCGGAAGCGCCCGATGAGCAGCGCGTCGTTGTCGCCGGTGACGTCGTAGATGGCGTAGGCGTGCGGGTCGCGGGCGAGACGCTCCTCGACCTCCCGGAGCCGGCCCTTCGAGATCCAGATCCCGATCACCGCCCAGAGGTCCCAGCCCAACTGTTCGTCATCGAGGAGCGGGATGTACCCCCGGATCACGCCCTGCTCCTCCAAGCGTCCGATCCGGGCGCTCACCGTGGTCGGCGAGATCTTGAGACGGTGGGCGAGCTCCCGGTGGCTACGCCGCGCATCGATGTTCAGCTCCACGAGGAGGTCGCGGTCGAGCTCGTCGAGGGTGGACGTTCGACGCATAGTTGTTGATAAAACAAGTCAAAGATAACGGCTGTGCACTATAAATTGGATGTTCGTTCGATTCTGAGGCCCACTGGTTGATGTACCCGCTTCGATACCTTCCCCGCCGAGGCTCCATGTCTCCTGCAAAGAAAGAGGCCGGTGCGCACGACGGGCCCGCGATCTTGGCCCGGCTGAAAGCCGACAAGATCCGTTGGGTGCAGCTGTTCTACACGGACGTGTTCGGTGGCTACAATCAAGTCGATGTCCCGCTCGACACGCTGGATGCCGACGCGTTCATCTCGGGGGTTCCGAAGCTGGACGGGTCCTCCGTTCGAGGCTTCCGGGCGATCTTCGAATCCGACATGCTGCTCGTCCCGGACCCTCGCACCCTCGCGACGATCCCGTGGAACCCCGAGGCGGGGGGCACGGTCCGCTTCATCTGTGACGTCCGGATCGGCGGCACGACCACGCCCTACGATCACGACCCCCGAGGGGTCGCCCGGAAGGCCGAGCAGGTCCTCGCGAGCGCCGGGTACGACGCCTCCTACTGGGGGCCGGAGGTCGAGTACTTTGTCTTCGACTCCATCGAGCTCATCCCCTCCGCGCAGGGCGTGAGGGACCCTTGGGCCGGCGCCGGCTACCTGCTGCACCAGTCCGAGGCCCCGTGGGAGACTGGCCCCCAGTCCTCCACGATCCGGTTCAAGGAGGGGTACCACCGCACTCCGCCCTACGATTCGATGGTCGGCCTCCGCGCAGAGACGTCGAACATCCTCGCGGACGACTTCCACCTACGGATGGACGCCCACCACCACGAGGTCGCCTCCAGCGGGCAGGCGGAGCTCAACATCCATTTCGACGAGCTGGTCCCGACTGCCGACCACGTCCAGGACATCCGGTACGTGATCAAGAACGTGGCCCACCGCCACGGCAAGGTTGGCTGCTTCATGCCCAAGCCGATCTACGGAGACAACGCCATCGGCATGCACACCAATCAATCGATCTGGTCGAAGGGGAAGAACACGTTCTACGACGGGAACGACAAGTACGCCGAGGTCAGCCAGACCTGCCGGTACTACGTCGGGGGTCTCATGGCCCACTCCCGGGCGCTCTGCGCGATCACGAACCCGATCACGAACTCCTACCGACGCCTCGTGCCCGGCTACGAGGCTCCCGTCTTCATCGCGTGGAGCCGCGCCAACCGCTCGGTAAGCATCCGGATCCCGTTCTACCTCAAGGGTCGGCCGGAGGTCAAACGAATCGAGTACCGGACGCCCGACTCGGCCGCCAACATCTACCTCACCGAGGCGGCGCTCGCCCTCGCCGGGCTGGACGGGATCAAGCACAAGATCGAGCCCCCGCCCCCCGTCGACCAGGACATCTACAAGCTCACGCCCGCCCAACGCAAGCAGCTGGAGATCCGCGAGCTCCCCGGCTCGCTCGGCGAAGCGCTCGACTGCCTCGAGTCCGACCGGGCGTTCTTGAAGCCGGCGTTCGCCGACTCGCTGTTGGACACCTATATCGAGGCGAAGCGGCAGGAGCAACTGGACCTGAACTTGCGGCCCCACCCGTACGAGTTCTACCGGTACTTCGACGTCTGAGCGAGCGAGACGTCCGTGCCCTCTGTCATGACCGAGCCCCGGCGCTTCACCGGAGGGCGCATCTTCACCGGTCGGCGCTTCGTCGAAGCCCTCCTGGTCGAGGAGGGCCGCGTGGCCAGCGCCGGCGGAGAATCGGAGGTGGCGCGGGCGAGCCCCACGGGGTGCGAGGTCGAAGCCCTCGCCGGTCGACTGGTCGTGCCGGGGATCGTGGACGCCCATCTCCACCTCGCCGAGATCGTTCGCGCCGAGCACGGCCTCCCGCTCGATGGACTGCGGTCGCGTGATGAGCTGGGCGATCGGCTTCGGCAGTGGGCGGACACGCACCCCTCTGGCCCGATCATCGGTCGGGGGTGGAGCGTTGAGGGGTTCGCCGACGGGGAGGAGCCGACGCGTCGGGACGTGGAGGAGGCCATCTCGAACCGGCCCGTCGTGCTCTACCACGCGAGCGGTCACGCGGCGGTCGTCAACGGACTCGTGCTGGACGCGGTGGGCTACACCGCCAAATCCCCCGATCCCCTCGGCGGCCGGCTGGGACGGGGGCCGGACGGAGCGCCGAATGGCCTCCTGTACGAGCGCGCGCTCGACGCGGTCGGCCGGTTCTCGAGCGGGGCGTACCCACCCGATCCAGTCGCCATCGGGCGAACGCTTCGCTCGCTCGCCGCGTTCGGGATCACGACCGTCGGCAGCCTCAGCACGGCCCCGGAGGAGCTCGAGGCCCTGGCCTCCCTGGCGAGGACAGGGGATCTTACGGTCCGCGTGCGCGCCTACCTGAGGTATGGGCGGTTCTCGGAGGCCGATCTCCGTCGACCGCTCGACACCTGCGGGGGACGTCTCTTGTCGGTCCGTGGGACCAAGTCGTTCGCGGACGGGGCGTTCGGTCCCCGAACCGCATGGCTCTCCGAGCCGTATGCCGACCGCCCCGACCGGACCGGGGATTCCACCCTGCGGGCGGAGGAGATCGCGGAGGTCGTGGACCGAACGGTCCGGGCCGGATTGGTTCCCGCGGTGCACGCGATCGGCGACCGCGCCCTCGGGGGGGTCGTTCGGGCCCTGGAAGACATCTCTCGGGATCGGGGACCTCCCCGGATCGAGCACGCCGCCCTGGTCCCCCCGGAACTCTACCCGAGGCTCGACCGGGTGCGGCCCGCGCTGGTCGTTCAACCGGGATTCGTCTGGAGTGACACCTGGCTCGAGGCCCGACTCGGTCCGGAGCGGGTCCGCTTCGCCTATCCGTTCCGCACCCTGACCGAGCGCGGGCACCTGCTCGTCGGTTCGAGCGACGCGCCCTACGACCCGGTCGACCCGTGGAGGGGCCTGGCCGCCGCAATCCACCGGACGAACCCGGAGGGTCGTTCGGCGAACCCCGACCCGAAGGAGGGCCTCACCGTGGAGCAGGCGTTCCAGCTCTACACCGCGAACGCCGGTCGCGGGCTCGGCGAGGCGGCCCTAGGGACGCTCGAGGTGGGGTCGCTCGCCGACCTGGTCGTCGTCGACGCTCCAGACCTCTCCCGTGCGATCGGCCGGGGCAGCGCGGGGGTCTCTGCGACCTGGTGCGGAGGGGAGCGGACTTACCGACGCGAAAGCCCGGCCGGAGAGTAAGTGTCTAAGCCCCGTCCGGGCTCAACGAGACATGGCCGCTCCCCCGGGGCCTCCGCCGATGAAGGAATTCTCGCCGTCGATGCGGACCGACCTCATGGTCGCCGATTGGAGGGCCGCGCTCCCCCCCGAGCTGTCGGTCGAGGAGAAGGAACGACAGCTCTACGGGGCGGTCTGGGACGCTTACATCGAGGGTGACTACGGGTTTGGTCTTTGGCTCTGGCACGAATGCGACCGCCTGACGAACAATCTGAACGGGAATGTGCGCGAGGTGACCCGGATCCTGGGCCCCGGACGCTACTTCGGGTTCTCCCATCGAAGGGCCGTCGCCGCGGCCGTGCCCATCGAGAGGATCTACCGGCCGCGCAAGGGGGACATGAGTACTCCTCGCACCGATGCCTACGTCCTCCCCCACTACCAGGTCCTCTGCGTGTACCTTGTGAGGGCGGACGCCGGCGACGCGAAGGCGAAAGCCTTGCTCGAGATCTCCCTCGGGGAGCTCGAAGATCTGCGCCGGAACGACGCCTTTCTCAAGCATTTCGAGACGTTCCGGGACCTCGTCCGCCGCACGAAGGCGGCAGGAGCGGCTGCGGCCCCCGCCTCGAGCGCTCCAGCAGCGGTTCCACCGGCGCCCAAGGCGCGCCGAGCCCGAGCGAAGAAGTAGACGGAGGGCCGAACCCCTCCTATAGGGGGTCCGGCTGCGGCCGGAGAGGCAAGCGATGCGAGCGGTAGTGGTCGGAGGCGGCGGTCTCACGGGGCAGTGCTCGGTCCGCGACCTCGCAACTTCTGGGGCGTTCGACGAGGTCGTCGCCGCGGACCTGGACCTCGCCCTCGCGGAGCGGGCGGCGCACGCGGCCGGACCCCGGGCGACGGCGACCAAACTTGACGTCCGGGACCACGCCGCCCTCGTCCAGCTCCTCGTGGGAGCGGACGTCTGCGTCAACGCGGTCCAGTACGGATTCAACCTCGCCGTGATGGAGGCGGCCTTCGCCGCCCGGGTCCCCTACCTCGACTTCGGCGGGCTCTTCCACATGACCCGCCGCCAGCTCGCGCTGGACGAGCGGTTCCGCGCGGAAGGGCTGATCGCGATCCCGGGACTGGGCCAGGTGCCTGGGATCTCGAACGTCCTCGCCATGGAGGCGTGCCAGGACCTCGAGCGGGTCGAGTCGCTCGTCCTGCGCGATGGGTGGAGGGACCTCACCCTGAACGGTCCCGAGATCTCCTTCACCTGGTCTCCCAGCACCTTCCTCGACGAGATGGTGATGCCGGCGGTGGTCTTCGAGAAGGGCACGTACCGCGACTATCCGGCGATGAGCGGCGCCGAGGAGTACGACTTCCTCCCGCCCGTGGGCCGCACTCGCCTCTACCGAACGCTCCACTCCGAACCGGCCACCCTGCCGGACAGCCTCCGCGACAAGGGGATCCAGCACTGCGAATGGAAGGAGGGCGGTCCGGGCATCGAGGTGCTCCGGACCATGGCCCTCCTCGGCCTCGGGTCCGACCGGCCGCTGGACGTTCGTGGTCAGTCGGTCTCGCCCCGGGACTTCGTCCTGGCCCTCCTGAAGCGGGAGAAGCTCCTCGGAGCCCCGGAGGGGATCGTGGTCAACGACTGGGAGGTCTGCGACATCGAGATCCACGGGACGTTGAAGGGGCACCCCGTCGTACGACATGCCCTGGCCCGGTTCCCCCCGCGGCCGGACTGGCATCTCACGGCCACCGAGTACGCCGTCGGGGTCGCCGGAGCGGTCGGAGCCGAGCTCCTCGCTTCGGGACAGGTCTCCGCCCGCGGGGTCGTCCCCCCCGAGCGCTGCGTGCCGCCCGGGCCGTTCCGCGCCGCGCTCAAGGCCCGCGGGATCGAGACCGCGATCGTCCCGCTCGAACCGCCGCTGGCCCCTATCCGAACGAGCTGAAATCAGCCTCCAAGTGGCTATTTTGGCCGTTTTTCGGTTGTTTGGGGGGAAACTAATGGGTATTTTTGCGGGAATACACCAGCGCAGTACTAGTTGAGTTTCGTTTCCTATTGTACTATATTAAATGGGAACGAGATTCGGCTCCTAAGCCATCTATATATAGCGACCGCCGGCTCGTCGGCCCGCCTCTGATGCATTATTTATGGTGGACCAGGAACCCGCCCCGCCCATTGACCTCCCCGAGCGGGAGCTCCGTCTGGCGCTCTCTCTCGTCGGGAACGGTCTGACCCCCCGGCGCGCCAGCGGGGACGCCGAAGTTCACCCGCCTCCTTCCGGACCCGCCTCGGGCGCCGAACCTTCCAAGGAAAAGAAGGAGGCAAAAGAGCCCAAGGAGGTCAAGGACGTGAGCGAGGTCCCGGCCGAGACCCCTCCCGCGGTGGAGGTCGAGCCCCTCCCCATCTCGATTGCCCGCCTCGTCCCGAAGCTGAAGAAGAGCGCGAAGCTCTTTGCGGAGGGCAAGAAGCACATCCCCAACTCCTCGAGCTCACTCATCCGGGTCGCCTCCTACGACCCCTGTCCCCCGTTCATCGCCGCGGGCAAGGGTCCCCGCATCTGGGACGAGGACGGGAACGAGTACCTCGATTTCAACCTCGGCTACGGCTGCCTCATCAACGGGCACGCCCCGCGTGAGCAGGTCAAGGCGATCCAGGAACGAGCGGAGCTCGGGCTCCACTTCGCGGCGCCGACCGCGCTCGAGATCGACCTCGCGGTGATGTTCCAGAAGATGGTACCCACGGCCGAAAAGGTCGCCTTCTGCTCGAACGGCTCGGACGCGACCATGAACGCCATCCGCATCGCCCGGGCGGTCACGGGCAAGGATGCGATCCTGAAGTTCGAAGGCCACTACCACGGGCAGCACGACTACGCGCTGATCAGCGCGGAGGCGCCCCCGATCGTCGCGGGGCTGGACGAGTTCCCCCGGCCCATCCTCAACTCGGCCGGGATCCCCCCCGGGGTGACGGACTACGTGATGGTCGCCCAGTACAACTCGCTGATCTCGTTCGAGCGGATGGTCAAGCGCTACCGGGACCGCCTCGCCGCGGTCATCCTCGAGCCGATCATGGCGAACTCGGGGATCATTCCGCCGATCCCGGACTACCTCGAGCGCCTCATCGAGATCGCGCACCAGAACGACCTGCTCGTCATCTTCGACGAGGTGTTCACGGGATTCCGGGTCGCGCCGGGCGGTGCCCAGGCGCTCTACGGGGTCGAGCCCGACATCTCCTGCTGGGCGAAGGCGCTCGGCGGAGGCGTGACGATCTCGGCGGTCTCGGGGAAGAGCGAGTACATGGACCTGATCGCCCCCGGGCGGATCTCGTTCGGTGGCACCTACTTCGCGAACAACATTTCCCTCGCGGGAGCGCTCGCGAACCTGAAGATCCTCCACCGCGGCGGAGAGGACCTCTACGCGCGCTTCGCGCGGATGACGACCCGCCTCGAGCACGGACTCGAGGAGGCCGCCCACGACGCAAAGATCAACGTCCTCGTCCAGTCGGTCAACGGGATGCTGCAGTTCTTCTTCACGCGGCGGAAGAAGATCCAGAACTACCGGGAGTCGCTCCAGATCGACTGGAACCTCTACCTGCGGCACCACCAGCTGCTGTTGGACAAGGGGATCTACATCCACCCCGACAACTACGAGCGGCTCACGTTCTCGAGCGCCCACACCGACAAGGACATCGAGAAGTTCATTTCCATCGCGCACGAGACGTTCACCGAATTGAAGACCCTCCCGCGCGATTACCTCCCCTGAGCCGGGCCCCGGGGGCCCCCATGCGACGCCCTATCTCGCCTTAATAGGGGTAGGCCGTACGCCCCCAGATGCTTCGGACGGCGGGACCGCCGCTCCTCGGGAGGTAGCAACCGGGAGATGGGGCGCAGTCTGACCGACCTCGGGATCTTCGTCGGCAAACGCCTCCTCCAGCTCATCCCGGTCCTCATCGGGATCACGATCCTCACCTTCCTGTTCACCCACCTCTCGGCGACCAACGTCTGCAACGCCTGGTTCCCGCACGCCGACCCGACCACGATCGCGAACTGCCAGGCGCAGGTCAGCCAGCCGATCCTCAACCAGTACTGGAACTACCTCGTCAACCTCGTGCACGGCAACTGGGGCGCCTCGGTCAGTGGGGTCGCCGTGTTCCCGGAGGTCGCTGCCGGCCTTCCCGCCACGCTCGAACTGGTCCTCACCTCGCTCTTCCTCATGATCGTCATCGGCATCCCGCTCGGCGTCATCGCGGCCCGCTCGGCCGGGCACTGGGGCGACCACCTGGTCCGGATCTTCTACCTGAGCGGCTGGGCGACCCCGACCTATCTCGGGGCGGTCATCGCGGCCCTCTTCGTCGCCCCGTACTTCGGACTTCCCTCGCACGGGGAGTATGCGACCAACCCGCCTCCGTTCCACCAGTACACCCACATGTCGGTCCTGGATGCGCTCCTCGCAGGGAACCTCTCCTGGACGGGCGACGCGATCTCCCATCTCATCCTGCCCGCCCTCACGCTCGCGTTCATCAACATGGGGATCGCGACCCGGATGACGCGCAGCTCGATGTTGGAGGTGATCCCGCTCGACTACGTGAAGTCGGCCCGCATGAAGGGACTCACTGACTTCTGGGTGATGTACAAGCACGCGCTCCGCAACGCCCTCATCACGACCACGACCGTCCTCGGCGTGACCGCCGGTGGTCTGTTGGCCGGGACCGTCGTCATCGAGGAGGTGTTCGGTTGGCCGGGCATCGGGGCGTTCGCGTACACGGCGATCGGTGGAGGCGGCAACCCACCGAACTTTGACGGGGCGATCGCGGTCGTCGCGGTCTTCGCGGTCGGTGTGGTCGTCGCGAACCTCATCGCCGACATCCTCTACGGCCTCCTCGACCCCCGGGTGGACTGGAGGTAGGGTCCTGAGCGGTTCTTCCTCCCCCACGACGCCGGCCCCGCCCACGAAGGGGAGCGCCCGCCGCGTCGGCCAGGGGCTCCTCATCTTCCTTCGGGTCCTTCGCGCGAACCCGCTCACGCTCGTCGGGTTCGGGATGGTCGCGATCCTCGTCCTGGGGGCGCTCATCATCCTCGGCGCGCCCCACCTTCTGACGCCGTTCGGGATCAACCAGCTCACCCTCGACTACAATCAGGCGCCGTCCTGGCACCACCCCCTCGGGACCGACGGGACCGGCCTCGACATCTATGCGATGGTCCTCTACGCGCTCCCGATCGACCTCGGGATCGCGTTCGCCATCGCCGGCATCGCCATGGTCGGAGGCGGGGCGCTCGGTCTGATCGCCGGATTCTGGGACCGACCGGGCACGGTCGGTGGGTACGTCTCCCTCGTCATCCTCCGTATCACGGACGTCTTCCTCTCCTTCCCGAGCCTGATCCTCGCGCTCGCCATCGCCGTCTCGCTCGGCCGCGGGGTATGGCAGCTGGTCGTCGCGATCCTGCTGACCTGGTGGCCGTACTACGTCCGTCTGGTCCGCGGGGAGACGCTGGCCGTGAAGCACCTCCCCTACGTCATGGCGGCCCGCGCCGCGGGGGTCACCGACGGCCGGATCGTGCTGCGTCACATCCTGCGGAACGTCATCGAGCCGGTCGTGGTCTACTTCACGCTCGACATCGGGACGGTCCTCGTCACCCTCTCCACGATCGGGTTCGTCGGACTCGGCGTGAACTATCCCTTCACCCCCGAGTGGGGCAGCATGATCTCGTACTACCAACAGGCCGGCCTCATCACCGCCTACCCGTGGACCGTCCTCGGACCCGGCCTGGCCATCTTCTTCACCGTGCTGGCGTTCAGCCTGCTCGGCGACGGGCTCCGGGACGTCCTCGACCCGAGGAGCCGGCGCGTCCTCGCCGGTACGGGGACGGGGGGCCCCTCCTCTACCTCCCCTGCTGAAAAGGAGGAAGAGGCCGCCGAGAGCACCGAGGAGAACCGCGACCTGCCCAGCGGCGGCCCCTCCCTCATCCCGACCGCGGGGGAGGCGTGAGCGCATCCCCATGACGGAGCCGGTCGTCCAGATCCAGAACCTCTCCATCGACTACGTCGTCGGAGCTGGCCGCTTCCGGGCCGTCTCCGGGGTGTCGCTCGAGGTGCCCCAGGGCCACGTGGTAGGGATCGTCGGCGAGACGGGCTGCGGGAAGAGCACGCTCGCGCAAGCGATCCCGCGTCTGCTGCCAGAGCCGCCGGCGACGATCGGGGAGGGCCGCGTCATCTTCCGAGGGATCGACCTCGTAAAGGTCCCCCTCTGGAAGATGCCGGCGATCCGGGGCACCGGAATCAACATGATCTTCCAGGAGCCGCTCAACTCGCTCAACCCCTCGTTCCGCATCTACGACCAGGTGGCGGAAGCGATCTACATCCGCCGGATCCGGGACGAGGGCAATCTCGTCATCGACCACCGCCCCCCCGCGCCGTTCGACTACTCCAAGCGCCCCACGACCGAGGCGGGCGAGGCGCTCCTGCGGCCGATCGTTCCCGGCGGGGCGGCCGCGAGGGCGGTCCGGGGCCGGCGGCGGCGGGAGGGGCTGCGGGACGAGGTTCTCGAGTACCTCCGGCTCGTCCGGATCAACGACCCGGAGACGATCCTCGACCTCTATCCCCACGAGCTGTCGGGCGGGATGCGCCAGCGGGTGATGATCGCGATGGCGCTCTCGGAAAAGCCCGAGCTCCTCATCGCGGACGAGCCGACGAGCGCGCTCGACGTGACGATCCAGGCGCAGGTCCTGACCCTCATGAAGGAGCTCATCGAGGAGGTGAACACCTCGATCCTGTTCATCAGCCATGACCTCGGCGTCATCGCCGAAACCGCCGACGAGCTGGGGGTCATGTATGCGGGCAAGCTCGTCGAGTTCGGCCCCGTCGCTGAGCTGTTCGAGGCGCCCCGCCACCCCTACACGAAGGCGCTCCTGCACGCGGCCCCGACCCGGTACAAGTCCGAGGGGCCCCTCGCCACGATCGCCGGCAACGTCCCGAACCTCTCCCGACCCCCATCGGGCTGCCGGTTCCACCCCCGGTGCCCCATCGCCCGGCCGAAGTGCCGCGCGATGCCCGGGCCGCCGCTCGAGGCGGTCGAAGGCGGCTCGGCGAACCACCGGAGCGCGTGCTTCTTCCCCGGGGAGGTGGCGTCGATCCCATGAGCTCCGGTCCGCTCGTCGAGGCGGTGGGCCTCGAGAAGCTCTTCCCGCTGACCCGGAGCGTTACCGAGATGTACCGGGGCACGCCGCGTCGCGCGATCCACGCGGTCGACGGCGTCTCGCTCGCGATCCACTCCGGGGAGTCGGTCGGTCTCATCGGCGAGTCGGGCTCCGGCAAGACGACCCTCGGCTGGCTGATCGCCCGCCTCCACGATCCGACCGGCGGGGAGCTTCGGTTCGCCGGGGAGGACATCCTGCCGCTCCGGGGCACGGCGCTCCGCCAATGGCGACGGAACGTCCAGGTCGTCTTCCAGGACCCGGTGGGCTCGCTCGACCCCCGGCTCAAGGTCTGGCAGATCGTGGGCGAGCCGCTCCGGGCGCAGGGCGGGATCTCGAAGTCCGAGGTGCGGGCCCGGCTGAGGGACCTCCTGCCCACCGTGGGCCTGCCGCCGGACTGCCTCGACCAGTTCCCGCACGAGTTCTCGGGGGGCGGCCGCCAACGCCTCTCCCTCGCCCGCGCCCTGAGCGTCAACCCGAAGCTCGTCGTCCTGGACGAACCGACGAGTGCGCTCGACGTCGCCGTCCAGGCCCAGATCCTGAACCGCCTTGTCGAGCTCCAGCGCGAGCGTGACGTCGCCTACCTCCTCATCACGCACAACGTCGCCGCGGTGCGGTACGTCGCCGATCGCGTGGCGGTCATGTACCTCGGCCAGACGGTCGAGGTCGGACCGGTGCGCGGGGTCCTCGAGCACCCGATCCACCCGTACACCAAGGCACTCCTCGCGGCCGTCCCGGTCGCGGACGCGCGGCGCCGTCACACCCGGTTCAAGATTGGCGGGGACGTCCCGTCGCTCGTCAACCCGCCGCCGGGCTGCCGGTTCGCTCCTCGTTGCCCCTTCGTGATCGACCGGTGCCGTACCGAGGACCCGCTCCTCCGGGAGATCCCGGGGGCGTCCGGGCAGCTCGTCGCCTGTCACCGGGCCGAGGAAGTGAGGGACATCGTTCCGGAGTCCCTCCTTACGACGGTCGACGGGTCGCCCGTTCCCAAGGTCGCGGCCCCGGCCTGAGCGGCCCCGACGCCGCCTCGCCTACGTCGCGTGCTGGGTGTTGAAGAGGAACGCGAACGGTTCCGCGCTCGCCATCGGGTTCTGGATGACTCCCTGGAGGAGCGTCGAGTACACCGCGAACGAGGTCGGGACGACCAGCCAGATGTCGGTGTAGTTCTCGTACATCATGCTCGTCATGTTGGAGTAGAGCTGGGTCAGGTTGGCCGGGTTCAGGCTGCTGGCCGCGGCCAGGACGTCCGCGTCCATAGTCCCGTTGGCATACTGGGACATGCAGTGGTTGGCGCTCCCGTAGCTGATCGCGTCGTTCTGGGTCCAGTCGTCGGGGGAGATGTAGTCGGAGGTGTAGAACTCCTGGCCCATCGGGAAGGGGCCGCCGTTCGCGATCGTTTGGGTCGTGCACGTCCCGCTCGAGAGCGCCTGCTCTTCGTAGAGGTCGCTCAGCGAGATCGGGACGGGGTCGATGTTGATCCCGATTCCCTTGAGGTCGTTCGCGAGGAACTGGGCCGTCTCCGCCCAATCGATCCCGGTGTCGAGGTAGGCATACTTGATCGTGAGGCCCGAGCACGCGCCGTTCGCGCACGGAGAGTCTTGGATCTCCTGTTGCGCGAGGGTCAGGTTGTACTGGTAGTAGGGATCCATCGCGGTCACGTTGTTGTTGTAGGGGTACGCCGGCGGGACAGGCCCGACCCACTGGGTCGCGTAGCCGCCGAACGCCTCCTGGATGATCTGGCCGTAGTTGACCGCATGCGCGATCGCGGCCCGGACGGAGATGTTGTTGAACGGGAAGACGTTCTGGTCGAGATAGATCCACCACGAGCCGCTCGTCGAGCCGTAGACCGTGGGCAACGCCTGGACGACGAGGCAGGACTTCCCCTGGAGTTCGTGGACGGTGGCAGGCCCGATGTACGCGAACGAAGCGCTCGCCACGTAGCCGACCGAGAGGTCGTTCGTCGTGATGTCGACCGAGCCCTGGAACACGATATCGACGGTCGAGGTCGCGGGCTGGATCAGGTTGTTCCACGGTTCGGCGGCGGCGGCCGCCGCCCCCCAGAAGTTCGGGTCGGGCGTGAGGCTGTAGCCGCCGCCCGGGAGCCCGCTGTAGTAGGTCATCTCGTAGGGACCCGTGCCGACCATGTTGCTCGCCATCCAGTCGTTCGTCTGGCCCTCGGTGACCCCCCCGTTCGCATCGACCACGTTGGGGTCGACAGCGTAGGAGTTCGGGGCGGAGATGGAGGCGAGCAGGTACCCGTAGGGGAGGTAGCCGAGGTAGCCGTATCCAACGTTGAGCTCGATCATCGAGGCGTTGATCACCTGGAACGACTGGTTCGCCGTCCCCATGAGGGCGATCTCGCTCGCGTTCGGGTCGTCGAAGTTCCAGGAGTTGAGGTCATTGACGAGGGTGGAGTTCGAGGCGGTCGTGTTGTTGATATCGGAGTAGTAGGAGAGCGGGTTCGAAGCATTGAAGTTGGTCGAGAAGAAGTTCTGCTCCTGGATGAACTGGGGGCCTTGCGCCAAGAGGAGACTGCGGTAGAAGCTGTACCATTGGACGTAGGCGTTGTAGGGGTCCCCATTCGAGAAGTGGACGCCCGTGCGGAGGGTGAAGTTCCACTGGAGGCCGTTCGGCGATTCGGTCCAGTTCTTCGCCAGGGCGCCCGAGAAGTTCGTGCTGCTCGAGCCGTTGTAGTTCACCATCCCCTGGTAGACTTGCTGGACGGCGGCCCAGCCGGGCGTGGAGAACGTCACGGCGGGGTCGAGGGAATCAGGGATCTCGGACTGGTCGACGATGAGAGGGTTCGCCTGTCGAAGGCACGTGGAGGTCGCGAGGGAGTGAAGGCTGATGACCGCGAGGACGGCAATGATGACGATGGCGATTGAGATGACGGTCCGCCACTTCGGGTCCATCGATGGCCCCCCGTGCCGGCCAGAGCCAAGGGATTCCCCTTGATATGGTTCTCGAAAGCCATCCGGGGAGGTCCGGGACCCTCCGGCAGCATCTTCTAGGGGCTCGACCTCGGCCTTCCGGGCACCATGGCGGCACGGTCGATGTTGATCGCGGGCGAGTGGGTCGCGGCGACGAGCGGGGAGACGACCCCGGTCCGGAGCCCGTACGACGGGGCCGACCTCGGGACCGTGCCCAAGGGGAATCGGGAGGATGCCCGTCGCGCGATCGACGCGGCGCGGGAGGCGTTCGACCGCGGACCCTGGCCGAAGCTCCCCCCGCGGGCCCGGGGGGAGGTTTACCTCAAGGCGGCCGCGCTCCTCCAGCAGCGGCTCGGGGCGATCGCCGAGCTCGAGAGCCGCAACCAGGGGAAGACGATCAAGCAGGCCGCGGACGCGGACCTGCCGTTCTCGATCGACAATCTGATCTTCTATGCCGGCGCCGGCCGCACGATGGAGGCGAAAAGCCCTGGCGAATTCACGGGCGACGGGACGACGTTCTTCCGGAGGGAGCCCGTGGGGGTGGTCGCCTCGATCACGCCGTGGAACTACCCGATCATGATGGCGGTCTGGAAGCTCGGTCCGGCCCTCATCACGGGCAACACCGTGATCCTGAAGCCGGCGAGCTGGACCCCCCTCACTAGCCTCGAGCTCGGGAAGGTCTTCACGGACGCGGGACTCCCCAAGGGGACGCTCAACGTGATCACCGGCCCCGGGGCGGAGGTCGGCGACGAGCTCTCTCGGAACCCGAAGGTCGACCTCGTCTCCCTGACCGGCGATACCGCGACCGGCCGCACGATCATGGCGGCTGCTAGCGGGACCGTGAAGCGCGTCCAGCTCGAGCTCGGCGGCAAGGCGCCGTTCATCGTCTTCGAGGACGCCGACCTGGCCGCGGCGGTCGAGGGGGCGGTCGTGGCGGGCTTCGTCAACGGAGGCCAGGATTGCACCGCCGCGACTCGCCTCATCCTGCACAAGAACATCCGGGCCCGCTACGTGAAGCACCTGCTCGAACGGGTCGCCACGATCCGCATGGGCGACCCGCTCTCCCGCACGACCGACCTGGGACCGCTGGTCCACCCGACGCACCAGCAACGCGTGCTCGGCTTCGTGGAGAAGGGGAAGGCGGAGGGAGCGAAGCTCCTCACCGGCGGCACGGACGCCCACGCGCAGCATCCGCACGGCGCGTTCGTCACGCCGACGATCTTCGACCAGGTCGCTCCGGACATGACGATCGCCCAGAAGGAGATCTTCGGTCCGGTGCTGGGCGTGCTCGAGTTCTCGACGTTCGACGAGGCGATCGAGATCGCCAACGGCGTGGAATACGGCCTCGCCGGCAGCCTCTGGACGAACGACGTCCGGACGGCGATCCGGGCCGCCAACGCCCTTCGGTTCGGGGACGTCTGGGTGAACGACCACCTTCCGCTCGGCTCGGAGACGCCCCACGGCGGGTTCAAGCAGTCCGGATTCGGCAAGGATCTCGGGGCGGACTCGCTCCTGGACTTCACGATCCTGAAGACGATCTACGTCGACCTCACCGGCCAGGCCCGGAAGGGATGGCACTACACGACCTACGGGGACCCGGCGTAGGGGGCCCCGAATGATCGCAGGCATCCCGGCCAACGGCAAGGGTTCCCTCTTCATCGGCGGCGAGTGGCGTCCGCCGAGCGGTGGGAAGTACCGGCCGGTGGTCGACCCCTCGACGGGAACTTCGATCGGCGAGGCCCCGATCGCCTCCGTGGACGAGGCGCGGGCGGCGGTCGACGCGGCGGCCGCGGTCGAAGAGTCGTGGGGGAATCACCCCGGCCACGACCGGGCCCGCATCCTTCGGGCGGCCGCCGAGCGGATCCGCGCAGACCGCGACACGCTCGCGCTCCTGATCGCCCACGAGGTCGGCAAGCCGATCGTCGACGCCCGGGTGGAGGCCGAACGGGCCGCCTACGTCTTTTCCCTGGCCGCGGAGGAGATCCGCCACCTGGGCGGCGAGAGCTATCCGGCGGACGCGTTCGAGCGGCCCGCCGGCAACGAGCACCGTTTCTTGTTCAGCGTGCGCGAGCCGATCGGAGTCGTCGTCGCGATCGGCCCCTTCAATTTTCCTCTCAACCTGCTCTGCCACAAGGTCGCCCCCGCGCTCGCCGCGGGCAATCCCGTGGTCGCCAAGCCGACCAGCGCGGCACCGTTCACCGCCCTCCGCCTCGCGGAGCATCTGGCGGCCGCCGGCTTGCCGGCCGGCGTGCTGAACGTCGTCGTGGGACCGGGAGGCAGCGTCGGGAACGCCCTCGTCGAGCACCCCCGGACGCGCCTCGTCACGTTCACCGGCTCGACCGAGGTCGGCAAGGGGATCGCCGAGAAGGCCGGCCGCCACGCGAAGCGGGTCATCCTCGAGATGGGCGGGATGGACCCGTTCGTCGTGCTGGACGACGCGCCGCTCGCGTCGACGGTCGAGGCGGCCGCGCGAGGGGTCTTCAGCTACTCCGGCCAGGTCTGCACGGCGTCGAAGCGGTTCCTGGTCGCCGAGGGCGTGGCCGACCGGTTCGCGGCGGCACTCGCCGAGCGCGCTCGCGCCTTGCGGGTCGGTCCCGCGTCGGACGAAACGACCGAGGTCGGGCCGCTCATCGACGCGGCGGCGGTCGACCGGATGGACCGCCTCGTGGCGGACGCCCGGACGCGCTCTGCCCACGTGCTCGCTGGAGGGGAGCGACCCAAGAATCGCCCCGAAGGCAGCTACTACCTGCCGACGGTCCTCGACCTCGTTCCGGAGGAGGCCCGGGTGCTCCAGGAGGAACCGTTCGGACCCCTCGCCCCGATCATCCGGTTCCGCTCGATCGACGACGCGGTCCGGATCGCCAACAGCACCCCCTACGGGCTCCAAGCCGCGATCTACACGCGGGATATCGCGAAGGGGTTCACGCTCGCGAAGCGGATCCGCGCGGGCGGGGTGCATCTCAACGATCCGACGAACCTCCGGTGGGACGCGCTGCCGTTCGGGGGGATGAAGGAGAGCGGGCTCGGACGGGAAGGTCTACGGTGCGCGATGGAAGAGATGACCGAGGTCAAGCTGATCTCGGTGAACTACGGGAACGCCTGAGGAGAATCTACCCGTCGTAGTCCCCGCCCTCGGTCCCTGGGCGGGGGCCGTGGGGGTGGAGCGGTCCCGGCATCGGAAGCTCGGGCTCCGCGGAGGGATGCCACTCAGGGACCGAGGAGGCGGTCTTCGTATGGTGGCCCGCCGCGGGGACGGCGGCCGGCCCGTCGAGCGATTCGAGGGCGTCCTCGAACGCGTCGAGGCCCTTTTCGAGAAGCACGTCTTCGATGACGAGAGGGGCCATGAAACGGAGCACCTGGTCCCAGGAACCGCACGTGTGCATGAGCACGCCGCGGGCGAAGAGCGCCGATCGCATCGCCTTCGCCCGGTCGCCCCAGGCGCGACGCGTGGCCTGGTCCTGGACGAACTCGACGCCGACCATGAACCCCTTGCCGCGGACGTCGCCGATCGACGGGTGACGCTCCCCCAGCGCGCGGAAGCGCTCCATGAGCGCGGTCCCGCGCCGGGCGGTCCGCGCGAGGAGGTCGCCCTCACGGAGTACCTTCAGGACCTCGGTGCCCACGGCGAGCGCGAGCGGGTTGCCCCGATAGGTTCCTAGGTGGAACCCGCGCGGGAGCTCCTTCACGAGATCTGCGCGGTAGGCGACGACGGAAAGCGGGATCCCCCCGCCGATCGACTTGGCCAGGCAGAGGATGTCGGGGGTTACGCGGGCGTGCTCGACCGCCCACATCCGGCCGGTCCGGCCGAGCCCGGTCTGGACCTCGTCGGCGATGAGGAGGATCCCGTGCCGGTCGCAGAACTCTCGCAGCGAGGGCAGGAAGTCGTCGGGAGGGACGACGTAGCCGCCCTCGCCGAGGATCGGCTCGACCAGCACGGCCGAGACGCTGTCGACCCCGGAGTGCGGGTCGTTTACGAGGTGCTCGAGGTAAGCGATCGTTCCCGCGGCCCCTTCGTCGGCCCCGAGGACCGGCCGGTACGGGTCGGGGAACGGGACCCGAACGACGGCGCCGCCGACGAACGGGCTGGTCGCGTGGTATCGCCGGCCGCTCGTGAGCCGGACGGCGCCTCCGTGGACGCCGTGGTAGGCGCCGGAAAAGGTGAGCGTGCCGTGCCGCTGCTGGGCAAAATCGGCCAGCTGGACCGCGGTCTCGATCGCGTCCCCTCCGGTCACGGTGAAGAAGATCCGGGCATTGTTGCGCAGCGTTCCGGGGAGCGACGCCTCGAGCTCCTTCAGGAAGCGAATCCGCGCCTCGGTCGGAAGCTCGAGGGCGTGCCAGACCTCGCGGCTCTGGGCCTCGAGGGCGGCGGTCAGCCGCGGGTGCTGATGGCCCAGGTTGAGGACCGAGATCCCGGCGACCCAGTCGATGAACCGGTTCCCGTCGACGTCCTCGATCGTGGCGCCGCGGGCGGAGCTGACCGCGATGGGGAAGTAGTGGGAGTACGCGACCGCGTCGGTCTCCCACCGTCCCTGTTCGGCGAGGAGCTCGCGGGAACGGGGTCCCGGCGGTGGGTGCAGGATCCGCGGGGCGTCGAGATAGCTACCGGTCTCCTCCGGGTCGCTCATGGGAGTCCTTCTCCGATACGGCCCGAGGTGATATCACTCCTCGGGCGCCCACCGGACGGGTTATGGACCCACGCCGGTTCGGCTCCGGAGGGAACCTCGTGGCCGAACCCGCCCGGTACTTTGACGTCCACCTCCACCTCTCCCGCTGGTGGCCCGACCTGCCCCGGACCGGGTACAAGAAGGACCTCGACTACACCGTGAAGGGCCTCCTCGGTGAAATGGAGGAGAGCGGGATCGAATCGGGCCTCTCGATTCCGGTCTTCGAGGGACCGAGCGCCGAGGAGTCGCTCGGTGAGTCGGTGGCGAACGCGCGGGCGAGCGGAGGCCGGCTCCGTCCGGTCGCCACCGTGGATCCCACTCGTGGCCGGGCCGTCGTCGAGTCGGTCGTCGGGACCTGGGACGCCGTCCCCGACCTTGCGGCGGTGAAGCTGTTCCCCGGGTACCAGGCCTTCTACCCCCACGACCCGGTGCTGGCGCCGGTCTATGAGTACGCCGCCCGCCGGCGGCTTCCGGTGATGGTCCACCAGGGCGACACGCTCTGGCCCGACGGCCGGATCAAGTTCGCCCGACCGATCGAGATGGACGAGGTCGCAGTACAGTACCGCGAGGTTCCCTTCGTCCTCTGCCACCTCGGAAACCCGTGGGTCGAGGAGGCTTCCGAGATCGTCTACAAGAACGCGAACGTCTACACCGACACGTCCGGACTCCTCGGCCATCCCCAGACCCCCCACTTCGACCGGATGGTCGCCCGGGCGCGGACGATCCTCCAGACCGTCGTGGACACCATCGGCTCGCCGGACCGGATCCTCTACGGTTCGGACTGGCCCCTCGAGTCCCTCGCCACCGCCGTCTCGCTCGTCGAAGGGCTGGACCTTCTCCCCAGCGAACGGGTCGCCATCCTCGGCGGCAACGCCCGGCGTCTTTTCGGTCCGGGTCGCCCCCCGAACGGAGGGGCAGGCGCCCGATGACCGACCCCGAGCCCACTCCGCCACCGATGGACGGGGAGGCGATCCGCCGGATCGTCAAGGAGACCAACTATGTCACGTGGCGGCGCCAGGGAGGCTGGAACCCGCTCGTCGTGACCCGGGCGGAAGGATCCACCTTCTGGGACGACCGGGGGAACGCCTACCTCGACCTATCCTCCCAGCTGATGGCGACGAACCTCGGCCACTCGAATCCGGCGGTCGTGGCGGCGATCGCCGCGCAGGCGGCGAAGCTCGCCTACGCGGCTCCCGGGTTCGCGACCGAGGCCCGCGCCCGCCTGAGCTCCGCGCTCCTGGAGGTCCTGCCCGCGGGGCTCTCCCGCTTCTTCTTCAGCACCTCCGGGACCGAGGCGAACGAGGCGGCACTGAAGATCGCCCGCGTGGCGACCGGTCGCTCGAAGGTCCTCTCGCGGTATCGGTCCTACCACGGCGCGACGGCCGCCTCGATCTCGGTCACCGGCGACCCCCGTCGGCGGCCGATCGAACGCCTCCAGAAGGTGCCGGGGACGGTCTTCGCGCCCGACTGCTACTGCTACCGTTGCCCGTTCGGTCTCACGTACCCGGAGTGCGGGGTCGCGTGCGCGGAGTACGTCGACTACCAGATCGAGCGCGAGGGGGACGTCGCCGCGATGATCCTCGAGCCGGTGGTCGGAACGAACGGGGTGATCGTTCCTGTGCCGGAGTACCTGCCCATGATCCGGAAGATCACGCAGAAGCACGATGTGGTGCTGATCGCCGACGAGGTGATGACCGGCTGGGGCCGCGTGGGAGAGTGGTTCGGGGTGAACCACTGGGGTGTCGTGCCGGACATCCTGACCACGGCGAAGGGGATCACCGGAGCCCTCATTCCGCTCGGCCTCACCGCGACGACGGCTCGTCTCCACGACGTCTTCGCCGAGACGTACTTCCCCCACGGGCACACGTACGAAGCCCACCCCCTGACCCTCGCGCCGGCCGTCGCCGCGATCGGCGAGTACCGCCGCCTCGACCTGATCACGAAGTCCCGGCGCGACGGAGAGTACCTCCTCGCCCGCCTGAGGGAGATCCAGACGCGCCATCCGTCCGTGGGCGAAGTGCGGGGGTTGGGGCTGTTCGCCGCCGTCGAGCTCGTCCGCGACCGGACGACCCGGTCGCCGTTCAACACCGAGGAGGACAAGCTCGCCGGACGGCCCCTCGTCGCCGAGAAGGTCGCGGCGGCGATGATGAAGGAGGGCGTCTTCTGTGTCGCCTGGATCTCCCACCTCGTCGTGGCACCCCCGCTGATCATCACCCGGGAGGAGCTCGACCGCGGGCTCGACGTGCTCGATCGTGCTCTCCTCGTGGCCGACGCGGAGCTTCCCGCCTCACCGCGCTCGGGCCCGGGCTAGAACCAGCGGGTCGTGACGACCTTCTTGCGCGTGTAGAACTCCACCGCGTCCCGTCCCGCCGCGTGAAGGTCTCCGAAGAACGACCCCTTCCAGCCGGCGAAGGGAAAGTAGGCCGCCGGCGCCGGGACACCGATGTTGACTCCCAGCATCCCCGCCTCGATCCCGTGGACGAATTCCCGCGCCGCCCCGCCGTCCCGGGTGAAGATCGTCGCCGCGTTGCCGAAACGCGAGCGGTTCGCAATGCGGATCGCCTCGGCGAGCGAAGGCGCCCGGACGACGCAGAGGACCGGTCCGAAGATCTCCTCCTGAGCGATCGCCATCTCCGGCAGGACCCGATCGAAGAGGACGGGCGCCACGTAGTATCCGTCCGACCCAGCGGGAGCCGAACCCCGAGCGGCGACGACCGCGCCGGCAGCTTCCCCCTCCCGGATCCAGCGGAGCACCCGGTCCCGGTGGTCGGCCCGGATCACCGGGCCCACCGTGGTTCCCTCTTCCGGGCCCGGACCCACCACCAGCGAGCGCACGGCCTCGGCGAGCCGATCGACGAGGCGATCGGCGCCCGGTTCGATCGCGAGCACCACGCTGCCGGCGAGGCACCGCTCTCCGGCGTGGCCGAACGCGCTGGAGATGATCGCCGGGACCGACTGGTCGAGGTCCGCGTCCGGCATGACGAGGACGTGGTTCTTCGCACCGGCGAGCGCCTGGACCCGCTTTCCGTGCGCGGCGGCGGTCGCGTAGATGTGACGTGCCGTCGGCGCGGACCCGACGAACGACACCGCGTCCACCCCCGGGTGGATGAGGAGTGCGTTGACCGCGACCGAGTCCCCCTGGACCAGATTGAAGGTACCGGGCGGGAACCCCGCTTCGGCAATCAACCGGGCGAGGAATGCGGCCGATAGCGGGACGCGCTCGGAGGGCTTCAGGATGAAGCAGTTGCCGCAGACGAGGGCGAGCGGCGCCATCCAGAGTGGGATCATGACCGGGAAGTTGAAGGGAGTGATGCCGACCGCGACGCCCACGGCCTGCCGGAGGAGCGTGGTGTCGACCCCGGGCGAGACATCCTCAAGAAAGTACCCTTGGGTCGTGGTCGGTGCGGATGCGGCGAACTCGGTCGCCTCGATCCCCCGCTGTACCGACCCCCGCGCCTCGTCCCACGTCTTTCCGTTCTCGTGGACCACCGAACGTGCGAGCTCGTCGGCGTGGGCCTCTAAGAGGGCCCGGAGGACGAGGATGAGTCGGGCGCGGTCCGCCACGGGGACCTCCCGCCAGGCAGGGAAGGCCCCCCGAGCGGCGCGGACCGCCGCCTCGACGTCAGCCGCCTCCGAGAGGGGGACCCGGGCGAGGAGGGAGCCGTCCGATGGGTCCGGCACGTCGAGGCGTCCCGTGGCCAGCGAAGGGACCCAGCGGCCTCCGATGAAGTTCTCGAGCTCGACGGTCGCGCTCACGGACTCCTCCGGGACCGGGAAGCCGGCGGGTTCTTGACCCTCGCGGGGAGGGTCGGACCCCGACCCCGAGTCCCCCGGTGGGCTTCTTGTAACCCCGCTTCCTCGGGAGGGTGTCGGCGCGGAGCACCTCCCCGCCGTCGGAGATGGGAACGTGGACCCCCGGTTCGAAGCCGCCTACGAGGAGTACCGGCGCCGAACCCCCCGCTCGAAGGAACTCTGGGAGCGTGCGCGCCGCTGGAGCCCTCTCGGGGTGCACTCCAACTACCGGTTCCTCGACCCGTACCCGTTCTACGTGCACCGGGCGAAGGGCGTCCACCTTTGGGATGCGGACGGGAACCAGTTCCTCGACTTCAACATGGGCTTCGGTTCGCTCCAGAGCGGCCATGCTCACCCCCGGCTGGTGGAGGCATTGACCCGACAGCTCGAGAACGGGAGCGTCTACGGGTACGAGTGGGACCGGACGCCCGAGGTCTCCGAGCGGATCTGCCGACGCTACGGAATGGCCCAGGTCCGGTTCAGCACGACCGGGCTCGAGGCAACGCACCACTCGATCCGGTTCGCCCGTGCGTACACCAAGAAGCGGTATGTCCTCAAGTTCGAAGGGTCGTACCACGGCTCCCACGACACTCTCCTCGTCGGCGTGAAGCCCCGCGCGGAGGTGGCCGGGCCTCCCAGGCACCCGAACTCCGCCCCCGCCTCACCGGGAATCCTCCCCGAGGTGGCGGAACGCACGCTGGTCGCTCCGTTCAACGACCTCGCCGCGACCCAACGGATCGCCCGCGAGCACACGGGCGATTTGGCCGCCATCATCGCGGAACCGATCCCCATGAACATGGGGTTCGTCCTGCCGGAGGAGGGCTTCTTCCCGGGGCTCCGCGCCCTGTGCGACGAACTGGGCAGCCTCCTCATCTTCGACGAGATCAAGACGGGGGCGAAGTACCCCCACGGCGGTGCGGGACGGGTCGGCGTCCGCCCCGACATCCTCACGCTCGGAAAGTCGATCGCCTGCGGAGTGCCGATGTCCGCGATCGCCGCCGGGCCCGGGATCCTCGACGAGGTGGGCCCACGGAAGGTGGCCCACGCGGGGACGTACAACTCGAATCCGCTCGCGATGGCTGCCTGTATCGCCTCGCTCGATTACATCCTGACCGACGCGGCACTCGCAGAATCGGCCCGCCTCAACGCCCGACTGGCGAAAGGGTATGCCCAGGTGTTCGACGACGCGGGCGTGACCGCGCACGTCGCGGCGGACGGGGTCTCGGGCACGGTGGTCTTTGCGGACCACCCGGTCCGGAACTGGCGCGAGTTCCTCACGGTCGACGGCGACCGCTCAATGCTCTACTACTACCTCTGCCTCAACCGGGGCCTCATCCCGTCAGGCACCGGAGCGGACGAGCAGTGGACGATCTCGGTCCAGCACACCGACCAGGACGTCGACCGGCACCTCGAGATCCTGCGCTCGGTCGCAAAGGGGCTCGCCGGCGCTCCCCAGGCCGGGGAGATCGAGGAGTCGGTCTAGTCCCTCCCCCCACCCTGTGTGGGCCTCCCTCGGCGTCGGGGAACCGGCGGTCGCCCCGCCCGATCCCCGGTCGGGCACGGGACCCTCCGACGCACATCAAATCCTGTCGAAGGGTGTACACGGCGATGCCGGGCCTCCCTCGTCTCCAGGAATCGTACGACATTGTCGTCGTGGGGGGAGGACATGCCGGTCTTCAGGCGGCGCTCAAGACCGCGCGCCTCGAGTTCAAGGGGGCGCTGATCGACCGGGGGTCGAAGTACAGCCGTTCGTACTACGCTCCCTTCATGGACAACATCCCGGGGTTCCCGAAGGGGGTGTCGGGGCACGCGCTGCTCGACCTCCAGGTCGAGTCGGTGCGGAGCGTCGACGCGTGGGTGAGCTACTTCAGTCCCGCGACGGCCCGGAAGGTCGAGCGGACCGCGACGGGGTTCGCGGTCCCGTTCGACTGGCTGAAGCAAGACCTCACCGCCCGCGGCCGGGTCGTGGTGCTCGCGATGGGGGCGGTCGACCGGATCCTCGAGGTCGGAGGGCAGATCAAGCCGATCTTTCCGTGGGCCAACCAGGCGCTGGTCGACTTTTGCATCTTCTGTGACGGACACATGCTCGGGGCGAAATCGATCGCCGTGCTGGGCCACGACGCGTTCGCCGCGCGCACCGCCCTGGACCTCCTGCACTTCCACCCTTCGTCGGTCGAGATCCTGACGCACGGGAAGCCGCTCCTCGAGGGGGCTCGACCCGACGAGGCCCGGACGCTGCGGACGGCGCTCGCCGAGAACGGGATCACCCACTTCGAACCGGAGGTCACCGGGTTCGACGAGATCCTGGCGAAGCGCTTCGGGGTCCGGTTCGCCGACGGGAGCCACCGGAGCTACGAGAGAGGGTTCAGCGCCCTCGGCTGGTACGACCTCCACCAGGAGATCCCTCGGTCGCTGGGATGCCGGTTCGACCCGGACGGGCACGTGGTCACCGACGAGGACTGCCGCGCGATCTCGGACGCGACCGGCGAGCCGATCCCGGGCCTCTACTGCGTGGGAGACCAGCGGAACGGGTGGAAGCAGATCCCCGAAGCGTGGGCGACCGCCGAGCGCGCGGTGATCCACGCCTACGCGGAGTATCTCTAGTCGCCCCGCGCCGAGGGTGCGGTGGCGGGGTTCGGCACCGAGACCCCGAGCTGGCGGGCGAGGTGCCGTAGGTCCATCGCGACCGCGGACGCACCCTCCGCCAAGAATCGAGCCTCGCTCTGGGTCGAGCCGGCAGCCTCCGAGGGGTCCGGAAGGACCGCGTAGAATCGTACCCGGGCCGCGATGGCGCACTCCGCATCGAGCAGGTGGTCGCCGACGAAGACAGCGCGGTCCACGGGGACTCCCATCTCGTGGAGGAGACCCAAGAGGGCCTCGGGGGAGGGTTTGGAAGGTCCCGACGTGCTCCGGCTCCGCAGGTACGGGAAGTACCGCCCCAGGCCCGTTCGCACGAGGGCACCCCGCGCGAACTCCTCCGAACTGCGCGTTAGGATCCCGAGGCGGAAGCCCCGTTCGGTGAGCCCCCGGAGCAGGGGCTCGGCGCCCGGCCGGACGATGGTACGGGGCAGAGCCTCCATCTCGATCGCGTCGATCGCTTTGTGGAACTCGGCTTCGAAGCGATAGAGGGTCCCATCGCTGGCCCCCGAGTTGCGGATCTCGTCGCGGGCCGCTTCGAGAAGGCGATGGATCGGTTCGGTCACCGAGAGGTGGCCCGGGGTCACTCCGTGTTGCTCCGCGATCCGGATCGCCGTAGCGCGCATCTTTCCGAAGTCGTGGCGGGAGAGGACGAGGGTCCCGTCGAGGTCGAAGCCGACCCCGAGGAGGGGCTCGACATATTTTGGGTCCGGCTCTCGAGGCGGCATGGCAGTACCCGCGACCTGGGACAGCCTTCCCGGCTCCCGTTAAGGGTTTGCTTCCACGGGCGCCCGCCCCCGGGGGGCGGCCCCTTACCCGTTCAGCCCGAACGCCGGGGGCGTTCGAGGGTGACGACGGACTCGCGCAGCCGGAAGCTCCGGCGCTGTCCGCTGCGACGGGTCCGGGCGACCTCGACACTACAGAGACGGTACCCGAGCCGCTCCCCCATCCGCGCCAAGATCAAGTCCCCCGGGACGTAGGCGCCGGCGAGAAGGGAATCTCCCACGACGACCACGAACCGGCCGCCCGGGCGGAGAGCTCGGTACACCCCCGCCAAGACCGGTCGAAGGTCCGCGAAGTATCGGTGGACGACCGCATGCATGTCGTCGCGCCGGTACGACCCCTTGCGGGCGACGTTGTCCCGGATCCGCGGAAGGAGTTCGTCCAACCAGGGATCCAACGACTGTCCGACGCCGAGGTAGGCGTTCGTCTCCGAGCGGGGGAGGTTGTCGCAAGCCACCTGGGCCGCCCGGAGGGCAGCGAGGTCGGCGTAGGAGCGGGCGTAGCCGAGCCAAGCGAGGTCGACCTTGTAGTTCATGACGTAGTCCATCCCGTTGACATACGGCGGGCTCGTGATCGCGAGGTCGACGGAGCCGGCCGGCCACGCCGCGGTCCGTGCGTCTTGCCGCTCGATGGTCACCGGAGGACCCCACCGCGGGCTCTCGGCCGACATCGCGTCGAGGTCGGTCCGCATCTCGGCGAGGGCGGTCTCGAAGCGAACAAAGGGCGGGTCGGCCCCCTCCTCGACCGGTCCGCGACGGTAGCCGAGGCACGGCGAACGGTGGAGCCGACTGGAGGGGATCAGGATCCGCCCGAAGGCGACCCGCAGGGCGTCCCCTTCGGAGGTCCCCTCCGGGGGCAAGGCGTCCCGGAGCCGGGTGAGGTCCCGAAGCGCACTGGGAGAGAATTGGCGCTTTGTCTCTCGCAGGAAGGGCAACGTCCCTTCGCGTCGGCGGCGCGCGCGCTCCACCACGCGGCGGCCGGCCACTTCCAGCTTTCGGCCATCCAGTTCGAAATGGGACTTCACGCGGGCCGCGAGCGCGGCCGGGGCCAGGATCTCCGTCCCCACGGCCCGGAAGCCGGCGCGGCGGGCCTCGACCAGCGTCGTCCCGCTCCCCGCGAACGGGTCGAGGACCGTGGCCCCCGGTCGAAGGTCGGCGGCGGATAGGACGCCGGCGACGAACTCGGCCGAGTACCCCTGCACGTAGGGCCACCAGCGGTGGACGGGACGCGCCTCGTTCGAACGGAACGTGATCGGTCCAGTGTACTGTCCCATCGAGATCCCGTTCTCCCGCTGGAATCGGGTGACGAACATTTTCGGGTCCGCGAAATCCGCTCCCCCGGTCAGCTCGGTGAAGTCGCGCCAGACCCAAAGGCCGCGGCCCATCCGGCTCACGGTGCCGGATCCGGAGAGTCGGTCGAGCTCGGTCGCGACGGCCGCGGCATCTCGCTGCGTCCGGCTCGCGAGCTGCTTCACGGTGGCCCCGAGGGCCCCGGATTCGCCGAGCGCGTGCTCGAGGGCGCTCGTGAGGGTCCGTAGGGCGGGGCCCGGATCCCGGGCGCGCCCCTTCGGGCCGATGGGCCGGCCGCTCACACCGCTTCCGTGGGCGGCATGATCTCACGGGCCCGACGGGCGCGCAGTTGCTGGACGATGCGCCGGCGCTGGCGACGCTGTTCCTCCTCAAGCGATCGCGCCCACCGGGTCCCGCGGGCCGGACGAGAGAGGTTCTCGGCGACCTCGAGGTCGTGGAGGCGACCAAGCCGGCGCTGGAGCGCCCGGAGCGGAGGCGGAGCGGTGATCGGTTTCGTGGGGGCGAGCGTGACCGAGAGGTCGGAGAGGTGACGCCAGTTCCGCATGCGGATCCGGAGGCGGTGAAGCCGCCGGGGGGACGGTTTCCGTCGGGCGCGACGGTGCGCCTGCTGGACCGCGTGTCGCCCCTCGTCGCGGATCTGGGTGAGATAGCCGTCGAGATGCTGGACCCGGTTCCGCGGTGGGGCCACTTGGAGGCCGGCGCGGATCCCCTCGAAGAGCCCGGAGTCGCGTTCGGCCCGCAAGAACACACGGAGCAGCTCGCGCCCGACCCGGGCGTCATCGACGAGGCGCCGCCGGACCCGCACCAAACGGACCCGCTCCCGGGGGCCCCTCGGCAAGGACGGGTCCGTCAGAAGGCTTAGGGTCACGTCGCGGTCCCGGACGCCGCCGACCAGGCGCGCGAGGCGCTTCAGGCGCCGGTCGTAACCCTCGAGCTCGGTCCGGAGGGCCTTTGGAAGGAGGCGGGCCCAGATGGAGATCCCGACCCGCAAGCGCCGGAGGTCCCGATGAAGCCGATGGAGGGCCGAAGCGGCGGGACGCGGAGCCACTACCAACCGGTCGAGTTCGTGGCGCGTCGCGTCGAGGCGCCGCCCGAGCTCCCGCACGAAGTCGCCGACGGCGCGGGGGGGCGGGCGTGCGCGAGGAATAGTAGCACCAGGAAATCTAGCAGCCCCATGGGGCGGAAAACCGTTTCCCAACGGTCTTTCGGCTACTTCGTGCAATAGTATTAGTAGCCCCGACTATGGCCCGGCGTGGAGCGCTCCCGGTCGGCCGAGGCCGGCAGTCGGGAAGAGCGCGCGACCCTGCGTTCGGCCCACCGGCTGGGCGTCATCGACGTGGGTTCGAACACGGCCCGATTCGTCGTCTTTGCCACGTCTCCCGTGGGAGCGGTGCGCGCCACCTACGAAGAGAAGGAGGTTCCGCGACTCGGTGCCGGCACCGGGCCCGACGGACAACTCTCCGACGAAGCGATCCGTCAGGGAACCGCGGCCGTCCGTCGGTTCGCGAAGTTGGTGCGTTCGCTGGACGTCCCGCGGACGCTCGCCGTCGCGACGAGCGCGGTCCGCGATGCGCCGAACGGCGGCGAGTTCGTTCGGGCCGTCGAACGGAGCAGCGGTCTACTGCTCCGCATCCTTTCGGGCGCCGAGGAGGCCCGCTACGGGTACCTCGGCGTCGCGAGCGCGTGGGAGCTCGACGACGACATCGTGTTGGATATGGGTGGGGGCTCCCTCCAGATCGCCGAGGTCCGTCGGGGGGAGCTCCACACCACCGTCAGCCTCCCCCTCGGAGCGCTCCGGCTCTCCGAACGGTTCTTCGAGCACGACCCACCGAAGAAACGTGAGATGGACGAGCTTCGGGACCACGTCCGGCGTGCCCTCGGCACCGTGTTCGAGACGTTCGGGGAACGGGCGCACCGGCTCTTCGGGATCGGCGGCACGGTCCGGTCGCTCGCCCGGGCCGCGATCGAGTTCCGGAGCTGGCCGATCGGGCGGGTCCATGGGTATCCGCTCTGGGACTACGATATCGAGGCCCTCGGCGAGCTCCTCGGCGAGATGCCGTCCGAGAAGCGCCGGGCGGTTCCCGGGATCGGCTCGGACCGGGCGGACGTTGTCCTCGCGGGAGTCGTGGTGTTCCAGGAGCTGCTTCGCGCCGCAAAGGCCGACCACATCGTCGTCTCCGGCACCGGGATCCGGGAGGGGATCGCCCTCGAGGCGGTCGGTGCGAAGCTGCCGGCGCCGGCCGCGACACTCGCGGAACGCTCGGTAACGGCCGCGTCGGAGTCCTTCCCGTTCCGCCTCGACCACGGGCGGGCGGTCACATCCACGGCGCTCGACCTTTTCGCGGTCCTCGCGGGCCGGTTCAAGTGGGGCCGCGGCGAGGAGCTCGCGCTCCGGGTCGCCGGGTGGATGCACGACTCGGGTACCGCCATCGACCTCTGGCGACACGCGCACCACTCGTCCTACCTCATCCGGAACTACCCGCTCATGGGGCTCGACCAACGCGAGACGCTGCTCGCGTCGATGGCCGCGTACGTCCACGAGGGCGGGGCCCTCCCGACGGAGTGGAAGAAGGGGTTCCAGCCGATCCTCCGGGGCGATGATCTCGACACGGCCCGGCGCCTCGGAGCGATCCTCGAGGTCGCCGAGATGACGGAGCCCTTCCACCCGAGATTCTCTAGCTCCGGGGACGGCCGGACGGTCTCGGTATCCTTTTCATCGTCCGCCAGTAACGCCCCTCCCGGAAGGGTCGGGGAGAAATTGGCGAAGACGATCCCACGCGTGTTCGACGTCGAGGTGAAGATCCGTGATTCGTGAGAACCCGTCCCCGAAGCACGGGTACCCCGGGCGCCTGTTCGTCTTCGAGGGGCTCGACGGCAGCGGGAAGTCGACCCAGGCGGCGCTGCTCGGGAAGTGGCTCGCCGCTCAGGGCTACCGCGTCTTCCGGACCGAGTGGAACTCCTCGGAGCTCGTCTCCAGCACTATCCGTCGCGGAAAGAAGAAGGGCTTGCTCACCCCCACGACGTTCTCCCTCATGCACGCCATCGACTTCGCCGACCGGTTCGAGCGGACCATCCTGCCACCGCTCCGCGCCGGCTACGTGGTCGTCTGCGACCGGTACTCGTTCACGGCGTTCGTCCGCGACGCGGCCCGCGGGTGCGACCCCGACTGGGTACGGACGATCTACTCGTTCGCCCCGACGCCCGACGTCGCATTCTACTTCCGCGTGCCGGTGAAGGTCACGCTCCAGCGCAAGATCGCCTCGCGCCTCAAGATCAGCTACTACGAGGCGGGGATGGACCTCGGTCTCTCCGAGGACCTGCACGACAGCTACGAGCGGTTCCAGGGGCGAATCAAGAAGGAGTACGACCGGATCGCCCTCACGGACAGGATGACCATCATCGACTCAACCCGGCCGGTCGAACCGATCCAGGCCGAGCTGCGGAGCGCGGTCCGGCCGATCCTGCAGGGATTCCCGAAGGGGGAGGCGCTCTTGCATGACGGATAGGACGTACGGCACGCGGCTACCGGGCCTGCCGTCGGACGAGCTCGGAGGCAAGCTCATCGTGATCGAGGGCGCCGATGGCTCCGGTCGCAGCACCGAGGTCGCGCTGCTCAAGGAGTGGCTCGAGGTCGAGGGGCACGCGGTCGTCGACACCGGGCTCCGTCGCTCGACCCTCGTGAGCGAGGAGATCGACCGGGCGAAGCGAGGACACACCCTCGGCGCGACGACGCTGGCGCTCCTCTACGCCGCGGACTTCGGCGACCAGCTCGAGAACAAGATCGTTCCGGCCCTCTCCGCGGGGAGCACTGTGCTGGCCGATCGGTACATCTACACGCTCATGGCCCGCGCGATCGTCCGCGGCGCCTCCCGCGACTGGGCCCGCCGCCTCTACGGCTTCGCGTTCCGGCCCGACCTGGTCGTCTTCCTCGATGCACGCCCCGAGATCCTCCTGCACCGCTCGATCGGGAAGTACGGGAGCCTCGACTACTGGGAGTCGGGGATGGACCTTTGCCTCTCGCGTGACCTCTTCGAGAGCTTCTTCCTCTACCAGGACCGACTCGCCCGGGAATTCGAATGGATGACCCGCGAGTACGCCTTTCACACGGTCGACGCGAACCGTCGACCGGAGGAGGTCGACTCGGTCGTTCGTGACCTCGTGACCCCTCTCTACGGAAGGAGCCCGAAGCCGCCGGTCCGGCGCCGGGTCCGGCCTACGCCGCCCGGGCCAGCTGCTTCCGCGTAAGGAGCCAGCGCAGCCGCGCCGCCCCCGGGCGGACCGAGGAGGGGAACTCGAGGCAGGCCGCCGACGGTTTGCCAAGCCGCGCGAACGGGGTCCCCTCCCCCGTGAGGGCCAGCCCGACGAACTCGGCGAGCGTCGGTTCGTGGCCGATGAGCACGATCTCCAGACCGGAACGCCCCGCCGCGCCGATCCGCTCGAAGATCGGAGGCGCGAGCGCGCCCGGGGCGAGTTCCTCCCAGAAGTCGAGCCGGGGGGTCGGTTCCAAGGCGGTGCGAAGGAGCTCGGCGGTCACCCGACAGCGCACGGCCGGGCTGGACGCAAGGCGAGCCCGCCCACCCAGGTACCGGATGAGTCCCTTCACCGCCGTCCGGGTCTGCTCGGCGCCCTTCGGGGTGAGGGGCCGCGCCGCGTCGTCGGGCCATCGCGCCGGGTCCCGCAGGGCCGCGGGTCCATGGCGAACGACCACAACTCGGACCGATCGGTTGAAACGAACCATCAGCGACCGCGAGGGATCCTAGCGAGCCGCCGCGGGAACAAAACGCTCGCGCCGTGCCGATCCGGCCGAAACTCGGGGGGTTCGGGGCAGCGGGAGGGGAACGACCGGTATCGACCGGTCGAGGGCGACCTGAGCGATGTCCTGCGCGTAGGCGATCGTGCGAGCGATCGACTCGAGGATGCGGCCCACGGCAGCTGCCGTCGCCGGAGGCATCACGCCTCCGCCCACGCCCGGTAGCAGGCGGTCGGCCAGCGCCTCGCCCGACGCCGCGAGCGCGTTCCCCGTATCGAGGAGTTCGTTGGCCCGGTCCCCGTCCCGAGCTGCGAGGGCCCCCGCGAGGTGGTCCATCGCTTGCGCGTGGAACTGACGGAGGGGGGTCATGGGGCCTTGGCCATGCGGGAGGCCGATCAGGCGCGGCCCGGTCGTCCCGAGGACGACCGCATGGTCGGCGATCCGTTCGAGGCTGCGGGCGACGGTCCAGGATCCGAGCAGTTCCGACGCCGCGCCTTGGACCCCGAGCCGGAGCGTTGCGATGCGTTGGATGTACCAGGCCTCGCGGTCGACCTCGTCGTCCCGGCGCTCCCAATCGCCATCGTCCCCCAAGGGGAGCTGGGCCCAGCCATCGACCGCCTCGCGGTGGAACGCGAGGACGAGCCGCCCCATCCGCTGAACCCGCTGGTCGAGCGAGACGGGGCTTTCGAACGAGAGGTCGTGCACGCGGATCGAGTCGAGCTCCTCGGAGACGACCTCGGGCTGCCGCGTTCGGCGGCAGAAGGTCCGGACCACCTCGCGGGTCCCCGACGAGAGGGACGGTCGCTCCCGGATCACGAACTCGGGGGCTCCGGCAAGGTAGGCGCCCAAGAGGCGGCGGAACAGATGCTCGGCGGGTTCCTGAGGCCCTACGGACAGGAAGGCGGTTCCCGAGCTCCTCCCGTCCTCGGCCAGTGGAGCCGACCCCGCGGATCCGGTCGTGAGGCGGACGTCGGCGGGCGGGCGGTTGGCCTCGTTCCCTGTTCGGGCGGCGGGCCCCGGCGCGAGGGGCCGGGCGGTTTCTCTCTTCGTCATTGGATGAGGTACGCCGGAGCCGAAATATATAGAATATCAATTTAGACTATATTTGTTATCATAGCAATCCGTTCCCCCGGTCCCTACCGAGCGCTCGGGGAACTCCCGCGCCTACGGCGGGTGGGGGGGATCATCGGGGGCGGAGCGGCTGAGGGCGAGCCCTTCGCGGCTCCACTCCTCGAAGGCGTGGAAATCGAAGTCGCGGCCGAGGTAGGCCCGAACGAGCTCCGTGGCCGGCCGGGTGCTCCCCGGCATCAGGATCTCGCGGGCGTACCGCGCCGCGGTCTCGGGGTCGGTGAGCGTTCCCTTGGCCCGGAAGGGGCTGAGCAGGTCGCGCGCGATGACGAGCGACCAGACGTAGGTGTAGTAGAAGGCGGAGTACCCGGTGAGGTGGGTCCACGCCGCGGTGGGGTGGTACTCCGGCGCGAGCGGCATCGGCAAGTAGCGGTCCGAGACTTGGCGGAACGTCGCGCTCGTATCAAGTCCGGCCGGTGCGCGGTCGTAGAGCTCGAGCGCGATCGCCGCCAGCGCGACCTGCCGTAGCCAGCGGACCGACCGTCCCAACGCCTCGGCACCGCGCAGGCGGTCGAGGAGGTCGACCGGGATCGCCTCACCGGTGTCCGGGTCGCGGGCGAACCGGGCGAGCGTCGCCGGGTCGCGGGCCCACTCCTCGAAGAGCTGGGACGGCGCCTCGACGAAATCCCACTCGATGAACGACATCGTCGTGTAGAGCCACGGGCCGTGCCCGGAGAAAAGGGCGTGGAGCAGGTGACCGAACTCATGAAAGAAGGTGACGACATCCGAATATTGCATCCGGGCCGTGTCGGCGGGCACCGCGGGGTCGAGGAAGTTGCAGACGAGCGCACTCTGGGGCAGTTGAACGTCCACGATCCCGTCCCGGATGCCGAAGCAGGCAGCGTGCCCGAACTTGCCCTCTCGCGGCACCAGGTCGAGGAAGAAGCGGCCCAACGGTCGGTCCTCGCGGGTCACGTCGTAGGCCTCGACCGTGGGATGCCAGAGCCCTTCGCTGGTCACACGACGGAAATGGATGCCGAACAGTTCCTCGCACAGCGCGAACAGCCCGTCCCGGACCGATCGGTAGGGCAGATAGGAGCGCAGCCGTTTCGAGTCGACGCCGAACTCCTCGGACCGGAGCTTCCCGTCGTAGTATCCCTCCCCAAAGATGCCGGCATCCCAGAGCTCCAACCGTGGGGTCGCGGGTAGGTCCCGTCGTTTCCGGGCGAGGTAGCGCGCGAGGTCGACTCGGGCCGGTTCGCGTAGGACGGTCGCCACGCGTTCGAGGAACGCACGAACCGCCTCTGGGCGTTCCATCATCTTGTCCTCGATCGCGTACGCCGCGTACGCCGGGTAGCCGAGCGAGGTCGCGAGCTCGAAGCGCGCGGCGAGCAGGTGGTCGAGGACGGCGAGATTCTCCGGGTGGGCCCGGTTCATGAATTCGGAGAGGAGGCGGCGTCGCAGCTCAGGGTCGTCGGCGTAGGCCATCACCGGGTGGAAATCAGGGTAACGGGTCGTGATCCGGATCTTGCCGTCGGACCCCGGTGCGTGACTGGCCAGGAAGTCGGGTGGGAGGCCCGACAGCGCGTCCGGCCCCGCGACCTCCACCGCCCGATCGAGCTTCGCGATGTTCTCATTGTACTGGTTGCTCACCCGGTCGATCTCGTTCGTGAGCTCCAACAATCGAGATCGGGCGGAGGCATCCTTCTCCGCCCCCGCGCGTCGAAGTTCACGGAGCATCTTCTCCACCGCGTACCGCGTCGTTCCGTCCGTGTCGTCCACGGGGAGCGCTTGGAGAGCCCGGAACGCATCCGAATTGATCCGGAAGGAGTTGAAGAACCGTTCCGCGGCCTCGGAGGCCTCTCGACCGGCCGTCCGGCACGCCTCGTCCGGGTGCACGGCGAAGACGAAGCTTCCGTGGCTTCCCACGTCGCGGACTCGGAGGAGGATCCGGTCGAGCGGGCGCAGGAACTGCTCGATCGACCGCGTCCCCGGTAAGCGCAATAGCTCCCCCAGCTCGCGCTCGGCGTCCTCGACCGTCCGGCCCGCCCGCTCCCGGAGCTCGACCGCCGAGAGGGACCACGGGAGCGGACTGAGCTGCGCGATGAGGGGGGCCTTCGAACTCGACACGGGTCGCGCCGCCGCGGGGGAGGCTACCCGACACTTATCCTAGCCGTGAACCCAAGCTCAGGACCCGGCGGAGAGCGTCCGCAGGGTCTGGAGGAAGCTGTGAAGCGAGATTCCCCACGTCGCCGTGAGTGCTAAGCAGAGTGGGCCGATGCCCTGAGGGGAGTCCCCCATGCCCGTCGGGAATCGCATCGCCATCCTGGCCCTCACCGTGGTCGTGGTGTTGGCGATCCTTCCCGCTGCGCTTCCGGTCGCGCCCGGCGGACCCGAACGGCCGGACGGGGGGCGTCCCGGCGTGGACACCGTGAGGGACGGAGGAACTCTGAGGCTCGCCGACTCCTCTGACGTTTGGCAATCGTATCCTCCCCCCGCCGGGTTCCCCACCCTCTTCGATCCGAGCGTGGCGTCCGACCCTGTCGATCGCTCCCTCGTGGTATTCGGGGGCTGTCCCCAATTCAACTGCTCGACCGTCACCAACGCCACCTGGACGGAGTCGAACGGGCTCTGGACCCCACGCCATCCCGCCGTCGCCCCCGTCCCCCGAACCGAAGCGCAAATGGCGTGGGATCCCGCCGATGGTTACGTCCTGCTGTTCGGGGGAATTGGGTGCCTCGACCCGCCGACGTGTAACGAGCTGGGGGCCCTCAACGACACGTGGGCCTTCAAGGGCGGGGCGTGGAATCCGGTCATATCGAGCGGCTCCGCGCCCCCGCCGACGGACCTGGGAGGCCTCGCGTACGACCCGAGCGACCGCGCCATGGTCCTGTTCGGCGGGTCCGGGTGCGCGTCGATTTGTGAGACCTGGACGTACTCCGGCGGTACGTGGACCCTGTTGAATCTCACTACCCCGCACCCTCCGGCCCGATACGGGGAGGGGTTCACGGAGGACGACTCCGACCACGGCGCGCTCCTCTTCGGAGGAAGGGCGTTCTCCGGTTCGGGAGCTCTGTTCAACGATACGTGGCTCTTCTCCAACGGCCGGTGGATCGAAGAGAACGTCTCTCAGTCTCCACCCGCGCGTTGGGATCCGGCGATGGCCTGGGACCCCGGGGTGGGGGCCGCGGTGTTGTTCGGAGGACGCGCCGGGGGGAGCCTGCTCGAGACGGACAACGACACGTGGCTCTTCGAGGGAGGGGCATGGACCGAGTGGGTCGGCCCCAGCTCCCCGGGCCCCGCGTGGCAGGCGGGAGCGGCGCAGGACCCGACGACCGGCATTCTGGTCCTCGTGGGAGGAGGGAGTTGTTCCTCCTCGGATTGCCCCTCGACGACTCCCTGGGGCTTCGGTCCGCAGCACGCGGTGAGCGTGTCGATCGGAACGGGAACGTGCGCGAACCTCTCGCTCGCCGGGGCCCCGCTCCGCCCGGGGGACGCCGCCGAGCTCCAGAACGGAACCTACCCGCTCCGAATCGCGACGTGCTCCGGTTTCCAGGTCGCCAACGTGACCGCGACCGCACTGCTTCTCGCTAACGCCACCGCCGAGAACGTGACCGCGTGGACGGGCGCGGTTCTCGTCCACGGCGTCGGCACTATCTTCGTGAACCTGACCCACCCGGCCTCGAACCCCCCGCCGACCGGACTGGCCGCGATCTCCGTTCTCGGACTGACGTTCCTGGAATTGCTGCTCATCCTCGTGGCGCTCGCGGCCGTCATCGGGGTCTTCCTAGCGCTCCACCGGGTCTCCCGTCGCCCCGCTCGCCCGCCGGTGAGAACCGTCCCGGCCCGGAAACCCGAGGACGCGGCAGCCGCGGGCGGCCCTTCGGGTCCGGCGGGGCCGAAGACCTGACACCGCCGACGCGTCGGGTGCTGCAGTCTCAGCCCCGACGGTCCTTCAGCCGGACGCCTTCGGGGCTCTCGACCGTCAGCCCGGACTGGGCGCACTGCTGCAGGATGCGATTGAGTCCCGCCAGCGAGATGCGGTGCCCTTTGCGCTCGAGTTCCTCCAAGAGTTTCCGACGCCGGATCGGGGTCGCCGACGACCTTAGGAGGGAGATGACGGGGTCGAGCACCCCCGGGGCGATCCCCGGAATGGTTGATGGCCCGAGGGTGGCGGGCGGCTCATCGCTCACGGTCGAGGAAGAGGAGCGGAGAGCCATAAAACGTCGGCCCGCGAGCGGTGAGCCCCCCGGTGGCGGTGAGTCCGTCGGCCAGAGTTGACCACGTCTATTCATGCGCGCAAGACCACCGAGGAAGCATGCTCCCGCCTGTCCCGGCGGCGGACCTCGCGGCTGCCGCCAACTTGATCCGCGAACTTGAGCGGATGCGGTCGGAGATCATCCGGCTCGAGCGACTCCAGCCGCTCTACTCCTTCGGGGCCCGTCGGCCGAGCCCGCGGAATCTGGTCGATTACCTCGCGTTCCGCCGCTTCGACGCTCGGGGTCTCCAAGAGGGGCTCGCCCGGCTGGGTCTCTCCTCGCTGGGGCATGCCGAGAGCCACGTCCGGGGGAATCTCGACAGCGTGCTGCGTCAGCTCTACCTCCTGACGGGCCAGCCGGTCCCGGTCCACCCCTCTCCCTCGTCTCTCGGCCCCGAGTCGGGGCGGAAGCTCATCGACCGTCACGCCCGCGCTCTGTTCGGACCACCCCGCCCCGGACGCAGAACTCGGATCATGGTGACCGTCCCAAGCGAGTTCGCCACCGACGCGTCACTGGTCCGTGAGCTCCTGGAAGCTGGGATGGACAGCGTCCGGATCAACTGCGCCCATGATTCCGCTCCGGTCTGGGCGGCGATGATCGCCAACCTCCGCCGGGCGGAGCGGGGAACCGGTCGGCGGTGTCGCGTGGAGATGGACCTGTGCGGCCCGCGGTTGCGCACCGGCCCTCTCGCTCCGGGCCCCGCGGTCGTTCGGATACGACCGACGCGGAACGAGTTCGGGCGTGTGCTCCGCCCCGGTTCCCTCTGGCTCCTCCGGGACGCGGAAGCGGACCGGCCGGCCGAGGACGGGATCGCGTCGGCGAAGGTCCCGGGAGATTGGTTGGCCCGACGCCGCCTCGGGTCCACGATCGTCCTGACGGATTCCCGCGGTTCCCCTCGGACCTTCCACGTCGCCGCGATCCGGCCGGGAGCGCGTCTCGTCACCACGACCAAGACGGTCTACCTCTCCAACGGACTCGAGCTGCGCTCCCGCCCTGCCCCGGGGGCGAGATGGGACGTCACGAATGCCTCGGTCCCGGCCCGCGAGGGGGTCGCCGTCCTCCGTCTCGGGGAAACGGTGCGCTTGACGTCGCACACCGTGATCGGCCACAGCGAGGTACGGGACGAGACGGGCCACCTCCGTTCGTCCGCTACCTTCCCGGTCCTCCCCGCCGAAGCGCTTCAGTCGCTCCATGTGGGCGACCGTGTCTGGTTCGACGGTGGCCGCGCGGGGGGTGTGGCGACCCGGGTGCGACCCGGCGAGGTCCTCCTCCGGGTCACGCACGCCCGCCCGCAGGGCGTTCGCCTCGGTGCGGACAAGGGGTTGAACCTCCCCGATAGCGCGCTCGCGATCGCCCCGCTCACCCCCAAGGACCTCGCGGACCTCGACTTCGTGGTCGCACACGCTGACCTGGTCGGGTATTCGTTCGTCCAGTCCGCCGCGGACGTTCGGGCGCTGCGCAAGGAACTCGCGCGCCGGTCCGCCCCCGACCTCGGGTTCGTCCTCAAGATCGAGACCGGGCGCGCGTTCGATCTGCTCCCCGAGATCATGCTCGCGGCGCTCGATGCGCCCGTCGCGGGCGTCATGATCGCGCGGGGCGACCTGGCTGTGGAGGTCGGTTACGAGCGGCTGGCGGAGGTCCAGGAGGAGATCCTCTGGATCTGCGAGGCGGCCCACGTGCCCGTGGTCTGGGCGACCCAAGTCTTGGAGGGGCTCACCAAGATCGGGCTCCCGTCGCGCGCCGAAGTGACGGATGCGGCGATGGGGGCGCGGGCCGAGTGTGTGATGCTGAACAAGGGACCGCACCTAGTCGAGGCGGTCCGGGCCCTCGACAGCATCCTTCGGCGGATGGAGGCACATCAGGCCAAGAAGAGCGCCCGCCTTCGCCATCTCCAGGTGGCCGAGCGATTTTTCGAACCGTCCGAGGGGGAGCGCGCGACGGAACCCCCTCCCTCCACCCCCGTTCCGTGAGGCCCCGAAGGAGAGGAGCCTCTCTCGAGCGTCGAACCCGAGTTCGGCCGACGAAGGGCCTCCGTGGACAGTAGACTCTTCCCTCACACCAAGACCCGGGGGTTTGAAGGTCGGGCGGGCATCGTCCACCGGCTCGAACCACCGAACCTGAGAGCTGTGGAAACGCTGAAGCTCGGCGCACGCGGCCGAGGGCGGGGTGCGAGGGGGGCGCCGGCGTGGGGACGCTTAAGGGCGTCGGCTCATTGTCGGCATGATGGGGGGAAGGGAGGAGCCCGGCTTGCTCTTGCTTGTCGCCGGAGAGCCGGATAATGGCCAGCCCCCATTGAAAGACGTCCAAAGGCCGCTGGTCCGATTGTTCTTTGGGATAGGTTTGCCGGCATGGCAGAGGAAGAGAGCGGAGGCGCGTGCATCGGAGGGGAGGCGGGATCCTGCGCCGGGAGCGGAGGGGGAACCTCGGATGCGCCTTCCGCCGGACCAAGCGGGATGTGTCCGCGAGGTAGTCAGTATCGCTCGTCAGGAGGGTGCGACGGTGAGTATCGTGGACGTCAATCAACCCGCCGGGTTTCAGGCACTCGTTGCCCGATGGGTCGGTCCGAACGACGTACTGCCCATCCTCGTCCGCCCGGACGGAGCCCGTCTGGAGGGTATCGAAGAGTTCGGGCCTCGAAGAGTCCGACGATTTATCCGCGGAAAGTAGGCCGCCCTCGTGCGAAGGCCAGTGCAAGTCTCCTCGAATTGGTGTACCCCTGGGGGAAGGTGGGCCGGGACGGATTTGAACCGTCGATCTCCGCGTTGTAAGCGCGGCGTCCTCACCGCTAGACGACCGGCCCT
>Ga0209415_10001774_pt1 | contig 40822 bp, 35 predicted proteins | sample PeaSoiSIISIP2007_FD_187696 | JGI IMG/M metagenome (GOLD analysis project Ga0209415, IMG submission 187696) | Peat soil microbial communities from Weissenstadt, Germany - SII-SIP-2007 (SPAdes) (version 2) | ecosystem: Environmental > Terrestrial > Soil > Wetlands > Peat | place: Germany...
GGCGCACCTTGGCGCCGAGTCCGTCCCGGTTGCTCCGTGTTCCCACCAGACGAAGTGCGATCCAGTGTCCGGGGGCCGGGCTGGTGTTGCGAAAAGACCTTGGCGTACGAGTTAATGGCAGTCACCACCACGTCGATGCGCCCGTCGTTGTCGAAATCGGCAAAGGCCGCACCGTGATGCAGCGCCGGAATCTGGAAGTCCCTCCCCGCAAGCGCCGAGACATCGTCAAACCACCCACTTCCCATGTTGCGCAGGACGCGGTTCGGGAGCGGCGCATTGGTGGACCCGCGAGGCCCCGAGCCGGGAAAGTGGGATGCCGCAAAGAACAGGTCTTTGCGCCCGTCATTGTCGAAATCGAACATGCCAAGGCTCCAGCCGGTCAGTTCCTGGGTCGCGCTCGCAAGCCGCGACGAGCCGGTTTCATCGGCAAAGAACCTCGGCGGCCCGACATTCCGGTACAGTGGAAACGTCTCGAAGTACATGCCATCGAGCACGATGTCTTCCAGACCATCGTCATCGAAATCGCGAAAATCAGCGCCCATGCCGGCGATGGCATTGCCGTGAACCGCATAGGCAACGCCTTTCTCCAGGGCCACTTCTTTGAACTTGCCGTTGCCCAGGTTCTCGAACAGGAAATTCGGAACGGAATCATTGGTCACGAATACGTCCGTGAGTCCGTCTCCGTTGAAATCGCCAAATGCCACGGCAAGCCTTTCGATTGCCATCCTCGCGTGTATCAGCCCCTGCCCAATGCAACATAGCTCGACACGAACAGGTCCAGGTAGCCGTCGTTATCGTAGTCGAACCAACCGGCCGACGCGGACCACATGGGGCCGTACTTCGGGTCCTGAGCGGCAAGACCACTCTTGCGCATGACATCTTCAAATGTCCCGTCGCCCCGATTGCGATACAGAGTGTTGTGAGTCAGGCCAGTTACGAAGATGTCCACGAACCCAGCGTTGTCGTAATCCGCGGCAGCAACTCCTACCGAGTATCCCTCCCCCGCGAGACCGGCCTTCTCAGTCACGTCGGTAAAAGTCATATCGCAGTTGTTTCGGTATAGGCGGTTGGAGAATTCCGGTCCGGTCTTCACCGCCGAAGGAAGCTCCGCCCCGTTGGCAAAAAAGATATCCATGCAGCCGTCATTGTTGTAATCGAGAGCCGCCACGCCGCCCAACATGATCTCCGGTTGATAGAAATGGCCGGTCGCCCCATTTTGCAGTGTGAAGTTCAGCCCCGAGCGCAGAGAAGCATCCTGGAACTGAATCGGCGGAACTACGATCAGATCGATCGTGACCTGCTCGCCGGCATTCGATACGCGCAGAAGTCTGACGCGGCTGTCGAGCCGTTCGTGTCCCGCTTTCAATTCGTAATCGGCGCCAATCTCGAGATCGGAGAACGAGTAAGTTCCGTCATCGGGCGTGATGCCAAGCAGGGCCCGTGGCGCGCCGCCCTTAGCGAGCGAGACAACGGCGCCGGCCACAGGCTGCCCTTTTGGATCGAGCACTCTGCCATGGACCGAGGGACTACTGGGCGGCCCTTGGGCAAGCGCCACGCACAGAACGCCTAGCGTCGCTACTTCGAACCCGGCAGCGAATAGAACTCGTACATGATGTTCCATTTGAATTCCTGGCCGGGTTCGATATGAAGATCGATATAGGCTTCAGGACAGAGGGTCGTCCGGATGGACCAGAGCATCATGCGGGCCAGCGGACGGTCGCCGGTGACATGCACGCCGGCGCCGGTCTTGCGATTTTCGACTCGGAAATCGTAATCCGCCGCCGCGGCGCCGAAGCCTTGGATCTGCGCCTGCGCTACATCGCCTCCTTCGAGCAGCTTCAGGTAATCGATTTGGGTGCCGCGAGTTTCCGCGAGTTTCCCCATGTCCCGCGCCACCTTCGGTTCGAACGCAAATTTGAGGGTGAAATCCGGCCCGACCGGCTGGCGATCGATGACGAAGAAATTGTGGTCGTAAACATTCCCCTCGATGGTCTTGCCGCCGATATTCTTCAAGCTGTGTTCGAGCGCCATCCGCGGTTGCCCGTTCAACAGCCGCACGGTCTTTCGGTAAATATAGCTGTACCCGGAGCCCGGGTCGCGCACCTCCTGTGTCATCTCGACCTGGCTCGAACCTTCCTGGATGCTCCACTTGCCCGGGTCGGCGATTTCATACATCTCGTAGTGGTCGTACCTGGGTTCGTCCGGCTTTCGGAGGGCGCCGACGCCGATCTTAATGAACGTCCCTCCGGCTTTGGCATCTGCATAGCCAACCGGGCCAAACTCCTCCACCGGTCCGCTGACGGCGCTGATGGGACCCGCCAACACGGTTCCCTTGAAATCGACATCGCGGATGCCCGGATCGAACTTTTCATAAAACGGCGCAAAATAGGTGTGCCCCTGAGATTCGAGGCTCACGATCATACCCGACCAGTCGAACCGGGTCCCGCGATAGTAGCCCTTTGTAGTGTCCGGCAGGCCCAACCGGGCGCGGATGGAGCCATTCGAGATGGCGGTTTCCGGGTACACCTGCGCCGGCAGCGGCGCAGCCAGTAGAGCGAGTGGCAGCAGCCAGCGGATAAACATGGCTTGACACTTCCTTTCCCGAAGCACAACCAACACTGCTAGATATCCTGGAGCAGCTCGTCCAGAATGGTTTGCACCGCCGCGTAGGGATCGGGACCGTTATTGGCTGAGGCTTCGATCGAATAGAGCCCTTTGTACCCGACCTCTTTCGAAATCTTGATGGCATTGGCCTCGTTATACCGCTCGGGATTGTAGTGGCAATGGCTGCTGCCCGACGACAGTGGATACATCGCGCGCAATCCCGCCGCCCGCGCCTCTTCGTCCGGGAAATTGCCGACGTCGGGGTTTGCCCAGATCCCGGAGGCCTTGATTACTTCGACGACCACCTCCCACGGCGGAGAAGTTGGGCGCGGAGGGACGGCGGCTGCGGTGTTACCCGGAGTTGCAGCGGGCGGAGTTGCAGGCGCCGGAGCGGCGGCCGTTGCGCCCGTTCCTGCACGGCCGCCTCGGCCGCCGCCACCACCACCACCGCGGTTTTCCATGGTGATGTAAACCTTCTTGGCTTTGCCGTATGCGTTCATCGTCTTCAACGTATCGATCGCGGCTTGACGCACCTCGGGCGCGAGCGTGCCCTGGTTCACCATGACCCGCGGACAGCCCAGCACCACCGCATGATCGATCCATTTCTTGGTCAGGTCGATGGTCTCCACCCGGAGCACCGGATCCGTCGCTGAAATGTTCAGCGTCCCGAATTCCACGTTGATCTGATTCATCTGCGATTTTGCTTTCTTCAGCCGGCCGCGGAACTCCTCCAGGTACGCGGTCTCGGTCGAAGCAAAGTGAGAATGCTGCATTTCCACATGATGGACGCCGTAGCGTTCGGCGATCATGTCGGGAAGGTCCAGAATCTCGAGGGTTCTCTTCGGATCGTCCGGATGCGCGGCGCTCTTGATGACCGGGTTGAAACAGAGGCTCATGATCGCGATGCGATCCAGTTTGGCTTGATCCGGGCGTTGCCCCCAGACTCTGCCGGAGCCGGCGGCTATGGCAGAACCGATAAGAAACTCTCGTCGTTTCATCATACGTACCTCGCGCTTTGGTTTGGGACCCAGGGTAGCTGAAAGTATACACCCGTTGGCAGGATGCTGGAATGGTCCGCCCCGCAAGCTCCCGCAAGCCTCCCAACCCGCACGTGACGTGGTTCGGAGTGCTGAACCGCTTTCGGAGACCGGTTTCGGCGAGCCGGGGGGTTGGGGGAACCTGACGAAGCGCAACCAATTTTGATGTTGCGGGAAGCCGGATATGCTTTTTTTTCGAAACGAATCCATTCCCGGGGTTTTGAATGCAGGGTCAGTAGGTTGGACTGTGGAAAATTGGGCATGGCGGGTGGTCATCGAGTGGAACTCCGGGCAGACTATAGGCCAGAGCCGGTCCTTCGGTTGGGCACGGTATGGAATTTCAACACCTCGAGCGACGTCTGGATGCATCGGAGTCTCCCAAAAAGAGAAAAACCGCAAAGCATGCTTACGGTTTGGGTTTGTTTCCGGAAATGCCGTTCGCCAAAGCGCGAGTCGCCGGGAAGGCCCGGGGAAACGCTCTTCCTCCCTAATTCAAGCCTAAACCCTTGCGATTGCGTTCACCGAGTTCTTGAGAGTTAAATATCTGAAAAATACAGAGGAAATATTCTTCGAAAATCGGAACTTGGAAAGATCGGTGAGGCCAGAACGGGCAGATGTGGTCGCTCTTGGCGGGTTCCAGATGGACTACTCCCGTGGGCCGGGAAACTCGCCGGGTGGTCCTCAGTGGGACGTGACGGGGACATATCAGGACCTATCGTGGATAGCAGCCGTGAAAACCTCCAGTTGGCTGGCTGCGCCGCGGATGGGGCCACGCGGCAGGAGGCTCTCGCCAACGCGGAAACTGTGACCGCCGAATGGCTGGCGGCGTTTTCCGATGTGGCCTTCTCCGGCGGATCTCCCGATCCGCACTTCAACTACATCATCACGCCCGAGGTCACGCCGAACATGGATAAGGTCACACTCGTCATCGATGGCCAGGACAATGTGTTCAGCGCCACCACTCTCAAGAATTTTACGTGGCCGGGAAACCCTCACCGCCGGCAATCCGCCGCGGCAACAGAAGAACGCGGCCGGCCAGCCCATCACGATCCGGTTCAACATCGGGGCGAATCCGCCGATGTTCACGCCTGGGTATCTTACGTTCAACTGGGTCTCCGATGTGGCTAGCCACAGCGACCATGTTTGGCATTCGACTGACAACGAGCAACTGGAGCTGACTGTCGTTAACGGCCGCGAGCAATACCAATTACATCAGACGGACAATCAAGAACCCATACCCATCGACTTTCCAACCATCAGTTCCAGAGGCGAATACGCTTCGGCTCTGCTAGTCCTGTTCGACCTCGCCTCCAAGACTCAATTCCATCGCAAGGGAGTGTACGACGAACAAAACAGAAGCCTCCGCCGCTACGACTTTGCGGTCCAACAAAAGAGCTCGCAATGGTACTTCGGGCCGGGCCTCGGTTTCGCTCCTGCCTATGGAGGCCGCATCTGGATCGACGAGGGTGATGGTAGTGTTCACCGCCTGGAAATGGAGGCCTTTCGATTTCCCGACAAGCTGTTTGTCAACGAAGCCAGCTTGCGCCTGGACTTTGCCGTGGTTGTCATCGCAGACCTACCGCGTCTGATGCCGAGTCGCGCCGTGTTGCGCGTGTGTACCAAGGGAGGCTACTGCGAGCAGAACATAGTTGAGTTTTCCAATTACCACAAGTTCGTAGCCACGTCGCGGCTCATAAAGTAGGCGACCAGCACGAGGTCGGGGGTGAGCAACTCAGGCCGACGCGGCAGGGTGATTTCCGCCCTAGAATCTGACTCTCAGATTTTGCTGGGCTAGGGTCAGGAATCAGCGTTCAGCCACCAGCCGGTTACCCGCGCAGGCCAAGCGACTTGCCGGAGGGCTGAAGCTCCCGTCCTCAAATGTCCTCAAAGACTTCTTACTATCCTTGGCTATAAATAGGTCAGGCTTAACGTGCCCTGGGAAGCTGCGTGTTCTGATTCGCCCAGGCCGCCACGCCACATCCCGAGAGCGAAACGCTCGGCATTGGCGGAAGTTGCGGAATACTCGCGCTGGTATCGCCCGGTAGGCCCGGTACCCCTTTGTTGTTATCCGGATCGTTTTGCATGACAGGCGGCGCCGGCTCTTGGACTTTCACCGTCTGTTGATTTGACAGGCGCGCCAAAAGAGCCGCCCGGCCGTTGCTCCATTTCTCCAGTGGGTCCGGATTTAGCTTGGCGAACTTGCGAACGGATGCTAGAGCGTCCAACGCAAGCCATCGGCCGGCGGTTACCGAAAACCTTTGGTCTGCCCACTGTACCGTGGTCCTGCCTGACAGCACTTCGACCCTCGGCGGCTCGGCGTCGAAGTGGTAGGCTCCTTTGTGATCGAGCGGCGCAACCGAGGTCTTGAGGAGCAGGGTCAGTTTGGTTCTCCTGGCCATCGCGCCCGCCGCAACGATTGCCGAGCCGGTCAACACCTCGATACGGATGTCGCTCAACGCGCTGGAGATCATGCGAAGCGAACTCTTCTCACCGATCCACATTGCCGCGCAGGGTCCCAGTAGTACTTCGGCACGGCCGGCGCCAGTGCGCAGCACGCCATTCTCATTCACGAAGAAGAAGTCAGTGGGGGATATATTGAGTGGCCGATCCTCGATATAGGCTTCGTCGGCATACGAAACCAAGCCCGCCTTGGCGGGGATCAGGGATTGCGCCGGCAAGGAAGCCGCCAGCGCTACGGCCCAGACACTCTTCCCGAACATACATCTCCTATGAATTTAGTATACGCCTCGCGAGGCCGGGAGCTGGTTCGCGACTGCGTTGCCGGCGGCGCGCAAGGTCGCCAATCGACGAAAACGTACTGGTGTTCGCGCTGAGCTGGAACAGGTAACTCGGAGCATGGGCCGACCCAAACTCTTTCGGGTCATTGCCACGAGGACTTGGACAGCCCGGGTACCTCCGGGAAACACGAACAGTACGGCCCAAACCAGTTGCGGCATAATCACCCGAAACCCTAACTCTACGGCACCCGGACCGCGCTTGGCCACAAGCATCGGGTCGCCAGCATCAGCGGCACTGACATGCGGCGCACCGGTGCGAGGCGTGGGCGATATGGGGTTATCGTCCATTGGGAGCGCGGCGGGCCTCGGCGGCCGTGTTTTCCGGCACCGCCGTTTTCTGCCCCGAGCGACAGTGGCTCCGGGAAATAATCCTGTTAGAAACCACAGCCGGTGATCGACTACCTTGAATGTGAGGCACAAGTTGGCCGACCCGGTTCGCGACGCCAGCCCGGACAAGTGGTACGAGGAAGCGATCGCCGTCTATGGCGCTGCTCTGGACCGGCTGGCTCGGGTGTATGAGGCCAACGCGGACCAACGTCGGGACCTTCTACAAGAGATCCACTTGGCCCTGTGGCGCAGCTTTGAGCACTTCGCTCAACGCTGTTCGCTACGAACCTGGGTCTATCAGGTAGCGCACAACACAGCGACGTCATACGTCCGTCGGCGGCGAACACATGCAGGTCTCGTCAGTCTCGAAGATATCGAGACGATGCCTGTTCGCCAGGAGGACAGGCTCGCGGTAGACCGACGCACCGCGCTGGAGCACCTCTTGCGCCTGATCCAACGACTGAAGCCGCTGGATCGGCAGGTGATCCTCTCGTACCTCGAAGGCATGGATGCCGCATCGATAGGCGAGATCACCGGAATATCGCCAGGCAACGTCGCGATGAAGATCCACCGTATCAAGAATATTCTCGCTCATCGTTGTCAGAGAGGAGGAAAGCATGGCGGATGAACTTGGGCCGGACGACATGGAGGACCTTTGGCGCAATCAGCCCTTTGAGCCGCATAGCAGTTCCGCCGCTGACATGCGTGGAAAAGCGCAGAAGTTGGAGGCGAACATGCGGCGCGGCTTTCGCGGAATGGCTGTTCTCATGATTTTCGGGGAGGCAGGTTACGCATCGTTTCTCTACTTCTTTCCGAGCCTAATACACCGGATAGGAGCCAGCCTCACGCTAGCCGGCTACCTGTTTGGCGCATACCAGATCTACAAGAGAGTTCGTCTCGGAAAGGCGCCGCCTAGTGTAGTATCGGCGACAGGCGCCAGGTACAGGGCAGAGCTCGGGCGGCAGCGCGATTTTTGTCTAAGCGCCTGGAGGACGTTCCTGTTACCGTTTGTTCCGGGACCAGCGGTGTTCATCATGGGCTTTCTTGTCCCGGACCAAGGAGTGGCGAAAGCGGTTGGCCTGACGACGGCTCTTATCTTGTCTCCGTTCGTGTTCGCGGTGCCTCTGATGCGGAGAAAAGCCCGCATGCTGCAGCAGGAAATTGATGAGCTGGACACACTGATGCGGCAGTCTCAATAGCACGGCACCTTATCCCGTCCATCCTGGTGGTGAGTTAGGCGGCGCAGAGGTCCAGCGCGCGGCACATGGGGCCGATTCCTGGTAGGTGGGCCTACCTTCCAATTCCATTGAGCGCCGGTTGTGGACATCGTCGGTCCACTTTCCGGTAACGCCGTCTTTCAATCATAAGAATGGTGGAAGGCTCGGACCCGTCGGCGTCTTAAGGTGAAGGATGCGGCAAGGCCGGGGGGCCCCCGAGTCGGCGGTCGAGTCGGCGGCGACACGCCCGGAGCCGGGATGCTTCCAGGACGGTTTGTCGGGATCCGCCGCTTACTGTTCCAAACCGGTGCAGCCGCTAATTCGCAATCAGGTAAGTCGCGTTTCCGGAACGCGGGACCTCAAGCAAGCCTTTGTGCGCAAGCCAGTCGGTCGTGGCGGAGTAGAAGAAGTGATACCACCAGATGAAAAACTCGTTGAAGGTCACCTCTTCCCCGTGCGGCGAGCACTCGTGCGCCTTCCCCACCTCGGCCCGATGCCGTTCGAGCAAACCTAGCAAAGCAGGGGTAAAGAGTGCGGCGACCTCGCCCAATTCCTGTGCCTCGGCGCTGCTGAACACCGGAACCAGCAGTTCGCCCTTTTCAAAAAGGCCTAACTTGCCCAGCCCTGCCCTTTGCCGCGCACTCAAGTGGTCCTCTCCCGTCCGCGCGAATGCAACCATGTGCTCCAGCAGGGCGCTCTTTTCGACCTCGGCGTCAGCCTCCGCCGACAATTCGAAGAGTCGTGCGAACTCTTCTTTTGACACGGAAAGCAATGTGCTTCCGTCGTATCTCTGTTTCCCGTAAACACCCAGCCCAACGTTGCGCAGCATCCGTCCTGCGTTCCCGTAAAGGCCGAATGCTTCGGCCCGTTGACTGGCGGGCTTCTCGAACATGCCGTAGTAGTATCGGCGGCCGTTGCGCGACGGCCGTTCCGCCTTCAGAAACTCCCTTTCCACGTTCCGGATCTGCCAGTTATCGAGAAGAACGTTGCTCAAGATGAGGAAAGCGTTTCGGGAGAATCCGCCCCGGTGGATTGCCGCGATCGACTCCGCCCGTGCCCGGATATCGGGAAGCCTCTCCGCGATGAGGTGGCCGCTTGCTTCAACCATGCTCTCCGAGGGCGCCATCCAGTTGGCGTCTTCGAGCGTGATCACCATGAACGTCGGAAGGAACTGGCCGGAAGGCGAGGTTTTGACCAGCCCCTCCACAACCAGGGAATCGAGCTTGCCGCGAAGTTCTGAGGGCGAGATCCCGAGATCGTGTTCGATCGACGCCAAGGCCTGACGACGGTGCAAAGCCACACAGATGTCGGTGAGCCGGTTGGCTCTCATGTCGAGAGAAGGGTAGTTGTTGCCAGATGAGATCATCGCGGTTTCGAAGATGGTCTCCTGCTTTGCACAGAACCGGCCGCGGGCGAATATGATGCCTGCCCCAACGCGGGCCACAAAGGGTGTGAGGATATCCCGGCGTGTCCACATACCTACTCATACGTCAGGGCCGCCCGCCCAGTTCGCCTTGTTTTTCGAACGGGGAGTTCCGGCCGGTCAGCGCGATTGTGGTCGTGGGGATATCGGAAACTACTGCACCGAGCCTTGCGGCGATGCGGTGATTCAGCGGCGCCGGCCTGCGGCTGGTGGGAATTGGTAGATTACCACGACCGCGGCCCAGCGGGTTGCGTGGCTCGATGAATGTATCGCCGCAATCTACCTGGCGTCCGTCAGGATTCGTTGGACCGCCAAGGCCGGGCGGGCGGCGAGCAGCGACTCAGCCGGGTAGCCACCACAGCTATTCATGAGCAGCCTTTCGATCGCCTCGCCGACGGTCACATTCGGTGGGATCAGAATGACGCTGACGAGCGAGTCGCAACGAACGCGGCGAAGTGGCGCGTGATCGTGGTGACGTATCGAGATACGAGCACCCTTACGTCGTCGGCCGCGCCGGGGATGAACCTCTGGGCTGGCAAATCGGCGTCCGACTGAAATCGGATTCTCACCCGGATCGCCGTAACAGTTCTTCCTGTGTGCGGCGAAAACGCTCCATCACGTCATCCGGAATAGGATGCTCCTCGCGGAATTTGTCCCACAGCACTTCCTGTTCCTGTAAATACGACTCGACAGCTTGGGGATGCTCCAGAATGAAAGCGATGGCCCCGTGTACCTTTGCCATTGAGCCGATAGAAGGATATGCTTCGTGAAGCGCTTCCGGCATCGCCCCCCGGCGAAGGTCGTAAACCAGGACATCGAAGCCGATCCGCGTGCCGGGAATGTAGTAGTGGCTGCCTTCGCGGACCTCCACGAATTCGTTGGCTGGCAAACTGGGCATGGCCTACGCGCTGCGATTCCCAGCTCACCGTACTTCCGGGCCTGCCCGGCCAAGCGGACCTGAACCTCTGTGCCCATAATGAAGTGTGGCCGAATCGGTTCTCTTGCGTGTACTCCGGGGCTCCTCGGATGCAAACATCCGCTTCAGCGAACTGCGCGCTCTCCTCTTGCGGTTTGGCTTGATGGAGCGAATCGAGGGTAGCCATCACATTTTCACCCGGGGAAGGCGCCGCTAAGATTCTCAACGTCCAGCCGCGGGACTCCCTGGCGAAACCCTATCAGGTCAAACAAGTACGTCAACTCCTGGTTCGGTATAAACTGGCAGAGAGGGGCGAATGACCAAGTACGAGATCATTCTCTATTGGAGCGACGAAGATCAGGCGTTCATCGCCGAGGTGCCGGAGTTGGCTGGATGTGCGGCGGATGGCGCCACGCGCCAGGAGGCTCTTACCAACGCGGAGACCGTGATCGCCGAATGGCTGGAGACCGCCCGGGAGCTTGGACGCCCCATCCCGGAACCTAAGGGTCGGCTGCTGTTCGCCTGAGCGCCTGTGCCCGAGGGCTCCTGGTCGGGTCCTTAACCGTTCCGGGGATTTGGTTGCTCAGTCGCGGAATCCGCTCCCGACCCAGAGGGTACCCCGGTCGCGGCTCTGTTCAAAATCGGTTGGCAGGCGAAAGCGCCTGCCCCACCTCCGAGATCCGCACCCACACGCGGTAGAATAACCCACTAGATGGACCTACCGGCCCGGATTGGCAAATACGAACTCGAGGAGTTCCTGGGCGGAGGCATGTCCCATGTCTACCGCGCGCGCGACACGGTCATTGGCCGCACCGTCGCGGTCAAGATTCTCACCGAGGAGGGCTGCCAGGATGCCGAAGCCAAGGCCCGCTTCCTGGCCGAAGCCCGCATGGCCGGCAATATCGCGCACGACAACGTCATCAGCATTTACGATTTCGGCGAAGACGAACGGCACCGCCCCTTCATGGTGATGGAGTTTCTGCGCGGCGAGGACCTGCGCCACGCCATCAGGAACGGCCACACCGGCGACCTGAAAAGCAGGATCAAGATCGCGCTGCAAGTGGCGCGCGCCCTCGAGTACGTCCACACCCAGAAAATCATCCACCGCGACATCAAGCCCGAAAACATCCACATCACCACCGCCGGCGTGGTGAAACTCATGGATTTCGGCATCGCCAAGACCGAAGGACTCGCCATGACGCGCGCAGGCTTCGTGCTCGGCACGCCCTACTACATGGCGCCCGAGCAGGTCATGGGCCAGGAACTCACCGACCAGGCGGACGTCTACTCCTTCGGCGTGCTGCTGTTCGAGTTGATGACCGGCGCCAAGCCCTTCAGCGGCGATTCGGTGGAGCGGATCTTTTACAGCGTCTTGAACGAGCCCGTGAACCTCGAGCCCATGCACCAGGCCGGCGTGCCGCAGGCGTTGAGCGACCTGGTGGGCCAATGCACAATGAAGAACCCGGCCCAGCGTCCGCAGGGCTTCACACCGGTGTGCGCGGAGCTGGAAAAGCTCCTCGCCGCGCAGGATGCGCCTACCACGGTGATTCCGGCGGCCGCTCCTCCCACAGCGCGGCGGCCGGGTTGGTTGATGCCCGCGCTGCTGTTGGTGGTCGCGGCGCTGGCCGCGGGCTTGTACTTCGCGCTCCAGCCGAAGCCGCCGACCAAAGTGGTGATCGTCGAAAAGGAAAAGGAGGGCCCGAAACTGGCGCCGACGCTTTCCATGGCATCGGGCGACATGGTGCTGGTGCCGGCAGGGCCATTCCTCTTCGGCGAGAACAAGGAGAAGTCTACGCTGCCTCCCTACTACATCGACAAGACCGAAGTCACCAACCAGGCGTACGCGGCCTTCTGCAGGGAGAAGGGCTACAAGCTGCCTAGAGACTTCAAGGCGGACGAGCCCGACTACCCCGTTGTCTACGTTTCAATTGTGGATGCCAAGAACTTTGCGAAATGGGCGGGCAAGCGGCTTCCCAACGCGCGCGAATGGGAGAAGGCGGCTCGCGGTTCCGACGGCCTGATGTTCCCCTGGGGCAACGACCCGGATCAGTCACGGGCGAACCTGGGCCATGAGAAGGCCGGCCATCCCGGGCCGGTGTCCGATTTCCCCAAGGGCGCAAGCCCCTACGGCGCACTGAATATGGTGGGCAATGTCTGGGAACTGGTGGAGGAGCTGGTGGATCCCCAGCAAACGACCCTTGACCGGTTTCGTAAAGAGAAAAGCTACGAACCGAGCGGAAACGAGTTGTGGTACACCGCGCGGGGCGGTGCGTTTAACCTCCCCTGGGCAGAGCTTAAGATCTGGGACGTCGCCCCCATTCCCGCAGGCTGGAAGGACGCAAACATCGGTTTCCGCTGCGTGAAGGACGCGCAATAGCGGGGCCCCTTCGCGCTGCGGAAAGCCGCGCACGTAAGGCCACACGAATGCAAGAGTCCATTTCGTGAACAGCAGCGCCTCGCCTCATCGGATGTCGCCTAAGTGCTGGGAATCAATCGATTGCCAGAGGGCGCCGGCGCGCCGTTCAGACCGCCATAGCGGGGAGCCGTGCGGCGATATGCCGCTCTTTCTGCGGCGCTTTGCGGCATCGCGCCGCTCCCCAGTGCACAGTTTCGGTAATCAAAACGTCAACTTAGTACGCGAGACCACGAGGTCTCAATTCTCCAGGTATCATATGTCACTTACCCGCAAGATTGGATTCTCCTTGTTATGCATCGCCGGGTTCATCCTGATCCTGGCATTCCCAGACGCCCTCCTGTCCCAAGATAGCGGCGCCATCCGCGGTTCGCGCTCTCTCATCACGGAGAAGATCGACGAGACCAGGCTCGCAACGCTGGCGGGCAACACCCATCCCCAGGCAAGCGCGCAGAACGATCGCGGCCTGGTCCCCGACAACCTCGCGATGGAGCATATGATGCTTCAATTGCAGCGCCCGGCCGAGCAGGAACAGGCCGCCCGTCAGTTCATCGATCAACTCCACGACCCCAAGTCTGCGAACTTTCATCGTTGGCTGACGGCGGCTCAATTCGCCCAGCAGTACGGACCGTCCCAGCAGGATGTCGCCACCATCAGCTCGTGGCTCGAATCGCACGGCTTCACGGTGAATGCGGTGTCCGCCGGCGGTATGGCGATCGATTTCTCGGGCACGGCGGGCCAGGTGCGCCAGGCATTTCACACCCAGATCCATAATCTGCAGGTGAACGGCCAGCAGCATATCGCCAATATGAGCGATCCGCAGATTCCGGCGGCACTCCGGCCGGCGGTCGCGGGAGTGGTCTCGATGCACGATTTCGCACCTCACGCGATGCAAAGGCGCCACGCCAACTATACCTTCAACTCCGGCGGCTTTACCAGCCAGGCGGTGGCGCCGGCAGACCTGGCAACCATTTATAATTTGAGTCCACTCTTTGCCGCCGGCACCACCGGCAAGGGACAGACCATCGCCGTGATCGAAGACAGCGATCTCTACTCCGACTCCGACTGGACCACCTTTCGCACCACCTTCGGCCTGTCGGGTTACAGTTCCGGTTCCCTGACAACCATCCACCCGGCGCCGGCGAGCGGCACGAACAACTGCGCCGACCCGGGCGTGCCGCGCGGTTCCTCGGCCGGCGATGACGGCGAGGCCATCCTGGATGCGGAATGGGCCAGCGCCGCGGCGCCCGGCGCCACCATCCTGGTGGCCGCCTGCGCCAGCACCAGGGCCACTTTCGGCGGTTTCATCGCGCTCCAGAACCTGGTCAATTCGCCTCAGCCCCCGGCCATCGTCAGTATCAGCTACGGCCAATGCGAGGCGGAAAACGGAGCGTCGGGCAATGCGGCGTTCCAGTCGCTGTATCAGCAGGCTGTGGCGGAGGGCGTGTCCGTTTTCGTCTCCGCGGGCGATGAAGGAGCGGCCAGTTGCGATGCCGGCGCCACCGCGGCTACCCATGGCATCGGTGTCAGCGGTTGGGCATCGACGCCTTACAACGTCGCCGTGGGAGGCACGGATTTCGGAGATGTCTACCAAGGATCGACCGGCACTTACTGGAACTCTACTAACACTTCCACCTATGGTTCGGCTATCTCATATATCCCGGAGATCGCATGGAACGACTCGTGCGCCGGTACTCTACTCGCCAGTTCCTTCGGCTATAGCACGACTTATGGGACGGCCGGCTTTTGCGGCAGTAGTGCCGCCTCGCGGAACGGCCTGCTGACGGTCGGAGCGGGCAGCGGCGGTCCCAGCGGATGCGCCACGGGAGCGCCCTCCACCGGGGGCGTGGTGAGCGGAAGTTGCCAGGGATATGACAAGCCCGCCTGGCAGACTGGTGTGACGGGAATTCCCGGTGACGGTGTGCGTGACATTCCGGATCTTTCGCTATTCGCCGGCGATGGCGTGTGGGGGCACTATTACGTGACGTGCTGGAGCGATCTCAGAAACGGTGGGGCGCCCTGTACGGGCGATCCCAGCGGATGGGCCGGCGCCGGTGGTACGTCCTTTTCATCGCCCATCATGGCCGGCATTCAGGCGCTGGTGAACCAGGTGGTGGGCGGCCCACAAGGCAATCCGAATTACGTTTACTACCAGCTCGCCGCCCAGCAGTACGCATCCGGCTCGTCCGCCTGCAATTCGTCGAATGGCAACGCCGCCGATAGCGGATGCATGTTCTACAACGTGACCCTCGGCGATAACGACGTTAACTGTGGAGGCACCCAGGATTGCTACGGCGCTGCCGCCGGGTCCGGCGGGGGGCGGGGCGGGCGTGCCTCTCAAGGCGGAAACGGCGCGCTGTCCACTGCCTCCCAGTCGTACTCTCCGGCATACGGCACGGCCACCGGCTGGAACTTCGCCACGGGACTCGGCACCATCAACGCGTATAACTTGGTGCAGAACTGGACTAGCGCAGCTAGCGGGCAGTAACGCACCGGGGGGACGCAAAAGCGCGACCAGGGGGTCGCGCGCGGACGAGGGCGTCCGCCCCACACTAATTCTCGGTCGGCACCTTTTCCAAGCTGTCGATGACCAGCATATCGACCGGGCCCTTGCGGGCTTCCAGCTTCAGCCCCAGTTGCTCCTGCACAGCGGAGAAGATTGTCGGACCACTCGAGCCGTCAGGCGTGGCGGCCGGGCCGGGGCCACCAGCGCCGTCACCGGGCGAAGGCATGGGCATCGGCATCCCTTTCATCATCCCCATCGAGGCTTCGTCCGGCGCGAACTCCAATGTGTAATCGTACTTCGCCTTGAGCTCGGTCATGTCCAACACGGGGCGCGACAACTGGTTGCTCAACAGTTCCGCCAGTTCCCCCATCGATTGCCCATTGCCCGCCATGCGCATGCGGCCGCCGTTAATCCCTATCATCATCTTGCCGCCTCGCCCCCCTGGAGGAAGCTGCGGAAATCCGTCCTTGCCTATGGTCGCTCGTCCGCCGCCGATGGCGGCATTGGGGCCGCCGGCAGTCGGGGCGTTGGGATCGTCCACCGATTCCTTCATTTTCGGCCCGCCCTTGGCCACTACCAGCGCGTACATCGGCAGTTCTTTCGACTGATGATGGAGGGTCAGTTTGAACCGCTCCGCCAGCAGGCTCTGCAACATCAGTTGGAACTGTTCCTTGGTGGTGCCCGGCGGCAGCTTGGCGGTGATGTCGTAGCGTTGGGATTCGAACCAGTCGGGTCCCGAGATCTGGTACCCCTTGACGTTGTAAGCGTTCGTCATGAGGCTCTTGACGGTGACGTTGGTGTAGGTAATCTGCCCGGGGTCGGGAGTGCCGGGACCACCGCGCATCATCACCCTGATGCGGCCGTCGGTTATGGGAGCGGCCGGTTTGACCGACGCTACCTCGAATGACGGCAGGGTCCCCGTGCTCTGCGCGAAGGCCGCGCAGGAAGTCAAAACTACCAAGCCGGCGCCCATGATGGCTCTCAGCATTCCTGGAATCTCCTTTGCTTTCACTTTAGTCGTTTCCGTTGGCAGGCGCATTCCGGCAGACTGCGTCCCGATTGGATCAACGCCGCGCGACGCCGTTTTGTGACAGGAGTTTTCAGTATACTTGCAGGTTCAGGCTATGAAACAGACGATCCTTGTGGCAATCGCGGCCGCATCGCTCGCGGCGGCGCAATCGCCCTACCTGAGCGGCATTCAGCAGCTCACCCATGGCGGCCAGAACGCGGAGGCCTACTGGTCTCCCGACGGCAAGCGGCTCATCTTCATGACCACCCGTCCGCCGTATGAGTGCGACCAGATCTTCATCATGAACGCGGACGGCACGGACCAGCACCTGGTCTCCACCGGCAAGGGCCGCACCACCTGCGCCTACTTCCTGGCCGACAACAAGCACATCGTGTATTCGTCCACGCACCTGGCCGGCGACGCGTGTCCCACGCCGCCCGACCGCAGCAAGGGCTACGTGTGGGGCGTCTTCGAGGGCTACGACATCTTCCTGGCCACCGACCAGGGCAAGATCGAGAAGCGCCTCACCGATACCCCGGGATACGACGCCGAGACCACGGTCAACTGGAAGACCGGAACGCTGCTCTACACCTCGCTGGCTTCGGGCGATCTCGATCTGTGGACCATGCACGCCGACGGCACCGGCAAGAAGCAGATCACCAGGACCATCGGGTACGATGGCGGCGCGGTCTTCTCGCGCGACGGAAAAAAGATCGTGTGGCGCGCCAACTATCCCAAAACACCGGACGACATGGCGAAGTACAAATCGCTGCTGGCCGAAAACCTGACGGCGCCGATGAAAATGGAGCTCATGGTGGCCGACGCCGATGGACGCAATGCCCGCGCCATCACCAATTTCGGATGCGCCAGTTTCGCTCCGGCCTTCACTCCCGACGGCAAGAAGATCGTCTTCTCGTCCAACAAGCACGATTGCGACAGCCGCCACTTCGAGCTGTACATGGTCAACCTGGACGGCACGGGTCTGGAGCAGGTGACCAGCTTCGGCGGGTTCGCGTCGTTCCCCGAGTTCTCACCCGATGGCAAGACGCTGGTCTTCTGCTCGGACAAGGACGCCAAAGAGCGTTACGAATTCAACATCTTCACGGCCAAGTGGGGAAAGTGAGTTAGAAGCCGAGAAGAGATCGGTTGGCAGGCGAAATCCGGAACGGATCCGCAAACCGGGGCGCCTGCCCCACCAAAACGCAAGCCTTGCGCAGCGACGTGGGACAGAACGCTTTCGTCTGTCAACTCACACTCACGCGCCGGGGGTCTCGTAAATGGGATCCACGCCCGCCTGAAGCGCCCGGCTGCCGCCCTCCTCGAGATCCAGCACGATCACCTCATTGCTTCCCCTCTTCAACCCCATTTTCAACCAATGCGCCGGCACAAATAAACTCTGCTGCGGACCGACGCGCCAGTAGCGGCCCAGGCAATGGCCGTTCACCCAGGCGGCGCCAATGCCCCATCCGCGCATATCGAGGAACGTGTCGCCCAGCGCCTGGAGACTGAAAGTTCCGCGGTAGAGCGCCGGCCCCCGGACCGATCTCGCGGCAAACGGCCAGCGTCCCGGTTCGGTCATCGGCAGCGGGTACGTCTCCCACTCCGTCAGCTCCTCGGAATTGAGCGCGACCTTGCCGAGAATTCCCTTCCGGTCATTCACCAGTTGCGGACCAAAATTGGTGCGGCCCAGGTTCTCTACCAGGATGTCGAGCGGTTGCCCATCATCCAAGGTCACGTCCAGGGTGCTCTGCTTCAGCCTGCGATCCAGCGCGCCCAACCGCCGCTCGCCCTGGTAGACCACGGCGTAATCGTGAACGTCCGCGATCTCCAATTTTCCCTTGGCCGCGCGCACCCGAGGCTTGCGATAGAGGATGAACCCGTACGCCTGGCCGGCCGCTTCCATGGTGACCGGCCTCGGAGACCGGGTCGGACTTCCGAGCCGGGCAAGAAGCGGCGCCGACTCTTTCAATTCGAAGCGGGGAATCGCGATCGTCGGCAGGGCCGCGGGAAGCTCCGGCAGATTCGTGCCCTGCGGCAAGTGCCTGCGAATCGCGTCGCGAAGCGCTTGGAACTTCGCGGTGGGCCGCCCGGCCTCATCCAGCGGGGAATCGTAATCGTAGCCGGAGATGTCCGGTTCGTAGACCCGCCCATCGTTGGCGCCGCTCATGAACCCGAACGACGATCCGCCATGAACCATGTAGAGGTTGAAGGAAATACCCTGCGAGAGCATCCAGTCCACGCCGGCGGCGCCGCGGCCCGCCTGCGTCACATGGTGCTTCTCTCCCCAGTGGTCGAACCAGCCCACCCAGTATTCGCCGCACATGCGCGGGACATTCTGGCGGAAATTAGCGAAATTCGCGAACTCGCGCTGCGGATTGCTGCCATCCCCGAAGTTGATCACCGAGAGGGCATCGTCCAGCGTGCCGCCCGCCAAGTTGGACTTCTCCGATCCGTCGGAAGTGTAGAGCTGCACGTCGAAGCCGGCGTCGCGGACGGTCTGGCGAATGGCGCCCAGGTATTGTTTGTCGTTGCCGAAAGAGCCGTACTCGTTCTCCACCTGCACCATGAGGATGGGCCCGCCGCGAGTCACCTGGAGCGGAGCCGCCTCACGGCCCACGCGCTTCATGTACTGCGCGGCAGCGGCCAGAAACTTGGGGTCGGCGCTGCGCACCCGCATTTCCGGATCGGCCAGCAGCCAGGCGGGCAGTCCGCCGAAATCCCACTCGCTGCAGATGTACGGACCGGGCCGCAACAGGACCCACAAGCCTTCGATGTGGGCCGTGCGAAGGTACTCGGCGAGGTCCAGGTTGTCCGCAAAGTCGAACTTGCCCGGCTGCGGCTCGTGCAGGTTCCAGAAGACATACGTGCAGAGCGTGTTGAGCCCGAGGGCTTTCATTTTGCGCATGCGGTCGCGCCAGTAGGGACGCGGCACACGCGGGTAGTGCATCTCGCCGGAACGAATGACGAACGGAGCGCCGTCGAGCAGAAATTGGTCCTTGCGCCATCCGAACGAGTGCGCGCGATTCTGTGCCGCCGCCCGGCGGGGTAGCATGGCCGGCGCCAGCATGCCTGCCAGAAACTGTCTTCGGTTGCCTGGTCGCATTTCTTCCCCGCTACCGCGATTTTAGCTGCTCCGGCAGCACCGCGTACCCTTCGGGCGGCGGGAAGATGGAGACCAGCAGCTCCAGCCGGCGGCGCAGGTAGCGGCTGGGCATCTGGCGGGGACCGGTCTCCACATCGATGTCGCAGCACGTGCCGTGCAGATACAGCGTGAGCGTGTCTTCGAATGCCTGCCGCGCATACTCGCGGAACAGCTTGGTCTCCTTGCGCACGTTGGTCTGGCGGCGCAGCAGGGCCTGCTTCAGGTGCCAGCTCTTCTCGTCGACCTCGCCGTGGATCTCCGCGCTGAGCTCCTCGCGGATGGTACGGTAGAAGCGCTCCTGCACGTCCTGCGACCACCGGTCCGCCACCAGGGCGGCCAGCGCATTGTAGAACTGGTAGTGGTAATCGGCTACTTCGATCTCCTTGATGCCCAGCGCCAGTACGGTCATATCGCTCAGCTCGCGCCGGGAACAGGGAATGTAGCGCTGCTCGGCCGGCCGCTCGAAGGTGACGCTGTCGGCCTCTTTTCCGTTGCCTTTTTCCAGAAATGGCGCCAGAAGGATACCCACCCGCGGCAGCGCCGATACGATGGCGGGCGAAATCGCGGCGATCGGGTCGTTCAGGTACTGGCGCAGATCGTCTTCCGCCATCGGCATGGTCAAGAAGTAAGAGAACTTGCTGGTCAGTGGAATCATCTCGCCGCGAAAACGGTTGGCGAGCTCTTCCACGGTCGTCTTGGGCCGCTCGGCTTCGGTGGACATCCGGTGGTTCGATTGTAGCAGGCAGGCACGTTAAACTTGGTATAGATGCGCCGAAAAATCCTGGTATCGGCGGGGGAGGCGTCGGGTGACCTGTATGCCTCGCTCGTAGTGGCCGAGCTGCGCCGCGCCTGGCCGGATGCCGAGTTTTTCGGCTGCACGGGGCCCCGGCTGAAGGCTGCCGGCGTGCGCACTGTGGTGGATGCGGCCTCGCTGGCCGTTGTGGGCCTGCTGGAAGTGGTCGCGCACATCCCCCGAATTTATGCGGAATACCGCAAACTGCTGGACGCCGTGCGCCAAGAGAAACCCGATCTCGCCATCCTCACCGATTCGCCGGATTTTCACCTGCGCGCGGCCCGGCGCATCCACGCATTGGGCATCCCGGTGGTGTACCTGGTGGCGCCCCAGGCCTGGGCATGGCGCAAGGGACGGCTCAAATCCATGCGGCGTACCGTGCGGCGCCTGCTGTGCATTTTCCCCTTTGAAGAGGAATTCTTCCGCCGTGAGGGCGTTCCCGCCACTTATATCGGCCACCCCCTGGCCGGCCTGGTGCGGCCCTCGCTCGGCCGGGACGAGTTTTTTAAGAAACACAGGCTGGCCGCCGGACGTCCATTAGTTACGGTATTACCCGGAAGCCGCCGCGGCGAGGCCGCGCGTCATCTGCCAGCGCTGCTGGACGCCGTGGAGCGGCTCTACCGGGAGCAGGCGGTGAATTTGGTTCTGCCTGCCTCGGCCAATACCGGGGCCGCGTTTTTTCGCGAGCGGCTGGGTGGCTCGCCGATTCGGGTGATTGAAGGCGAAAGCTGGGACGCCCTGGCGCACGCCGATCTCGCGCTGGCCGCCAGCGGGACGGTGACCGTGGAGGGGGCGCTCCTGGGGACCCCCATGGTGACCTTTTACAAAGTGACGGCGCCGAGCTGGGTGGCGGGAAAGCTGCTGGTGAGGGTGCCGTTTTATTGTATGGTGAATCTGATTGCCGGCCGCGCCGTGGTCCCGGAGCTGATGCAAGGCCGGATGACCGGGGAAACGATCGCCCGCGAGGCGCGCCGGTTGCTGGTGGACGAAGAGGCCCGCGCCGAAATGAAGGCCGGTTTGGCTGAGGTGAGAGAGAAGCTCGCACATGCCGGAATGACCGCGCCGCAGCGGGCCGCCGCCGTGGTTCAGGAAATCGTCGCTCAGAAAATCCTGGAAGGACAAGTTGCCCATGTTTCTTAGACGCCCGACTGTTTCGGCCGCCCCGCTGGCGGCGTGCCTGCTGCTCGCCGGAGCCCTGGGATCGCCCGCCCAGGAGCGCCGCGCCGCCACTTCGCACATCGACGTGGAGCAGTACACCATCGACGCCGAGATCTCGCCCAACACCCAATCCGTGGCGGCCAAGGCCACCGTGCGTTTCATCCCGTTGGACGACGGCATCACCAGCGCTTCCTTCGAGCTGAATAACGCCCTGAACGTGTCCCGGGTAACGGACAGCACGGGCAAGCAGATCAACGCCTCGCGCAACCAGCAGGAATACTCCGTGCGGCTCAGCTTCGATCAGCCCCTGGCCAAGGGCCAGCCCGTCACCATCACGTTCAACTACGACGGCAAGCTGACCGGCCAGGAGGATTCGCCGGTCTACGGCATCAAGTTCGCGGCCATCCATCCCGAATTTGCCTACCTGATGTATCCGGCCCGTTGGTTTCCGGTGAGCGGCTACTCCACCGACCGTTTCGCCGCGGACATTCGCGTCACCGTGCCCATGGGGTACTCGGTGGTGGGCAGCGGAATCGATAGCAAGCAGACGGCCGGCGACAAGAATCAGTACGAATTCAAGTTCGACCATCCATCCTTTCCCGGCAGCATTGCGGTGGTCAAGGACCAGCCAACCAAAGTGCAGTCCGAGGGTGTCACCACGTCGCTCTATTTCCGCGGACCTGAAGCCGAGTCAGTGCAGCAGTACGGCGAGGAGATCGGCAAGATCATGTCGTACTTCACGGGCATGTTCGGCCTCCCGCCGTACGCCAACATGACGGTGATGGAGACGGAAGCCGGAGCGCCCAACGGCTACGCCGCGCCCGGATTGATCTTCCTGGCTCCCAGCGGCATCACCCGCCCGGTGGCCAGCAACCTGGTGGCCAACCAGGTCTCACGGCAGTGGTGGGAGGATCTGGTCTCCGGCACCACGCGCAATCACCTGTGGCTCACCAACGGGATGGCCAACTATTCCCAACTGCTGTGGACCGAGCACGTGAGCGGCCCGGGCGCCATGGAGACGGCGCTTCGGCAGGAGATGATCGGGGCGCTGACGATCGACAGCGTGCCGATCATTCAATCGGCGCGCCTGGAGGATTATTCTCCCGAGTTGTGGGCGCTTACCGGCAGCAAGGGCGCGGCGGTGATGAGCATGCTGCGCTTCGTGATCGGCGACGAGAAATTCTTTCAGCTCCTCAAGGGCTACACCAAGGCAAACGCGTGGAAATCGCACAACACGGATGACTTTCGCAAGGCCGTGGAAGCCGTATCGGGGCAGGATCTGGGCTACTTCTTCATCCAGTGGATCGAATCCAGCGGCGCGCCCGAATTCAAGCTCGAATACACCATCTTCCGCACCACGAAGGGCTTTCGCGTGATGGGCAAAATCTCGCAAGACCTGGACACCTTCCGCATGCCGGTCGACCTGAAAGTCGAGACCGAGGGCAACCCGGAAGAGAAGAGAATCGAGGTGGTGGGGACTTCGTCGGAGTTCGTGGTGGACACTTTCGGGAAACCCAAGAACATCGTCATCGATCCGGGCAACAAAGTGCTGCGCTACAGTCCCGACGTGCGCGTCGCCGTGGCCATCCGCCGCGGCGAGCAGTTCGCCGAGCTGAGCGAATTCTCCGACGCGCTGAAGGAATACCAGAAGGCGCTGGAGACCCAGCGCAACAGCTCGCTGGCGCTTTACCGGATTGCCGAGATCGCATTTCTGCAACAGAACTGGCAGACCGCGGCCAACCAGTTCCGCGAGGCGTTGAACGGCGATCTGCAGCCCAAGTGGACCGAGGTGTGGTCGCACATCAACCTGGGCAAGATCTTCGACGTCACGGGGTCGCGCGACCGCGCGGTGAACGAGTACAATCTCGCGATCCGCACCAAGGACGACACGCAGGGCGCGCAGGAAGAGGCCAGCAAGTACCTCAAGACGCCCTACGAGCGGCAGCGGCGCGTGGAGCAGTAGAGCTTTAAACCGCTTTAAACCGCTTCCTTCGGTCGCGGCTCTGAAAAACGGAGCCACGACCGTAGGGAGTGGTCTTCTATGTTCTAAGTTAATGCTTCGTAAGCAACGCCCAGTTCCTTAGCCATAGCCGAGCAACCCAAGTCGGCCGTCCACAACCGCATTCGGCCAGCTACCGCGGACGCCAGCAGGTGAGCATCGATCCAGCCGACACCACGCCCGTACAAGTCCCTGCCGCGAACGAAGGCGACCACATCGCGGTGCGAAACGACGACCGCCTGGTGCATCCGCTCATAGGCTTCCAGCATCTTCCTGCGGCCTCCCCGATCGCCGATGAGTAATTCTCCGTAGACCATCTCGTGCCCGGCTACCTCATCGCGGCCCAGGAGTCGATCCAACTCGGCCACGTAGGGCGCCCGCGCGGCAAGAGAGCGAATCCACACGGAAGTGTCCACCAGCACCATTCAGGCCGCCTTGCTTTTTCGAGACCCCCTCTCGCGCCGCCTGGGCACGTCTCGTGCGTGAGGCTCCGAGCCGAGAAGGCCCCGCAGGCGCTCGTAAGCCGCGTGGCGTACCAGGGCCTCAAGACCTAAACGGACCGTCTCCGTGTCCGTCGCCGCACCGCAGGCCGCCCGCGCTTCCTTCAGGAGTTTGTCGTCGATGTTGAGGGTCTTCTTCATACATACAATCATGCCATAAAGGTACGGATGATAGTGCCATACTGGCGGCCGGGCAAAGGCGCTTCGCGGCGACCGCTCCCTGACGGTGGCGGGTCTGTAACTCTCTGCAAGCACGCGACATTCGCGACTGAGCTGCGAAATCCCAGAACCGCTCTACTCGCTCCGTGCCCGATTGGTCAGCACCATCTTTCCGCCGCTTTCCGCCACCACCACCAGCGCGCTCTTCTCGACCAGCTTTTCAAACCGCGGCCGCTCCGTGGTTTTGGCGACCAGGTAATACCGCTGCGGGCCGAGCCACAGGTCTTTCCACTGCGCATCGTCGAGAAAGACGTCCGGGGCGCCCGGAGCGTACGATCCGTACACCAGGTTGTTGAATCGGCCGTTGAGCAGCCATGCCGTGCGGCCGGTATAGAAGAAAATCGACGAAAACGTGTAGTAGTGATGGTCCACGACCAGTTCTCCCGGCGGCGATCGCAGCAGCGCTTCCGCCAGCGGGCGCGACGAAAGATAGGGATCGAACGTCACCATGGCCAGCCGGGCGGCATGGAAAAACAGCACCATCATCAACGCGGCGGCCACGAAAGCGCGCCGCCCCACCGCCCGCAGGCTGCCCAGCGCGCCGATGAGAAAGGCCACGGCGGCAATGGCCAGAGGAAGCCGCAGGTAGGCGAAGGAGTCCAGCGTCAGGTCCTCCATGTGTCCGAGTGACAGCGTATAGGCGCTGGGATGCTGCGAGAGAGCCTGCGCAATATCGCCCGGAGTAGGAACGTTGCGCACCGCCGCCAGAATCAGACCGGCCGCAATAGCCGCGGCGGCGGTGATTGCCGCCAGGACGCGGGTGCCGCGCCGCACCCAGTCGCCGCCCGCCGCCATGGCCGAGCCCAGCAGCAAGGCCAGCGCGGGGTAGCATGGCATCGAGTAATACTCCTGAGTAGTGGAGAAGGTGAAGAAGACCAGCAGGAAGCCGGTCCAGCACAGCGCCAGCAAACGCGTCCGCCCGGCGCGGTCCAGCGGCCGGAAAGACAACCGTGCGACTGCCGGAAAGTAGACGCTCCACGGAAACAGCCAGATCAGATGGAACAGCCAGAAGTAAAGTCGCGGAACCGTGTTGTAGTCGCGCGGATAGCGGAGATTCAAGAACCGCAGCACCTGCTCGTTGACGAAGTAGAACCACAGAAAACCATGGTATTCGCCGGGGACGCTGCGCCACGTCAGGTCGAAATACGGAGGGTTCCGCAAAGCCGCCAGCACGTGCCAGGGCGCGGCAATCAGCAGCATGATCGCGAGGCCGCTCCAGGGCCGCATCCGCCTCCACACCTTCACCGAGAACAATTGCCGCGTGAGCAGCAGATAAACCACCGCCGCGCCGCCGGGGAAAAGCAGCGCGACTGCGCTCTTGAGCAGCAGGCCAATTCCGAAACTCGCCGCCAGCACGAACGCCCAGAATCGCGGATGCGGTTCCTCGTCGTCCAGAGCGCGCAGGAAGGCCCACATGCCCAGCGTAATGGTCGCGGTCAACATCACGTCGGGGATTAGAATCCGCGTAAACAGGAACAGTCCGGTGCAGGTCGATATCACAAGGCCTGCATAAAAGCCGGCGCGCCTGCCAAACGCCCACGTCCCGAAGGCCGCGGTCAGCCACGCCAGCCCCACGCATGACAGCGCCACGGGAATGCGGGCCGCCCAGTCGAAGACGCCGAAGATCTTGTAAAAGATGGCGATGAGCCAATAGATCAGCGGCGATTTTTCGAGATAGATAATCCCATCGATACGCGCCGTGACCCAATCGCCCGAGGTCAGCATGTTCCGTGCGATCTGCGCCTGCACGGCGTCCACATCGTCCATCAATGAAGGGGGAGAAAGGATACAACCCAGATAGATCGCCGCGGCAAAAAGCACGACGGCTAGGTAGACGTAAAGATGCTTGCCGGCAATTGCCGGTCGGTGAAAGTTTGGGTCGTCTGAACTCTCCATCGCTTCATCCACAATAACAGCAGCATCAGTCCCCAAAGATGATATCCGAGGTTCGCGCGCCGGTTCAGGTGCTGCCGGACGCAGCTTTCCAGGGCATCCCTCCGGAATAACCCGGTTTGGCCGCTTGCCGAAACCGTGTCCAGCAGCAAGCCCCGCAAGGGGCCGCGCAGCCATTCGTGGGCCGGAAAATCGAACCCCACCTTCTTGCGATGGAGCGTGGAAGCGGGCAGTTTTCGCTTCATGAGCTCCCGCAGCACGATCTTCTGCGCCTTGCCGCGGACCTTCAGATGGCCGGGCAGGGAAGCCGCGAATTCCACGATGCGGTGGTCCAGGAAAGGCGGCCGGACTTCGATGGAGTGCGCCATGCTCATGCGGTCCACCTTGGCCAGGATATCGTCGGGAAGATACCAGCGCTGGTCGAACCGCAGGTAGGCATTCACGCCGTCGCCTTCCGGTGAGAGGTCCCGCAGCATCCCGGCCAGCGCTCCGGGCAGCGGCACGTTCACCAGCGCCGCTTTTTCCGCATCGGAAAAGGCGCCGTTCCAGTAGACATGCGCCCGGCCGGCGGGCATCAGGCAGCCCTCCACGAAGCGTTTGAGCATGTATTCGAAGCCGATCTTCTCGTCGGAAACAGGCCAGTGCCGCACCGCTCCGCGAGCCGCCCGCAAAAGCCATGCGGGCAGCCGGCGGGCGCGCCGCGCAAGCTGGTCGGCGCGATAGGTCAGGTACCCTCCGAATAACTCATCGGCGCCTTCGCCGCTCAGCGCGACCGTCACGCTGCGGCGGGTGAGCCGCGAAAGGAACCACACCGGCAACGCGCCTCCATCCGCATTGGGCTCGTCGAAATAGTACGCAAACTGCTCGATGGCGTCGGCCAGCCCGCAGTCGGGATTCACGTCGAACTCTTGGTGTTCGGTTTCGTACCGCGCCGCCATGCGGCGGATGTGCGCCGATTCGTCGAAACTCCGGCCGGCGAAGGAAATCGAAAGCGTCTTCAGCCGCGAAGTGGATGCGACCGAGGCGTAGTGCAGCAAGGTGGAGGAATCCAAGCCGCCCGAAAGCCATATGCCCAGCGGGACATCCGACAGCAGGTGCTCGCGGATGGACTGCTTGAGCAGCGAGTCGAGCGTGCTCTTGGCCGATTCCATGCTCCAGCGCGGATCCGTATGGCACGGCATCCGCCAGAACGGCTCCGACCGCGCCTGGCCGCCCAGCCACTCCAGCCAGTAGCCCGGACGCAGCTTCTCGATGCCCTCCACCATGGTGTACGGGGCCGGCACGTAGTTCATGGAGAGATAGCAATCGAGAGCCGCTGGGTTTAGGTTCCGTTCGATCTCCGGATGGACGAAGATGGCCTTGAGCTCGGATGCGAAGTAGAGATCGCGGCTGTGCCGCGCCACATACAGCGGCTTGATGCCCATGCGGTCGCGCGCCAGCACCAGCCGGCCGCGCGATTCCGACCAGAGCGCGATCGCGAACATGCCGCGCAGGCGGGCGAAGCAATCCAGGTCCCATTCCAGAAATGCGGCCAAAACCACCTCGGTATCGCTCTGGGAGCGAAAGCGATGGCCGCACTGCTCCAACTCGCGCCGCAACTCCGCGTGGTTGTAAATCTCGCCATTGAAGACGATCGCGGTATCGCGGTTTTCGGAAAGGATGGGCTGGTCGCCGGAGTCCAGGTCGATGATCTTCAGGCGCGTAGCCGCCAGCGATACCCCGTCGGATTCAAAGATACCTTGCTGGTCCGGCCCGCGGTGCAGAATGGTAGCCGCAGCGTCCCGGATCCGTGCGGGGTTGGGGCGAAAGTTACGATGCGTAAACCCGGCGATTCCACACAAAATTGATTACCCCTGAGTGCTCCCGCCGTCCCGGGATGACGGCGGGCCGTGAAGGGACGGGCACGAGTACACTTCACTCTACCAAAAGGTTTCTCCCCGGCTGCCTAGTCAATAAGGGCTACCGGCAGGTGTACCCTCGGATAGGCGAAAAGCGTCTATAAATCGATACGTGTGCGCGGCGGGTCGCTGGGATAAACGCCATGTCGATGAAAATCGTTACCCTCGTGTTCCTCGGAACGGCGGCTATCCCGTTCATTTATTACGGCATCGCCCTGTTTAGCTGCTGGCGTTTTTTCCGGCGCCCGGCGCGCAAAGACGCCGCCGGCTTCACTCCGCCCGTCAGCATCCTGAAACCGATCCGAGGTATCGATCCGGACGCTTACGAGAATTTTGCCAGCTTTTGCCGCCAGGACTATCCGGATTATGAGCTGCTCTTTTGCGTCTCCGACCGCGAAGACCCCGCGCTTCCGTTGATCGATGACTTGATGCGGGAATTCCCCGAGCGGCGAATCCGCGTGCTGTTCGGTTCGGGCCGCGACGCATCCAACGACAAAGTCGCGAAGTTGGCGCGCCTGGTGAGCGAGGCGGATTACGAGCACGTGGTAATCAGCGATAGCGACGTGCGGGTTCGGCCGGACTATTTGAGGACCGTGGTGGCGCCCCTGGCCGATCCGAAAATCGGCGCCGTCACCTGCTTTTATCTTTCTCTCGAAGAGCGGAGCTTTGTGGATCGCCTCCAATCCGTCGGCATGATGTCCGATTTTTACGCCGGCATCGTGGTGGCGTGGCAACTGGATGGCGTCAAATTCGCTCTGGGACCGACGATTTCGACCACACGCGAGCGGCTGGCGGCCTTCGGCGGCTATCAATCCATCGAGAACCGCCCCGCGGACGATCTGCTGGTCGGCCGCCTGATCGCCGACCAGGGCTATGAAGTGGAACTCTCCCGCTATCCCGTGGAAACCGTCGCGGACTACCAATCCATACGCGAGTTGATGCATAAGCGCCTGCGCTGGATCGTGGTGATGCGGCACATGCGGCCATGGGGCCATTTCGGCCTGTTGTTCACGCATGGGCTGCCCTGGGCGCTGGCCGCCGTGGCGCTTTACCCATCGCTTGCCATTGCGGCCGCATACCTGGGAGTCTACTTCGCCATGCGCTGCGCCATCACCGCCATGATCGCGGTCTGGGGCCTGAAGCAGCACTCCTATTGGCGAAAAATGGGCCTCATCCCGCTATGGGACGCGATGGCGTTCTTGATCTGGGTGGCCAGTTTCGCGCGGCGCAGTATCCGCTGGCGCGGCAGCGATTACTATATTCGCGGCGGCGCGCTGGTGCCTGTGAGTTCGGGCTCCGCGGAGGAGTGAAGCCGCTTTTTATCGTCCCAGCAGCACCACCCCGCAGAGGACCAATAGCGAGCCAGCGGCCCGGCGCACGCCGATCTGTTCCTTCAGCAGGATCTTCGCCAGCACGGTTTCCAGAATGAAACTGGCCGCCGAGGCGGGCACCGCAAAGCTGAGCGGCGCCGATTGCACCAGCGCCATGAACGCGAAGAACGAGAACGCCAGGCACGCAATCGAGAGCAGCAGGTAGCGCCGTTCCACGATCGTCCTCAGCAGCCGCGCCACCCCGCGCGCCCCCACCGATTGCTCGCCCGCCCGCTTCATTTCGTAGCTTTGCAGCAGGTCGCTCAGCGCGGTTGCCACCACCATGACGGTCACCAGAACCCAGGTCATTTCGAATCCTTCATCGGGCTGGTGGTGCTTTGCGGGGTGGAGCTCACCAGCGCCGCGCCTCCGAAAATCAAGGTGACCGCGAGCCACCGCTGAGGGCTGACGGCTTCATGCAGAAAAAACCTCCCCAGCAGCGCCGCCAGCACGTATCCGATGGCCGTCATGGGCAGGACGAAACTGAGATCGGCCACGCTCAACAGCGCCAGCCGCGCCAGCAATGCCACGATCAGCATCGCGATACCGAGCGCCACGAAGGGATCCATCATGGAGCGGAGATACACCAGCGGGTCGGCCGCCAGTTTCTCCGGCAGGTGCTTGGTGCCCCACGCCAGGCATAGGTTGCCGAATGCCCGCAGCGCGAGGAAGAGGAGAAGTAAAAGATAGGTCCGGATGGCTCTGGTGGAAGGCGGCACAAATCACAGGGTACCGCGTGTGACGCAACCGCAATCCGGAATGCGGCCGCGTTAGATTGAAATAGGGAGGGATATGCCCAATCGCCGTCACATCGCGCTCGGCACCATCTCCTTTACGGTCTGGTTTGCGGCATGGGGGCTGATCGGCGCCTTCGCGCCCCGTTTCCGCGAGACCTTTCACCTGGCACAGTCGGAAACCGCTTTGCTCGTCGCGGTTCCCGTGCTCCTCGGATCGCTGGCGCGCATCCCATGGGCATTCTCACCGACCGCTTTGGCGGCCGTGCCATCTTCACGATCCTCATGGCGGCGGTGGCGTTTCCGGTCTGGATGGTGCCGCAGCAGGCCACCTATTCGGGCCTGCTGACGGTTGGGTTCCTGCTGGGGGGCGCTGGCTCCTCGTTTGCCATCGGCGTGGGCCACGTCTCGCGATGGACGCCTCCCGACCGGCAGGGCAGGGCTCTCGGGGTCTACGGCCTGGGAAACATAGGCCAACCGGCCGCCGTATTCCTCGGTCCGGTGCTGGCCGCGCAGGTTGGAATGCCTGCGGTCGATCGCGGTGTCGCCGTGCTGCTCGTGGTGTGGGCCGCGGCATTCGCCCTGCTCGCGCGCGACGCTCCGGCGCCCGCCGGCGCGGCCCCCCGCAAAGGCATCGGCGACATGCTCGAAGTGCTCACCCGCGAGAAACTCTCATGGCTTCTGGCGGCCTTCTACTTCCTGACCTTCGGCGGTTTCGTCGCGTTCTCCATCGATCTGCCCACGCTGCTCAGGGACCAATTCCATTTGCCTCCCACCGACGCCGGTTTTCGCACCGCCGGCTTCGTGGTTCTGGCAACGCTGCTTCGTCCCTTGGGCGGCTGGCTCTCCGACCGCATCGGCGGCTCACGCGTACTCTCCGCGGTCTTCCTCGGAGTGGCGCCGTTCGCCATGCTGCTGGCATGGCCGTCGATGATTCCCTTCACCGTCGGCGCGCTTGCCGTCGCGCGCCACCAGCACCGAGCCGATGAACTGATTCTGCTCGACCAGGGGATTGATGTACTGCTCGGCGCGGGCCGCGAAGTCTTGCGCATGCAAGAGTCCGGCAGCGGCCGCCGCTGTGACGAGGAAACGAATCATCCGCATGGAAGCCAAGAATATCACAGGGGGCGCGCTAGGGCGCGCGGGAGCCAAGGAACCAAGGGGGAAAAAGAGAATTCACCGCAGAGACGCGGAGGCGCCGAGAAAGCGAGCGACAGATTCCCTGCGCAGCGGCGGGACTCAGCTTCGTTTACGTAGTTCGTACGCAGAGGGGGCGGAGAAGAGTGCAGCCGAGGGGTGTCCTTCGGTCGGAGGAGTTCAGTCCGGGCGAAACGCAGTTTTGCATAAGACGCACCCGCCATCTGTCTGCGTGTCTCGGCGCTCTCTGCTTCCTCGGCGCTCTCAGGTTTTGACTTTTCTTACTCGGCGCCTCGGTGTCTCGGCGGTGAAATTTCGTTTCCTCCTCGCTTCCGGCTCGTCTCGGTCAGTACGGTTCGTGGCGCTTCTACTGCACCGGGACGAAGCGTACCGCGAGCCCGCCGCCGGGAGCGAGATCGGCCCTCAGCGTGGTGTTGCGGTCGACGGTCTGCTTGCGGACGCTCGTGTTCTTGGGATATTTGTCCGCGTCGGTTGCGTCGGCGTAGATCTCCGCCGTATATCGGCCGCTTCCCAGAAACGCCAGCGGAATCTCGATCTGTCGCGGCGACCAGTTGGTCATGCTTCCTAGAAACCAGGTATTGCCGTGGCGGCGCGCGATGGTGACGTACTCGCCCGGCACTCCGTTGATGCCGCGCGTTTCGTCCCAGGTGGCCGGAGCGGCCTTGATGAATTCGAAAGCCGGCTGGTCTTCGTAGGCGTGCGGGTAATCGGAGACCATCTGGAACGGCGCTTCGTAGATGGCGTACATGGCAAGCTGATGCGCGCGCGTGCCCATCACCATAGGCTTGGCGTTGCGCCCCACGAAATCGGCGCGTGTGACGTTCTCGAATCCGCCGGGCGTGTAATCCATCATGCCGGCGAGCATGCGGGTGAACGCGAGGTTGGTGTGATTGTCGGGATTGTCGCGCATTCCCCATTTGGATTGCTCCATGCCGAGCACGGCTTCGTAGCCCATGACGTTGGGCCAAGTGCGCTCCATGCCGGTGGGCTTGGTGGCGCCATGGAAATCCACCATCAGGTGATAGCGCGCGGCGGTCTCCGCCACCCGATAGTAGAACTCGATCATGGACTGGTCGTCGCGCGACATGAAGTCGATCTTGACGCCGGCCACACCCCATTTTTCATACACCGGAAACGCTTCGTTGAGCTGGGCATCGATGCCGGTCCAATGGCACCAGATCCACACCTTGACGTTTTTCGGGGCGGCATAGCGCACCAGCTCGGGAATGTCGACGCGGCCGTTCATTTTCGTGATGTCTCCCTGCGCCGACCAGCCCGCGTCGACGAGCATGTATTCGAAGCCGGACTTCGCCGAGAAATCGACGTAGGTCTTCATATTCTCGGTGGTGAATGCGGGCTTGCCCTCGGGGTCGAGGCTGCCGCTCCACCAGTCCCAGGACGATTTGCCGGGATGAATCCACGAGGTGTCGGCAATTGCCGAGGGCGGATTGAGGCTGGTGATGAGATTCGATTCCAGGATGCGCACGGGTTGATCCGCCACCAGGATCGTGCGCCACGGGGAATGGTGCGGCAAGGGGCCGATGACCGCGACGTCGGGATCCTGCGAGCTGGGCGCGACCTTGGCTTTGAGGCGGCTGCGTCCCGGCTGGCCGGGGTTGATCAGGTAGATGGCGGCGTTCCCGCGCATGTCGGCCTCGGTGATGGCGAGCCATCCGGCGCCGGGTACGTCGATCAGAGTGGGCAGGCCGATCAGCCGTGTGCCGAGGGTGCCGCCGGGACTGGCGAACGCGCTAACCGGCAGCTTGAGGTACTCGCTCTCGTACATGGTGCGGGAGTCGGGGAGCTCCAGGGCGTACGCGGTGCCGTCCTTGGCGATGCGGAATTCGGTTTCCTCGCCGGTCATGCGGAATTCGCGGATGGCCGGTTGCTCCGGCACAATGTAGCGGAACGCAACTCCGTCGTCGTAGGCGCGAGCTTCCACGCGCAGTTTGCGGCGCGTCCCGGAGTTTTCCTCGAGGTCCATGGCCAGCGCCTTGTAGTGGTTGCGAACGGTGGAGGCGCGGCCCGCGATGAGCTTGTAGGTTTCGTCGGCGCTGGATGGCGTGCTGGCGACGATTTTCATGTCGGCGCCGAGGGGGCGCGCGCCTTCGAGATCCACCTGGATGGGCGATGCATCGATGAGCGACCGGCCGTGAAACGCGACGCTGTACATCAACTGCGCGCCTGCCGGGGCGGCAGCGCCTCCACGTCCGCCTCCACGGCCACCGGGTGTTGCGGGCGGCGGTGGTACGAGAGTTTGAAAAGCGATTTTCAGTTGCCCGTCAGGAGAGGCCAGCTCCGGACCGGTCTGCGCCGAACCCAGAACCGCCAGGAAGAAAAGAGAACCGATGAGCTTCATGGGGAAACTCCTTCTTACGTGCGACCAAAAGCATACTAACAGAGTGCGGGCAAGGGCGGGAGCCTCACCTTGTGGGGCAGCTTGTTAAGCTGCGGGCCGATGGTCAATCGGCCCTCGTTTCGCGTGCGCACCCGCGGCCAGCGGGCCGGCCGGGGGAACGCTCCGGTGGCCTCGAGCGAGCCCTCAGCTTTCGTCTTCGACGGCCGCCTTCAAGCGGGCCAGCATGGCCGAGTACGTGCAAGTGTTTGGTGATGGCCTTTCGGGTGACTTGCGCGCCGGACGCCAGTTGCGTGATCGACAGGTTCTCGCACGCGGGTCTGGCTGTGGCCATGGATGATGATCCCCGGGGCCAACGGACTTCAGCAATCCCTGCCCGACGCAAGGCCCGCAGGTCTCCTGGCGGCGAATTTGCTGTCTGAATCGCCATAAAAGATGAAAGAAACGGCTCCAACGGAGTCGATTGGGTGTATACTCAATGCCGCTCAGGATGGCAAAACGGAAATCCTGGATTAGGGGGTAACTAAGCGAATGTCACTTGGATCAACATGGCGCTACGTATTGCGGCGCTGCCCCTGCCGGCCGGATACAACGCGGCGGCCGGGTAAGTTGCTGTTTGCCGCGATTCTGGCGCTGGCGTTCGTCGCCATCGTCTGCGCGCAAGAGCCGAACTTGACCGTGGATCAGAAGAAGGAGTTTCTGAGGACCGCCGACGTCATCGCCAGCAAGCACACGAGCAAAGGGGTGACCAGCCCGTTCCGCCTGACGTTGCGCTCCAAGGACGGCAGCCTCACCCACGACGCTTCCTTCCAGACCATTGACGAACATAAGACCAACATGCAGTTTGGCAGCGGCCAGACCGAGATGCTGTTTGTGGACTCGTACCGGTACAACATCGCCGCCTACGAACTGGCCACCCTCCTCGGACTAGCCGACATGATGCCGGTGACCGTCGAGCGGAAGTGGGAGGGCAAGACCGGTTCCCTCGAATGGTGGCTCCCCACCATGCCAGGCATGATCGATGAGGCCGAGCGCCTAAAGCAGAAGAAGGAGCCGCCCGACCCCGACGCCTGGAACAAGCAGATGTGGAAGAAGCGCGTCTTTGCCCAGCTTGTATACGACACCGATCCAAACCTCACCAACGTGTCCATCGACGTCGACTGGAAGCTCTACATGAGGGATTTCAGCCGCTCCTTCCGCCTCTACAACAAGCTGGAGAACGCCAAGAACCTGACCAAATGTGACCGGATGTTGTTCGACAGCCTGAAAAAGCTGGACCAAGCCCAACTCGAGGAAGCCGCCAAGAAGTGGCTGACCAAGCCCGAGATCAAAGCGGTGATGCAGCGGCGCGATCTGATCGTGGCTTATTTCCAGAAACTCGCCGCCGAAAAAGGCGAAGCCGAAGTCTACTACTGAGTAAACCAGGAAGCCGGAAGTCAGCCTCATCCGGCAGCGCGCCGGAAATTTACCTACGCCAGATCTCGGGCAGTGTCCAGCCAACCCGCCGCGCTCAGCTTTTGTCCTCGACGGCGGCCTTCAAGCGGGCCAGCGCATCGTCCCATTGGCGCGCGATGAGATCGAGACAGTGGCGCGCTTCCACTAACTGCCCGGAGTTGAGCTGCCAGAGCCGCTCGCGGCCATGGCGGAATCCGGTAACTACGCGGGCGTGGGCGAGGACGTGCAAGTGCTTGGTGATGGCCTGCCGGGTGACTTGCGCGCCGGCCGCCAGTTGCGTGATCGACAGGGGCTCGCCCGCGGACAGGCGAGCCACCAGCCGTAAACGGGTCTCGTCACCCAACGCCGCAAAGACCGGGGCCAAGCCGCGGAGCTCAGAGCTCAGCGGAGGCATGGAGATACTTCCCGATAGATTCCAGTTGGAACTCCCACCCCTTGTCGTTTTCCGCGAAGACCCGGGCGCGGCGTGCCAGTGACAGGCGGTCGAAGCCCGATTCCACGACCGTCAGCTCGGTGCCACCCACCACTTCCGTTAATTCGAAAGCGACGAGAGTGGTGGGCTCCTGGGAAGTGTCGACGCCCGGCTCCGGCGCTCCGGGGTGCCATCGCCACGAGAACGTGTGGGGCGGCTCCATGCGTTCGATCACCACGTAGAATACGATGCCCTGGTAGCTCTCATGGGTGGACGTCATCTCGATGCGCGCACCGGGCGCGAAGACACCGGCGCTTTGGACGCCGAACCATTTCGAGAACTCGGCGATGTCGGTGAGGGCTCTCCAGACGCGCTCGCGAGGAGCGAGCAGCAGGATCTTCCTTTCGATCCGACTCATATCGGATACGGTCATACGCAACCTCCTAGTTGCATAATATGCGCGGCACACCCAAAAGGCAACCAAAAAGTTGCACGTGGGACGGGAGAAACAACAAACTGCCTCCTGGCCCGGCAGCGGCGCGTATTGGACAGTAGGAGAAAATCAATGAGCATCGCGAGGATGGTTTTGGCGGCGGGCATCCTGGCAGCGGCGGCGATCCCGTTATGCGCGCAGGATATCAAGCTGCCGCCGAGTCTGGAAAAGCTGGCGGACAAGGCGGAGAAAACGGTGGATGTGACAATGAACAAATCCATGCTGCAGATAGCCGCCAAATTTCTGTCCGACCGGAACGGCGACGAGGCAAAAACCAAGAAGCTGATTGCGGGGCTGGATAGTGTGATGGTCCGGAGCTTCGAGTTCGCGCACGAGGGAGAATACAGCCCGTCGGATGTGGACGCCGTGCGCGCCCAGATCCAGGCGCCGGCGTGGTCGCGCATTGTCGGCGTGAGATCCAGGCACAGCGGCGAGAATGCCGACGTCTATTTCAAAAACGGCGCCAACGGGCAGCTCGGCGGCGTGGTGGTGATCGCCGCGGATCCGCGGACTCTGACGATTGTGAATATCACCGGCACGCTCGACCCCGCGCAACTGGCGGACCTGGGCGGGCAGTTCGGCATTCCCAGGCTGGATGTGGGCGGCATGCGCATGGAAAGGAAGGAGTCCAAGTGAGAGCGCGGCTGCTGGCGGTTCTCCTGGCGGCATCGGCCGGGGCGTGGGCCGCAGATCGGGCGTTCGACCAGGTGGTGAAGGGGATCGAGGCCCACTACGGAACCAGCCGGATGCACATCCCCCTGATGGGCCTGGCCAACTTCTTTGTGAAAGTGGGGCAGCCGGGCGGGGCCAGCGGCTTCAGGTTGGCGGTATTCCAGAATCTCGATTCTTCGGCGCAGTATGGCGATCGGGCGGATCTGGATCGGTTGATGGATCGCCTGGGCACCGGCAGCCTGCATCCGCTGATCCGGGTGCGCTCGCGGCGCGACGGCGAATCGACATACATCTTCACGGGCGAGGCCGGAAAATCGACCACCATGCTGATCGCGACGTTCCAGCGCCGGGAAGCGACCGTCATCGAAGTCAAGGTGAACATGGACACCCTGATGCAGACCATCGCGAATCCGGAAACCGCGGGAAAGTCGTTCGGCGTGAAGGACCCGTGGTGGGACCGGTAGTCTACAGAATCCGCGCGCGCAGCAGCTTGTCCAGCTTTGGAAACTCCGCGTCCAGCCAGGCGTTGCCGCCTTCGAACATCCTGGTCTGCTTGCCGGCGCGCATGCCTCCGCCGGAATTCTCGCCGTACCCCGAATAGAGTTGGTCCACCACCTCCATGCCCTCCACCACCCTGCCGATCGGGGCGAAGCCCTGCGGATCGTTGCGCGCGCTGTTGTCGCGGAGGTTGATGTAGAGCTGGGTAGTGCGGGCATTGGGGCCGGTCATGGCGTAACCAATGAACCCGCGCGTGTTGCTCCGGACCACCGGATCGTCGGCGATGGTCTGGTTCCTCCAGATCCCCGCGACCCGCGGATCTCCGGCAATTCCGAACTGCGCGATGTAACCGGGGACCACGCGGAAGAAGCGCGAGTCGTCGAAGAAGCCGGCGCGCACCAGATTGTAGAAGCGATCGACGCCGATGGGCGCCCATCCCCGGCGCGCTTCGATCGTAAAATCCCCGCGCGTGGTGGCTACCTTTACCTGGAAGACCTCGGGCGCCCGTTCGCGCCAGAACTCGTGCGGTGGATTGAGCAGAACGGCGGGCGGCTCCGATTCGCGCAGTAACTCGATCAGGTAGCTCTTCCACACCACGGCGCGAGAGTGAGTGCCATGGCCGCGGGTTTCGTCGCTGGTCGGGATCAGGATATAGCGCCCGCGGGCCACGCGTTGGATGTCGCGGTCCAGTATTCCCAGTTCCGGCGGATTGACTACGTCATCGGCGGAATTGATGGCGTACAGCGGCGCCTTGATTTTCTCGAGTTGCGGCGACGGATTGTAGTCAGTCGAACACTCGTATTGGTATAGCATGTCGTTGGCGTCGGTCCGCGACGCGCGCTGCCGTAGCGCTGCGACCGCGGCATCGGCCTTGTCGTGGGTGGGGTTGGCTTTGTGCAACTGCAGGGGGCTGCTGGTCATCATCCACAGGGCGTACTGCGCCGCAATCAGGCCGTTGACCGGCGGCTTGGTGTATTCGCCGTCCTTCCAGTCCGGATCGTCGCGGATGGCCTGGATAATCATGGCGCGAAACATCCGGTTGCGCCCCGCGATCTCCACGGTGCCGCTAGCCAGGGGCATCAGGGCATCCATGAAGTCGGGATACAACTCGCCCCAGACCCAGGTGTGCATGGCGCCCATGGACGTGCCCATAGCCAGGCGGAGGTGGTCGACCCCGAGGCCGTCGTGGAGCAGCAGGTAGTCGGCGCGCACCATGTCCTCGTAGTCGTAGTGCGGGAATTTCATGTGGAGTCCATCGCTCGGCTTGCTGGATTTGCCGTGGCCGATGGCATCGGGCAGGACGATGAAGTGAGTGGACGCGTCCAGGGGCTGTCCCTTGAGGAACAGCTCTCCGCCGAAACCGGCGCTCAGAAATCCGCGGCCGCTGCCCCCGGTGCCGTGCATGACGATCACGGCGTTGTTGACATGGCCGGCCGCGTCGCGGGCCGGAGCGCCCAATGTGATGTAATGCAATTGCAATTCGGCGAGTCTTTCACCGGATTTAAACGTGAAATCGTGTGCAATCCAATCGCCCTCGACGGGCGGCGCGGGATATTCCACCGTCTGTTGCGGAGGCTGGGCGAGCGACGAGACAGACAACACCAGCAGGACGAGCGGACGAATCATACAGCAGAGCTTATCATTTGTGGCTCTTGAACCGTGAAGAATCGTTTTTCCGCAGCCTGCTAAGTGAACTCGTCAACAATTACCCGAACGGCGGGCGCCGGCGGGATCGAGCTACACCGTGATGCGCGTCCCGTCGAAGCGCGTGAACGTGAAGCCATTGAAATCCTGCACGTAGGTCAGCCGCTGGTCGCGAAGCACGCTTATGGCGATCTCCTCGCCCAAGTTCAGTGACTCCGCGTAGTCCGAGCGCCAGTGCACGCCGGCGAAGTTGCGGCCGATCCCCACATTGGCGGCAATCTTGTTCAACTCTCCCCCCACCGTCATCTGCCCGGCGTCCGCGGCCTTATAGGGGAGCAGCGTTGCCCCATCCGCGGACGGAACCACGGGATTAACGATCGGAGTGGTGTCATCGAAGAGGGCCTTCAGAATGGTCACACAGGCGCCTGCCGTGGTCGCATGCCCTGCGCCGTAGGACGGGTGCAGCGGCGATCCTTCCGGGAAGGCCAGCGGCAGCAGATAGGTCCCATATTGCTGCTTGACCCGGTTCAACCCGTCCGAATTGAGCACATCCTTGTGGAGCGGATAGTTGCCCTGAGCGGTTGTCAACGTATTGTGTACCAACCCACCGTACGCTTCCGGCCGCAGGCGGCGATGTACCATCCACTTCTGATACCACACCCCCTTGAGAGCGCGTGTCGCGATTTCCGCCACTGCTGTTGCGATGGCTGGCGCGCCCATCGTTCCGAAGCCTTCCTGATTTCGCGAGTGCAGATAGGGATTGCCCGGGTTGAGCGGGACACCCATGCCACCGCCTGTTACGGTATCGCTCGAATCCGGCGGGGTAAGCATGAGGAGCATGGCATTGAAGTATGCCTGGTAGAGGACATCTACGTGAACCCACTGCCCGAGGTCCCGGCCATTCCGGATGATCCGACGGGTGGAATCGTACGCAATGGTCTTGAAAGGCGTGCTGCCGTTCTGGAGGGCCAGCCACTCACCATAATCCGTCCCGTAATCGACGCCGGGGACGGCCGTGCGCATATGTCGTTCGATATACTCCGCGCCGAATGGCACGGGGCGGACCAGAAACTGGCTTTGGTATGGTCCCACGGTATCGCCCAGCGTAAATCCGCGGAAAAGCGTGCCCGGAGTGACGGCGCCATTCGCCTTGGGACCGCGAAAAACCGAGAGCTTCGACAGCTCGGCTGCAGCCGCCTGTGCCCGGGGATCGGAATCGTATTGAGCGAACGGGACATCGCGCAGGAGCGCCTGCCAGTACAACTCGACCATTTCTCCCGCTATCTCCGCGCTTAGGACGCCCGGCGCCGGCGGGATGGCCAGATGATGGGAATCCGCTCCCTGCAGATCAAAGCAAACGCCCGCACACGGATCAACAAACTTGCGCTGGGCCGAACCGTCGGCCGATCCCATGGGGACCTGCTCCAGATCATTCTGCTGGGCGCCGTTATCCAGGGCGTTTTGGAAGATTGAATAGGCGTTTGGGTCGACTTCTCCGGACGTATTGTGCGGGAGACCTTTCGAGAAACTCCCGATTTTCGTCAGGAACGCTTGCTCGTCTCCATTAGTGGGATGCCCGGGCCGAACAGCGTCCCGCTCCAGGCTCGCCGCGTCTACACGAATGCGATAGGCCTGGCGCTGGCGTTGATTGTCCGCCCCGGTACTAGGAGGTGACGCATCCGCATCGCTTCTGTGCGGCAATTCCGTTGCCGCGAATGCGGCCGTCGCACTCGTGGCAGCACCGATAAACATCCGGCGGGTGACGTGTGATTTCCCCGAACTCGATGGTAAGAGGCTACTCATGTCTCGTTTGGCTCCTGCGACATTGCCAGGCAATACCTGTGATTTCCGTTCCGGCTCCCTGGATTCACAAATTCTAACCCGGAACGGACTCCTTGCGTCAAGTTCTTTTCAGGGCTGCGCTCATCGGTTCGCGACAGCGGAAGAACCAACTCAGAGCCAGTGGCCAGCAAGGGGATTTAGGCCAGCAGGGACGATTTAAGCCAGATTTCCATTTCGGCATCCCAGGTTTCCGATCAGGCCCGGCGACGGGTCAAGAAATGCCTGTGCTACGGCAGACTGCCGGACTATAAGCCGGTTTCTGTACCCTTGCGGGCGGCGGTCATTCCTCTGGGCCGGACATTACTGCCCGGCTCTTGCGACCTACCCGGAAGTCGA
>Ga0209415_10001775_pt1 | contig 40820 bp, 33 predicted proteins | sample PeaSoiSIISIP2007_FD_187696 | JGI IMG/M metagenome (GOLD analysis project Ga0209415, IMG submission 187696) | Peat soil microbial communities from Weissenstadt, Germany - SII-SIP-2007 (SPAdes) (version 2) | ecosystem: Environmental > Terrestrial > Soil > Wetlands > Peat | place: Germany...
AGAAGCCGAAGGACGCGGGTTCGATTCCCGCCACCTCCAAGGATGCTCAGGGGAGACCGTGAGCACCGTTGGAGGTGTGCCGACGTCCACGTAGCGGTCGTAGATGGCACGCGCCCAGGCGATGGCGTCACTCACCCGAATGCCCGATGGCTGTGGACGCGTCCACAGCTCGAGGTTCTCAGGCCGGTTGTCGTCTCGAATGCCGTTGATGTGGTGGACCGACTCTCCTTCGACGAGATACCGACCCAGTAGTTCCTCTGCCACCAGGATGTGCTCGAACACGTAGGGGCTCCGTCGCGCCCTGGGGTGGTCGGGCGCTCGCACCATGACATAGCCGGCTTTGTGTCGTGTACGTCCCCCCTTCCAATTCCCATTGGCATCGGCGACTTCGGTTCTACATCCACTACACGTCTCGGACTTGGCCTGTTTTGAGTTCCCGCAAGCACAGAGGTCCTTTGCCCTGCAGGCCGCGCATCGAAGATGCCGACTCGAGGGGTGGAAGGTCCGCCCGCACTCGTTGCACTGCCTTTCGCGCATGACCCAAGGTATCTTCAGGGTGTGCTGCGGCATTGTCCTGCCGTACGTACGACGACCTCGGGTCGACGCCTGTTCGACGAATGAGGCCACTACCGGGTTCTTCTTGGTTGTCAATGGCACTGTCGAGCTTCCCAGTCAACCGTCCGGTGACTTGATCATGCCCCGCCCACGCACCAAGCTGTAGCGCCATGAGCCGCGCAAGCGGGTCGGTTACAACTCAAGCCGCGAAAGACGGTAACGGCCCTTATGTGCTATCTCGGGATGCATGCCTTCAACGCGGCTGCGGCGTCCGTCAGTATCTGTTGGGACAGTTCGGGGTCGTCGACTGCTCGGGCCATTGAGATCGCGCCGACGAGGGCACTGAGGGTGAGGACCGCTTCGCGTTTTCCGGCTTGGTCCCCATGGCCTCAATCTCGTGTCCGTTCCAGGTGAACCACGGCTGTCGCCAGAAGAAATCTCCGGCCTTCACGGAGTCGTAACCACCGGGGACGACAATGGTAGAGAAGGAGCGATTGCTCCCCGGGACGAGGCGTGGAGCGCAATGTCCGGACGCAGGGCATCACGACGGAGACCTCCTGCCGCCGTTCGGGTCGTGGATCGCCGGTCGAGGCGCGCCGGCGCTCGATCGTCAGCTCCGGCAGGCATTCCAAACAGGACTCAACGAATGCTCGAGTGGGACGGATGGCCATGGCTGACACCCCCGCCGGGAGCGCGCTACCTGTTCGGCTGGGCCGTGCTTCCGCTGCGCGCCTTTCTGGGATTCACATTCTGCTTCGCCGGACTACAGAAGCTCGCCAATCCTGGGTTCCTATCCGCATCGAATCCGGCGTCGATTCAGTCCCAGCTCGCCGGTGCTGCCCGTCGGAGCCCCATCCACGGGCTCGTCGCACCGCTCGCCCACGTGGCGGTGCCGCTCGGCCTGTTCATTGCCTTCGCCGAGTTGGCCGTTGGACTGGGGGCCATGCTCGGGTTGTGGACCAGGGTCGCCGCCCTTGGTGGCATCGTCATCTCGTGCAGCCTCTTTCTGGCGGTGAGCTTCCACTCGAATCCCTATTACACCGGATCGGACATCGTCTTCGTCTTTGCCTGGACGCCACTACTCGTAGGTGGTTCGGGTGACGTTCTCTCAGCCGACGGCCTCGCCTCCTTTGTCGCCCGACGGCGTGCCGGCCTCGACCCAGCTGCTGTCGTGCCGGTGCCATTCGACGCCGTCCAGCAGATGTGCGGTTCCTATGCCGGCGGAGCGTGCCAGGCTCGCGACGGAGAGCCCTGCGCCCCTCAGCCGTGTCCGTACTTGACCAGGCGTCCCACCGAACCTCGCCAGCGGAACGAAGAGCTGATCGATCGTCGGACCGTGACGCTCAAGGGTGCGTGGACCGCTGCAGCCGCTGCCGTCGGCCTCCTGGGCGGTGGGCTCGTGACCGGTATCGGTCGGTTGGCGTCGTCTTCACTGGCCCCGGCTTCGGCGGCCGTGGGCTTGGGACCGACGCCGACAACTCTGTCGGGCTCTACCACCACCGCGGCCTCGGATCGACAGGCGAACTCCACGAGCCCGTCATCGCCCCCGACGACGTCGTCTCCCACGTCGCGTCCGCCCGGCACGCGCTTGGGGCCGGCGACGGCCGTGCCCGTGGGTGGTGCAGCGTCGTTCCAGGATCCGTCCTCGGGCGACCCCTCGTTGGTGATCCAGCCCACAGCGGGGAGGTTCCTGGCCTTCGATGCCGTCTGCCCCCACGCGGGGTGCGTCGTCCAGTACGACCAGGGCCAGGATGCGTTCGTCTGCCCGTGTCATGGCTCGACGTTCAACGGTCAGACGGGTGCGGTCGAGGGTGGTCCTGCCCCGACCGGCCTTCGGCGCATCACCGTCAGCAGGGCATCCGACGGTCAGCTGTATGCGAGCTGAGCGGCGAGTCTCGACCGCTCCGCCGACGCGGGGGTGAGCACGCATGCCACAGAAGCCGACCATCATCGTGGATTGCAGGTGTCAGACCTCCGACCTGACACCACCCGTCCCGGCGAAGGCGCGGTGTCCCCTCCGCCTGCGGGATCCCTCGACAGGCCGGGTGACCGGCCTCGTGGCCCGCACCCGACCACGACCACGGCGAGGCGGGGCCGGTGGTGGAACCGGAGTGACCAGCAAGGACGTCGGGTCGGTGGCGGACAGGGCCGAGATGATCGACTCGTTCGAGGCGGCTCGGATCGCGTTGCGGCAGGTGTTCGAAGGTGATCCGGCTGACGCTTCCGGCCTCCCCCGCCACCGGCACGACGCCAGTTGGCTCAATCCCGAGAGGGAGGCCACCAGGTCGGATGCGGCGGTGTGGTAGCTGCGGAAGCTCCCATCGCGGCTTCGGAACCGGATAACTCGGAGGGGTGAGCCCGGTCCTCAACAGGTCGAAGAGGGCGCCGACGTGCCCGGCCCGATCTCCGGATTCTCGACGAGTCCCGTGTCTGTGGCGCGGAGGATGGCACCGAGATGCACGACGTACCAGACACCGCGCCACGAGATCAGCGAGGCGATACCGAACGATCGGGTCACGCCATTCTGCTCGTACACGACCCGGGAGTTGGCCACCTCGAAGTAGCCACTTCGGTTGTCACAGATCCCGGGGGGTATCCAGTGACCGTAGTGAGCAGGAAGGTCGACTCTCACAAAGACAGCCCGGGAACGGCCCGCCACGATCAGGTCATGGGCCGCGGTGATGTCAAGCGAGTAGTCACGGAGCAGGCGATGCACGTAGTCGGCCTGGGCGTCGTAGATGGATTTCAACTGCTCGTACGCCCGCTCAGGGAAGAAGGCGGGCGACGCCGTGCCCGGCGAGCCGGTGACGATGCCGCTCCAAAGGGCGGACATCTCGGTCTGGAACTGGACCGAGCCGGCCGATGGAAATGCACCGGTCTGGGGTAGCGCTCCCGCACCGATGGTCGTTGTCGTCGACACCACCGTCGATGCGGAGGTGTCGGGACCTGTCCGGGCCGGGCGAGCGACCCCGACCCGAGCCGGCGCGCGCTTGGCAGGACCCGCGAAGCACCCCGAGGTGCAGATGAACAGGAGGAGTGCGGCCACGATGACGCCCGACGAGGGCGTGGCGCGCACCCACCGTCTCCTCCGGGAATGAGATCCGTTGATCCTCGGCGGTCGAAGTGGCCCCAAAGATCCGACCCGCTTGTCACCGCAGGAGCGGCCCATATCCGGACACATCGTAGAGCAGCCCGCCAAAGGGGCGCGCCGGTCGCCCTACAGAGCGGAACGCATCAAGGGCGACGCAAGTGCGAGGCGCCAGCGTAGCAACTACGACGCGAACGGAAAGCCGCTCGTCCACCGGGCCGTGCCGTCGAAGGCGACAAGGAGCGCCTCGTAACCCGCGAGGGCATCGAGGACCGGCAGCCCCTCCACGCCCGCGACCACCAGTGCCGTTGCAAGGGCGTCGGCTAGGCCGAGATCAGGCCCACTCACGCTGGCTGACGCGACGCGGGCGCCGGGCCGTCCAGAGCGGGGATCGATGAGATGGCCGCCGCGCTCATACGTACCCGACGTCGCCACCGCCCCCGCAAGCTCGATGACGCAAAAGAGCCGGCCCCGAGCCGAGGGATCGGCAATGCCGATCCGGAACGGCTCGGTGAGGCCGGGGCCGGCGAAGCTGGCGATATCACCTGCGGCATTCACGAGGGCGCCCGAAACACCGCTCGCGGTGAGCACATCGAGCGCTCGCTGGGCAGCCCACCCCTTCACGTACCCCGTCGGGTCGACGCCTCCCGGCATCGCCCACGGATCGAACCAACCACCGGAGACGTCCCGTGCCTTGGCGCACAGCTCCAGAACCTCGACCACCTCGGCGGGAGCTTCGTGTTCCGTGATCTCCCCGCGGCGGAGGCGGCTGATCGGGCTGTTGCTCTTCCATGTGCTGAAGACAGCGTCGGCGCGATGAAGGATGCCTCGTGCCCGGGCGAGAGCCAGAGACAGCTCCGGCCCCGCCTCGCCCTCGTCGGGGAAGACGTCGATGGTCACGACGGTTCCCATGACGCGCTCGATGTGCTGGATCGCCCGTGGCCGCTCCCTCAGCTCGTCTTTGACCGTTGCGGCGGACGTCATGCCACGTGCAGCTTGCTCAGGGCCGACTGGAGAGACTGTGCAAATCCGGCACTGGTATAGCTCGCGCCAGAGACACCTTGAATGTTTGCGCTCTGCGCCTGCAGGGCTTGCTGCTCGAGGATCGGGATCGACTGTTGGTCGATGGACTGGGAGCGGAAGTTCCCGCCGTCGTCGAGGAAGCCAATACCAACCTTTGTGACCTTCTTGCCCGAGACCGTCACTACGACCGAGAGAAGGCCATAGTTGTAGTTGACCTCTGCGCCGGTAGCGGTCCTCGTGGTCGACGAGGAGGTCGTCGACGTCGAGGGAGTGAGCGACGTGGACGTCGGCCCAGCTCCGCTCGTGCCTTGGCCCGTAGGTGGTCCTGCCGCCACCGAGGTTGTCGGTGAGGTCCGGGTTACCGAAGCACCCGACAAGCCCCCGAGGGTGAGGCTCGCAGGTTTGGTATGGAAGCTCAGCACCCCGGCAAGTCCGGCTGCGGTGGCCCCGATCACGATCGGTGCCCGCCTCACAGCGTGAACCTCATCAGCTTGCACATCGGGATTCCCATCATCTGCTCAGAAGGCAAAGACTTCTTCATGGATCTGCTGGCGGGGCACCCCGAGCTTGGCCGCGGCGTCGACGACACTGGTGCTGAAGCCGGTGGGCCCACAGACATAGATGTCGCACAAGGGCAGGTCGGGGACTAGTTTCCGCAGAGCGCGAGCGTCGAAGCGGACTTTGTGACGCGAGCCGATGACCTCATGCAGCCGGCCATTGCGCTGACGGACGAGGTCGGCAACCTCGGCACCGTGAACGATGTCGTGCGGCGTCGACGCCCGGACGATCATCGTCACATCGGTCGAGAGGGGCAGGTCCTCGAGGAGGGCACGCAGCGGGGTGATCCCGACTCCTGCCCCGATCAAAACGACTCGATCAGATACGCGTGCGTGGTGGGTGAACGCGCCGTAGGGCCCCTCGATGGCGACGCGTGTTCCTGGCTTCAGGAGGGTGACGGCGCGACTCTGATCTCCAAGGCCCTTGACCGTCACCCGGATGTAGGGGGGGCGTGGCAGGGCGGAGAGGGAGAAGGGGTGCGCATGCCACCACAGCTCTTTCGTGAGGAAGCGCCATTGGAAGAACTGGCCTCCCGATACGGCGAGCCGATCGAGACGCCGGCCGGAGCAAATGATCGAGAACACCCCCGGTGCCTCTTCGCGAACGTCCGCAACCCGAAGGCCATGCCGGACGCTTCGTGCGATCGGCTGAGCGACCCGGAAGACGATGACCATGCCGGCGGTCGACAACCACAGGGCGATCCAGATTGCCCGGGTCAACGGATGGCCGATAAAGGAGCCTCCTGTGACGAGCTGATGCGCAAATGCCAATGCGAGCGCAAGGTACATGTAGAGGTGGACGATCCACCATGTCTCATACTTGAGACGACGCCGCGCAATTCGGATCGAGGTGGCACCGGCGGCGGCGAGGAGAACGAAGCCGACGGCAGCGGCGAGAATGTCAGGATAGGAGCTCAGGAAGACCCAGAGCTGGTGGAGTGCGCCCACCTTGGAGAGCTCGGCGTACCCGAGCGTGATGAGAACGACGTGGGCGGCGATCAGCCCGAGAGGCCACGGCCCGATCCTGCGGTGCCAGCGGACGAGTCGGTCCTGGCCGACTGCCCTCTCGAGCCAGGGAAGGCGGGCGATCAGCACCACCATGACCAACATCAGGTACGCCCCGGTGAATCCCGCCAGTCGGCCGCCGGCGATCAGCCAGCCCCCAGGCGCCGCCAATGAGCCGCGGGTTTCCCCGGTGATGACAAGTGCCAGCGTGGTGCCAAAGCCAAGCCCGGCAAGCGCCGCACATACGTCGGCGACCCAGGGCCGTGGCGCGTGACCAGGGCGGCTCCGGGGGGGATGAGTCGGCGCGGTCCGCGGCGGGACCTCGTCGACGGGCGGGCGCACCGATGGGCGGATCGACGTCACGGCAGCATTCCAGTCGGGGCCGGGGCGGGTCTGAGCCCAGACGGCGAGACCGCCGAACCATCTCGGTGGTGGTGGATGCTCCACCCGCACCAACTCCGCGTCGACGACACGCCCCAGTCGCCGGGAAGGCGCAACGGTCCGTGCCCCCGGTCGTGGTCTGCTGGATCGGGGCTGGCGACGCGTCTCGGCACAATCCTGAGCTTCGACGACGGCGCTGTGGTCCTCGTTAGGGGCACCTGTGCGCTGCCTGTGGATTTCGGCTCGGGCGGGGTTCACGTGCCAACCGGCAATCCCGGAGTCGCCACGGCGAGGTTCGGCTGCATTCACAGCCGGCATTGAGCTGACGCTCATGACCGCTACAGGGCCGTGGCCCAGACTCCACGGTGTGCCAACGCACGTCGCCGTACGGAACCTCCGGGCCAAACTTGCCACGACGACCCTCGTGGTGTCGCTCCTAGGCGGGATGCTCGGCATCGACCTGGTGGCGACCCGACTATCGGGTGAGATCTCACCGAGCGATCGGTCGACTCCAGCGCCCGTCACGGCGCATCCAGGGCTGCACTCGTCGCCAAGCGCCCTGTAGTCGGACACGGCCATTCGTTGCAGGTAGGGATCCCCGGCGCCAAACGCCGGGAGCCGGGATCTCGGCTCTACGGGCCCTTCAGCACTGCTAGGGCCGAGCGTAGGCGCCAGGCGCGCTGGTGCCCCCCGAACGTGGACGCGGAACGCTTGAACCTCACCCCGGCCCGCACGGCCACCGACGGCAGGCGCGACGACACCGTCAGCCGCCGCAAGCTGGGGAGCTCAGGCCGGGTGATGCCCGAGGCGCGCTGCAGTTCCGACGCCCGAGTGAGCGCGGTGCGGGCCTCGGGAGCGCGCCCGGCCAAGAGCAGAGCCCGGGCTCGCCGGAGATGCCACCGGGCTCGTTGCCGGTTGGTGAGCTCGACCTGCCAGTCAGGACGGCCCTCGAGCCACCCCTCCCAGAAGGCCAGCACGTCGTCAGCGGCCCGGAGCCCGTGGTCCGGTCCGCACCAGGCGGTCGCCTGCCCGTCGTGCTGGACCCAGTGCGCCAGCACGTCGGGGAGGTAGTAGAGCCCCGAGCCGGCATCGGCAGCGGAGAGGAAGAACTGGAGATCGCTACAGGACAGGTCCGGCCACCGGCGGGCCGGTCCGGTCCACAGTTCGCGGCGCCACATCGTCGAGATCGGCAGGAGGAACCACTCTTCGCGCAGCAGCACCTCGATCAGGTGGTCGTGCGGACCCTTGTCCAGGGGCACCGGCCATCGGACGGTCCCGTCGGGGCCGTAGTCGACGAGGGTCCCGCAACAGGCCATGCCGACCTCGGGATGGGTCTCCAGCGCCGAGACCAACGACGACAGGTACGTCGGCTCCCAACAGTCGTCGTCGTGCAGGACGGCGAGGTACCTGCCGGCCGCCCGGTCGAGCAGCGCCACGTGATTGCGGGCGAATCCGAGCTGTCGGGGGCGCCGGTGGTAGTGGACGCGGGGGTCATCGATAGTGGCAAGGGCGGCACCGGCCAGACCGGTGTCGTCACCTATCAGGACCTCGAAATCGTCGTAGTCCTGCGCCAGCACACTGGTGAGGGCACGCCGCAGGAACTTGGCGTGGCGCGACACGGGCATGCACACCGACACGGTCGGGGTGGCCGTCACCGCATTTGCTCGCACCACCGGCCATCACGAAGCACACCGGCCATGATCCTCGCCCGGACATGACAGCAGCATGAAGGAGGGCTGGCAGCCTCCTGTGAGACTCACGTCAGCGGGCCGGGGAACACCGCCTCCGCCCGGAGGGCGAGCTTGTCGGTCTGGCGTCCGATCACGAACACCGTCCCCCCCACGGCGAGCACCGCAACCCCTACGAGGGCCACGTCGATCGTGGTCGACAGGTGGGTCAGGGTGTTCCCGCCCAGATAGGCGGCGGCGGTGAAGAGCCCGGCCCACAGGATTCCCCCCGAGGCGTTGGCGATGAGGAACCGTGGCCACCGCATCCGGCCCACACCGGCCAGGAAGGCCGCATAGGTGCGCAGGACCGACACGAAGCGACCGAAGAACACCACCTTGGCGCCGTGGGCGGCGTAGAGGTACATGGCCACCTTGAGCTTGCGCTCGTCGAGCCGAATCCGGGGGCCGAGCGTGCGGGCCAGGCGGTAGCCGCCCGTGGAGCCGATCCAGAAGCCGAGCGTGTCCCCGAGGATCGCACCCGCCGCCGCCACGGCGAAGATCAGCCAGGGCGAGAGCCGGTGGGTGTGCCCGGCGTAGGCCCCCGCCACGATGAGCGCCGTCTCCCCTGGGAGCGGGATTCCCAGGCTTTCCGCTCCTACGAAGAGGAATACGGCCCAGTACCCGTAGGTGTCGATGAGGTGGGCGACACTCATGCCGGACCCGCGCCTCGACGCCATGTCCTGCGGGCCCGATGCCGTGCTCGGCGCAGACGCTGTCCGGGGCCCATACGTGTCCATCGTCCTCCCCGGACGTGACGAGAACATGAACGGGAGCGCGGCATCCCGTCCGACCCGAGGCAGCGATCCGGGCAGGCCTACAGGACGTCGGATGACGGTGACCACCACCGCGCCGGCACAGGAGCACGGTGCGGCCACTGGGCTCGAGCCCCCGCTGACGCCTCACGCCGAGGGACGTGGGGCACGTGCAATCGACGTCGTCCGGTCGGTGTCGGTCAGCTCGACGTTTCGACGGACACGAAGTCGCGAGTCCACCCGAGCAGGTACCGGTCGGCCGGCTGGTTCTGGCCCGGGACGGCCGCCGCCAGGGCGGCGCCGGGGGCGGCGGCCACGTCCGCCTGCACCCACTCCGGGTTGATGTCGAGCTCCATGGCGATGTTCGCCCCCGCCGTGACCAGGGCCGTGGCCAGGTCGACCGGGAGCGCGCCCATGCTGGCGGCATAGATGAGATCGCCCGAGGGATCCTGACCGAGCGCGCTGCGGGCCTGGAATGCCACTCCGTGCAAGGTACTCCCCCACGCCTCCACGTCGGAGATCGACGCACTGGCCTGCCCGCCGACCACCAGGGGAGGCAGATTCTGGCGGACACTGGCGACCGCCTCGCCCGGTGTCGGCACCGTCTGGCCCCAGACGCCGACGCGGGCCGTGCCGTCGGCGTCGATCACCAGGCTCGCCACGCCGGCGACGAGGGTCGTGAGGACGTGGCCGTCGACCTCCACCCCGCCCGCTTGGGCCGACACCTTGAATCCGCCGTTGAAGGCGGCCAGCAGCAGCGGACGCTCCGCCGGCGACACCACCGGCGCCGCTGTCGCTCCGAGGATCAAGCCGCCGGTGGGGGGATCCTGGGTGCCCACATGCAGCGCGAAGCGGACCTGCCCGGCGCGAAAGCGAATGATGGTGACGCGGGCGCCGTCTGAGGTCGTGATCGAGCGCACGTCGACGGCGACGCCGGTGGTCACCGTGCTCACCGGCGTCCAGCCCGGCTGAGGGGCAGCGGTCGTCGTCGTTGCCTGGGGGCGCGCATCGATATGCGGTGGAGAGGAGGCGGTCTGCGACCGCACCACTGCCGTGGCCGAATGGGCGGCAGGTGAGCCGGCGCAGGCGGCGAGCAGAAGCCCGCAGGCCGCCGCTACCAAGCGTCCCGAGCAACGACGGCGTGGGGGACGCGCCCGGCAGAGATGGGTGGCCGGCGCTCGGTGGTCGATGCGTCCACTCTGCGCGGGTCACATGACGGGGGCATGAAGGCTGCGGCGCCTTTTTGGTCGAGGCGATCGCGGCGCGACGCAAACGTCATTGGCCCCGGCGCTTCTCACAGGAAATGCAAAGAATCTTCTAAGGAATCGCCAATCTAGGGCGAGCATCATGACTACCGGTGACCAGCCCGCCGGGGGCCGCAAGCTGCGCTCCCCCCGCCGGAGCAGCACTTGTGGGGCTGGTCACCTCGTTGCCGGTCGCCCACGGGCCTCGCACGTTCACCTGCGATTCCACGAGGTCCATCGTCAGGGCTGACGTACTGGCACGTGGGAAGGGCTCGGAGCAATCAGACCGGTGCCACCTCCCTGGACTGGGCACGCTCTTCGGCGGCCCTGCTCGTGTCCACCACCGGGACGAATCGAGGACCCAGCCGGACTAATTCTCCAGGGCGGCGGCGAGGCGCTCGAGGGTGACGCTCATGGTCCGACGGTTTCGCTCCGTGCGGTCATCCACACCAGAGAGCTTCTGGCTGAACTTCATGGCGGACTCGGGCCGCAGATCCTCGTTCCACTCGGTGACTCGGCATCCTGACTCGGTCGGCTCGATGCGGTACCCCCAGGTCGAGTAGTGGAAATCCATCATTGAGCACTCAAAGGCGAACGCCCGCCCGGGGTCGGCCTCGATGACCCTTCCTTGGGTGGTCCACTCGTGCTCGCCATGGCGGTTGTGGCCGTCGAAGGTGGCGCCGACGACCGGGCCGTCGTAGCCCTGGTGCCACTCGCAGGCATGGCATTCCTCGGACCATTCGCCCATGCGTGTCACGTCGGCGATGGCGGCGTACGCCACCTCGGGCGGGGCGGCGATGTCACGGGAGATCTCGAGCCTTTTGGTCATGGTCGAGTTCACCACAGCCGAGGTCTCAAGTCCGACACTTGACGGCGAGGATGACGCCGCTGGCGAAGTCCAGTTCTGCGCAGATGAGCTCCGGGTTCTCGACGAGGCGCCGGCGCACGGCAGTCAGCGCAGTCCGAAGCTGTTCATCCTGGTGGAGGGCAAGTTCCATGTCGTCGACGATGAGAACACCGCCAGGTCGAAGGGCTGCCACCGTCCGGCGCAACTTGAAGAGCTTGCCACCAGGCGCGTCGGGGAAGATCAGGTCGAACTGACCGAGACTGCCCACCATCTCGGCCCCGTCACCGGACTCGAAGCGCACCCAGGGGGGCCATGGCGCCGAGCGAGTCGTCTGTTGCACGTCATCATCGAGCTCGATGGTAACGACCTCGACGTCTTGGCGCTGCCCCAACCCATGGGTCAACCATGCGAGTCCAACGCCGACGCCGGTGCCGATCTCAAGGATTCGACCGCCTTCGGGCACTGCCGCCGATAGGACTGCCAACAACTCTCCTACCTCACGCTCACAGGCAAACTGGAAACCCGTGGCGCGGGCTCGCTGCTGCGCCGCCAGGACACGCTCGGGAAGCTCCTCGGGCGATGCGCGCACCCCGAAGGGAGCGCCGTCATCCGGATGCACTCGCTGCAGCAAGGGTCGGCGGCGGCAGGGAAAGGCTCTCGGCGATCACGTTCTGAAGATACTGAGCCCAGGCGGAGGTTATGTGAACCCCCGAGGTGTCGTAGAGCTCGTAGTTGCCAACGACCGGCGTGCAAATCTTGGAACAGAACCACGGCGTGGTGTCGATGTACTCGACATGGTTGGCGAGGGCTGTCTCCTTGTCGACCTTGCTCAGTCGAGGCACCGACGTCCGGGCAGATGACGAGCACACCTGGGCGTCGTCTCGGTGCACAGAAAGGCAGACCGGGCCTCCCTGGGCAAGGGTAGGCGTGCTGCCCAGAAGGACCTCTTTCATCGTGGGGACCTTGAACGAGTTGAAGAGTTCGTCCAGACCTTTACGCCAGAGTTTTCTGCGCTTCGCCGGCTGCGCCGAGACGGTGTCGAGTTGGCTGACCACGAGTAGGTTCGGGTCGTTTTGATTCACCCACTTCGAAGCCCACTCGTGCCATGCAGGACAGTGGTTCTGCTGTTGAACGGCTCCCGGCACCCAGGCCGCACGACAGCCCACCTTGACCAGCAAGATCAATCTCCAATGGTCAGTTTTCGCGATGGCTTCAAAAGCTGGAGTCCACATCAGGGCCTTGGAGTCACCGAAGAGGACCATGAGCTCGCGGCCGGTGGGGTCTCCCAGATCGCAGATCGACGAACGTGCCTGATTGATATTGGCCCAGCACGTCCGGCTCACATAAAAAGCAGAAGAAGGGTACGCCGCGCCGTATTCCGCCAGGGCAACTGACTCGGGAACGGTTGTGACACGCGCCGCGGCGGCGACCTGATGGAGGACAACCCCAACATCACGCGCAGGCGTCACGCCCCGAACAACCGGCGTCACCGTGTTGCGCGAAATCAAGAAGGAGAAGGCGGCGACTGCGGCGAGCACGAGTGCGACTCCCGCGGCGACGCTCCGCCTCGATGGAAGGCGCCAATGGCGCACTGGGTTCTCCACCCACCGGTAGCTGGCCATCGAAATGACCAAGGCCAGTAGGACCAGAACGAGATTGTCCTTGAGGGGGAGACTCGGCTTGCCGGAGTGCTCAACGGCGATGACCAGAATCGGCCAGTGCCACAGGTACAGCGAATACGAGCGCTTGCCGAGCCAACGGAAGGGTGAGAGGCCCAGCAGGCTCTCTGCGCCCGAGCGGGGCATAGCCGCGCCACCGGCGATGACCAACGCCGCACCCAGGACAGGCACCGCTACCAATGACCCGGGGTATGACGTGTGGGTCTTGAAAACGACGGCGGCGAGGGCGATGGCGGCCAGCCCCCCCCAGGTGAGCGCGGCGGCAACACGAGCGGGAATGTGCTTGAGCCGTGTCGTGGCGACAGCGACCAAGGCTCCGAGGGCGAGCTCCCAGGCCCGAGTGAGCGGGGAGAAGTAGGCGGCATTGGGATGTGAGTGTGTGAGGACGATGGAAAGTCCGTACGACGCGGCGATGACGACACCCAAGGCGATGGCCAGGTACTTGCGCGCCGAAGGGCGCCGCCCGGCTCGGATCAACAGGAGGAAGAACGTCGGATAGACGATGTAGAACTGCTCCTCGACCGACAACGACCAATAGTTCTGCAACGGCGAAGGGAGGCCTTGCGAGGTGAAGTAATTCGCCCCCAAGGACTTGAAGTGAAAGTTGGAGAGGAAGACGGCGGCCCAGCGAGCGTCGTCTGCTGTGGAGTTGCCGGACACCGATCCGAGCAGGAGATACGTGGCCACGACGGTAACGAGCAGGACCAGCGTGGCAGCAGGCAGAATGCGACGACACCGACGGGCGTAGAAGTCGAGGACCGAGGTGCGCCCCGTCCCAACACGTTCCCGGAGCAACAGCCCGGTGATGACGAAACCGGAAATGACGAAGAAGACGTCGACTCCGACGTAGCCGCCGGTTACCCCGGGAAATCCGGCGTGGTACAGAACGACGAGGGCGATCGCGACGGCGCGAAGACCCTCGACATCGGGTCGAAACGGTCGGTCACCAGGTGCCGTCCCTGCCTCGTCGCCCAACGGTAAGAAACGCTCACCGACTGGCAGCGCCAACGGTCGCCCTCCCCCCTGCTCTACAAGTGGCTAGCACGGAGGCCGTCGAACTGACATCCTCAAATCTCAGGAAAAGAGCGACAAGGGGTGGCAACGTTCACCACGATGGAAATGGATGCCCCTCGGAGGCTCGTCATACCGGGGACATGACACGCCGCTCTGCCATCGGGTCAGTATAACCTCCCGATCTCCACCCATTCGGGCCCGGTGCTGTCTGGCGAATGGCTGGCCGCTCATCATCACCAACCGGCAAGGCAGCTGACCCGGTGCGCTCGCTCTGAGGTGCCAGATGTCGGGTGGGCGCCCTTGCATACCGTCACCGCGAGTCAGCCCGGCGGCGCATGTACCACTCGGTCCGGGAGGTGTTCGCTTCGGTGTCGGGGGGCGTCTCCATGTCACTTTGGCCTGGCCGACCCGTCCCGGGATCACGCGAGGTCGCGGGCTACGAGCGATTCGCCCTGGTGGACGTTGCTCGGAAGACACGTCGCCGTCTCCGGCGACTCCGCCCCCGACGGCCGGGTGGCTGTGGCGTGGGCTCTTCGACGACAATTGCCGGGCTGCTCTGGACGACCATCGAGCGATGGCATAACCTGATTTCGAGCATCGCTGCCAGGGGATGGGCGCCTGCTCGGGGGGGTTGTCTTGGAACGGGAGATCCACGCCGACCGGCATGTTGGCACCGGTCCGTCTGCTGTGCCGGTTCGTGGGCGGAGAACGAGGCCACACGTCGTCTTGATGGTCGTCGTTGCGGCCCTTCTCAGTGCCTGTTCATCGGGCGCAACGGCCCAACACAGGGATCGAGTCCACCCGGCCCCTGGTCTTGCCGCCGCTGCCACGCCGACCGAGCCTTCGACCACGACCACCGTGCCAGCTCCGACCACGACGCTTTCACCAACCACGACGACGATGCCCCCCGCTTCGACCACGACGCCACCAGCGCCCACGACGGCACCAGCGCCCACGACGACACCGGCGCCCACGACGACACCGGCGCCCACGACGACGATCGTGCACGCTGCTGTCTCTGGCGCCACAGTCAGCAGCACGTCGCCAGGCGCAACGCCTTCGTCGCCCTTCACGTCAACGACGACCACGACTCTCCCCCTTTCCATGATCGTGGGCACGTGGCCGACAAGGACGAAGACCCATCGGTCAAGTGGGCACCACCGCAGCGGCCATCACGGGCGGCACTCACACAAGTGACGCAGAGTCTGTGCTTGTCGCGTGACACCAACAGGCGTCCAGAAGTTGCGCCGCCGGACTGTCCTGGCGTGGTGGGGCGAGCTGCCGAGCTCGGGAACCGGTGACACTCGGGGCCACCCGCTCACCGGCCGGTCAAGCCTGGCCGCGGGGTCGGCATTGGTAGCGTCAGACCGCTCCGCTACCGCACTCGTGAACGCACTCTCCTTCGCTTGGAGCCTTCGAGCGCCTTACGAAGGATCGTGGCCTCCGATTCGGTGAGGTTCTCGGCGAAGCGCTGCAAGGCAAGAGCGGGATCCTCGTCGGCGGAAAGCGCTTCGTGCATCAACACCGCGGTGTGGCTCCCGCGATTCCCGGTCGGAGTGTACCGCTTGGTCCGGCCGTCGAGCTTCGATTGGAGAACGCCCTTGACCACGAGCCGATCCAGGACCGTCGCCATGGTCGTGTAGGCATACTCCGGCAACGCGTCGGCGACGTCACGAACCGTGATCGTCTCCCGTGGGGCCATCCACAACCAATCCATGACTCGCTGCTCGAGCGAGCCCAGTCTCGTCGCACCGCATTCGCACTCAGTGCAGCCACACGGATCACATGAACACAATGGATTCCGGCAAGCCGTGACCGCTTGGCCCATGACTTCCTCCCTTTCCTGTGCATGCCCCACCGGGCTCACCTCAGCCCATTTCCCACCCTTGCACGTTGCCCACGGCGCCACATGCCTCCCCTACAGCATCAAGATCAGCATGAATCCCATTCCCACGCACATCATCACGTGACTCAGATCCTCGAGCGCCGGTGCGGTGAGAATTCTGACGCCACGACCGGCAATGCCGCCATTCGACTCCGGCGGAGTGGCGGTGACAGCCGAGGAGGCACCGGCGGTCGCGTAGACGAGGGCGTGTCTCCGATGGGTGCCGTGGTGGGAAGAGCCCTTGTGCGGGGACGCCAGGGTGAAGATGGCCGAGCCGAAGAACATGACAGCCAGGATCAGTCCGATACCAGGGTCGAGGATGCCGTGCGACGCGGATGAGGATCCGGACATCGACATGGCGGCACCCGTCGCCCCCATCGGGTAGAGATACATGAGCACCATGGCGAGGCTCATGACGGCGTGAATGCCCTCGTGAGGGATGTGCAGCCCATATTGCTGCACCGACTGTGCACTCCGCACGAGGAACCAGATCATAAGAGCGAAGAAGGCGGCCTCCCAGAACCATGCCGGCCCGAACGCCCAGTGGACGACGAACATCCCGGCCATGGCGGTGCCCATGGCCAGATGGGCGATGTCGATATCGCGCCCCACCGGGTCCGAACTCCTCAGTGAGAGGCCGAGCAGACCCAACGAATAAGCAGCGACGGTCAACATCGCGCCGGCGAACACGTAATACAGCCAAAAGGGATCCCCCACCGATCAGACCTCCGCGACCTCGACGGCCAGCGCGTCGACGCGTCGGCTCGATGTCACGTTCGAGCGTGACGGCCAGTACAGCAGGGCAAGAAGGAGAACGAGTGGGCCGGAGTTCGGATCAGTCGCCCCACCCGCCAGGATCCCGCCGAGGTTCTCTACTGCGATCCAGATGGCTGCGAAGGCCACGCAGACGACCACGATCATCAGCCGCATGAACCAAGGAGCCATGTAGATGCTGGCCCCGGCGAGCGCACAGACCGCGGCGAGGAGGATTGCGGTTGCGGTCCCATGATGGAGGAGGAAGGGCGCGGACACCTTGTCGATGTGCGCCAGCCAACCAGGCTGCCCACTTTCAACGCGGGTTACCAGGTCGTGGAGCGCCGTGGGTCGCCGCCCCGACCCGACGACGGTCAGAACGGCGAGCAGCCCCCACACGCCGACCCAGATGAGGCGGGCAGCGCGAACGCCGACGGCGCGTGCGGCCACGAAGGGCTCGTCCGGGCCCTGGTGCGGCCAGAGGAGGACGGCCAACACCGCGTAGTACAGGACGCCGCCGGGACCACCACCGAATGGTGTGGCGGCACCCAGGAAGACCCCACCTGCACCCTCCCCGAACCACCACACGCCGAGCGCCCACACAATCGACAGGGCGAGCGCCGGGCGCACGGTGCGGGGGTAGACGATGCCGAACGCGATGACGAACTGGATGAGGGCGAACAGCGCGTTCGTCACCACCGGCTGGTGGGAGACGATCGAAGCGTTCCAAGTGACCGTACGGGCCACGAAACCGGGATTCCCCGATGCCATGCCGTGCAACATGCCGCTGAACCCGTTCGAGCCCCTCGTGAACATGAAGGGCTGGATCTGTAAGACCGCATCGGTGAGCCAGACGGTCGCCAAGATCAGCCGGAACGTCCGCTGGGCGTCACGGGCCGGCCCCGCGATCCGGCCCTGCGCGTCGTGCTCGAGCCCAAGGCGTACGTCGGTCGTGGCCAGGGTCGTGTCTGCCATCGCCGATGCCTCCTCTCCGGCTACGACATACCGTAGTAGTGTTACTCACCGCGGCTGCGCCAGGCAACCCCGATCCCGCTTTGCTGGCATCGTGGCTGGGTTGCTTCAGGCTTGTGTTCCTCATGCCGGAGTGCTCCGAGCTCAGAGACCCACCACGAGACGTGTGATGCGATCCCTCAGCCGGGTCGGGATGAAGGGCTGGGCGGCGACAACGGCCCGAGCATCGGGGCCGACGAGGTAGCGAGCTCGCGGTGAACGCGCTGTGAGGGCGTTGCCGATGCTCTTGGCGACGCCCTCGGGCTCACCCATCAGGCCCATGAAGAGCTCGAGCAAACTTCGAGTCCTCTGGTAGCCGGCTTCGTAGTTCGACCCGGCATGACGAGCGACGTCCTCGTTGAGTTCTGTCCAGATTCCGGTCTTGAAACCTCCTGGCTCGACCAGCACCACCTTGATGCCGTCGCGGGTGACTTCGATGCGCAAGGCGTCAGAAGCGGCTTCGAGTGCGTGCTTGCACGCCTGGTACCACCCGCTGAACGGTGTCGTCGTCAGCCCGTAGATGGACGAGACGTTCACAACCCGCCCCTCGCCTGCGGCGCGCATGGATGGCAAGGCCAATCGGGCCAGCCGCAGGGGCGCCACCACCATCGTCTCGAGTTGCCTACGCGCCTCTTCGTCGGTGATGTCCTCGATGGCACCGATACCCGAGTACCCGGCGTTGTTGACGATCGCCCAAGGATGCAGCTCCTCGATGACGGCCGCGCAACGCTCGGCATCGGTAACGTCCAGCAGCACCGTCTCCACCGAGGATCCAGAACTCGCGGCGGCTCTGGCGACTTCTGTTGCCTTCACCTCCGATCGGACCGATCCCACCGATCGGAATCCGAGCCTGGCCACGTGCAGCACGGTCGCCAGGCCGATGCCAGAGTTGGCCCCTGTCGTGAGCACCGTTCGATCCTGGCGACCAGTCATGGATTGACGCTCCTTAAGGGACCAGGATGATCCGAACGGTGTCGCCGGCCGATCTCAAGGGTGCTGATGCTGCGGGTCGGGATGACGCTACTCCTCCTCGTCATCGGGGGGCGCTGTCATCAGGAGCTTCCGCCAGCGATCCTCGGGCACGTGGGCGGGGGTCGTCGTCCTCAGGAAGTCCTCGAGGACAGCCAGGAACCGATCGGCATCCCGCCACGGCAGGAAGTGTCCGGCGCCCTCGAGGATCTCGAGGCGGGCGCCGGGAATGGCTTCGGCGGCACGAAAGGCGTGGGTCACAGGGATGATGCGGTCGTGATCGCCCCAAACGATCAAGGTCGGCAGCGCCTCAGCCAGGTACAGCCGGTCGTGGGCGCTGACCCGTTGGCCGGCGACATCGATCACCGACCGCACCGTGTGGATAAAGGCCTGTTGGCCATGCCGATCAGTCAGCGTCGTATAGCTGCGCCACACCTCGGCAAGAGTGTCGCTCGGTCGCCATCCCACCCGTCGGGCCAGCGTCCCGGGCCACTCACCGGTCTCCCGGATCCGCCGGTGGAGCAGAAGCGGGAGCACGTATTCAGCGCCAGGCAGGGTCACGGCCTTGAGCAGGGGGCTGACCTCCTTGCCGAGGCCGCCCGAAGCCACCAGCACCAGCCGCTGGATCCGCTCCGGGAACTGGTAGGCGAACTGCATGGCGACACCACCGCCGAGTGAGTGGCCAACGACGGTACACCGCTCCTGGCCCAGCACGGCCAGGAGGTCCCGAATGCCACTGGCATAGGCGCCCAGGGAATAGTCGCCCCGGGGCTTGGCTGAATGTCCGTGGCCCAGCAGGTCGGGAGCGATCACCGTGTACTGCTCGGCCAGGGCGGGCATGACAGCCCGCCACGTCGTCGAACTCCCGGCGATCCCGTGGATCAGCACGACGGTCGGTCCCTCACCGGCCATCCGGTAGCCAACGTCATGGCCGTGGATGCGGACAGTGCGCAAGCGATACGGACTTGCCTTGATCGTCTCCCCGCCGGTGCTGAGCACTGCGGCGGCTTGGGTCACAGCCTGACCGCCGCGTAGCCGTTCATGGCACCGTTTCCTGCTCCTATCCACAGGAAGACGACAAGATCGCCCTTGTTCACCAAGCCGGCGCGGCGGTCCTCGTCCAGGAGGATCAGGGTGCTCGCCGCCGAGGTGTTGCCGTAGTGATCGACGCTTATAGGTGTTCGTTCCGGAGGCAGACCGAGCATCTCGATGGCCTGACGGACGACAACTCCGTTGGCCTGGTGCAGATACCAACGGGCCACGGCGTCGACGTCGAAGTCGGCTCCGGTGAAGGACTTCACCTTGGTCGGCCAGTCCTCTTGCAGCATCTGGAAGTCCCGCGCCATCAACGGGGGGAAGACCTCGGCCACCTTGACACCGTCCATGAGGAACACGTGGTCGGCCAGGTTGCTGGCCGCGGTGTGGTGCAGACAACCTCCCCCCGGGTAGGTGACGAGCCCGATGTCGGGACTGGTCTCGTTGCGCACCGAAAGCAGACCGGTGGGACCGTCGTCCTGGTCACGGGGCGACGAACGCCAGACAGAAGCGCCCGCACCGTCGGCGAACATGAGCGGGGCCAGCCATCCAAGGCCGCTCTGGTGCTTGTAGTAGTAGTCGTGCACCTCGGGCCCGAAGTAGCCCGATGGGCAATTGCTGGCCACGACGAGGGCGGTGGCGGGCGCCATCGACACGAGCGAGCACGCCATCGTGCGGAACCCCGCAGACAGCCCGGCGCAACCGAGGTTGTGGTGGACCAGATCCACATCCCGACGCAGTCCGAGCTCGGGCACCAGGAACCTGAAGTGGTCCTGGCAGGCGATGAGATCAGGCGTCGTCGACACATGGACCAGGACATCCACTTCGGAGGCATCGATGTTGGCGTCGTCGAGAGCGGCGCGCCCGGCTCGGAGCGCCAGGTCACCGTCGTACAGGCCGCCCTCGCCCCGGCTCCGCTTGTGTCGCCCGCCGAACTCGTAGTCCAACCGCCGCTCATGGATGCCGAGGTGCTTCACGACCCACTCGGGCTCCAGCGGCCTACCGTCAGGGCGAACGGGGCGAAGGTACTGGAGGATCTCCTCGTTGGAGACTCGGTGCTCGGGCAGGTAGGAACCGACTCCGATCAAGGAGACCGTGACATCGGAAGCCAACCTTGGAATCGAAGAACTGGTCATCGAAGCACCTCACAGTCCAGCGAAATCGGCTCTTCTGCCGGCCGTGGCTCAACTTCCATCCAACGCCGATCAGGGCGCGTCGAACAGTGGCAAAGGTCCCAATCCCCGACGGGTGATCGCAGTCAGTCCGGCCGGTTCCGTTGCTCGACGCCCATGACGATGCGGCGCTCTCGACCGAAGGAAGGCGCGCAGTATCGGTGCGGCCGCCCTGAAGGCCCATCGCCGCCAGCCCAGCACGTCACGGGTCTCGGCGAGCAGGTCCGGCAGGGCATGGTGCTGCAACGACAGCAGCTCCTGTTTTCGTCTCCACCGACGAGGAGCACCTCCTCGAGGTAACGGTGGCGGCGGCTCCGACGAAGGCGCGTGCCACGTCGCCTACGTCCACGGTCTGGATGCGGCCGTCGACCGGTAGCAGACCCTCGGAGTACACCCGGTCCGGTCCGACATCCGTCCGTGGTTCCGGGGTCAAGACACCGCCGAGGCGCAGGATCACCCAGTCCAGGCCGGACGACCGGACCGCCTGTTCCGCCTCCATCTCATGAGACCCATAGAGGTCGCAGGGGTCGACCGGCGTTGCCGGCTTCAACAGGGCGGCCCCGCGGTGCGGATTTCGTGCACCGTAGACCGCGACGCCGGATGCCTGAACGAGGCGCGGCGACCCCTCGAGCCCCTCGAGCCCCTCGAGCCCCTCGAGCCCCTCGAGCCCTTCGAGCCCCTCGAGCCCTTCGAGCCCCTCGAGCACCGTCGTGGACCTTTGGTCGGGCCTCCCCGGTCAGAACCCCGTCCGTTCGATAACCTGTGCGGTGATGACCTGGTGGGGGGGTTAATCGAGTGGTGGTCCGGAGTCCAGAGTCCCGATGGTGGCCCCATCCTCGACGGGGCCAGCGCTCTCGGGCCCCCAGGCACCGCCGCCTGGTGGCCACCGTGGTCGCCATCGTGTCGATCGCCACCCTCGCCACGGTCCTGGGGCGAAGCCTGGCGTCGGCACAGACGGACACGTGGACGGTCCAGAACCCTGCGGGCGAAGACGTCAACTCCTTCGCCGCCGTATCGTGCCCGGCCGCATCGGCGTGCTGGGCCGTCGGCGACGACCCCACCAACACCAACGGTGTGGTGCTCGTCACCCCCGACGGCGGCACCACGTGGAACGCCCAGAGCGTGCCGAGCGGCACCGGTCCACTGGCCGGCATCTCGTGCGTGTCGACCTCGGACTGCTGGGCCGTCGGTACCACCCCCGACGACCTCTCCGGCGTGGTGGTTGCCACCATCAACGGTGGCGCCACGTGGAGCGCCCAGAGCCTCCCGGCTGGCACCGGTCCCCTCGGTGCCGTGTCGTGCGTCTCCTCGGACTGTTGGGCGGTCGGCAACAACTCAGCGGGCACCACCGGCGTGGCGGTGAGCACCACCGACGGCGGTGCCACGTGGAGCACGCAGAGCGTGCCGAGCGGCACCGGGCCGCTCTACGCCGTGTCGTGCGTGTCGACCTCGGCATGCTGGACGGTCGGCAACGTCACTTCGGGCACCACCGGCGTCGTGTTGCAGACCACCGACGGCGGTGCCACGTGGAGCACGCAGAGCCTGCCGAGCGGCACCGGGCCGCTCTACGCCCTGTCGTGCGTGTCCACCGCTGCCTGCGAGGCCGCCGGCAAGGAGCCTTCCAACCCCGACGGGCTGGTCATCGCCACCACCGACGGCGGCGCCACCTGGAGCACCCAGAGCGTGCCGAGCGGCACCGGCGCGGTCGGAGCCGTGTCGTGCACCTCGACCGACTGCTGGGCGGTGGGCAACGACCCCACGAACACCTACGGCGTGGTGATCGCCTCCACCAACAGCGGCGCCACCTGGAACGCCCAGAGCGTGCCGAACGGCGCCGGCCCGCTCGGAGCCGTGTCGTGCTCCTCGACCTCGGACTGCTTGGCGGTGGGCAACGACCCCACCACCACCTACGGCGTGGTGATCGCCACCACCAACGGCGGTGCCGCCTGGACCACCCAGACGAACGGCGCCGGGCCGTTGGCCGACGTTTCGTGCCGGACCAACTCGGACTGCTTGGCCGTGGGCAGCAATCCCATCGGCAGCGTCGGGTCGGCGATCGGCACCAACGGCGGCTCCACGTGGAACACCGGGAGCGTGCCGGGCACCGCCGGGCCGCTGGCCGGCGTTTCGTGCGTGTCGGCAGCGGACTGCTGGGCCGTGGGCAGCGACCCCACCGACACCTACGGCGTGATCGAGGTCACCACCAACGGCGGCGCCACGTGGAGCACCCAGACCGTGCCGGCCACGGTGGGGCCGCTGGCCGGCGTTTCGTGCGCGTCCGCAGCGGACTGCTGGGCCGTGGGCAGCGACCCCACCGACACCTACGGCGTGATCGAGGCCACCACCAACGGCGGCGCCACGTGGAGCACCCAGACCGTGCCGGCCAGCGCGGGTCCCCTGGCGGCCGTCTCGTGCGCGTCCACCTCGGACTGCTGGGCGGCGGGCACCGATCCCAGCGACACCTACGCGGTGGTGATCGCCACCGTGAACGGCGGTACCAAGTGGAAAACGCAGAAGAACGCGAAAGCCCTGGGGCCCCTGGCCGGCATCTCGTGCCCGACGACCACGGCCTGCTGGGCCGTGGGCAGCGATGCCACCGACACCTACGGCGAGGCCCTCGCCACCACCAACAGCGGCGCCACGTGGGGTGTCGAGACCGTCCCGAGCACCGAGGGGCCCCTGGCGGGCATCTCGTGCCCGACGACCGCGGACTGCTGGGCGGTGGGCACCGACATCACCCAGACCTACGGCCAGGTGATCGCCACCACCAACAGCGGCGCCACGTGGGGCGCCGAGACCGTCCCGAGCACCGTGGGACCCCTGGCGGGCATCTCGTGCCCGACGACCACGGCCTGCTGGGCCGTGGGCAGCGACCTCACGGGCTCCTTCGGATTCATGGTCTCCACCAGCACGGTATCGACGCCCCCCCCGACGTCGACGACCACCACGTCGACCTCGACCACGACCACGACGACGCCGACCACCACGTCGACGACCACCACGTCGACGACCACCACGTCGACGACCACGACCACGACCACGCCGACGAGCACCTTCACCTCCACGCAGGTGAGCTCGAGCTCGGTGACCCTGGGCCAATCCGGCAGCGTCAGCGACAACGTGACGGTGCGGGGCAACTCGACCTACGGCGCACCGACCGGGAACGTCGCCTTCTACATCTGCCAGACGGGCACCAGTCAGAGCCTGACGCCCGGCGCCTGTCCCGTCGTCGCCGGTAACCACCTGAGCACGAATCGCCTGACCACCGGCGCCAACGACGCATCCACCACCTCTTCGGTATCGTTCATCCCGACGTCCGGGGGGACGTGGTGCTTCTCGGCCGCCTACGCCAGCGACTCGAACTACGCATCCTCGGTGGACAACTCGACTGCCGACAACCTCGATCCCAACGAGTGCGTGCTGGTGGCCACCGCCCCGAGCTCCACGACGAGCGAGGTCTCCTCCGCCAGTGTCGTGCTCGGGCCGGCGGGGACGATCAGCGACGATGTCTCGGTGACCGGCAACACCGTCGCCGGCGCCCCCACCGGTGAGGTCGCCTTCTATGCGTGCCAGACCGGCACCACCCAGACCCTCACCACGGGACCCTGCCCTGCCACCGGTGCACCCGTGGACCCCGGCGAGAGCCTCGTGGCCGGGGCGGGGGACTCCTCGACCGCCTCCTCGAACTCGTTCACTCCCACGTCAGCCGGCACGTGGTGCATCTCCGCGGTGTACGGCGGAGACGCGAACTACGGCTCGTCGAGCGACAACACCGACGCCGGCAACCTCGACCCCTACGAGTGCGCGCTCGTGACGACGGCCGCGTCGGTGACCTCGGGCGCCGTGTCGTCGACCAACGTCGTCCTGGGGACGACGGCGAGCTTCACCGACTCGGCACACGTGAGCGGCAACAGCGCCGGCGGCGCGCCGACCGGCACCGTCGCCTTTTACGTGTGCGGGCCGACCACCACAGCCGCCGTCTGCACGTCGACGTCCCTCCCGGAAGGAAGCCAAGCGCTCACGACCGACGACGCCGACACGTCCGCGGCCACGTCGCAAGCCTTCGTTCCGGCCGCCGCCGGCGTCTACTGCTTCGCGGCCCTGTACATCCCGGCGTCCGGCTCGAACTACACCGGATCCTCTGACAATGCCGCCGGGGGGACCGATGCCGCCCAGTGCGTGTCGGTCGCACCCCCGCCCTTCACCATCATCACCGGTGACAGTGCCACGGCCGTGCCGGGAACGACCTTCTCGTTCACCGTCCGTACAGCGGGCAGCACCATTCGCACCATCAAGATCAAGGGCAAGCTCCCCAAGGGACTCCATTTCTCCTACGGCCACAACGGCACCGCCACCATCTCGGGCACGCCGACCACCCGTGACGTCGGCTCCTATGTCGTGATGATCAAAGCGATCTTCGGCAAGGGCAAGGCCAAGCACGTAGCGGCCCAGGCCTTCACCATCAGCATCACGTAGCCTGCCGGCCGGTCCGGCGGGGAGCTCAGGCCGGTCCGGCGCTTCCTGGCGCTCTTCCCGGGTGCCGTGCGGACCCGCCCGAGCTGGTGGCGCTGCTGTTTCCGGGCCGCCATTCCTGCCGGAAACCATCGGCGACCTCTCGTAGCGTGCCGACCCGAACGCTGTGGCCATCTGCGGGTCCCGACATGTGCCGAACTGCTCTGTTACGCCACTGACGTCGGTGCGATGGTCACACCGTTGCGATGTTTCGGCGGCCATCTGGGGGCGGGATGACATCACGGCAGGCCTTACAACGATCAAGAGAGGCAAGCATGCACATGCATCGCAAGATTCTGATGGGGGTGTTCGCTCTGGCGCTGCCAGCGACGAGCGTGGCGCTCCTCCAAGGCCCCGCGTCTGCCACCAAAGCGCTGCCCAACCCCGTGACCTGTGGGCTGTCTGCCACGGCCAACATCTCGGGCGCAGGCCTGACCGTGCCGGGCACGCTTTCGGCCAAGGGCCAAACACAAACGACGACGGTGGTAGCCACGCTGAACGGTTGTTCGATCCCGGCCGCCAATGGGACGGTATTGACCATCGTCGTCAGCACGGCTGCGGCCAAGCCCTCGCCGGCCAAGGACCCCAAGGCCATCGCTGCGGGTGACAGCAAGAAGAGCTATTACCTCGGCATGTGCGAGAACTTCGCCTCGACGGCCACGACGAAATCCCTGGGCAAGGCTCTGAAGAACCTGCCGGTGTTCGGCGGCATCCTGAAGGGCGCCAAGGCGTCCGAGGGGACCGTGGGCGATGACGTTGGCTTCACTGTCACCCACGGAACCGTCAAGGGCGGCACCTACCCGACGGCCGGCCACGCTGCGACCATCGGCGCCGGGCTTACCAACGACGCCAACAACACCAACCTGATCACGTGCGACGGGACACCCGTCACAAGTCTCGACATCGACCCGTCGGTCAGCACGGCCACGCTGTAGCCGGTCCCAAAGGACGGGTCTGAGGACCCTTTCTTTCCCGGGCGCCGGCGGCGGAGATCTCTATCACTCCGTCGTCGGCGCCCGGCCGTGTCGCCTCGCCCGCAGATGCTCGAGGTGCACGATCGTGACCGCCAAGGCCCCGAACACGAGGAGCGAGGCGATCACAAGGTCGCCGACGGTCTCCGTCGGGCCCTTCTCGAAGCTGACCTCGTTCATCCGGTAGGCCGTGTTGACCGGGTCGACGTAGAAGGTCGCGGGCTCCCCCCGCGGGATCTCGGCCGTATAGGACACGCCGGCATACGTGTAGTCGACCCGGCAGATGACGGCCATGACGTATCTGAGCCTCCCACCGACGATGGCGGAGCAGGCAACCTGCTGCCCGTGCACGGCCACCCGGTGGTTGGCCAAGGCGTCGTAGGTGGTGTTGGTCTCTGCCGCGTCGACCAGGAAGGCCGCCGCGAAACCGAGCTGGACGAGGACAGCCAGCACGACGAAACCGTGCAGGACGTGGGGGCGCCGGATCCGCACCGGCCGAGTATCCACCATGGGCCGAGGCCGGTGGTTCCGCTGCCGGGATGGAAGCAGACCGGGAGGCGCCGTCGGGAATCAGCCGAGGGCGGTGCGGGGCAGTCGGGATCTCCGGCCCGCGGCGGGTTCGTCCTCCTGGAGGGCGGCGAGCACGACCTCGATGGCCTCGTGGTCCATGTCCGACGGCCAGCGGCGCTCCTTCATGACCGACTCCAGGAGTGACTCCAGCCGTGCCGGGGACACCCCCGAGAGCGGGTCGGGCACCGGCACGATGCCCAGGTTCCGGTCGGTGAACACCGTGGTCGGAAGGCGCATCAACTCGGCGAGCTCCGCCGCGGCCAACGGCGGGCTGAAGCGGAATCCCTGAACCTGGTCGCATCCATGCGCTTCGAGGAAGTCGAGTTGGGCATCGGTCTCGACACCTTCGGCCACGACGATGAGATCGAGGCTGTGAGCCAGGGCGATGACGGCGCCGACGATCGGTCCTCCGTTCGCCTCGCCGTCGATCCGCTGGATGAACGACCGGTCGATCTTGATGGCGTCGATGGGCATCTCGGCCAGGTAAGTGAGAGCGCTGTAGCCGGTTCCGAAGTCGTCGATCGAGCAGCGGACACCAAGGTCGCGCAGTTCGTTCAGGCTGGCCACGACCTCGTCGACGCGCTCCATGATCACGCTCTCGGTGACCTCGAGCTCGAGCAGCGAGGGGTCCAGACCGGTGAGCTCCAGGACTCTGGTCACCATCTCCACCACCGGCTGATGCGCGAACTGGCGTGGAGAGAGGTTCACCGACACCGGGATCTGGGGCAGGCCTTGCTCCTTCCACTGCTGCGCTTGGCGGCATGCCACCTCGAGCACCCACTGACCGAGGGTGGCGACGAGGCTCGTCTCCTCGGCGAGCGGGATGAACGCCCACGGCGGGATGAAGCCCAGGCGAGGGTGGCGCCAACGAGCCAGTGCCTCGACCCCGACGATGTCGCCACTCGCCACGGCGAGCTTGGGCTGGTAGTGGACGGCCAGCTGGTCGCACTCGACGGCCGCCCGGAGGCTGTCCTCCAGGGCGAACCGCAGCCTGGCGCGGGCGCTCATCCCGGAGTCGAAGATCTGGAAGGTGTTTCGGCCGGCTCCCTTGGCCTGGTACATGGCGGTGTCGGAGTGCTTGAGGAGCGTGTCCACGTCGGCTCCGTCGGAGGGGAAGACGGCGACGCCGATACTGGCCGTCACCCGCAGCTGGCGCCCGCCGACGATGAACGGGTCGTCGAACCGCTCGAGGATCCGCTGGGCGAGGACGTCGACACCTCCGTGCGTCTCGCCGCAGTCGACGAAGAGGAACACGAATTCGTCACCGCCCAGGCGGGCCAAGGTGTCGCGCTCGCGCAGGCATCCCTGCAGGCGCTTCACCACCGCCTTCAACAGGTCGTTCCCCACGGCGTGGCCCAGGCTGTCGTTGATCTCCTTGAACCGGTCGAGGTCCAGGAACATGGTGGCGATCGACGTCCCGGTCCGCTCCGCCTGATCGAGGGCCACGCGCAGGCGGTCCTCGAACAGGAGACGGTTGCAGATGCCGGTCAGAGAGTCGTGCTGGGCCCGGTACTCCGCGGCGGCGTGGGTGAAGACCTGGTGGAGGAGGTAGATCACGAGCAGGACGGGCAGGAGGGTCGACCCGATGGTGAGGCCCGGGGCCCGGTCGGAGATGCCGAGCGCCGACTCGGCACTGAGCACACAGGGGACGACGAGCGCGGTGGCGACGATCATCGCCATGCGGATGCCTCGTGGCCGGACCGAGCGCAGCGGGACGGGGTCGAACGTCGCCCGCAGCGTCGGATGGAGCAGGGCTGCACCCCACAGGCACACGCCCACCAGGGCCACGACGCCGACCGGGGTCGACGTCCCGGACTGCCCGGCGAAGGCCCTCGCCGCGTCGTCGGCATGCGCCAGGAAGAGGCACGCGATGCCGGCGATGAGGTAGCGGTACGTGACCGGGTGCCGATCGGTGAGTGACACGAGGCTGGTGGCGAGCCACAGCAGGCCGAGGTCAAGCAGCGGCGCCACGATGGCCGGCAGGTCGCGTCCGGGGTGCCAACCCCGGGCGGGCACCACGACCAGGGCGAGGATGGCGAATCCGAGCGCCAGGGTAGGGAGCATGGCCTCGGCCACGGAGTCCACGGACCGTTCGGGCAGGCGCTCGTGGATGAGCGAGACCAGCCCGACCATCGTGACGAGGTCCCCCACCATGGCCAGGATCAGGGGCGCGCCCAACTGAGCCGGGGGCGCCGCGGGATGCAGCGCCTGGACCATCTGGCCGGTGACGACGAGGACGAGGCCGGACCCGATGCACGCCCACGCCGTGTGCCAGGGCCCGCTGTGGCAGGCCCATCCTCGCCACAGACCGAAGGCGACCACGGCGGCGGCCAGGATGCAGACCGACGTCGCCCCCTCGGCCGGATCGGCGCCGATCGCCCACCGCATGGTGCCGGCCACAGCGCAGACGAGGGCGACCCATAGCAACGGGCCCACCCGGCTCGACCGGACGAGGATCGACGGCCGGACCAGCGCCCTCGGCGACAGATCACCGTCGCCGGTGGTCAAGGCGGCGTCCGACCGATCCGAAATGACCCGCACACAGGGATGTCGACGCGTCCTTCCCGGTGCTTGAGTGCCGGGGGCACACAGGCACCGGACCGTGGAGCGCCGCCCAACGACCCGACAACGGCGACGGTGCGATCCGTCGGCTGCACGACCCGCAGCGCCACGCACAGTGGTCAGGGCCGGCGACGTCTCGCGGAAGGCTTTTCCCCAGGTTAAGGCCACGTGAGCGGCGGTCGATGAAGCAGGGTGGCCACTCGCCCCCTACGGACACGCTCTGGTCGAGGCCGGGGTCGCCCCGGCACCGCCATCGTCTGCCTTCCGGTGCCCGCCCCCGTGGCGCCCGGCGCGCCCCCGGTGAACGGTACCGAGCCGTGAGCGCCGCCCGCACGCGCTCGAAGGGACCCGGGGGCGTCTCCTCCTCCACCGCCGTCGTCGAGGACCGGGACGACGCCCCGACGCCGCCGCCGGCGGTGTCCGGGGAGTCCGAGACGGTCGTGCTCGCCGTCGGCTCGGGCTATTACCACGACGGCCGTGTCGGCCCCGGACGCTACGCCTCGGACCTCGCACCGACGTTCCTCACCGCCGTCACCGCCGGGCATCTCGTGCTCCGGAGCCTGTTCGAGGAGATGGGGGCGCCACAGGGCTCCACCATCGACGCCCGCTGCGACCGCTGGAGCCTGCGGTTCGGCGCCGAGATCGGCCAGGCCCAATTCGTCGAGCACGACACGGCCCCGGGCACCGACGCCGACGCGGCGGGCGGCCGCGGCGACGCCGACGAATGGGTGCGGGGGCTCGTCGCCACCCGGGACGCCAATCACGGTCAGGCCCTGGCCGCCTTCGAAGCCGAGGCCGCCGACGCGGTGGAGGCGGGCGCACCCCAGCGCGCCGCCATCGCCTACCGGTCGGCCGCCGCGGCCGCCACGGCCGCCGGTCGTGCCGACCACGCCAACCGCCTGCTGCGGCTCGCCGGCAAGGCGTACCTCGAGATCGCCGAGAAACCCGAGACCATCCCCCAGGGCGTGTTCATGGCGTTCCGTGAAGGCGCCCGGTGCTTCCTCGAGGCGGGCAACCTCCCGTTGGCGCACACTTGCCTCTCGAAGGCGATCGCCATCGGCGAGACCCTGGGATACACAGCCAAGCAATGAGGATCTACCTCTCCACGGAGGGGACCTACCCTTTCGTGCTGGGCGGGGTGTCCACCTGGGTGGACATGCTCCTGCACGGCCTCCCGGACCACGAATTCGAGGTCGCGGCGCTGGTCGACAATCCCCACCACCGGATCGCCTACCGCCCGCCCCCGAACGTCAACCTCCGGCCCATTCCGCTCTGGGGCCTCGAACTGGCCGAGGAGTACCTTCCGCGGCCCGACGGATGGCGCCGGGCATGGAGGACCTCGTCGTCCGTCGTGAGGAACCGGTTCCTGCCGTCGTGGGAGCAACTGGTCGAGTCCCTGTGCGCTCCTGAGGCGGACCCGGAGGCCCTCGGCGACGGACTGTCCGCCGTCGCCCACTTCGCCGAACGCTACGACCTGCGGCGCGCCCTCGCCGACGCGGCCACGTGGGCGCTGCTCCTCGACCGCCTCACGACCAACCCGATCCACTCGCGAACGGGCCTCGCTCCCGCCATGGAGTTCTCCCGCACGCTGTACCGCTACCTCCTCCCTCTGACGGCCCCCACGCCGGTGTGCGACGTGGCCCACAGCTCCGCCGCCGCGCTCTGCGCGCTCCCGGCCATCGTCACCAAGTACCGGTTCGGGACGCCGGTGGTGCTCACGGAGCACGGCATCTACCTACGGGAGCGGTTGCTGGCGCTGTCCAAGGAACCGTTCGGGACGAAGCTCCTGTTCGCCAACTTCTACCGGGCCGTCGTCGAGCTGGCGTACCGCGAGGCCGACGTCGTCACGCCGGTCTGCGAGTACAACGCGGTGTGGGAGGAGTCGCTCGGCGTCGACCGGGCGCGCATCCGGGTGATCCACAACGGTGTCGATCCCGACCGGATCGACGTCAGCCCGGAGCCAGCGGATCCACCGACCGTCGGGTTCGTCGGCCGCATCGATCCGATCAAGGACGTGGTGACCCTCATCCGGGCCTTCGCCCACGTCCGGCGCACCATGCCCGATGCCCGCCTGCGGCTGTGGGGACCCGTCGCCTCCCCCGACTACCTGGCGTTGTGCCACACGGCGATCGCAGAGCTCGGGCTGGCGGACGCGGTCACGTTCGAGGGCCCCACCAACGACGTGTCCGCCGCCTACGCCGCGTCGCATGTGATCGCCCTGTCGTCGATCTCCGAGGCGTTCCCCTACACCGCCGTCGAGGCCATGCTGGCCGCCCGGCCGGTCGTGGCGACCGGCGTCGGGGGCGTGGGCGAGGCCATCGGCCCGTGCCGGTGCCGGGGCGTGGCGACGATCGTCGAGCCCGGCGACCCCCGTGCCATGGCCGACGCACTGCTGGCAGTGCTCGGCGCGTCTCCCAAAGAGCGGGCCGACATCGGGTCGTGGCTCCGTCAACGCGCCATGAAACTGTTCAACGCCACCCGCATGCTCGACGATTTCGACGCCGTCTACCGGGGCCTCTCCCCCACCGGGGCCGCCGGCGCATCCCGGGCCCAGGGGGCGGTCCCCGACGCACGGTCGGACGTGGCCGTGTCGCACCTGGTCTCATGACGACGGCGACGTACTCGGGCGGGGACACCGAGCTCGGGTACCACATCGCAGCGCGCACGGTCGTCGGGCGCTGTCCTGCACCGCTCAACGCCTTCGAAGTGGCCGTCGTGCTCGAGACGTGCGGTTACACCACCACCCGCGCACGCGCCCTCGGGGCCACGGGGCTGCCCGATCTGGCCCAGCAGGTCTTCGACCTGGTGCCGCTGTACGCGACTTCCGTGGCCAAGGAGACCGAGGCGCCGCTCGAGATCCGGGCCCGACCGCCGGGCCTCGCCGACCTCGGCCGGGGATTCGCCTACTCCTCCCCCTGGCTCGTGAGCCTCGTGACCCTGCTCGTGGCCGGCGTGTCGTTCTGGTCGTCCGACGTCGCCATCGCGACCATCGCCGACGCCGTCACCCTGGCCACCGCCGTGGCCCTCCTCGTCACCGGGCCCTTCATCCAGGCGTTCGGCCGGCGGGCGTCGTTCTACATCGGGCTCGGCGACCAGGGCATGCTGGTGCGGATCACCCGCCTGACCCTGGAGCTCGGCCTGGGCCTGACGGCCGCCGCCTGCCTGGCGCTGTTCTTCCTCCGGGCCACGTTCGGGGTGGGCACGCCCGCCACCACCCGGCTGGGCCTCGCCGCCGGGATCTCGATCGCCGCGTTGCAGCTCGGCCTGGCCTCGTTCTACGTGCGGCGTGCGTTCCTGGCCATCGGGGCCGTCGTCGTCGGGGGGGCGGCGGTGCTCCTGTGGATCGTCAGCCACGCCGGCCCGTACGTCGACCCGACCACGCTCATCGTGTGGCAGATCCGCCTGGTGGCGGCGATGGCGGCGGTGTGCTGGATCCTCAGCGCATGGTGGCTCCTGCGCGTGTCCTCGTCGGCGCCCGCCCCGCTGTGGCGACCGTCCGGTACGGCGCTGTTCAGGGCGGTTGCGCCCTACGGGCTCTACGGCTTCGCCTTCTTCGGCATCGTCGTGGTCCCCCAGGTGGCGAGCGGGGGGCTCCTCGAGGGGCGCTACAGCTTCAATCCGGCCTTCGCCATGACGAGCGGGACCGCCCTGGTCGTGCTGGTCCCGCTGCTGGCGCAGACCGTGGCCTCGACCGAGCGACTGCTCACGCACCAGTTCCCGGCCTGGCTGTCGCGGTTCACCGTGGCGGAGGTCGACAGCTTCCGCCGGACGGTGCGGGAGTACTGGCGGAGCCAGCTGACCGTGCTCGGCGGGTTGGCGGTCGCCGCCGGCGTGGCGGCCGTCGTGGGTGCACCCCGCCTGGGCACGCGCTTCCCCATCCTCTCGGACCTGGCCCGGCACCCGGCCCTGCTCGCCGCCTGCGTGGTGGGGTACCTGCTCCTCGGGATCGGCCTCTTCTGCTGCCAGATGCTGTTCGCCCTGTCGGCACCCACCCGGCCCCTCGTCGCCGCCCTGTCGGGGTGCGGGGCCCTCGTCGTCGGGACGTGCGTGGCGGCCGGATTCGGCCCGACGGTGTCGGCCGCCACCGGCCTCGTGGCCGGGGCCGGCGTGTACGCGCTCGTGGCCTTGGTCCTGGCCCGGGACGCCTTCGCCCATGGCGACCTCACGTACTACCGGAACCTGTGACCGAGGCAGCCGTGGTCGTCACCCAACGGGCACCCGCCGCCCCCGCGGCCTACGCACACACCGGGCAGGGCCACGATCGCCGTCAACGTTCGCGCCGCGACCCCCGGCGGCATGCCCACCTGTGGCGCCTCGAGGTCACGGTCGGCGCTGTGCTCATGGTCGTCCTCACGGTGCTCCTCACCGACTGGCCGCCGGCGGCGCCGAGCCGGACCATGCCGGCCGGGCTCGAGCTCGTGCACTCGGGACTGGTGATCGCCGACCCGCTCGATCAGCCCGTCACGAACCGCCAACTCCTCGACTCCTACGTCTTCAACGGCTCGGCCGCCCCGGGCGTCGGCTGGATCGACGGCACGGCCCGCGGTCTCGACGTCGGCGTCCGGCCCCACCGGGGGTGGGCCGGCTGGTTCGCCGTCACCCTCCACAGTGCCGGGCTCGGCACGGTGTGGCACGCCGTCGTCTCCCGACCGGCCACGTCGAACCCCCGCGACCCGGTGGAGGCGGTCCTGGCCGTCCAGTCGGCGTCGACGCAGAGCAACGGCTCGATCGACTACGTCGTCGTGTCGACCCTCTCACTGCACGGCAAGAGCACCTGGCAGGTGGGTTCGGCGCACGGCTTCGTGGCCGATGCGAGCACCAGGTTCCTGTGGCAGGAGCCCCTCCGATCCGACACCCCCGCCCGGGAGCCCGTCACCATCCGCACCGACGGCCGGCACTTCCTGGCCGTGTGGTTCGGTGCCACGCAGGTGTACGCCAGCCACCACCTCCACATGAACGATCCCGCTCCCTTCCAGGCCTACCTCGAGGTCCAGGCCCGGGGCACGAGCTACGTGTCGAACTTCACCGACTTCTGGGTCGCCTCCGCCGCACCGCTGACGGTGCGGGGGGCGCCGCCGGGATCCCGCGTCCGGCTGGGCACCGCGGCCGGGCCCGTCGCGGCCACGGCCGACGGCGCCGGCGTGGCCGTCCTCCGTCTTCCCCCACCGGTCGCGGTGGGCACGGGCACCCTGGTGGTGGGCGGCCGGACGATCGCCCGGCGCTACCCCCACCTGCACTACGCGGGCGGGGACGTGGTGCAGATCACGGCCCGCTGACGGCGCGGCGCCGACGGCCACCGACGCCCGGCCCTTGCCGAGGCAGGGTCTGATTGTTACCGTCAGCCACGGCGGCCGCGTGTCTCGGTCAGCCACCGCGACCACCGACAGCGAGCACGGGGCGGATGTGGACGACGAACGAGCCAGGGAGCTGCTCTCCGCCGAGCGCCGCCGTGTGGCGGCGCTCCTCCAGGAGGAGGACCAGGCCGGCCAGCAGGACCGCAACGCCGCCAACGAGTCCGGGGACATCGCCGATCCGGCCGAGCGCCTGACCGCTCAGCAGGTGGACGACGCCGTCACGACCGGCCTGCGCGCCCGCCTGGCCGCCATCGGCCGGGCCGAGTCCCGCCTGCGCGACGGCACCTTCGGGCGTTCCGTGCGAAGCGGTCTCCCCATACCCGACGACCGCCTCGAAGCAGACCCGGCGGCCGAGCTCACCGTCGAGGAAGCATCCGACCAGTAGGGATGGGGGCCGTGACGTGACGCGCCGATCGCCGACCACGTGGCCGTCGCTCCCGGTGGCCGAATGGGCTCCCACCCGCGACACCCTGCAGCTGTGGACCCAGATCGTCGGCAAGGTCCGTATGGCCAACACGCCGATCGTCAACCACTGGTGGAACGTGACCCTCTACGTCACCGCCCGTGGGCTCACCACGTCCCTCATCCCCCACCCGAGCGGCTCCGCCTTCCAGATCGACTTCGACCTCCGGGACCACGAGCTGCGGATCGCCACCGACACCGGGGGGTGTCGCGCCATGGCGCTGACGTCGCGCCCCGTCGCCGAGTTCTACGCCGACCTCATGGCCCGGCTCGACGAGCTGGGCGTCGGCACGGAGATCTGGCCCGTGCCGGTCGAGATCGAGGGTGCCATCGCCTTCACCGACGACCGCGTGCACGGCACCTACGACCCCGATCATGCGCAGCGCTTCTGGCACCTCCTGGTGGGGGCCGAACGGGAATTCGGGGTCTTCCGGAGCCGCTTCATCGGCAAGGTCAGTCCGGTCCACCTGTTCTGGGGGGCGCTGGACCTGGCCGTCACCCGTTTTTCCGGCCGACCGGCTCCACCGCACCCGGGCGGCGCTCCGAACTGCGGGCCCCAGGTCATGCTCGAGGCCTACTCCCACGAGGTGAGCAGCTGCGGCTACTGGCCGGGCGGGGACGGGGAAGGGATCTTCTACTCCTACGCCTACCCCGAGCCGCCCGGGTACCGCGACGCGAGGATCAGCCCCGACACGGCGTCGTACCGTGACGACCTCGGGGAGTACGTCCTGCCCTACGAGGCGGTGCGCACCAGCGCCGATCCCGGGGCGACCCTGCTCGCTTTCCTGCAATCGACCTACGAGGCCGCCGCCGACTGCGCCCGATGGGATCGCGGGGCGCTCGAACGCCACGGCCCGGCACCGGCGGGCACGGCGACGCCCTGACACCGAGACGTCCCGACGGCGCGGGACGGGGAGACCGAAGGAGAGAACCCTGATGGTGACGCAGTGCACACATCTCGATGCCGTGACGTCGGTGGAGCCGTCGAGCCCCGGCTGCGAGGACTGCCTCCGGATGGGTGGCCGATGGCTCCATCTCCGCCTGTGCATGACCTGCGGGCACGTCGGGTGCTGCGACGACTCGCCCCATCGCCATGCGACCGCACACTTCCACGAGCATGCCGACCACCCGATCATCCGCTCGTACGAGCCGGGCGAGGACTGGTGGTGGTGCTACGTCGACGAGCTCGGTTTCGACGTGGCCGGGGCGCCCCCGGCACCCTCACACCCGTGAGATCGGGAACGGGCGAAGCGGGCCTCTACGCCGCCACACCGGCCACCGGCGCCCTGGCCGACGTCGACGGGCATCGGGGTCCCGGACGTCGTGGGCGCAACGACCGGATGGGAAACGTCAGTCGTCGAGCACCAGTGCGAGGGCGAAACCGTCGTAGCCCTTGCTGCCCACGGTCTGGACCTCGGTGACGCTGACGGCGCGCTCGGCCGCCATGATCTCGTTGAGCCGACGCGTTCCCACCACGGCGGGGTCCTGGCTGTCGGGGTCGACCACCGCGCCGTGGCGCACCACGTTGTCGACCACGATGACGCTGCCGGGACGGGTGAGCCGCATGGCCCACCGGAAGTACTCGGGATTGCTGGGCTTGTCGGCGTCGATGAACACCAGGTCGAAGGGCCCGGCACCTTCGTCGGCCAGCGCGGCCAGGCTGTCCACGGCTCGCCCCACCCGGAGGATCACCCGGTCGAGGAGACCGGCGCGCTCGAGGTTGGCCCGGGCCACCTCGGCGTGCCGGGGATCGATCTCCAAGGTCACCAGCCGTCCGCCGGTGGGAAGCGCCCGGGCCAGCCAGATGGTGCTGTAGCCGCCGAGCGTGCCCACCTCCAGGATGTGGCGGGCGCCTTGGATCCGGGCCAGCAGATGGAGCAGCTTCCCCTGGTTGGGCGCGACGTTGACGGGCGGGAACCCGGCGGCGCGGCTGGCGTCGAGGGCGGCGGCGAGGTCGGGATCCTCACCGACCAAGAGCTCCGAGATGTACCGGTCGACAGCGGCCCACTGTTCCGCGCTCACCGATCGCATACTGCCGCAAACGGACCCGCCGCCGCCCGTCGGTCCCCGCCCTCGGACGGTACCGTCGTGGGACGGGAGCCGAGGTGGGGCGGGGCGGGACCCTGTCCGGACCGTGCCGTCGGCCTGCTGTTCCCGGCAGGTGATCACCCCGCCCCGGGGACCCCGGCGGCGACCGACGGCGGGGCGGGAAACCACCCGATTGCGCAGGTCGGCCTATGCTTGCGGCCCGTGCCCACCATCCGAGTCGACCCGGAGCACGCCGCCGTGGCGGTGCGGACCGGCGACGCGACCTGGGCCGTGCACTGTCCGTCGTGCAGCCGCGATGACGACGGGGTCCTCGGGCTTCGTGCGGTCAGCCTGAGCATGGACAATGCCCAGCGGCTCGCCGATCGGCACAACCGGACGGTCCACGGCATCACGGGCTGACCCCGCCCGGCGCGACGTCTCCCCCGCCGGCGGCGCGTGCGCCCGGCGGGTGGGCGGCATCGGGCTACAGGTGGTTGAAGCCGCCGGCCTCGTGGGCCCCCATGGGCACGCTCACCGGGTGGGTCGCGAAGTGGGCGATGCTGTCACGCAAGTCGTCGAGCAGGATCGAGGCCAGGTCCCTGGTCACGCCCTGGCGCACCAGGATGCGCTGCACGGCGACGTCGGACAACTCGCCGGTGAGCGTGTAGGCGGGGACCTGCCAGCCGCGCACCCGCAGCCGGTCGGCCAGGTCGAACAGGGTGTAACCGGGATCGGCCCCCTCGGTGATCCGCCATGCCACCGAAGGGATGCCGTCGCGGGGATCGCTGCCGGCCAGCATCTCGAAGGGCCCGAGCCTGGCGATCTCCTCCGCCAGGTACCGGCCCGTGTCGTAGGACGCCTGGTGGACGCGCCGGTAACCCTCCCGGCCGAGGCGCACGAAGTCGTAGTACTGGGCCACGATCTGGCCGGCGGGTCGCGAGAAATTGATCTGGAAGACCGGCATGTCGCCGCCCAGGTAATTGACGTGGAAGATGAGGTCCTCGGGGAGCTCCGCCACGTCGCGCCACACCACCCACCCCACGCCGAGGGGGGCCAGGCCGAACTTGTGGCCCGAGGTGCTGATGGACTTCACCCGCGGCACCCGGAAGTCGAAGGCGACCTCGGGAGCGCAGAAGGGGGCGAGGAAGGCGCCGCTGGCCCCGTCCACGTGGAGGTCGACGTCGAGGCCGGTCCTGTGCTCGAGGTCGTCGAGCGCCGCCGACAGCTCGGCCACGGGCTCGTAGGCACCGGTGTAGGTGATGCCGAAGGTCGGCACCACGAAAATGGTGTTCTCGTCCACCCGCTCGAGCATGGTGTCGACGTCCATGCCGTAGCGGCCGGGCTGCATGGGCACCTCGCGGATCTCGACGTCCCAGTACCGGGCGAACTTGTGCCAAACCACCTGGACGGGCCCGCACACCATGTTGGGCCGGTCGGTGGGCCGGCCGGCGGCGGTGCGGCGCGCCCGCCAACGCCACTTGGCCGCCATGCCGCCCAGCATGCAGGCCTCCGACGACCCGACGGCCGAGGTCCCGACCGTGTCGGCGGCGTCGGGGGCGTTCCACAGGTCGGCCAGCATGTGCACGCAGCGGCGCTCGATCTCGGCCGTCTGGGGGTACTCGTCCTTGTCGATCTGGTTCTTGTCGAGCGACAGGTCCATGAGCCGGTGAACCTCCGGCTCCTCCCAGGTCTGGCAGAACGTAGCCAGGTTCTGCCTGGCGTTGCCGTCCAGGATGAGCTCGTCCGACACCAGTTGGAAGGCCTCGCCGGCCGCCCGCTCGCGCCCCGGGAACCGGTACTTGGGAAGGGGCCACGAAAGGTCGCTCCCGGCGTACACCGAGTCCAGCGAGCGTGCCACCGTTGCCCGGCGATGAAGGGCCATGTTCCCTCCTGTGGTCGGGCCACGGGGCCCGCCGCAGGCTACCCGAGCGCCTGCAGCGGGCAAATGGCAGCTCCGAGTGCCTGCCGACCCTCGGAACGGGCCCGGGCGGGAGGGCCGGGGTCTCGTTCCGGGTCCGGAGGCGCGGGCGGGTCGCACCGGAGCGGTGTTCGGCGACACACCCGCCGGGTAAGCACTGCCCAGCCCATTCCAGCAAGCGTGTTGCGTGCCGCAGGGCGCTCGAGGGCGAGTGGAGCGCCCTCCCGGGACGTCGTTCCAGGAGGGCGCTCCACGTCCACGCGGCGCGGGCACGCCCGGGGGGCGAGGGGCGGCGGGTCAACCCCGGGTGTCGGGGAGCCGGCCGATGCCGCCGTCCATGAGCAGCATGTCGCTGAGCGTGCGGTCGGCATGACGCGACCTCCACGTCAACATGTCCTGGGCGTGCGGGAGCACCAGGGCCGGGTCGGTGATCTCGGTCCGCCAGGTGGGGTCGGCGGCCAGGTCGAAGCAGCGCCACTGACCGTCGCCGAACTGGACGTAGGCGGTGGCGTCCGAACGCGCCACGCACAGGTGCTTGGACTCGAGGCGGCGGTCCCAGGGCCAGGCGTGCGGTCCGAAGGGGATGTATTCCCAGCGCCAGTCGTACTCCCAGTGCGCGGCGCGCCGCCACCAGGGCGGCTCCTCGCCGCGCAGGAACGCCGTGAGCGGCATGCCGTCGCACTGCGGAGGCACCTCGACACCGATGGCCTCGCAGATCGTGGGGAACAGGTCGACGTTCTCGGTCGGCTCGGTGACCACCCGCCCCCGCGACGGCACGTACCTCGGGTCCCGAACGATGCCGGGGACGTGGTAGCTCGCTTCGAACATCCCGCCCTTGCCGATCGTCCCCTGGTCCCCGAGCTGCTCCCCGTGGTCCGAGGTGACCACGACGACGGTGTCGTCCCACATGCCGAGCCTTTCCAGCGCGTCGAGTACCCGGCCGAGCTGGTCGTCCACGTCCGAGATCATGCCGAAGTACTGCGCCTGGAGTTCCCGCCGCTCGCGCTCGGACGGAGGGGCGGAGGTCGCGGCCAGGCGCCCGCAGAACGGAGGGGGACGGTCGGGCGCGGCCACGGGTGCCGGGAGGTCGTCGGGCCGGTAGGCCTCCGACCAGTGCCCGGCGGCGGCGTACGGGGGATGGGGCCGCCAGAAGCTGGCGTGCGCGAACCACGGCCCGTCCTGGCGCTCCAACCAGGAGATCACGGTGTCGGCCAGGAAGGCCGACACGCCGTGCTCCGCCGGTCGCTGCGGTTCGGTCGCCAGCGCACGGTCGCCGTCGGGCGGGACCGCGTAGCCGAGGTCCCCGAGCCACGCCCGCCACGCGTCCTGATCGTCGGGCAGGTCGAGGCCCACCGCGAAGCCGGGTGGGAAGCCCTGGTACGTGCTCAGGCGGCGGTCGTCCGGTGCGGTGGCCAGGCGAGGATCGAAGCCCTGGTCGGCGTAGCCGAACACGGTCGGCACGTACCCCGCCCGGCGCGCCACCCGGGCCACGTTGTCGAACCGGTCGTCGAGCGGCGTGCCGTTGCCGACCACGCGGTTGTTCATCTGGTACGTCCCGGTGTACAGACAGGCCCGACCCGGTGCGCACGGTGCGGCCTGGCTGTAGTGGCGGGCGAAGCGCACACCCGACGCGGCCAGGCGGTCGAGGGTGGGGGTGCGCACCACCCGATGGCCGGCGGCCGACAGGCAGTCGCCGCGGAACTGGTCCAGCGTCACGAGCAGGACGTTCACCGCGGTGCTCCTCCT